>BNJV01000227.1_pt1 | contig 116724 bp, 137 predicted proteins | sample 8540591 | NCBI WGS metagenome assembly BNJV01 (sample SAMD00202457, study PRJDB9452) | human saliva metagenome | host: Homo sapiens
TTTCCTTTATATCCTCTATACTTGCAAGTCTGTAGTCCGACACTTCTCCTTCTTGACCCTTTATATTTTTATATCGTCCTTTGTAATCTCAAAGCAATATATATCCGCAAAATATTTATTGCCCTCAACGGTTCTTCTCTTTTGAGTATTAAGGATTTTATAATCTCTGCCAAAAAGGTTTATATTGGTCTCTTCCAGAATTTCTCTGTATATCGCCTCTAAGGAAGACTCGCCTGCCTTTACTCCGCCGCCCGGTATCTCCCACATTCCGGGAGACCACAGCTTTTTTCTATCGCGCTTTGTTATAAGTATCTTTTTATCCGCACTGACCAAAACCGCGGACACTATCAAAAAGTACTCGTCATCATTAAGAGCTATGGCGGCTCTGTCTACAGTTTTTCCTGTCGGTCTTTTATTCACATCATATATATCACAAAATTCTCTTTTTGCACTCATTGTAATCGCTCCGTAGCTCCCTGAGCTTTGTGGAATTATTCCACATCTCCCATGTCGCTTAGAATCTTATTTAGCATTGTACGAAGCTGTACCATCTCTTCATCACTTAATTTCAGACAGCCTCTCATTCCTACCGGAATATCAACAGCCTTTTCTCTAAGCTCTTTTCCGCTCTCTGTCAAAGTTACTATAAGAGTTCTCTCATCTATCTTCGAACGCTCTCTTGTTACATAGCCTTTGGCTTCAAGCTTTTTTAATACCGGAGTCAAAGTACCTGAATCAAGGAAAAGCTTGTCACCGAGTTCTTTAACATTAAGTTCCTTTTCTTCCCACATGACCATCATTACAATGTACTGTGTATATGTCAAATCCAACCTGTCTAAGTATGTTTTATATCTCCTTACGATTTCCTTTGAGCAAGCATATAGCGGAAAACAAAGTTGATTTCAAGTTTTAATGAGTCATACTTACCTGCCATTTTTTACATTCCCTCTTTCCTTTTAAAAGACTTTAAGGAGCCTTTATTTTCATAAACGCTCCTTATGTCTTCTTCATTAAAATTAAACTAATTCTTTAACAGCCTCTTCAACTACCGCAACACCTTCAGTAGGCTCAAATCTTCTTACAACATTTCCGTTCTTATCGATAAGGAATTTTGTAAAGTTCCACTTGATATCAGGCTTGCTTGCGTAATCAGGATCCGCCTCGCTAAGCATCTTTGTAAGAAGCTTTGACATATCGTTGTCCGCTCCCCAACCTGCAAATCCCTTTTCGCTCTTAAGGTACTTAAATACATCGCTTGCACCTTCGCCGTTTACCTCAATCTTTGAGAAAAGCGGGAAAGTTACACCGAATCTTGAGCTGCAGAACTTTGCGATCTCTTCATCACTTCCCGGTGCCTGATGTCCGAACTGGTTACATGGGAAATCAAGTATAACAAAATCCTTGTCCTTATAATCCTCATATAACTTCTGTAACTGCTCATACTGTGGTGTAAATCCGCACTCTGTTGCTGAATTTATTATCAAAACAACCTTATTCTTGTAATCGCCAAGGCTTACTTCCTTACCTTCATTGTTCTTTACTTTAAAATCATATATGCTCATTTTATTTCCTCTTTCCTCTATATTTATAATTAAAATGCCTCACAGTACTTTGCCGCCGCAATTCCCGCTACGGCACCGTCTCCTGCCGCCGTTACAAGCTGACGCACTTCCTTGGTTCTGCCGTCTCCTGCTGCAAATATACCTTCAGTCATTGTCTTACAATCTTCTCCGGCCACTATATAGCCTGCCTTATCAAGTTCTGCAACCTGTGCAAAGCGGTATTGTCAGGTACCTGACCTATTGCTACAAACAGACCGTCTATAGCAATCTCTCTTTTTTCATGTGTATTCTTATCTTCCACTACCACACCGCTTACCGCAAAAGACTCTTCCTTGATCTCTACAATATTTGAATTGAGAACAAACTCTACATTATCCTTTTTCTTTAATGCCGCTACTACAGCTTCCTCGGCTCGAAACTCGTCTCTGCGGTGTATTACATACACTTTGCTTGCCACATTTGCAAGGAATGTCGCGTCTTCTATTGCGGTATTACCGCCTCCGTTTACAGCGACCACCTTGCCTCTGTAAAACATTCCGTCACAGGTGGCACAGTAAGAAACACCTGAACCGACAAGCTTTTTCTCATTAGGAAGTCCAAGCGGTCTGTTCTTTGCTCCTGTCGCAAGTATTACAGACTTGGCATCATAGTCTCCCTTATCTGTTTTTACCTTTTTTATATTTCCTTCAAGGCTGATTCCTGTTACCTTTTCATATTTTACTTCGGCACCCAAATCCTTTGCCTGGTTGAAAAGATCTGTGGCAAACTCAAATCCCGAAGTCTTCTTGATAGCAGGATAATTTTCTATCTCGGGAGTATTGATTATCTGTCCTCCGTAAGAAGCACCTTCAAGTACAAGTACCGACTTGCCGGCTCTCACTCCGTATATTGCGGCGGAGAGTCCTGCCGTACCGGCACCGACCACTACTATATCATACATAATATCACTTCTTTCTATATATCGAATCTCTTTAATAATCAACCCGACAATCTTTGATTATCCCAATAAAGCCTTTACTTCATCCTTTGATATAAGACCTACAGACTTATTTACCAACTCACCGTTCTTAAATACAAGAAGTGTAGGTATTGACATGATGTGGAATCTGTTTACAAGCTCCTGATTCTCATCTGCATTTACCTTTCCTACAGAGAAACCTACCGCTTCCTCAGCCACCTCGTCAACTATAGGTGAGAGCATCTTACAAGGTCCGCACCAAGGTGCCCAAACATCTACCAATACAGGTTCCTTTGCATTCAAAACTTCAGCTTCAAAATTTGCACTTGTTATTGTCTTTACTGCCATAACTTTTCCCCTCCGATTTTTCCTTAAATAGTTTATGATTATATTTTACACAATCTTATTTTATTGTCAAGCACTTTTTACTTTTCTTTGCCTTCGCCCTCAAAGTACTCATTCTTAAGCTTTATCGCCACATTTGCAAGTAAGAACAGCGCTATAAGGTTCGGAATTGCCATAAGCCCGTTGAAAGTATCGGATATATCCCAAGCAATCCGAGATCCATAGTCGCTCCCACTATCGCCATAAGTGAATATGCCACCATAAAAGGCTTTATTACCTTTTCACTGAATAAAAACTCTATACATCTGGCGCCGTAAAGCCCCCATCCTATGATGGTCGAGAAGGCAAACGAGCACATGGCCACAGCCGTAAACACCGATACGCCATGTCCGTAGGCCTTTATAAAACCGCTTATAGTAAGTTCGGCACCTGCCGGAGAACCGAAAGGAATATTCACACCTGAACAAAGTATTACAAGCGCTGTAAGTGTACATATAACTATTGTATCCGCAAATACTTCAAATACTCCGAAAAATCCCTGCTTTACAGGCTTACCCGTATCTGCCGAAGCGTGTGCTATAGGACCGGTACCAAGTCCGGCCTCATTTGAGAATATACCTCTTGATACTCCCTTTTTCATACTTAAAAAGAAGCTTCCTATTACTCCGCCTGTCACAGCTCTGGGATTGAACGCTCCGTATATGATACTTCCAAATACCTCAGGCACTCTGTTTATATTTAAAAATACCACTCCGAGTGCAAGCACCACATATAAAAGTGCCATAAAAGGAACCAGTTTTTCAGTAACTGTTCCAATTCTTTTGATACCTCCAAGTAATACCAGCCCCACCAGTATTGTTACAATTATTCCGATAATTAAGTTTATTGTCTGACTTCCGCCCGACTTTACTATTCCGTAGCCTTCAAGCGCCACATTGATAGCTGCGGTTATGGTATTTACCTGTGTAGCATTTCCGGTTCCGAACACTGTAAGTACACCGAAGGTGGCAAAGGCATATGCTAAAAACATCCACTTTTTCGGCAGTCCGTTACTTATGTAATACATAGGTCCGCCTACCAATTCTCCGTTCTTGTTTTTCTTTCTGAAGTATACTGCCAGTGTAACCTCGGTAAACTTTGTACACATACCTAAGATTGCCGAAATCCACATCCAAAATACACTTCCGGGTCCGCCTATGGATATTGCGCCTGCAACACCTGCTATATTTCCTGTACCCACCGTAGCCGCAAGTGCGGTGGTCGCCGCCTGAAAAGGTGAAAGCGCTCCGTCGGCAACATTTCTCTTTTTGAAAATTCTGCCGACCGTAGTCTTCATTATATATGCAAATTTTGTTACCTGCATAAATTTCAATCTGATGCTCAAATATATACCTACACCCATCAGTGCAATCATTGCAGGTACACCCCAAATAAACCCGTTTACGGCGGAGTTTATTCTTGAAATTGTTTCAATCATACTTACCTCACAATATCCTTAGTCAAATCTTTTATCACTTCACCTGCTATTATAAGCCCTACCACGGACGGCACAAATGCAACCGATCCCGGAATAGCCCTTCTGTCGGTACATTTTCTCTCTGCGCCCGGAGGGCATACACAGTGTGACCTGCAGCTGATACTCTCATCCTCCATAGGAACTAAAGGCTGCTCCTTTGAATAAACCACCTTCAGTTTTTTTATATTTCTTTTTTTAAGTTCTCTTCTCATTACCTTTGCAAGCGGACATACACTTGTCTTATATATGTCGCTCACCATAAAAGCTGTTGGATCCAGCTTATTGCCTGCTCCCATACTGCTGATAACGGGTACATTACATTCGTTTGCCTGCATTACCAGATTTATCTTTGCCGTAACCGTATCCACGGCATCTATCACATAGTCATATTCACTAAAATCAAAATCTCCTGCATTCTCAGGCAGATAAAAGCACTGATGAGTAGTCACCTTGCATCTCGGGTTGATACTCAGTATCCTGTCTTTTGCCACATCCACCTTATACTTTCCTATAGTCTTTACATCCGCTATTATCTGACGATTTATATTGGTCAGACACACTTTATCATCATCTATCAGGTCTATGGCTCCCACTCCGGATCTTGCCAAAGCTTCCACGCTGTAGCCGCCTACTCCACCTACTCCAAATACCGCCACTCTTGACTTTTTCAATCTTTCCATGGCATCCACACCCAACAAAAGCTGAGTTCTTGCAAATTGATCCATATATAATCCTCTCATTATTTTACACTATCAAGCAAGTTTATATTTTTACACTTAAGTTGTCAACAATATAAAAAGCCGACATCGCTGTCGGCTTGATTTTGGGAGGAGAGCCGATATGTATCGGCTCGAGTATTATGAAAAAAATCTTTTATTTATAGACTAGCTATCTCTTGTCTATGTAAAAGATTATAGGAAATAAAAGTGGCTAAAGTTTGTTTTTTATGTAAAAGGATTTTGAATTAGTTATGAACAATATATGAACCGTAGCGGGTGCTTATCCACAACTATCCCTTTCTTAGGCACAAAAAAGGCTGTCACATAATCTAAATTTTACTTTTAAATATGTGACAGCCTCTAATTATCTATATTTATTTAAAAATTATTTCCAAGCAGGTATATAAGCACCCTTATATGTGTCCTCTATAACCTTCTTTACATCGTCACTCTGGAATGCCTTTACAATCTTTTTGTAAGTCTCGTTGTCCTTGTCCTCGCTTCTTGCAACAATGACATTTACATACGGGTTGTCAGCTCCGTCCTCTACCTTCTCAAGATAGATGGAATCCGTCTTAGGATTAAGACCGTTGTCGACTGCGTGACCTCCGTTGATTACAGCTGCAGCCACATCCGGTAAAGACTTGGTGTATTGGCAGCCTCAACCTCTGTGAACTTGATGTTCTTAGGATTTTCTGTAATATCGCTTAGTGTAGGTGTATATCCGGCATCAGGATTTACTTTGATAACTCCTGCGCTCTCAAGTACCTTCAATGCTCTGCCTCCGTTTGTGGCATCATTCGGGATTGCTATTGTATCGCCGTCCTTAAGCTCTGAAAGATCTTTAATCTTCTTTGAATATACTCCTAAAGGTGCAATGATTGTATCGCCGATAGCCTCAATCTTATAGCCGTTGTCCTTAACATCATTTGCAAGATATGCCTTATGCTGGAATGCGTTTAAGTCAATTTCCTTGTCATTTAACGCTCTGTTAGGCAATGAATAGTCTGCAAACTTTACAAGCTCCACTGTGATACCCTCTTTTGCCATAGCCTCTATTACAGGGTTCCACTGCTCATTGTTCTCACCTACGACACCGATTTTTACTGTTGTATTACCTTCGGTCTTTGCAGCGTCGGCCTTTGACTCCGCACCCTTGCTCTCGCTTGCACTGCTATCACCTGCAGCACTGCTTGTATCCGCCTTCTGACTTGAACCGCATGCTGTAAGTCCCAAAGCCAATATTGCGCCGATTGCTAAAAATTTACTTAATTTTCTCATAATATAATAACCTCCATGAATTTTTCTATATAACAAGGTGAATTTTCACCCTGTGATCTTAATGTGTTGTTTTCTTTATTGCCTTGTTTCCAAGACCCTGTATCAAGCTTACCATTATAAGTATAATAATTACTGTAGCATATGTTACATCTGTTTGATTTCTTTGGTGTCCGTATCTTATCGCAAAGTCTCCTAGACCTCCTCCACCTATAGCGCCTGCCATAGCGGTAAGTCCTAAAAGTGAGATAAATGTAATCTGTACACCTCTTATAATCCCCGGCAAACTCTCTCTTAAGTATACTCTGAATATAATCTCTATCGGTGATGAACCCATGCTCTGTGCCGCCTCAATAAGTCCCTTATCCACCTCGTATAAAGCACTTTCTATCTGTCTTGTAAAGAAAGGTACCGTACCGAATACAAGCGGAAGTATCGCACCCTTTGTTCCTATTGCGGTTCCCACCACCATTCTTGTAAAAGGTATCAGCGCCGCAAGCAAGATTACAAAAGGAATTGATCTGAACACATTTATCAGCTTATCCATAATATTGTAGATAAAGGCGTTTTTTAATATACCTCTCGGAGAGGTGACCACCACTATAACGCCGAAGATAAGACCGAATATAAGTGAAATCGCACCTGAGAGTACCATCATATTTATGGTCTGCACGGTTGCATCAATTATCTCATTGGGTTTAGCCGATACGTTTGGTAAGAGAATGTGCAATATTTCTTTCATCCTTTATCACCTCCACTCCTACTTCCTTATCCTGCAGATACTTGATTGCCGGATCTATATCCGACTTTTCGCCGCTTACTATTGCAACCGTTCCGCCTATAGGTGCATCTTTTACTATCTCCACATCCGCATAGATAATATTCAAATCTATATTAAACTTCCTGGACACTTCAGAAATCAGTGCCTCCGAAGTATTGGCTTTCTTATAGCTAAGCCTTAGTATGACCTCGCCTGCCTTTAACTTTGCCACATCCGAACCTGAAGCTATCAGTCCTTCTATCTTTTGAAGGTTTGAAGTGGTCTTTATAAAGTCCTTTGTAATCTGATGTTTAGGATTTGCAAAGATTGAGAATACATCTCCCTCTTCCACCACATTTCCGTCTTCCATTACAGCCACTCTGTCACAGATCTGCTTTACAACGGCCATCTCATGTGTGATTACTACCACTGTAAGCCCCAGCTTTTTGTTGAGACTTTGCAAAAGATCCAAAATAGATGCCGTAGTCTGCGGATCAAGTGCCGATGTCGCCTCGTCACATAAAAGTACTTTCGGGTCGTTTGCAAGTGCTCTTGCTATAGCAACTCTTTGCTTTTGACCGCCTGACAACTGACTCGGGTATGCGTTTTCCTTATCGGCTATATCTACCAAAGACAGAAGTTCTCTAACCTTTTTTCTCTTTGCTTCCTTTGAAAGCCCGCTTCCGAAAAGTGAATACTCCACATTGCCTGCCACCGTTCTGGACGGCATCAGATTGAAGTGCTGAAAGATCATTCCGATTTTTTTCCTTGCACTTCTTAAATCTCTAGCTTTAAGGGCTGTCAAATCCTTTCCGTCAACAAATACTTTACCTGCATCAGGCCTTTCCAAAAGATTTATACATCTGACAAGTGTGGATTTTCCCGCTCCGGAAAATCCTATAATGCCGAATATCTCCCCTTTATCAATCACTAAAGATACATCTTTGACTGCATGTACGGATATATTGCCTTCACTGAAAGTCTTTGTAATATTTTTCAGTTCAATCATTGTATCTTTATTTCCTCTTTCCTATTATGTTAGTAGGTATTATAAAGCACCTGCAAAAAAATTGCAAGTGCTTTATTTTTACATTATTTACTTTTTCCTATTTTCCATATGCCCGGGCAAAATAAAAGGAGCATAGGATATAACTCAAGTCTTCCTGCAAGCATATCAAAGGTCAAAACCAGCTTTGAAAAATATGAGTATATATTGAAGTTTGCCATAGGACCTACCTTCGCCAGTCCCGGTCCGATATTGTTGAATGTCGCCGCTATGGCTGTAAAATTGGTCTCAAAGTCGAAATTATTAAGTGACAGTAAGAACATTGAAATGGTATAAATCATCACATATGTGATTAAGAATACTCTTATACTGTTAAGTACAGGCTTTTCAAGTACCTTGCCGTCCATCTTGATAGTCTTTACACCTCTTGGATGAATGTAGTATCCGATCTCCTGAAATGCCGATTTTACCATAACCACAATTCTTGAAACCTTAAGACCGCCACCTGTACTTCCTGCACAGGCACCGCACATCATCAGGAATATAAGTATATTTCTTGAAAGCTGAGGCCAGCGGTCAAAGTCTGTCGTTGAATACCCTGTGGTTGTGATAATGGATCCTACCTGGAATGCGGCGTGATTTAACGCTATCAATATATTGTCAAAGTAACCTCTTATATTCACTGTAATAATCACAATTGCAGCAAATATAATTCCGAAGTACCACCTTACCTCTTCTATCTTAAACGCTTCTTTCTTGTGCTTGCCCAAAAGTACAAAGTAAGCATTGAAGTTTACACCGAAGAGTATCATAAATATAGTGACTACAACCTGTATCGCATATGAATAGCTTGCCATACTGTCGGCCTTTATTCCGAATCCTCCTGTACCTGCAGTACCGAATGTGATACAGAGTGCATCGAATACAGGCATCTTTATAATTACCAATATAACAAACTCTATAACGGTCATTACAAGATAAATAAGATACAGAATCTTTGCGGTATCTCTAAGCCTCGGTACAAGCTTTCCTACTACAGGACCCGGGCTCTCCGCCTTCATAAGGTGCATATTGTAGCCGCCCGCCATCGGAAGTATTGCAAGCAATAATACTATAACACCCATACCGCCTACCCAGTGTGTAAGCTTCTCCAGATAAGTGAAGTATGGCTTAAGCTCTCCACATCCTCGAGTATACTTGCTCCTGTTGTGGTAAATCCCGACACCGTCTCAAAAAGTGCATCAATCATGTTAGGAATCTCACCTGTCACTACAAAAGGGATTGCTCCCACCACACTGAGCACTATCCAAGAAAGCGCAACCATTACAAAGCCTTCTCTTGCAAAGAATACATTCTCAAACTTCTTTTTGCTTGAAATCAAATATCCTATAACAGCCGCCACTACACCTACTATCAGGTAGGCAAAGCCCTCATGCTCACCATATATAATTGATGTCACAGCCGGTATCAAAAAGCAGGCGGCCTCCAACATCATTACCTTTCCTACTATATATAATATAATTGAATAATTCATTACTTTAATATATCCTCTAAATTCTGCATACCTGTAATCTTTGTTATTACGATAACCGAATCGTTCTTTTGGAATACGGACTTACCGTTCGGTATCATTACCTTACCGTTTCTGATAATACCTGCAACAAGCACTCCTTCTCTTATAGGCATTGCCTCAAGAGTCTTATCCGTCATACTTGAATCTTCTTTGATATAAAACTCAAGTGCTTCAGCCTCACCGTGTATTATCTTATACAGTGCCTCCACATTATTGCTTCCTACACTGTTTGTAAGCCTCTGACATATCTTACGATGTACTCCGCAGTGATATGCTTAGGATAAATCATACTTCCAAGGTCGAACTTCTCTATAATATCATCAAATGAGATACGATTTATCTTGGTAACTATCTTTGCATTTGAAACACTCTTTGCATAAAGCGAGAGGAACGCATTCTCCTCATCTATACCTGTAAGTGAAACGAATGAAGAACAGTTCTCAATACCTTCTTCAAGCAGTACATCCTTATCTGCCGCATCTCCGTGTATGATTACCGCATTCGGCAACATCGCTGAAAGTTCTTCACATCTCTCGTAAGATTTTTCTATTATCTTTACCTTTATTCCGAGAGGTATAAGCTGGTTTGCCAGATAATAGGCAATGGTTCCGCCTCCCACTATCATAGTATCCTTTACTTCATTGCTGCCGCAACCGACCTTTTTGAAGAAATCTCTTGCATTCTCTGTAGATGCTACAACACTTATAATATCTCCGCTTTTAAGTACGAAGCTTCCGTTCGGTATGATAACATCTTCTCCTCTTTCAACCGCACATATCAGTATATCGGACTTTATATTCTTACCTACATCGACAAGACTTTTGCCTGCCAATATATTGTCGTCTTCTATCTTATACTCCAAAAGCTCCACTCTGCCTCTTCCGAATGTATCTATCTCTATTGCGGACGGAAATCTTAAAAGTCTTGCCATCTCTGTAGATGCGGCATACTCGGGGTTTATAGTCATTGCAAGACCCAGTTCTTTTTTCATAAATCCGATATCCTGACTGTATTCAGGATTTCTGACTCTTGCTATTGTGTGGTCCGCTCCCGCCTTCTTTCCTACCATACAGCAGAGCAAATTCAACTCGTCAGACTCTGTAACCGCAATCAAAAGGTCAGACTCTTCCACGCCTGCTTCCGCCAAAATAGAATGTGTTGCACCGTTTCCGGTTACACCCATTATGTCAAGTCTTGTAGCCAGAGCCTGTACAACCGATTCATCCGTATCAACTATTGTTATATCATGTCCTTCTACACTAAGTTGTTCCGCAATAGTCGAACCGACCTTGCCGCAACCTACAATTATTATCTGCATTTCTATCTCCATTACTGAAATACTTTGCCCATAAACGGCATTTGCTTATTGTAGCACAACCGCATTATATTTTCCACATTTGCATTGTCTTCTTTACTCCGGATACCTATTTTGCTATACTGTAAAAGATATTACTATTTACTTGGAGGTATGTATGAAGATACAGAATATCAAAGATGTTGAGGCATTTTTTAAGGTTGTAGATGAGTGCAAAGGCACTGTTGAGCTTGTTTCACCTGAAGGCGACAGAATAAACTTAAAGAGTAAGCTTACACAGTATCTTTCAATGGCAAATATCTTTCAAACGGCTATATAAAGGAGCTTGACCTTGTAGCACATGATAAAGAGGATGTTGAAAGACTTATAAAGTTTATGTATCAGGGCGAATAAAAAAGAGGGGCTTAGGCCCCTTTTTATAATGCATTTTCATTTTTATAATTTTCCACTATTCTGTACTTCCTGCTTGGGCCCATTGTGTCATACCGCTTTTGGTATACTCCGTCATCATCCACCCAATAGTAAGTCCCGTTTACTTCAGACTTTATATAGCAGTTTACAAACAGATATGAATCCTTGCCGAAGCAATAGTCCTTACCGGCTATATTCTTCCACTGTGACTTGGCATATTTATAATCTTTTTCCACATACCACCATCTTTTGTTGTCGTTGTAATCTTTTATCCATCCGCTTACATAGTTTCCGCTTATATACCCTCCGTCTATATGAAACCAAGGGTTGTGCCTGCTTGCGATTCTACCCGTAGCCTTTACAACGGCACCCTCTTCAAGATTTTTTACAACAGCTGACGATGTATTCGGGGCCGTTCTTACTCTTATGCCGCTGCCGACTATGGTGAGCTTTGCACTTATCGGTATTTCATTAGGTGCATTAACTGTGCTTACCTTTTCATAACTCGGTCTTGCAAATCCCACTATCCTATAGCCTCTGCCTGATAAGCTTCTGGTTCTGTTCATCACCATGCCGCCGTTTGCAATATTTCCGCTGCCGGTATTTCCTTCTATTGTTTCATAAGTTCCGTCACCGTTTACGGATATTACCAATCCTGCGTGGTTTACATTTCTGCCTCTTCCTGCCGCATCGGTTATAATAAGTACGATATCACCTCTTTTTCCTGTAGAAAACAACATCCCCTTATTTTTATAGTGGGTAAGTACGGCTTCGGTTGATGCGGTCTTCATACCGTCACAAAATACGCTCTGTGCACCGCACATTCTGAAAATATCCCACAAAAATACCACACACCAAGGATAAGTAATACCGCCGTTGTCAAAAACCTCTCTGCCGTAGTAGTCTGTATTGAACACCACATTATTGCTCTCAGGCGGATTCTCGCTCACACCGATATATTCTCTTGCCTTACTTATAACATTGTCAACTAAAGCCATATATCTCCTTTCAAAAAAAGACCGCAGAAAACCTGCAGTCTGTATTTAATCACTTTATTTTGATATCTCCGTCAACTATCTCTATCTTGCCCTCTTTTAAGAGATGACCGACCGCCCTCTTAAAGGCGTTCTTACTAAGTTCAAGCTCAGCCTTTATTCTGTCGGGAGAAACGCTCTCATCAAACCCTAAGCTTCCGCCTCTTCTTTCCATTATACCGTATAAAACATCAGCATCCTTTACAAGCTGCACATATGCTTTTTTTCTGGGGCTTAGATCAAGCTTGCCGTCCTCTCTCACTCTGATTACTCTAAGGTCAAGTCTGTCTCCCGGCTTTACATTTCAAAGTTCTCGTTCGGAGGAATCATACCGTTGTACTTGTCATCTACAGCGACAAAGATACCCATTTTTTTGATTTCAAATACCGTACCGACCACTTCATCATCTTTTTTGTAAGGGCTGTCTGTCGAAAGGCGAGAATATACTTTTGCACTGGCTGCAAGTCTGTGACTCTTATCCTCATACAGATATACAAGTACCTCGTCCCCTTCTTTTACCTTACCTAGCGTCTCCTTAAAAGGCAAAAGCACATCTCTTTCAAGTCCGATGTCCAAAAATGCACCGATTCCTGTAGTAGACTTTACAAAAAGTCTGCCAACCTCACCTACCAAAAGCTTAGGCTTCCTTGTGGTTGCAATAAGTCTGTCCTTGCTGTCACGGTATATAAATACCTCAATCTCGCTTCCGACTTCACAGTCTTTAGGAACTTCCTTCATAGGAAGCAGCACATCTTCACCGTTTCCGTCTGTAAGATACACACCGAAATCCTTTTTTCTGTCCACCTTAAGAATCTGTATCTTTCCTAATTCCATAACTCCCCCTTAATAATCAAACTTAACAACAGCATATGTATCACCGTCTTTATCCGCCAAATTTATAATATAAGAATTTTCATTCTTTGTAATTCTCGGCAATATTATATCATGTAATACGGCCGCTTTCTTATATTGTACACCTATTTTTTTTACTTTAAAATCCTCGTCGATAAGGTTTCTTGCCTTACTTACATATATTGCATTATTCATATGATGATTTGTATCAAGGTCGTTCTTAGTGACAATAATCTTATCACCAAGCTCATAATCACTTGGAATGTCAAATTTTCTGACAATTTTTGTCATTTCCATATGTTTATCATTCCCTGCCAGATACTTACCAAGCGCCTCATCTGTAGGCTTTGTAGGCCTTTTATTGTCCAAATCGTAATGAAACCATATGGAGTCCGCCTTAACCAAAAACTCACCGTTTTCATCCTTTAGAAAGAAATTTCTAAAACCGTAGAAGCTCTTAAAAGCATATGCAAATGTGCCTACTTCCACTCTTTGTCCGAGAACCGGCAATCTGCTTATATCTATCTGCCATGAGTTTACCCACCAGGCTTCTCTCTTACCCTGAAGATACTCTATTCCAAGCCCCAAATCTTCAGATTGAAATGTTGAACAGTCTTGGAACAAATTCAAAAGCCCAAGTAATGACAGCTCTCCGTTTTCCCCCAACTCACTGTATCTGATTCTTTCATTAAATGAATACATTATCTACCTAACCTAACCTTTTAAGAGGGATTTGAAATATTCAAATATGCCCTCACCCACAACCGTAACATCTCTTCTTTGCTCATATGACATTCTTTCAGGGTGAAACTGTGTCGCCGCTATCGGCAAATCCTTATGAAGCAGCGCTTCACAAACTCCGTCATTTGCTTCCAAAACGGATATCAGACCTTCACCGATTTTTTTTACGCCCTGATGATGCGCCGAATTTACAAAAAACTCCTTGCCGTACAGGTTTTCAAACAGATTGTCCTCTACAATACTTTTCACACTGTGAACACTGTCTACCCCGTTCTTTCTTGAATGTGTATCTTTTGTCTTTAAGTCCTGATAAAGGCTTCCCCCAAAGTACACATTGATAAGCTGCATACCTCTGCAAATACCGAGTACAGGCTTTTTTCCCTTTACAAAAGCATCCAAAACATCCCACTGCGCCTTATCAAGCTCTCTGTCAGGCTCATCTGAGCCGTTCATCTCTTCACCATAATATTTCGGATCCATATCTCCGCCGCCCGGCAAAAGTAATCCGTCACATTTTAGCGCCTCATCTATATCAAGTGTATTTATAACCTCAATATTGTTTGCTTTCAATGCTGCAATATAATTTGTTAAGTTTTCAGTCCCCGCCAGTGCAACCTTCATAAAAATTCCTCATCCATATATACTAAAAAACTCCCACAAACTTCTGTTTGAATGGGAGTTTTAAAAGCTGGGCTACTAGGATTCGAACCTAGAAATGCTGGAGTCAGAGTCCAGTGCCTTACCATTTGGCGATAACCCAAAACTGACTTTAATAGAATACTGCACTTACATACATTTGTCAATAGCAAAATGAACTTTTTTTTAAAAAATTTCAAATAAATAGAGCCTATTAAAAAGGCCCTATCTTATAAAAAATTTTATTCCCATCTTTCAAATAAATCTTCAAACTTCAGTGTATCATCTTTTTTAATAACTTTACTTCTTCCATCCCCGTAGTCATAGCTGAAGGTTGTCCACAAGTTTCTCTTTCCGAATCCTATTTTTACAAGTTTATCCAGAATGATACCGCCCTGTGGAAGCTCTTTTTTCAAAAAGTCGCAAAGTTCATCAAGAGTTTTTATATCGACAAAATCATTTATACCCTGCTTAAAGGTTATGGACTTATACTCATTGTCGTCTTTATCATAAACCCTTATATGCTTCATATTTTGATTGAAGTTATTTATTCTCTCGGCTGTTTCATTGCCCTCTATAAGAGAAAAACTTCCCTGCATATAGGCCTTTTCTATCTTATAATCCTTTAATGTATCATCTTTCTCGGTTTCTCTTTCGATGTTCACATTTTTACCGTCATACTTTACATCATAAATATCACCTTTAAAATCCATATATTTTAAGCGTGAACAGGTAGCATTTGCAACCATGCATTTTACACTTGCCTCTTCCTGAAATCCCTTTTTAAGGCTTGGCTTTGAAAACTCTTTTTTATCCCCTTTAGACTTTGAGTATTCAGCCATATCATCGTCAGAACTTTTAGGCTTTGATATATTCATCATTAGAGAAACCGCTATTATCGCTACCGCAACTGCCGCTATAATAATTACATTCATACCTTCTTTCTTACATCCGCCTTTTTATCTTCTTTAGCGATAAGTACCATACAGCTTCTGCCTTCAACAGATATAGTTCTCTGATTCTCTGCCTTAACGACTTCTTTCTTAAAAGGTAAATTTATATCGGCTGTATTTATAAGCACATTCCAAGCGCTTCCCCTCTTTATAGTAGGGAGTGAAAACTCGTGGCTGTCCCAATGCATATTTAAAATAATATATACATCCTGTTTTCCCTCTATAAGTACACCCATCTGCCTGTTGTAATACTCAAAATCAGGTTTCCAAACCTGCATTCCGTGTATGGAAATCTTTTGCTTATCATCTGTAAGAATATACTTTCTTCTGAAATCAAGCATTTCTCTAAAAAAGTGCAGAAAATCCTTGTTCTTATTTACAAGCTTCCAGTTAAAATAGCTTGTATCATTGTCCTGACAGTAGGTATTGTTATTGCCGCCCTTTGACTGTAAAACTTCATCGCCGCTGCACACCCCTATGGCACCTCTTGAAATCATCAAAAGAAAGATTGCATTCAGATACATTCTCTTTCTAAGATTCATTACCTGCAGTTTCTTTGTATCTCCCTCAAAACCGCAGTTCCATGAGAAGTTCATATTTGAGCCGTCCGCATTGTCCTCGCCGTTGTCTTCATTGTGCTTATAGTCATACCTGTATATATCTGCCAGAGAAAATCCGTTGACATCCGCAATAAAGTTTAAATAACCGTTTTTATTTCCGAGAACATTTGAGACGAAGGGAACCATGCCCTCATCACCCTTTAGGTACTTTCTCATATTGTTCATATATTCATAGTCCATGGAGATGACATTGGCGGATTTGATATCATATATCTTATTTGAAAAAATAAACTTGCAGTCAAGAAGATAAGGATCCTTTACAATCTCGTCACAGTAGTTGACTCCTGCAAGATGGAAACCGTCTATATGATATTCAAGCCTCCAAAATCTGAGTACATCTATAATATAGCTTATACTTCTTCTCTCAAAGAAAAATTCCTGTATAACTCCTATTCCGGCTTCATGCATAGACTTTACCATAGCTTTGTACTCATTTACAGGATTTCTGTATCTTCTTGTAGCATAGCTTGCCTTAGGCGCAAAATTAAGACTGTTTGTATATCCCCAATAATTGAGCGTTATCTTCTCTTTTTTCTCTTTCTTTTCCTTGTCAAACAGTGAGAAAAAACTTCCGGCGCTTCTTATAAACTCGTCAAACTCTGTAGCAGGCATTATATCTATAAAATCCGCTCCGATTTCTTTCAAATAATCAACCTTTTCAAGAATTCCTTTAAATGTACCTTTGTCCACTATCCTTGAAGTATTCGACTTTGTAAATCCCCTTGCATGAAGTCTGTATATAAATGAGGAATCTAAAGACTTATCTTCTATATCCTTCACATTTTCAAGGTCATTTCCCCATTCAAAAGCGGCTATATACACAGGGCTTCTTCTCGGATTGTCTATCAGACTTACTTTACCGAAGCTGTCTTTTCCCGAAAAGCTCTTGCCGTACTCATCCGCAAACAGCCCTTTCTCGTCTTCAAGCGCGTACTCCATGTTCTTTTTAAGGCGCATATCCACCTGAATAAACCAAACATCACCTATTCGTGATTCAGGCGGAAACTCTATTTTTTCCACCGCCTCTTCCACATTTCTCTCATAAAGGTTTATATAAAGTCTTTTACACTTTCTTATAACCTTTATGCAAAAAAAAGAGGGCGTGACGGTAATTCCTGTCGGATAATAAAAACTCTTATCTCTGTCAACTCTTACTGCCATAACGACCTCCTTTAAGTATACATATTATATTTCTATATCCAGTTCTACCGGACAATGGTCTGAGCCGAAGATTTCACTGTGAATCTTGGCTTCTTTTATTCTATCTTTTAATTTAGCAGATACTATAAAATAGTCAATACGCCAACCGACATTTTTTGCTCTGGCGCCTCCCATATAGGACCACCATGAGTAAGCATCCGCCTTGTCGGGGTATAATACTCTGAAACTGTCTACAAAACCTGAGGACAAAATAACATCCATCTTTGCCCTCTCCTCATCTGTAAATCCGGCATTTTTTCTGTTTGTCTTCGGATTCTTAAGATCTATTTCTGTATGTGCCACATTCAAATCACCGCAGAATATTACAGGCTTATTCTTTCAAGTTCCAAAATATACTTAAGGAAAGCGTCTTCCCAAGTCATTCTGTACTCAAGCCTTGTAAGCCCTCTTTGAGAGTTTGGAGTATAACAGGTAATCAGATAAAAATCTTCATATTCGGCTGTAATCACTCTGCCCTCATTGTCATGCTCCTCTATTCCGATGCCGTAAGTTACATTAAGAGGCTTATCTTTGGTAAATATTGCCACACCTGAGTAACCTTTTTTTTGCGCATAGTTCCAGTAGTCATAGTATCCCGGAAGGTCAAGTTCTATCTGGCCTTCCGAGAGCTTTGACTCCTGTATGCAGAATATATCCGCATCAATATCTCTGAAAAAATCCAAAAATCCCTTTGTCACAGCCGCTCTGAGACCGTTGACATTCCATGAAATCATCTTTTTCATATCAGTCGTCACTCTCTTCATCTGCAGAAACTGTGTATGTAAATCTCTTTCTTGCCATCTCATCGGAGTCAAGGTACTCATCATATGTGGTAATCTTATCTATAAGACTTCCATTTATAATCTCCATGATTCTGTTGGCTGTAGTCTGCACCACCTGATGATCTCTTGATGAGAATATAAGCACACCCTTGAACTTTTCAAGTCCGGTGTTCAGTGCCGTAATGGACTCCATATCAAGGTGGTCGGTAGGCTCGTCAAGAATAAGTACATTTGCTCCGCTTATCATCAGCTTTGAGAGCATACAGCGCACCTTCTCACCACCTGAAAGCACATTTACCTTCTTTACACCGTCTTCACCTGCAAAAAGCATTCTGCCGAGGAAGCCTCTTACATATGTGGCATCCTTATTCTCCGAATATCCTGTCAGCCAGTCAACTATTGTTTCATCGCCTGAAAAGTCCTTGTGTTATCCTTCGGGAAATAGCTCTGTGTGGTGGTAAGTCCCCACTTAAAGCTTCCACTGTCAGGCTCCATCTCTCCGGCAAGTATCTTAAACAGCACCGTCTTTGTCTTCTCGTTAGGTCCTACAAGTGCCACCTTGTCCTCTCTGTTGAGTACAAAGCTTATATTGTCAAGGATTTTTTCACCGTCAATTGTCTTTGAAAGATTCTCAACGGTAAGTACCTCATTTCCTATCTCTCTGTTCGGTCTGAAGTCTATATAAGGATACTTTCTTGATGAAGGCTTGATATCGTCAAGCTCAATCTTTTCCAAAGCTCTCTTTCTTGAAGTAGCCTGCTTTGACTTTGAAGCATTTGCCGAGAATCTTTGAATAAACTCCTGCAGCTCCTTGATCTTTTCTTCTTTCTTTCTGTTGGCTTCCTTCATCTGGCGAACCATAAGCTGGCTTGACTCATACCAGAAATCATAGTTTCCGGCATAGAGCTGTATCTTACCGTAGTCGATATCCGCAATCATTGTACATACTTTATTGAGGAAATATCTGTCATGAGATACCACTATGATTGTGTTCTCAAAGTTGATAAGGAACTCTTCAAGCCATGCAATAGCATCCAAGTCAAGGTGGTTTGTAGGCTCGTCAAGCAAAAGTATGTCCGGATTACCGAAGAGTGCCTTTGCAAGAAGTACCTTTACCTTAAGGTTTGAAGGCATATCGCTCATCAATGTATAGTGATATTCGGTATCCACGCCAAGTCCGTTTAAAAGTGCTGCCGCATCCGACTCCGCTTCCCAGCCGTTCATATTGGCAAACTCGCCCTCAAGGTCGGCCGCCTTTATACCGTCTTCCTCGGTAAAGTCAGGTTTTGCATATATTGCATCCTTTTCCTTCATTATCTCATACAGTCTTGCATTTCCCATGATTACGGTATCTAAAACCGTATATGCATCATACTTGAAATGATCCTGCTCTAAGAATGAAAGTCTCTCTCCCGGTGTTATAACCACATCACCGTTGGTAGGCTCTATCTGTCCTGAAAGTATCTTTAAGAATGTAGACTTTCCGGCACCGTTGGCACCTATAAGTCCATAACAGTTGCCCGGTGTAAACTTTATATTAACATCTTCAAAAAGGGCTTTCTTTCCTAATCTAAGGGTTATTCCATTTGCACTTATCATTATTATTCTCCTAAGAGTTTATCAACTGCCGCCATCTTTGTACAAAGACAAAGAAGCTTTGCGGCCATCTCCAAATCACCTACAGGCGGGAATGAAGGAGCGATACGAATATTCTTGTCATGAGGGTCGTTTCCGCCAGGGAATGTAGCCCCCGCTCCTGTAAGTACAACTCCGGCTTTCTTACATTTTGATACTACTTCTTTTGCACATCCGTCCATTGTATCAAATGATATAAAGTATCCGCCCTTCGGCTTTGTCCAACTTGCTATTCCAAGTCCGCCAAGCTCGCTCTCAAGTGTATCCAGCACCATCTCAAACTTAGGTCTGAGTGAGTTTGCGTGCTTTTTCATATGCTCAACCATACCGTGAATATCCTTGAAATATCTTACATGTCTGAGCTGATTTACCTTGTCATGTCCGATTGTCTGCATCTTCAACTGCTTCTTTATATCCTCAAGGTTGTTATGTGATGTGGCAAGTGCCGCAATACCCGATCCCGGGAATGTAACCTTTGATGTTGAAGCAAACTTATATACAAGATCCGGATTTCCGGCTCTCTTACACTCGGCTAAAATCTCAATCAAATGATCCTGGTCAAGGTCATAGAGATGGTGAATTGTATAAGCATTATCCCAGTAAATTCTGAAATCCTTGGCTGCAGGTTTTAATCTTGCAAATCTTCTTACAACTTCGTCTGAGTATGAGTTTCCTGTAGGGTTTGAATACTTAGGCACGCACCAGATTCCCTTTATTGAATCGTCGTTTTGTACAAGTTCTTCTATCATGTCCATATCAGGACCGCTCTCAAGCATAGGTATACATACATTCTCAAAACCGAAGTACTCCGTTATTGCAAAATGTCTGTCATATCCCGGTACGATACATAAGAATTTTACTTTGTCAAGCTTACACCAAGGTGTTGAACCCATTACTCCATGTGTATATGATCTTGAAATACAGTCATACATTACATTAAGGCTTGAGTTTCCGTAGATAATAAGGTTGTCTGCCCCGGAACTTCCATCATATCTCCCATAAGTTCCTTCGCCTCAGGGATACCGTCAAGTACACCGTAGTTTCTGCAGTCCGAGCCGTTCTCACTCATAAGGTCCGCATCCGATGAAAGCACATCCATAAGTCCCATTGAGATATCAAGCTGCTCCTGTGAAGGCTTTCCTCTGCTCATGTCAAGTTTCAAGTCTTTAGCCTGCATAGCCTTATATTCAGCCTTCAGGCTTTTCTTTAATTCCATCAATTCTTCTTTTGTCAAATCTGCGTATGGCATCTTTATAATCTCCTAACTACTTATTTTTGCTTATTTCTTCAAGCTTTTCCTTCAACTCTTCAAGCTTTTCCTGACTCTTTAAGATCTTTGATCTTTGATCAAATACAAGCTCATCTTCTCTCAAAAGATCATTGGCAGCCACATACTCTCCGATAACCATTTTGTATGACTTTATAATGTCTTCTTCTATCTTTATGTCTCTTTTCAGCTTTGTTATATCAGCCAATTCTTTACCCTTATTCAAAGCCGACTGTGCTATCTTCTGTCCTTCTTCTTTTGCGATACTTCCATATATGCTTAATTTCTTGAAAAAATCTTCCATATAGCCTCCTTTATTCAAATATACATAGTATAAATACTTAAATGAGTTTTAGCAAGTAAAAGCTTATATATCGGCAGATAAAATCATCTAAGTGCCATAAATGCCGCCATATTACCCCTCTTCTCACCCATCACTCTGTGTGAATACAAAAGTTCTTTATTGCAGGCTGTGCATATGTTTGAAGTAAATATATTCTCCTCAGGTATTCCTGCATCTTTTAATACTTTTTCATTAGCTTTCCAAAGTGAGAGCCTAAAGTGGTCATCTCCGTCTTCCCTGAATATATTATCCATATCTTCCTTGTCAAAGTTTTTTGAAAACTCCTCATACACATCCGTGCTTACCTGATAGCAGTCTGCACATATGCCGGGACCTATGCAGGCAATTATATCCTTTGCCCTACTGAAAAAAATCCTGTTCATCTCTTTTACCATAACCGCACCCATTCTTTTACAGGTGCCTCTCCAGCCTGAATGTGCAAGCCCGATTACATTATTTACCCTGTCATAAAAATAAAGGGGAATACAGTCTGCAAAAAAAGCTCCTAATGTAATGCCCCTTTCATTTGTTATAAGTCCGTCAATATTTCTGTAGTCTCTCTCAAACAGTACTCCCTTGCCCTTATCGGCTGCACTCACCACTCTTACATTGGTGGAATGCTCCTGATAAGATAATGTAAAGCTTTCAAGTTCAACACCCAGAGCCTGTGCCATTCTTTTGTAGTTTTCAAGTACACCTTCCCTGTTATCAGGCTCTCTGCTGAAACTTAGGTTCATAGTCGCATACACACCTGTACTTACTCCGCCTATCTTTGTTGAAAAGCCCTGTACTATATTGTCATATTTTTCCAATGCGTCAAATGACAGATATTCCACACCGTTTTTTGCTCTTTTAAGTGTCAAAATATTCTTATCATTCTTTTTTACTATCTTCAATAAAACGCTCCTTTTACCCAGTCTATATTTGACCCCATTATACCTATGCAGTCAAATCTTATGTTCATATTAAAGTAATGATTTTCATTTAAGAAAAATCTTGCCATGTTTTTTATCTTTTGCCGCTTTTTAAAATCTACAGCCTCAAGCGGATAACCGAAGCTCTGATTCTTTCTGTATTTTACTTCTATAAAAAGCAGTGTATTATCTTCTCTTGCTATGATGTCTATTTCACCGAATCTGTTTTGATAATTTCTCTCCAAGATTTTTACTCCGCGACTTTTTAAAAACTCCACGGCCATATCCTCTCCGAGGCTTCCTATCCTACGCTTATTCACCGACAAAGTTTCCTATAAAAGATCTTCTGTGTATATCACAGGCACCGTACTCTTTCAGAGCTTCTATATGCTTGGCTGTACCGTATCCCTTATTGGATGCAAATCCGTACTCGGGGTAGATTTTGTCATATTCAAGCATAAGCCTGTCTCTTGTTACCTTTGCAAGTATACTTGCAGCCGCAATATTGACACTCTTTGCATCTCCCTTTACTATACCCACCTGCTTATATTTATATCGGGGATATGCACCGCGTCCACCAGCAAAATATCAGGTGTCTTATTAAGCTTTGATATCGCCTCTCTCATGGCTTCATATGTGGCCTGCAGTATGTTTATTTCATCTATAAGGGCATTTGAGGCAATACCTATACCGTAGGCAAGCGCCTCCTGTTTTATCTGATCAAACAGCACATCTCTTCTTTTTTCAGTTACCTTCTTTGAGTCGTTCAAAAACGGCAAGAATATATCTTTCGGCAATATAACCGCCGCAGCAACCACAGGTCCTGCAAGCGGTCCTCTGCCTGCCTCATCTATACCTGCAACCGCTCCCAAATCACTGTATTTATTTTCAAATTCTCTCATGCCCTCAAGTCTTTGTCTCTCAAGAGCAAGCTTTTCTTCACTTATTTTTCTCATATCCACCTACGGCATCTGCAATGTGATTCTGCCAAGCTTACCTGACCTGAACTCGTTTACCAAAACCGAGGCCGCCTTGTCATAGTCAAGTTCTCCTCCCTTTTTGGTACATCCTCTTACTGTAGCTATTTTTATAAGGACGGCATTCTCGTCCTCACCTTCTTTAATATCAAATCTTTCTTCCAAAACTTCAGGCCTGTTTTTTAAAAGCCATTTGATAAGTTCAAGTCCAAGTTCTCTGATATCTATAATCATATCGTTGATGGAGCCGATAAATGCAATCATCTCTCCCACTCTCTCATCCTCAAACTTCGGCCACAGTATTCCCGGAGTGTCCAAAAGTTCCACCTGACCTTTAAGCTTTATCCACTGATTGCCCTTGGTAACACCAGGCTTATTACCTGTCTTTGCCATAGCTCTTCCTGAAACGGTATTGATAAGAGTCGACTTCCCGACATTCGGAATTCCTGCAACCATCGCCCTTACCGGTCTGTTCTTTATACCTCTTTTTGCATCTCGCTCTCTCTTATCCTTAGATACATTCTCTATCGCTTTTATAAGTGAGTTTACACCGTTTTTTTGCCTTGAGTCCATGAACATACACTCATAGCCCTGTTCCTTATAATAGCTTGCCCATCTTATATTGGCATTTTCATCTGCCAAATCCGCCTTATTCAGTATGATAATTCTTGACTTGCCCGTGCCAAGCCCCATTATCTCGGGGTTTCTTGTAGCCTCGGGAGCTCTGGCATCTGTCATCTCTATAATAATATCCACAAGCTTTATGGCATCTGACATGGCGCGCTTTGCCTTGGTCATATGCCCCGGATACCACTGTATTTTCATAAAAAATCCTTTCGTATACTTATCTGATAAAACCTATTCTTCTTATAGGCAACAATCTGATCCATGCATTACCTATTATCATATCCTTTGTTATATTGCCTATAGTGGAAGTTCTGGAATCTTCACTTCCCACTCTGTTATCTCCAAGTACAAAATACTCCTTTGACATAAGCTGTATCTCTTCTGTGGCCAAACCTCCTGTACTCGCTTCACAAAACTTCTCAAGTGCCTTTCCGTTTATATAGACATAGCCGTCCTTTATATTTACCGTCTCACCGGGAAGACCTATAACTCTTCTGATACATACTCTGCCGTCTCTGTTTTTAAACGCTATTACATCAAATCTTTTTCGGCTTGAAAAATGTGTATGCCGCCTTGTTTATAAGCGCCGCTTCACCCTGTTCTATCTGTGGCGACATTGACTGCCCCACCATATATGTTCTGTCTCCGAATATGAACACTACAAACCAGGCAAGTGAAAGTATCACCGCCAGTTGCATAAGAGTATCAAGTACAATTAAAAAAATTTCGATTCCTGTTTCTTTATTTTTCATCTGTTGCCCTGTTTTTTTATTCTGTTTTTTTGTTAAACTACTGTATAGTACTGTATTAAAGTTCTCTTTTAGAACTTCGTTTTATTATAGCATATAGGAGAAAACTATGGAATATCGTATCGAGCATGACTCTATGGGAAATATAGAGGTGGAAGCGGACAAATATTTCGGCGCGCAGACAGCCAGAAGTCTGTCAAACTTTAAAATAGGCACCGAGAAGATACCGCCTGAAGTTATAAGAGCATTTGCATATCTGAAAGCGGCCTGTGCCACAACAAATAACGAGCTTGGCAAGCTTTCAAAAGAAAAGGCGGATATAATAAACGCCGTTTGTAAAGAAATACTTGATGGAAAACTTGATAAGCATTTTCCGCTTTCGGTATGGCAGACCGGCAGCGGAACTCAGAGCAATATGAATGTCAACGAGGTCATTACAAACAGAGGCAATGAACTTGCAGGTAAGAGATTGCTTCATCCCAACGACGATGTAAATATGTCACAGAGCTCAAATGATACATTTCCTGCCGCAATGCATATAGCGGCATTGATTGAAATCAGCGATAAATTACTGCCTTCACTTAATGAACTTATACTTGCTTTTAAAAAGCTTGAAGAGGAGAATACAGGCATCGTAAAATCAGGCAGAACACATTTGCAGGATGCCACTCCGATAGCTTTCTCACAGGAAATCAGCGGTTGGAGAGCTTCTCTTGAAAACGACTGTAATCAGATAAGCAACTCACTTGAGTTTATAGGAAAGCTTGCACTCGGAGCCACCGCCGTGGGTACGGGGCTTAACTGTCCGAAGGGCTTTGACAGCGCTGTAGCAAAAAATATTTCAAAGCTTACAGGTAAGGAATTTATCACGGATGGCAACAAGTTTCACGCTCTTACCTCAAAGTCGGAGCTTTCCTTTGTACACGGCGGCTTATCTTCACTGGCAACAGACCTTATGAAAATAGCCAATGATATCAGATGGCTCTCAAGCGGTCCAAGATGCGGCCTCGGTGAAATATTTATACCTGAAAACGAACCCGGAAGTTCTATAATGCCCGGCAAGGTAAACCCTACACAGTGTGAATCCATGACTATGGTATGTGTACAGGTTATGGCAAATAATGTAGCCGTAAATATGGCTTCAAGTCAGGGCAATTTTGAGCTGAATGTTTTCATGCCTGTACTTATTCACAACTTCCTGCAGTCCGTAAGACTGCTCTCTGACGGTATGGACTCTTTCAGAGCACACTGTGTATGCGGAATAAAGGCAAACAGACAAAAGATGCATGAAAATCTTCACAATTCACTGATGCTTGTAACCGCCATCAGCCCGTATATCGGCTATGAATCGGCTGCCAAGGTCGCAAAGCTTGCACATAAGGAAAATATATTACTGAAGGAAGCTACATTAAAACTTGACTTAATGACTGAAGAAGAGTTTGATAAGGTTTTTAAACCTGAAGAAATGGTATAGAAAGGATTTATATGGCAAAATCAAAAAGTCCTGACATGACAAAGGGAAATATAACCGCACAGCTTTTATTATTCTTCTTTCCGATACTGCTTGGAACATTCTTTCAACAGCTCTACAATACCGCCGACGCGGTCATAGTCGGACAGAATGTAGGAAAGCTTGGGCTTGCGGCGGTAGGAGGTACTACAAGTACACTTATAAACCTCTTTATCGGAATATTCGTCGGTCTCTCGTCAGGATTCAGTGTAATCATTTCACAGCACTTCGGTGCCAAACCACAGACTTGTAAGTGAATGTGTACACACGGCAATTATGTTCTCACTTATAGTAGGTATCGTGGTAAGTATATTTGGCGCTATATTTTCAAAGACTATGCTCTCATATATGAACGTGCCTGAAGATATAATGCCTATGGCAATCCCTTATCTTCAAATCTACTTCCTCGGACTTGCACCGAACCTTATCTACAACATGGGTGCAGGGCTTTTAAGAGCTGTAGGCGATTCAAAGACTCCGCTGATTTTTCTTATTATCAGCTGCTTTATCAATATAATACTTGATATACTTTTGATAAAATATATGGGTATGGGCGTGGTCGGAGCGGCTGTTGCCACAGTCACCTCACAGGTGGTCAGCGCAATACTTGTTATAGTAGTGCTTTCACGCAGAAAGGACGCGCTGAGACTTTTTATACGAAAGCTGCATATCAACTTCTCCGAGTTAAGAAAGATGGTCAGCATAGGTACCGCCGCAGGAATGCAATCTGCGATGTACACTATTGCAAATATACTTATACAGGCTTCCATCAACACTTTGGGAACCGATACTATTGCCGCATTCACAGCCTACGGCAAAATAGATACTCTGTTTTGGATGACAATACAGTCACTGGGCATCTCCGTAACCACATTTACAGGTCAAAACTTCGGCTACGGCAATAAAGAAAGAGTAAAAAAGGGTATCATACACGGAATGATTCTTTCCGTTGTGATTACCGGAATAGTTATGCTCTTACTGAAGCTTTTCGGCAGAAGTATCTATACACTGTTTACAAATGATAAAAGAGTACTTGATATAGGTACAGATATGCTCAACTTTATGGTAGTCGCATTCCCGACCTATATCACCATTGAGATATTCTCAGGCTCGCTTCGCGGTATCGGTGACAGCTGGATACCTATGATAATGACTGCAAGCGGCGTATGTGTACTCAGAATAGCATGGATAATAGTGATGGTACCTAAGTACCCGAATATCTTCACCATACTTTGGGCTTATCCGCTCTCATGGGTAACCACAAGTATACTGTTTATCATATATATGTTTATTCAGCAAGATGAGACGTTGGTTAAAAAATAATATATACTAAAAAAGGGGTTGATGTAACATTTTTAAGTTACACCAACCCTTTCTTAACGTCTTTTTATCGGGGTTTTCTTATCTCTATGCCCCTTGACTCTATATTCTTTCTTATATTAAGCATCTGTACATCTGTACCTGCTATGACATCCGCACATTCTTTAAGCTGTCTTTCCACATCCTCGGAGTCGATAAACTCCTTCTTATACTTAAGCTGATGGTCAAGGCTTGCCCAAAAATCCATAGCAATTGTCCTTATCTGTACTTCCACTCTCATAGGTTGCTTTTTATCCGAGAAAAATACAGGTATTTCAACTATAAGATGATATGAACGGTATCCGTTTTCTTTAGGTTTCTTTATATAGTCCTTGACTGCAATAAGCTTTACATCATCCTGCCTTGTAAGCATATCCGCCACTTCATAGATGTCGTCAAGAAATGAACATATGACTCTGATACCTGCCACATCGTCCAGATTCTTCACTATGGATTCAAGTGTCAGCGGAAGTCCGCGTCTTTTCAACTTTTCCACTATGCTCTTAGGCTTTTTGACTCTGGATTTTATCACCTCAATAGGATTTCTTCTGTTCTTTACCGAAAGCTCATCATTTAAAACCTCCAGCTTTGTTTTCACCTCTCTGATAGCACAGGTATACATCATCATTGCTTCCTGAAATTTCTGTGCCATTTCATGTATTTCATCCGGTATCTGCACCAAATCAGGAACCTGTACAATGGACTGTTCCAGCTCGTTATTCGGATTATTTGATATATACATAAGTTCTCCCGCCTGTATGTGGTCAAAATAAACCTGTCCACATAAAAATTTTATTTTAAAATAGAATCGGCCGCTTCATCAAGCCAAGGTGCCTGCACATATTCTACAAGACCGGCATCAACCTGCTTTGCCACCTCAGGGTCAATCGGGATCTTTGCCAAAACTTTAAGTCCCTCTTTTTTGGCAATCTCATCAATGTGGCTCTTACCGAATATCTCATGTCTGTGTCCGCAGTCAGGGCACTCAAAATAGCTCATATTCTCAACCAGACCGAGGATAGGTACATTCATCTTCTTAGCCATATTTACAGCCTTGGTAACGATCATTGAAACCAGCTCCTGCGGACTTGTAACAATTATAATACCGTCTACAGGTATTGACTGGAATACTGTAAGCGGAACATCTCCCGTACCCGGAGGCATATCCACAAACATATAGTCGATATTATTCCATACGGTATCCTTCCAAAACTGCTTTACAACACCTGCTATTACAGGTCCTCTCCATATAACAGGGTCTGTCTCATTCTCCAAAATAAGGTTTGTACTTACCACATTGATTCCTGTATTTGTAACTGCAGGAACCATAAGCTGATCGTATGTTACTCCAAGCTTTCCGCTAAGTCCGAATGCCTTAGGTATTGAAGGTCCTGTAATGTCCGCATCGATAATACCCACTCTGAATCCCTTTGTCATAGCCTTTACAGCCATAAGAGATGTTACAAGGCTCTTACCTACGCCTCCCTTTCCGGAGACAATTCCTATAACTTTATTTACACTGCTTTGAGGGTCGAGCTCTTCCCTGAATTCATTATTTGCCATATTAAAACCACATAGACCTAAGTCTATGATTCCTTTCTTACCAAAATCTTGTACCGAAATGCGGTACAAGATTATTATACTAAAAGACTCAACATTTTTCCATGTATTTAATCTGACTGTATTATATTTTCTCAACCACCTTTACATTCTCACTGCCGAGTCTCTGTGCCAAAATCTCACAGGCATCGCTTGCAGGCACGCACCATTCACCTCCAAGGTCCTTTTTTGCCCTCTCTTTTCTCAAATATATAATGACGCTGTCATTGCCGTTTAATGTTCCTATATCTGCAAGCAGGTTGCCGAGGTCCTCTTCATAACTTTCCTTGTCAGGATACTGTATCCAAAGTTCTTTCTTTATTCTTCCGAACTCTCTCACAGTATCTACAATAAGCTTTCCTTCTTCCTCTCCCGAGGTGTCAACTCTTCCTTTGACAAAGACCTTTCCGCCTTCAATCAACTCGCTGCCGTATCCCTCAAAAGCCTTCGGGAATACTACAAGTTCTATTCTTCCGTACATATCTTCCAGAGTACATATGGCCATCATATCGCCCTTTTTGTAAACCTTTTATTCACCTCGGTAAGCAGACCTCCGACTACCACCTTTCTGCCGGACTCAAGCAAAATATTTCCGTCCTCATCCGGATAAAAGTCTATACTTCTGGCATCGGCATACTTTTCAAGCATCGGGATATACTCTTCCAAAGGATGACCGCTTACATACATTCCCAGCACTTCCATCTCATACTTTAAAAGTTCTTCTTTTTTGTACTCTTCTATATGTATCATCTCGGACACAAAACTGTCCTTATCGTCATCAGCCACCACATCAAAAAATGACATCTGTCCCGGAATTGTCGCCTTGCTCTCCTTTGACTTTTTATCACTCAAAAGCTCCGCATTCAAAATCTTTTCATGTCTGTTCCCGTCCAGACAGTCAAGCGCACCGGCCTTTATAAAACTTTCAATACTTCTCTTATTCAAATCCTTTTGCGGCAATCTGTTGATGAAATTTTCAAGTGTCAGATATTTTCCGTTCAATATCCTCTCTCTGACCAATGCATCCGCTACAGCCTTACCTACTCCCTTTATAGTGGCAAGTCCGAATCTGATTCCGTCCTTATCCACGCTGAAGGCTCCCTCACCGCAGTTTACATCAGGCGGCAAAATCTTTATGCCCATATCCAAAAGACTTCCCATATATTCGGACAGCTTTGCAGGATTGTCACTGACAGAGGTAAGCGATGCCGCCATAAATTCCTTCGGATAATAGTACTTAAGATAGGCTGTCTGATATGAAATCACCGCATAGCAGGCTGCATGTGACTTGTTGAAGGCATAACTTGCAAAGTCAATCATTTCATCAAAGATTCGATTTGCTATTTTTTCATCTATACCGTTTTTTATACAACCTGTAATGTTCTTTTCTTCATTTCCGTAGATGAAATTTTTTCTTTCCATCTCCATGACATGGGCTTTCTTCTTACTCATTGCACGACGAACCTCATCACTTCCGCCCATAGTATAGCCTGCAAGGTCTCTGACTATCTGCATTACCTGCTCCTGATATACAATGCATCCGTAAGTAGGCTCAAGTATTGAAATCAGCTGTGGAGTATCATAACTTACCTTGCCCTTTGAATTCTTTCCTTCAATGTACTTCGGTATAAAGTCCATAGGACCCGGACGGTAAAGTGAAATACCGGCTATGATATCTTCCAAATTTTCAGGCTTTAACCTCTTCATAAAGCTTTGCATTCCGCCGCTTTCAAGCTGGAACACCGCATCGGTCTTTCCGGTAGAGATGAACTCATACACCTTTTTATCCGCGTAATCTATCTTTTTAAGGTCAATATCCACACCGTGATTTTTCTTTATCATATCCAAGGCGTTTTGAAGTACCGTAAGTGTACGAAGTCCCAAAAAGTCCATCTTCAAAAGCCCCAGCTCCTCCAAGGTGGTCATGGTAAACTGTGTTGTCACCGCATCATCAATTCCAAGTGCAAGCGGTACATACTCCTCCACAGCCTTTTTTGAAATTACGACACCTGCCGCATGCATACTGGCATGTCTCGGCAAGCCCTCAAGCTTTAAGCTGTAGTCAATAAGCTCATGTACCGCCTCGTCACCGTCATAAAGTTCTTTAAGTTCTTTATTTCTTTCAAGTGCCAAACTCAGTGTGATGTCCTTATCTCTCGGTATCATCTTTGCAATGCTGTCACATCTGGCATACGGAATCTCCATAGCCCTGCCCACATCTCTGATAACACCTCTTGCCTGCAATGTACCGAATGTGATTATCTGACACACCCTCTCGCTGCCGTATTTATTTACCACATATTCAATGACCTCGCCTCTTCTCTCATCGGCAAAGTCCACATCTATATCGGGCATGGATACTCTCTCGGGATTCAAACCTCTCAAAGATAAGATTGTACTTGATAGGGTCAATATCCGTAATACCCAGACAATACGATACCACACTTCCTGCCGCCGAGCCTCTTCCCGGTCCTACAGATATTCCCACACTTCTCGCATAATTTATATAGTCCCAAACTATCAAAAAGTAATCTATATAGCCCATTGTCTCTATGACGCCAAGCTCATAGTACATTCTTTTTTCTATCTCTTCACGGTTTTCATAATCTTTGTGGTAGTTTCTTTCAAAACCGCTCTTACATAGACTCTCAAGGTACTCCTTTGCGGACATATTGTTCGGAACCTGATACTCGGGCAGCTTGGTCTCACCGAACTTTATCTCCACATTGCACATATCGGCAATCTTACCTGTATTTTCAATAGCCTCAGGCGCATACGGAAACAATGCTTTCATCTCATCTTCAGACTTTAAAAAGAATTGTCCGCCTTCATATCTCATTCTGTCAGGGTCGGATACCGTCTTACCGGTCTGTATGCATAAGAGTATATCATGTGCCGTAGCGTCCTCAGCATTGATATAGTGGATATCATTGGTTGCCACAAGCGGAATATCCAGTTCCTTGCCTATCCTTACAAGTGACTGATTTACAAACTTCTGCTCAGGAATACCGTGATTTGTAATTCCAGATAGAAATTACCTTCTCCAAAGAGGTCCTTATATTTTTTTGCCACCTTTTTGGCATCATCTTCTCTTCCTCTTGATATAAGCTTCGGTATCTCTCCCGCCAAACAGGCTGAAAGAGCTATTATGCCCTCGTGATATTCCTGTAACAGTTCAAAGTCTATTCTTGGCTTGTAATAAAACCCTTCAGTAAAGCCTTTTGACACTATCTTTGTCAGATTCTCATATCCTTCATTGTTTTTTGCCAATAAAATAAGATGATAGTATCTATCACCCTGCTTTGCCTGTTTTTCAAATCTTGATGAAGGGCTTACATACACCTCACATCCAAGTATCGGCTTTATACCGTTTGCCTTTGCCTCTTTATAAAAATCAATGACCCCATACATCACACCGTGGTCTGTGATAGCCAGTGAAGTCATGTTCAGTTCCTTTGCACGACTTATTATCTCTTTTATCTTACAGGATCCGTCAAGCAGTGAATACCCTGTATGTACATGTAAATGTGTAAAAGACATAGTTCTCCTTTTTTCATTCAATACTTATTATACATTATATCATATTTTAAGGAATTGGAGAGTATCTGTGAAAATTAATATGAAATATATTATGTAAATATATTTTATATCATTTTTCTTGTACTTTTCTTTACAAATGCTATAATAAACTCAACAATATAAGAAAGGAGAAGTTTTATGGCACAGACCGTTAATGTGAACTTTCGTATGGATGAAGCCGACAAGAAAAAAATGGAGAGCGTATGTAGTGAACTTGGACTATCTATGAGTGCAGCCTTTACCATATTTGCCAAGAAGGTCGGCAGAGAGCACCGTATACCTTTTGAAGTTTCTGTGGATCCTTTTTATTCGGAGAGTAATATTAGTTACTTGGAAGAGAAGCTTGCCGCATACAAATCAGGTAAACTTAAACTTTCCGAGCATGAATTAATAGAGGCTTAATGCTATGGAAAGATTATTACAATGGGATTATGATGCTTGGGAAGATTATATTTATTGGCAAAATTACGATAGGAAGAACCTAAAACGCATAAACCAACTCATTAGGGATATTATTCGCAATCCTTTTGACGGTATAGGAAAACCTGAGCCGTTAAAAAAAGAACTTAAGCGGTTTATGGAGCAGACGAATTGATGACGAACACAGAGTAGTATATATTGTGGAATCCGGTGTAATTGTGATTCTTTCTTGCCGCGGACACTATAATTAAGTCAATACAGCTGTCACAGATTTAATCTGTGACAGCTGTATTATTTTTACAAAATCATCTTATACATATTGCTTCAAAGCTATCTCAATTATTCATCTGATTATACGCATATAAAAGTACATCATTTTGGTACAGCAGATATCCTACGCTAAAGCACTCATCATCTGTTGAGTATATTTCATATAGCTTTCCTGTTTATATACTCACCACTATATTCTCGCTCCAAATCCTCAATCAAATATTCATCACTCATACAATGCATATCTGAAATTCCTTTACTCATCAATTCATATGTAAATGAGTGATAAAAAAAATCTAAAGATTCATCAATTGAAATATTTTTTTTTCGTGCAAATTTTTCTATAATACGTGCATATTTCTTTTGTAATAACACAGGATTTGCATTCATATAGTCTCACTTCCCTCATATAATAAACTGTAATCCAACGCTTTTTGTGTTCTGAAGCATATCTGTAGGTTAGGCTTTTCATATTTTAATCGACCTATAGCCTCTTTCTTGTCAATCAGCCCGTCAAAGAATAATTCAATAGTGTTAAATACTTTATCATTAGCAACACCACCTATTACCAAATCATAATCTGATACATCCTTGCCTGCTCTACAATTTAAAATAAAGTCCAACCATTCGTCTGAATATGTATCAAAATTTAATACTTTTAATTTATGAAGTACTTTTTCATCAAATCTATAATATGATATTATCCCGCTGCCTCCATTTCTCTTAAACTTTCTTGCCCAATTTACGGCCTGTTCATACAATGGTGTTGTGTAAAATCCCAATCCGAAATCAACATTTTTTCTCGAATGTAATAAATCCGGTGATTTAATTTCCAGATATGAACCATGATATAATCTCATACCGGCAAACCTCTTTTCTTCATCACATCCAAAATATCTTCAATAATGTAGTCCTTACCCTGTGTATGTAATACATCATATGACGGTACTATATAACTGTTTAGTATATCGCTGTCCTCTGTCAGTATCCGATATACTTCTCTTCCATCTTTCCCAAGCTTTTTCGCAACACCTTCTATACAAAATAACACATATTCCAAAACGGAAATATTACATATTATTTCTCTCTCCATAAAACCCTTAGTACCTGTTCATCTTCCCCTTATTCATAATATATCCAAGTACAGCACCTACTATGCCGCCAAGTATATGAGTCAGGTTTGAGATGTTGTCCTGTACAAAGACCCCCTGATATACCTGCTGCCCTATATATAAAAGTGCAACCACAATAAATGTGAAAGGAATCCTGCCTTCTCTGAATCCTGCAAAGGATGAGAGCAAAATAAAGGCGAACACCACGCCGCTTGCGCCAAGCAAATAAACATGTGGGAATACAAAGAAATGAACCAAACCTGTCACAAGTGCCGTAGCAAGTATTACAAAAAGTATATTCGCAGAACCGTACTTTTCTTCAAGCATAGGTCCTATTACAAGTATCAACATTATATTCCCGAGGAAATGATCCAAGTTTGCATGACCAAGCACATGTCCGAAAAATCTGAAGTAGGTGAACGGGTCTATAAATGATGACCTGTAAACACTGAACAATAATCTTGTGGAAAACCCTCCTGTCAGATTGTCCACCAAATATACTATAAAACTTAGAATCACAAATCCTAAAATAATAGGTGAATTAAATGAAATTTTTAATTTTCTATCCATACTCCTCCGTATACCAAATAAGGGCAGTCACCCACCCTTATTATCAACTCTGTCAACCGCTTCAACTATATGAATTCTCATTTTTGAATTCGATGCACGATCTCCCTCTATATAAAGTAAGTACTCAATGTAGACGTTTATCTCATCTTCATTCATATCGATTAAAAGGAGCTTTGTCTCCGTCTCCATATTCAATCTGCCAAAGGGAGTGTCATATATTGTTTTAAACCTACTGTTATTGGCAAATACCATCTTGGAATTCACCACACCCTCTTTGATAATTTCAACCCTGTTTTTCTTTACTATTATTGTATTAAGGATAATTTCATCAAAACCTTGGGCTTCTTCCACGTAAGTTATCTTATGTGTATCACCATCAACATAGTGATTACCTGAAATATTCACGGCAATAGGATCATTCTCATCATACCTAAGATGAGCACCGCTAATCTCAATATCTACAAATTCTTTCATAATCTTCTACCTTAAAACTATAGCAGAAGCCGCAACGCGGTCTCTACCCAACCCTAAGCTACCACCGGTTGTTTATGCAAATATCAAGTTTAAAATAAAAGAATGATAGTTTACTAGAAAAATGTATCTCCCCACTATTCTATATAAAATAACCTTAAATAAAAAACTGATAACTATGCTCAACAAAGAATGCCTGTCTGCGTCTTGTATACCTTATCTAGCCTATCTGTTTGTATGCATTCTGCAAAGCCTAATGTTTTTTAAAATTCTTCTATATTGATTACACCCGTATTCTTCACAACACCGGGTATAATAGAAGATGCAAAATCACTAAATCTTTCTGCCATGTCACTGACATAAAACTCATGGAAAACCTCACCTTTATCGGCACATAAGTTTTCACACGTCAACAAAGATTTCAATTCCTTTGCTGTTTCGTATGCAGGATTCACAAGGGATACTCCCTCACCCATAATCCTTCTGAATGTATTATATAGTAAAGGATAATGAGTACATCCCAATACTAAACTGTCAATATGTCGGCTTTTTAAGTCGCTGACATATCTGGAAATGATTTCATCTGTAACACTGTCATTGATAAGTCCCTCCTCTACCAGCGGAACCAGCAGAGGACAGGCTTTTTGTATTACTTCAAGCTCGCTATTTATCTCATGAATAGTCTTTTCATATATACCGCTGGATATTGTCCCGCTGGTACCTACCACGCCTATCCTACCCACCTTGGTAGTCTTGGCTGCAGTTATGGCGCCTGCATGGATAACACCCATAATAGGTATATCAATCTCTGTCTTCAATATGTCAAGCGCAAAAGCACTGGCGGTATTACACGCAATAACAATAGCTTTTACATTTTTTGTCTGTAAAAATTTAACAATCTGGCCGGAATACTTGATAATTGTATCTTTGGACTTGGAGCCGTATGGAACTCTGGCCGTATCACCGAAATATACAATACTTTCATTCGGCATCTGAGCTATAATTTCCTTGGCGACCGTCAGTCCGCCCACACCGGAATCAAATACTCCTATAGGTAAATTCAAAAAAATCACCCTCTCTCAAAAGCTAATTCTATTAGTTTATCAACTAGAGATTTTTTGTCAATACCTGCAGCCTCAAATAACATCGGATACATACTTATTGCCGTAAATCCCGGCATGGTATTTATCTCGTTGAATACAATCTCTCCGTCTTCCTTTGCAAAGAAGTCCACTCTTGAAAGTCCGAAACCGTCTAAAGCCGTAAAAATCTTTTTTGCACACTCAGGAAGATTCTCTCTCACGCCGTCAGGAAGTTTTGAATCAAGCAAAGTAAGTGAATCAAGCTTATACTTGGCATCGTAATCATAAAATGTTGCAGCGGATTTTATCTCTCCTACACCGCTTGCCACTACATCTCCCGGTCTTCCAAGTACTCCGCATTCCACCTCATGCCCTACTATCGTCTCCTCAACAAGGACCTTTCTGTCGTGCTTTAGTGCTTCAAGTATACCGTTTTTAAGTTCTTCAGTGTTTGAAGCCTTTGAAACTCCCTTTGAAGAACCTGCATTTGAAGGCTTTATAAATACAGGATAATCAAATCTGTCTTCTATTATTCTTATCTTACTTGTCAAATCCTCCTTGACCTCATAGTCAAGCACAGCCTCATATGCCGCCTGTCTTATTCCGAGTTTATCTACTACAAGCTTTGTGTAGAGCTTGTCCATACCTATGGCACTTGCAAGTACTCCACATCCCACATAAGGAATCTTTGCCAGCTCCAACAAACCTTGAATTGTTCCGTCTTCTCCGTACAGTCCGTGCAGAACAGGGAAAACCACATCTACAGGAATTTCTTTATACTCTCCCCCTGTCTCTATCATTATACACTTTTTTGTAGCATCAGGCAAAATATATGCGCCTGTTTTTGAATTCAGCCAGCTGCCGTCCTCCATTGAAGCTATACTGTCTACCTTAAGCCATTTGCCTTCCTTTGTAATACCGATAAGTATAAGCTCGTACTTATCCGTATCCACCTGCTTTGACACATTCGTTGCAGATATTACAGATATCTCATGCTCAGAGGACTGACCTCCGAATATTATTGCTAATCTCCTCATTACCTTGTAGGTGCTTCCTTAATTTGTCTGGAAACATTGACCTCCTGATTATTTATATGCTCGGCAATGATTCTCTTAGCTTCCGACTTATCCCTACTCTCCAATGCTCTAAGTATCATCTCATGCTCATCCATAAGCTGATTTCTTGTAGCTTCCGCCTTAACATACTCCAGTCTGTAACGGTACATCTGCTCACGCAAATTATTGATCATCTGTACCAGCTTATCATTACCTGTGCTTGTAAATATTATATCATGAAATTTCTCATCTGCACGCGCAATATCAATAATATCTTTATTTTCTATAGAATTAACAAACTCTTCTTCAGCCTGCTTCAATTCTTCTATCTCATCATCTGTAATCTTTGTGCATGAAAGCTCTATCGCAAGTTCCTCAAGTGCCCTTCTTACCTCAAGTGTATCTCTTAGGCTCTTTTCGGTGATACCTGCCACCTCGGCTCCCTTCCTCGGAATCATAAGCACCAGACCTTCAAGCTCAAGCATCCTTATAGCCTCCCTTATAGGAGTTCTTGATACTCCAAGCTTCTTTGCAAGTGCTATCTCCATAAGTCTTTCGCCCGGCTGCAACTCTCCTCTGAGTATTGCCTGCCTCAAAGTTTTAAAAACCACATCTCTTAGCGGCATATATTCATCTACATCTGCATGTGAAAAATTTGTCATTTTATCCTCCATCTATCTAAACAGTAGTTGTAGTCTCTATATAATTTATTCTGTCGTCCTTTTTAAGTGCGCTCTTTGCCTTAAGCATATCACTGTCATTATCAAAGATACCGAAAATAGCGGTTCCGCTGCCGCTCATTAAACTTCCCAAACAATTGTTGTCATACATTATCTGCTTTATCTGTGCAATAAAAGGTAGAAGTTTCAAAGACGGTACTTCCAAAATATTGTCAAGCGCTTTGGCTATCTTTACAGTCTTTATGTCATCCGTATCGTCGCTTTCAATAATTGAAACCATCTCCCTTACATCCTTATGTTTATATCCGGTCTTATTTAAGGTCTCAATATCCAAATTTTCGTATACAAGCTTTGTTGAAAGCCCTGCTGCAGGCTTTGCAATCAAAAGCTTAAGTTTCGGCAATTTCTTAAGTACTGTCAACTTCTCTCCGATACCCTTTGCAAGTACCGTGCCGCCCGTTATACAAAACGGTATATCGGCTCCAAGACTTGCTCCAAGTTCAAGTAACCTCTCAGTTATAATACCCAGATTGAAAAGCTCATTTACAGCTTTAAGTGTAGCGGCCGCATCCGCACTTCCGCCTGCCATACCCGCTTGCATAGGAATGTTCTTTTCAAGTCTGACCTCTACACCAAAATCTTTTTTTGTTTCCTTTTGTAACAGTACTATCGCCCTATATATAAGATTGGTCTCATCTGTCGCCAAATCCTTATTGTTACATATCAGTGATATCTTCTTTTCTTCAAGTTCTCTTATTTCGAGTACATCCGCAATATCAACATTTGTCATAACCATTTCTACATCATGGTATCCGTCAGCTCGTCTTGATAATACATCCAAGCATAAATTTATCTTTGCAAATGCCTTTACCTTCATCTACTAACCCCTGTTCTTTTCAGTGCCCAAAATTTTGTACCTAAAATTATACATTAAAAACTGTATAAAAACAACAGTTAGGTTTTTCTAACCATATGGCGCAAAAAATACTTCCACAGTCAATTTACTATATTTACTCCCAACTTATCAGCTAATTTTATAGATGCCGTATTGGAAATATCTATTCTTGTATACACATCCCTTACTCCAATTTTTTTCTCAATATATTTCAGTAAATACTTACAAACTTTAAATGTATAGCCCCTTCTTCGATACTTTTTTTATCTGTCATATATGAAAGAAAACATCTGTTGTCTTCGTTATAAAAATCCTGCCAATCCCATCACTTCTTTCTCATTTTCAAACATGTAAAGTCCGTATCCGTAAAAAAATCATAGTGAAAAATCTATATACTCCCGCAACCCTCTCTATATTTTTAAACGGAAACTCACAAAAACTTTGAGAAAAATTTCAAAGTCGTCCAGACACAGCTCACGAATTTTTTTATATCATCCACTTTTCCTATGCATACAGGTATATGCAAATGTCTGCAAGCCACTTTCTCCAAATACTCTTCGTCTATATCAAAAAAATCATATACCGCATACTTTGAAACCGCTATATCTATATCTTCATTACCAAGTACAGCAACTGTGGCTCTATGGGAGTTAAACGCCTCCCCAAAGAGCCACATTCTCATCTGAAATCACTATATCACAGTGCTTCCCTTTGATATTAACACTTTTCAGGCTCTGCATACTCTTCGCCGAATGTGTCAACTGTCATTGATTTTATCTTCTGCTCGTTATTCGGTCTGTCATTGTAGTCTGTATCAACTGATGCTATTTTATCTACAACATCCATTCCCTCTATTACGGAGCCGAATGCAGCATATGCTCCGTCAAGATGAGGTGCATCCTGATGCATGATAAAAAACTGTGAACCTGCCGAGTTAGGGCTCATAGCTCTGGCCATTGAGATAACTCCTCTTGTATGTGCCAAATCGTTTTGGAAACCGTTCTGACTGAACTCACCCTTGATTTGATAATCAGGACCGCCCATACCGTTTCCCTGCGGACATCCTCCCTGTATCATAAATCCGTTTATTACTCTGTGGAAAGTAAGACCGTCATAAAACTTCTGCTTGATCAGACTTATGAAGTTTCTTACCGTATTCGGTGCCACTTCAGGGTAAAGCTCGATTTTGATTACTGAGTCATCCGACATTGTCAATGTTACTATTGGATTTTTCATATGTTTCTCCTTTTTAATCTCAATAAAGTCACACAGATGTAAACACCTTTGTGACTTTATGGATTGGGTCTTTCGACCGGTCATTATATATATTTTATCATATCTTAGTCTGTTTTTGTATAAAAACATGAGACCTTTACTAAAAAATATAGTTTTTAAAGCCTATATGACAAAACTATTTTACAATCTCAACCTGCATTGTATTGGTGTCTCTTGCCGGTCCTCTGTCAGCCTTCTTAGGTATGATACCTGCAGTAACGACTACCAAATCTCCCGACTTGAGATATTTTTCTTTCTTAAGAATATCTATAGATGACTCTATAAGTACATCTGTAGTATCGGCTCTCTTTGCAAATACAGGTACCACTCCGTATAAAAGCTGCATCTGACGAATTGTTGTGATGCTTGGGCTCATTCCGTAAACAGGAATAGTCGATCTCCACTTTGAAAGCATTCTTGTAGTAAATCCGCTGATGGAAGGTGCGATAATTGCCTTCGCCTCAAGCTGGTCCGCTGTGGAAACTGCAGCATATCCTACCTGATTTGAAATATTCTTCTTATCCATTTTGTTTACTTTTCTGTTTCTGTACTGTGTATGATCAAGGTGTATCTCTGTCTCCTTTGCAATCTTAACCATCATCTTAAGTGCCTCAAGCGGATACTTACCCATTGCTGACTCTCCTGAAAGCATTATGGCATCCGTACCGTCGTAGATAGCGTTTGCCACATCTGAAACCTCGGCTCTTGTAGGTCTCGGGTTTCTGATCATGGAATCAAGCATCTGTGTAGCTGTGATTACAGGCTTTCCTGCCACTGAACACTTCTCTATAAGTTTCTTCTGAATGAAAGGAAGTCTTGCGGCGTCTATCTCAACACCCATATCTCCTCTTGCTACCATGATACCGTCACTTGCTTCAATGATATCGTCCATATTGTCGATACCCTCCTGATTCTCAATCTTTGAGATAACCTGGATGTTTGCATGCTTTCTGCAAGAATTTCTTTAATCTGGCGAACCGCATCACCGTTTCTGATAAAAGATGCCGCTATAAACTCAAATCCGTTGTCACAGGCAAACTTTATATCCTCTATATCTTTTTGTGTAAGTGCAGGAAGCTTTATTGAAACTCCCGGTACATTAACACCCTTCTTTTCTCCAAGCTCACCGCCATTTAAAACTTTGGTGTGGATATCAGGTCCGTCCACATTTATAACTTCAAGTGCGATAAGACCGTCATCTATAAGTATTTTATCGCCTGCCTTCACATCTTCGTTAAGCCCGCTGTAGTTGATAAAGCCTTTTTTGTCATTTCCTACACACTCGTTTATTGTAAGTGTATATTCATTTCCGGCAACAAGTGTAACCTTGTTTCCGCCCTCAAGTAAACCTGTTCTTATCTCAGGTCCCTTTGTATCAAGAAGTGCAGCCACCTCTTTTCCGGTTTCTTCTCTTACTTCTCTTAATATATTCAATCTGCCCAAATGCTCTTCATAATCACCATGTGAAAAGTTGAATCTGGCAACGTCCATTCCTGCGATTGCCATATCTTTCATAAGCTTTTTGTCGTTTGTATTCGGACCCATAGTACATATAATTTTTGTTCTTTTCATTTTCCTTTTCCTCTTTATCTTTCTACAAGCTAAAATACTACCACTCATCCATAAATGTATCAAGATACATTTATAAAATGTTATATCATTACAAAGTATCTCATTTATTCCACATGAGTATGTGTATACAAGTGGTCTGAACAGTACTCAAGATTGCCTTTACATTTGAGCAATACCTGAACTCAAGTGTATCGTCATCTTTTTCGGTTCTTCCGCATACTGCACATCTGTGTATAGGCTCACCTGCCGGTCTCATCTTTACCGCCTTTTTAAACTTTACCTGTCTGACTACATTCTTCGGTGATATTCTGTTCCAATTTCTTGTCATCAGATAGAATATAACAAAGTTTAACAAGCTAAGCCCTATAGATACCTTTGTTATGACGCCTCCTATTATAAAACTATAAACTTCAATAAGCAAATATACAAACGCCAAATATTTCGCTTTTATAGGCAGTACAAAGTACAGATAAAATGTCATATCGGGGTATGTAAGTGCAAATGCCAAAAATATGGACATATTCAGGCTGTCAGGTGTAAGTAAAAAGACGCTTGCCGCTTCACCGTATACCGCATATAAGATAAATGCTCCTATTATAAGGAATATATACCCCATGAACATATACACGTTAAATCTGAAACTGCCCCAAACTCTCTCAAGATTCGTTCCGAGGCTGTAATACAGTACAAGCATTATTGCCGCAAACAGCACATTCTGCTCGGGTACATACATAATCCATGTGATAAGTCTCCAAACCTGCCCTGAAAGTATCTTTGATATATCAAGAGACATGTAGTTATAATAAATATCTGTATTTACTAAAGATATGGCAAAACCCACAGCATATATTGCAGTCAGATACATCATAAGATTGCTGATTGCATATTTCCCAAATTTTCTTTCTATCTTTTCAAAAAAAGCCATTATTCCCCTTCCTTATATACAATGCTTTAAGTTCATTTATACTTGCAAATATTTAGATTGCCAAGCCTAACCCGTACAACCTTAGAAGTCATTATATCATTTATAGTGCTTTTATGTAAATAATTTAAAAAAGTACCGTTACTGCACAAATCAGATTATTTTTGTTGACAGTCGGTTTATTTTATATTACAATCGTGAAATCATGTAAACCGTTGATATGGAGATAAAGTCGGTTATGACTTCACAGAGAGTCCGGGTGGCTGAGAGCCGGATAAGAAACAGTCTGACAAATGGACCATGGAGGGCGTAGTCAAATGCGTAAGCAGAGTATTCTACGACGTTCGCATACGTTAGTTGCAAGGGATATGTAGGTATCTTAAAGTGCACAGGTCATACTGTGAATCAAGGTGGCACCGCGATTTTTTTGTTGAAATTTCGTCCTTGTTAAATAAAACCGCTAAGGTTTTACTTAACAAGGACTTTTTTGCGTGATACTAGAGTCTCAAAGGATTACCCACTCTTCAACTTGTTGTAAGAGGGGGTAAGTCCTTGAGACTCGTACAGACATGAGTACGTAGCCATTTTCCGCAAGGAAAATGCGCGGAGTACGAATGCCTGTAAGGATTGCGGGAGCACGCAGTGCGGAGCAATCCGCAGTATCACGCAATGTTAAAAGCACTACCAAGCTTGCTTGTAAGAGGGCTTGCAGCTTTGATATCCGTACAGACATGATTACGTAGCCATTTTCCGTCAGGAAAATGCGCGGAGTACGAATGCCTGTAAGGATTGCGGGAGCACGCAGTGCGGAGCAATCCGCAGTATCACGCAATGTCAAAAGCACCACCAAGCTTGCTTATAATAGGGCTTTAACATTTGAGACTCGTACAGACATGAGTACGTAGCCATTTTCCGCAAGGAAAATGCGCGGAGTATGAATGCCTGTAAGGATTGCGGGAGCACGCAGTGCGGAGCAATGCAGTATCACGCAATGTCAAAAGCACCACCTAACTTGCTACTTTTATATCACTTATATAACACATTATCAGGAGGACATATGGTATTTATTTTAAAAGCCGGCGTCAGCGAAGAGGCTATAAAAAACTTCAGACAAGAATTTGAAAATATAGGATTTGATACAATATACGCTCCGGGCACGGAGCATACGGCAGTCTGCCTTATCGGCAACACTGCAAAGATAGATATGGACACAATAGTAGCCACACATCCGATAGTGGACTACGGCAAAAGAGTAACAGAGACATATAAAGCCGCAGGAAGAACAGTTCACCCTGACGATACAATCGTAAAAGTAGGCGATGTGAATATAGGCAGCGGCACATTCACAGTTATTGCAGGACCATGCAGTGTAGAGACAAGAGAGCAGATCACAATGGTGGCGGACAGCGTGAAAAAAAGCGGAGCCGTAATCCTTCGAGGAGGTGCATTTAAGCCGAGAACCTCACCCTATGCCTTCCAAGGCCTCGGAAAAGAAGGACTTGACTACCTTGAGTCTGCAAAAGAAGCCGTAAACATTCCGATTATCTCCGAAGTAATGAATCAGACACAGATACCTCTTTTTGAAAATGTAGATATCATACAAATCGGAGCCAGAAATATGCAAAACTTCGACCTTTTAAAAGAAGTCGGCAAATTGAAAAAGCCTATACTTTTAAAGAGAGGACTTTGCAATACTATAGAAGAATTCCTGATGAGTGCAGAATATATAATGGCATCAGGAAATGAAAACGTAATACTCTGTGAAAGAGGTATAAGAACCTTTGAAACCGCTACAAGAAATACTCTTGACCTTGGAGCTGTTGCACTGTTAAAAGAAAAAACACATCTTCCTATACTGGTGGACCCAAGTCATGCTGTAGGTATCAGATCACTTGTACCGCCTCTTGCAAAGGCCGCACTTGCCGTAGGTGCCGACGGCATCATGGTGGAGGTGCACAACAATCCGGCAAAAGCTCTTTGTGACGGAGCACAGTCACTTGACCTTGACCAATTTGACCATTTGATGCAGGACATCAAAAAAAGAGTTGTACTTGAAGGAAAGACATTGTAAGGAGAATATATGTTAGCCAAACTACAAAAACTGAAAGAAAATAAAGAATACACACTGGCGCCGGTAAGTATAGAAATCTTGTCGGATTTTATCACACCGATTGAAGCTATGAGGATTTTTAAAGCGGCTTCCACTCATGCTTACTTACTTGAATCCGCCAAGGCCAATGAAAACTGGGGCAGATACACCTTCTTGGGATTTGAACCCGAGCTATCAATCAGCTGCATTGACGGTAAGATGAACGTGGACGGAAAAGAATTTGAATGCAGCGACCCGACAAACTATCTAAGAGATTTACTGAAAAAATACAAAAGTCCGAGAATATCTTCTCTCCCACCTTTTACAGGAGGTCTGGTAGGATACTTTTCCTTTGACTTTATAAACTACAAAGAGCCCAGCACAAAAATGAATATTGACGACAGTGAAGGCTTTAAAGATATAGACCTAATGCTGTTTAAGGACGTTATCGCATTTGACAATGTCAAGCAAAAGATAATCCTTATAACAAATATCGAACTTGATAAAGACATAGATGTTGAATACGAGAAAGCATTAAAAAGACTTAATTCAATCAAAGAACTTTTATATACAGGCAAGAAGTCCTTTGAGGGCGGAAAGCTGCTCGGTGAAGTAACACCGCTATTTTCAAAGGACGAGTTTTCAAAGATGATCGGTAAGGCAAAACATCATATCAAGGAAGGCGATATTTTCCAAATCGTACTTTCAAACAGACTGCAGGCAAACTTTGAAGGAAGTCTCTTTGATACCTACAGAGTGCTTAGAACCGTCAATCCTTCCCCATATATGTTCTACTTTTCAGGAACAGATGTGGAAGTGGCAGGTGCATCACCTGAAACTTTGGTAAAACTTGAAGACGGTATATTACACACCTTCCCTCTTGCAGGCACAAGACCCAGAGGAAAGAGTGAAAAAGAGGATAAGGAACTTGAGTCTGAACTTTTGGCTGATGAAAAGGAACTTGCGGAACACAACATGCTTGTAGACCTCGGAAGAAACGACCTTGGAAAGATAAGCAAATTCGGCAGCGTGGTTGTGGAAATTCCACTCTATAGAAAGATATTCTCATGTAATGCATATAGGTTCCACCGTTCGAGGCGAGATAAGACCTGAATACGATGCGCTCAACGCGCTTGAAGCCGTACTTCCTGCAGGTACTCTATCAGGTGCTCCTAAGATTCGTGCCTGTCAGCTTATAGAAGAACTTGAAAACAACAAAAGAGGTATATACGGAGGTGCGATAGGCTATATCGACTTTACCGGAAATATGGATACCTGCATCGCAATAAGACTTGCCTATAAGAAAAACGGCAAAGTATTTATAAGAAGCGGCGCCGGCATCGTGGCCGACTCTGACCCCGATAAGGAATATATGGAGAGTATCAATAAGGCCGGAGCCGTAGTCGACGCACTGAAAAAAGCACAGGAGATGAACAAATGATTCTATTGATTGATAATTATGACAGTTTTTCCTATAACCTCTTTCAGATGGTAGGAGAAATAAATCCTGATATAAAAGTTATAAGAAATGATGAGATGAGCGTAGATGATATAAAAGCTCTTTCACCTGAAAAAATCATTATTTCTCCCGGCCCCGGGCAGGCCTGAAGATGCCGGAGTCATTATAGATGTGGTAAAAGAACTCGGACAAAGTATTCCGATACTTGGAGTATGTCTCGGACATCAGGCCATATGTATGGCTTTCGGTGCAACAGTCACCTATGCAAAGGAACTTATGCACGGTAAAGATTCACTTACTCACTTTGATACAAACTGCCCTATATTTAAAGACCTACCGGCTTCAAGCAAGGTTGCAAGGTACCACTCTCTTGCTGCTCTTGAAAGTACGCTCCCCGATACTCTTAAGGTAGTGGCAAAAACCGATGACGGTGAGGTAATGGCTGTAAAACATATCTCCTTTCCGATATACGGTGTGCAGTTCCATCCGGAATCCATTATGACAACCTACGGTAAAGAGATGCTTAGAAACTTTATAGGAGAAAAATTATGATTAAGGAAGCTATTATAAAGATTGTAAATAAAGAAGATTTAAGTTTTGACGAAGCTTACGCCGTAATGAATGAAATAATGAACGGCGAGACCACACCTACTCAAAACGCCGCATTTCTTGCAGCTCTGTCTACAAAGAGTGCCAAAGCGGAGACTACAGGCGAGATTGCCGGTTGTGCCAAGGCAATGAGAGAACACGCCACACCGGTTGACACCGACTTTGACCTTTTTGAAATAGTGGGAACCGGCGGCGACAACGCGGGAAGCTTCAATATCTCCACGACATCTGCAATAGTTGCCGCTGCAGGCGGTATGAAAGTCAGCAAGCACGGCAACAGAGCCGCATCTTCAAAATGCGGTACGGCAGACTGCCTTGAAGCCTTGGGAGTAAATATTGAAGAAGACCCTGCTAAGTGCAGAGAACTTCTTGAAAAAGTGGGCATTTGCTTCTTCTTTGCACAAAAATATCACAACTCAATGAAATATGTCGGTGCAATCAGAAAGGAACTTGGATTCAGAACGGTTTTCAATATCCTGGGACCATTGACAAACCCTGCACATCCAAAACGCCAACTTCTCGGAGTATATGATGAATACCTGATAGAGCCGCTTGCAAAGGTTCTCATGGAGCTTGGTGTAAAAAGAGGTATGGTAGTCTACGGCATGGACAAGCTTGATGAGATCTCACTCTCAGCACCTACAAAAGTATGTGAGATAAAGGACGGCTCACTGCATACATATGAGATAAAACCTGAGGACTTTGGCCTTTCCCGCTGCAAAAAAGAGGACTTGGCAGGTGGCGACCCGAAAGAAAATGCCGCCATCACTCTCTCCATATTAAAAGGTGAAAAAGGTGCCAAAAGAGATGCCGTACTTCTAAATGCGGGTGCGGCACTCTATATCGGCGAAAAAACAAAAAGTATGCAGGAAGGAATAAACCTTGCAGCAAGACTTATTGACAGCAAAAAAGCATTAAAGGTATTGGAAGACTTTATCAAGGTGAGCAATGAGTAGTACGATTTTAGATATAATAGCAAATTATACAAGAGAAAGAATAGAAGAAAAAAAGAAAAAAATACCTTTACAAAAGGTAAGACTGGAAGCCGATAAGATAATCTCAGACAGGTTCTCTTTTGAAACCGCGCTGAGAAAACCTGAGCTTTCCTTTATATGTGAGTGCAAGAAGGCTTCACCTTCAAAAGGTATTATTGCAGAGAATTTCCCATATCAAAGAATTGCAAAGGAATACGAAAGGGCCCGGTGCCGACTGCATATCCGTACTTACAGAGCCTAAGTGGTTTTTGGGAAGCGATGAATATCTAAGGGAAATAGCAAAGATTACCGAAATTCCGCTTCTTAGAAAAGATTTCACAGTTGACGAATATATGATATATGAAGCCAAGGCAATGGGCGCATCATGTGTACTGCTTATATGTTCCATACTCTCAGTTCCAGAGCTTAAATACTATAAGGATATATGTGACGGACTTGGACTTTCCGCTTTGGTGGAATGTCATAATGAAGCTGAAATAGAGATGGCAAAAGAAATAAATGCACGAATTATCGGAGTAAACAACAGAAATCTGAAAGATTTTTCCGTAGACACAAACAACAGCAAAAGATTGCGCGACCTTGTACCGAAAGATATATTATTTGTATCGGAAAGCGGTGTAAGTTCCCCTGAGGATATCAAAAACATAAAAGATATGGGAGCGGATGTAGCCCTTGTCGGTGAAATACTTATGCGTTCAACAGATAAAAAAGCCACATTGGATTGGTTAAAGGGTAAGAATGACAAAGATTAAATTATGCGGCATACAAAGATATGAAGATATAGATGTCGTCAATGAATTATTGCCTGATTATATAGGGTTTGTTTTTGCCAAAAAGAGTAAAAGATTTATATCCTATGACATGGCAAAATCATTAAAGAAAAGACTGGATAAAAGGGTGAAGGCTGTCGGTGTATTTGTAAATGAGAGCATTGAAAATATCATCTATTTGGTAAGAAATGATATCATTGACCTCATCCAACTGCATGGAGATGAAGACAGCGAATATATAAGCAAGCTGAAAAACTATGTAAATATACCTGTTATAAAAGCCTTCAGAATAAAGTCAAAATCCGATATAAATAACTTATATAAAGAAGGAAGTGACTTTATCCTGCTTGATGCAGGTGCCGGTGACGGCAAAACATTGGACGAGTCTATATTAAATGATTTTAAAGACGATTACTTTTTAGCCGGCGGACTTTCCCCGGACAATATATGTGAAAAGATAAATACCCTGCACCCTTTCGGTGTGGATGTAAGCTCCGGGATAGAAACAGGCGGTAAAAAGATGCAGCTAAAATAAGAAAATTTGTAAAATTAGTGAGAGAGGTAGAAAATGAAAGAAACTAAGGGAAGATTTGGAATTCACGGCGGTCAGTACATACCTGAGACCCTGATGAATGCGGTAATAGAGCTTGAAAATGCATACAATCATTATAAAAACGATCCTGAATTCAATAAGGAACTGAATTATCTTTTGAATGACTATGCAGGCAGGCCTTCAAAGCTTTACTTTGCAAAGAAAATTACTGAGGACCTGGGCGGTGCAAAAATTTATCTAAAGCGTGAAGACCTCACACATACAGGCGCACATAAGATAAACAATGTACTCGGTCAGGCACTGCTTGCAAAAAAGATGGGCAAGAGGAGACTTATCGCGGAAACAGGTGCCGGACAACACGGTGTGGCAACCGCTACCGCGGCAGCTCTTATGGGCATGGAATGTGTAGTGTTTATGGGTGAAGAAGACACAATTCGTCAGGCACTTAATGTGTACAAGATGAGACTTTTAGGTGCAACCGTTATCCCTGTAACAAGCGGTACAAAGACTCTAAAAGATGCCGTTTCAGAGGCTATGAGGGAGTGGACCAGCAGAATTGACGATACACATTACTGCCTCGGCTCTGTAATGGGACCTCATCCTTTCCCTACAATAGTAAGAGATTTTCAGGCGGTCATATCAAAGGAAATAAAAGAGCAGATCTTGGAAAAAGAAGGCAGACTTCCTGACGCCGTGCTTGCCTGTGTAGGCGGAGGCTCAAATGCCATCGGAAGTTTCTACAACTTTATAGAGGACAAGGAAGTGGCTCTCATCGGATGTGAGGCCGCAGGAAAGGGTATACATACCTTTGAAACCGCAGCCACAATCAATACAGGCAGCCTCGGTATATTCCACGGTATGAAGTCATACTTCTGTCAGGATGAATACGGCCAGATTGCCCCTGTTTATTCTATTTCCGCAGGACTTGACTATCCGGGAGTAGGACCTGAGCACGCTTACTTAAACGACATAAAAAGAGCAAGCTATGTACCTGTAACGGATGATGAAGCCGTAGAGGCATTTGAGTACCTCTCAAGAACGGAAGGAATTATTCCGGCTGTCGAATCAGCTCATGCAGTAGCCTATGCAAAGAAAATAGCACCTTCTATGGGCAAGGACAAAATAATTGTAATAACAATCTCCGGAAGAGGTGACAAAGATTGTGCAGCCATTGCAAGATATAAAGGAGAAGACCTATATGAATAAGATACATGAAGCATTCAAAAATAAAAAAGCATTTATTCCGTTTATCACCTGTGGCGACCCTGATGTAGCCACTACAAAAGCCACTATATTGGAAATGGTAAAAAACGGTGCCGACCTCATAGAGATAGGCATTCCGTTTTCAGACCCGACAGCGGAGGGTGTCGTAATACAGGGTGCCAATATCAGAGCACTTGCAGGCGGCATCACAACAGACAAGGTCTTTGATATGGTTGCGGACGTCAGAAAAGAAGTAAGTGTACCTCTTGTGTTTATGACCTACGCCAATGTGGTATTCTCATACGGTGCCGAGAAATTTTTTACAAGATGTAATGAAGTCGGCATTGACGGAATAATACTTCCCGATATCCCTTTTGAGGAAAAGAAAGAATTTCTTGATGTGGCGGACAGACATAATATTGACCTTATATCTCTCATTGCTCCTACTTCGGACGATCGCATCGCTATGATTGCAAAAGAGGCAAAGGGATTTTTATACATCGTATCAAGTCTTGGTGTAACAGGTACAAGAAGTGAGATAACCACCGACCTTGACTCCATAGTAAAAATAGTAAAAGAAAATACATCCGTCCCATGTGCTATAGGCTTCGGTATATCCACACCGCAGCAGGCAAATGAGATGAGCCAAATTGCTGACGGAGTCATAGTAGGTTCCGCAATAATAAAACTGCTAAAAAAATATAAAACTGAAGCCCCGAAATATATCGGAGAGTATGTAAAAGAGATGAAAGAAGCAATGAACTAGGCTGCCAAAAATAATATATACAAAAACTTTTGTGCCATAACTGCAATATGCCCCACTACGATGTATTTGAATTATTATATCGGATGTACTTATATTACAAATTTCAATCTGCTATAATGGCAAAGTAACCAAATTACTTAAAAGTCTTTACACACAGGCTTTTACTGTAAAGTATTTTACATTGCTTTAGATATGAGAGGTATAAAAATATGAGTGAAAAACAACTGACAATTATGGGATGGATAGGAACAGCACTTTCCGTAATAATGTATATATCATATGTTCCTCAGATAATGGGTAATCTACACGGACATAAGACATTTTTCTTACAGCCCTTGGCAGCAGCCGTCAACTGCTCTATTTGGACAGCCTACGGCTTGTTAAAAGAAAAAGAGATTATCCGCTTTCAGCTGCAAACTTTCCGGGAGTAGTTTTCGGATTGCTTGCCACAATAACAGCATTCTAAATAATATCAAAAGTGCCAATTCCTATGAAAGTAGGTTTTGGCACTTTTATTTTTAACACTCTTTTAATTTCTTATCCATTGCCTTATTCCTAGCAATGTGCTATGATATAAAATCATGTTTTTACATGTTGTTTTTGTACGCAATTATATTTGATGCAAAAATAAAAGTTTGAAATGCCTGTTAAAGATATTTCAAATATAAAAGACACAAATTTGATTTTAAGCTTATTTAAGAGGTTATTATATGCAAAACACAGAAAAAACCTATGTACTTGGAATAGATATAGGTTCTACTACAGTAAAAATTGCTATACTTGACAGCAATCACGATGTAGTATTCTCAGATTATCGCAGACATTATGCAAATATTCAGGGGACTTTGGCGGCACAGCTCTCAGATGCCTTTGAGAAAATAGGAGAAGTAAACATCATTCCGATGATCACCGGGGCTCAGGCGGTCTCACACTTTCAAAGCATCTGAAATCAACCTTCGTACAGGAGGTTGTAGCCGTAGCTACCGCACTTAAGGCGGTTGCACCTCAAACAGATGTCGCAATAGAGCTTGGCGGTGAGGATGCCAAGATTATCTACTTCACAGGCGGTATCGACCAGAGAATGAACGGTATCTGTGCCGGAGGTACAGGAAGCTTTATCGACCAGATGGCTTCACTGCTTCAGACAGATGCCATCGGGCTTAACGAGTACGCCAAAAACTATAAGTCAATCTATCCTATAGCTGCCAGATGCGGAGTTTTTGCAAAGACCGATGTACAGCCGCTTATCAATGAGGGTGCAACCAGAGAGGACCTTTCAGCTTCTATTTTCCAGGCGGTGGTAAATCAGACTATCTCAGGTCTTGCCTGCGGTAAGCCTATAAGAGGTCATGTGGCATTCCTTGGAGGTCCGCTGCACTTCCTTTCGGAACTTAAGCAGGCCTTTATAAGAACACTCAACCTTACAGGCGAATACATCGTAGACCCGCCAAATTCACATCTTTTTGCAGCCATCGGTTCCGCACTCAACTGTGAAAGCAAGGATTCTATGATCGGTATTTCAGACCTTATCAAAAAACTTCGTGAGGGTATCAAGATGGAACATGAGGTTGCCAGACTTGAGCCTTTATTTAAGGACGAAGCCGACTATGAAGAGTTTTCACAAAGACATTTCGGTCACAGTGTAAAGACCGGAAAGCTTGAGGATTACAGCGGGAATATCTTCCTCGGTATAGATGCAGGTTCAACCACCACAAAGATTGCACTTGTAGGTGAAGACGGAAGCCTGCTTTGGAACTTCTATTCAAACAACCACGGCTCACCGTTAGCTACAGCTATCAAAGCTATCAAAGAGGTAAAGGATAAGATTCGTCCTGATGCAAAGATAGTATATTCATGCTCCACCGGTTACGGCGAGGCACTACTGAAGGCCGCATTTATGCTTGATGAGGGCGAAGTGGAGACTATAGCACATTACTATGCGGCTGCATTCTTTGAGCCTAATGTTGACTGTATACTTGATATCGGCGGTCAAGATATGAAATGTATCCGTATCAAAGACGGTACTGTAGATTCGGTACAGCTGAATGAGGCTTGTTCAGCCGGTTGCGGTTCATTTATTGAGACCTTTGCAGGTTCATTAAACTTCTCTGTTCAAAACTTTGCCAAGGAAGCCCTCTTTGCAAAGAGTCCTGTAGACCTCGGTACAAGATGTACGGTTTTCATGAACTCAAATGTAAAGCAGGCACAAAAAGAAGGAGCCACAGTCGCAGACATTTCAGCAGGACTTGCATACTCGGTTATTAAAAATGCACTGTTTAAGGTTATAAAGATTTCAAATGCGGCAGACCTTGGAAAGCATATCGTAGTACAGGGCGGTACATTCTACAATGATGCCGTACTTCGTGCATTTGAAAAGATTTCAGGCGGATTTGTGACAAGACCTGATATTGCCGGTATAATGGGAGCTTTCGGTGCGGCTCTTATTGCAAGAGAAAGATATGAAAACAAAAAGACTACTATGCTTCCACTTGATGAAATCATAAGCTTACAGTATGACACATCTATGACAAGATGTCGCGGATGTAACAATAACTGTGTAATGACAGTAAACAAATTCGAAGGCGGCAGAAACTTCATATCAGGAAACAGATGTGAAAGAGGTCTTGGAAAAGACAGAGTAAAAAAGGATGTTCCGAATCTCTATGATTACAAATATCACCGTATGTTTGACTATGAACCGCTTACTCCGGATAAGGCATTCAGAGGCACTGTCGGCATACCTAGAGTTTTAAATATGTATGAGAACTTTCCGTTCTGGGCAACATTCTTTAGAAATCTCGGATTTAGAACAGTACTCTCTCCTATGTCAACAAAGAAGATATATGAGCTTGGAATAGAGTCAATCCCAAGTGAGTCCGAGTGCTATCCTGCCAAGATTACACACGGTCATATCTCATGGCTTATAAAGAACGGTATTCGCACTATCTGGTATCCTTGTATACCTTATGAGAGAAATGAGCAGCCTGATGCAGGTAACCATTTCAACTGCCCTATCGTCACTTCATATGCCGAGAATATAAAGAACAATGTGGAGGAAATCAGAGAAACAAATACAAGATTGAATCCTTTCATGGCGTTTACAAATGAAGAAGTACTTACAAATCAGCTGATAAAGGTTATGAAGGATGAATTCGATATCAATGAAAGAGAAGTAAAGTTCGCAGCTCACGCGGCTTGGACCGAGCTTATACAGGCAAAGAAGGATATCGAGCGTGAAGGTGAAAAGACTATAGAGTGGCTGCATAAGAACAATCGCCACGGTATCGTACTTGCAGGCAGACCTTATCATGTAGACCCTGAGATTCACCACGGTATACCTGATATGATAACATCATTCGGTATTGCAGTACTTACAGAGGACTCCGTATCTCACCTTGCCAAGATTGAAAGACCTGTTATCGTAAGCGACCAGTGGATGTATCACTCAAGACTCTATGCTGCCGCAAGCCTTGTAAAGCAGGATGATTGTCTTGACCTGGTACAGCTCAACTCCTTCGGCTGCGGACTTGACGCCGTGACCACAGATCAGGTAAGTGATATACTTACAGGTTCAGGAAAAATCTATACGGTGCTTAAGATAGATGAGGTAAACAACCTCGGTGCCGCAAGAATCCGTATCCGTTCACTTATCGCCGCACTTCGTGTAAGAGATAAGAAAAACTATGAGAGAAAGATTCAATCCTCAGCTTACCACAGAAAGGTGTTTACAAAGGAGATGAAGGACGAATACACCATTCTTTGTCCACAGATGTCTCCTATACATTTTGACCTTTTGGAGCCGGCACTCAACGCTTTCGGCTACCATGTAGAGGTACTCCCAAAATGATTCACGTTCCGCTATAGACTGCGGCTTAAAGTATGTAAACAATGATGCCTGCTACCCTTCTCTTATCGTAGTAGGACAGATAATGGAAGCACTTCTTTCAGGAAAATACGATCCGAATAAGACCGCCATTTTTATGAGCCAGACAGGTGGCGGATGCAGAGCCAGCAACTATATCGGCTTTATCAGAAGAGCACTTGAAAAGGTGGATATGGAACAGATCCCTGTAATCTCAGTCAATGCCAACGGTATGGAGACCAACGAGGGATTTAAGATGACTCCTGCAATGATAATAAAGGCAATGCAGGCTGTCGTATACGGTGATCTCTTTATGAGAGTCTTGTATGCTACCAGACCTTATGAGAAGGAAAAAGGAGCTGCCAACAGACTGCATAAGAAGTGGAGAAATCGTGTAATTGACTCTCTGTCTGTAAGAAAGCCGAACTTCGGTGAGTTCAAGAGAAATATCAGAGGCATTGTAAAAGACTTTGATAATCTTCCAAGACTCAATATCAAAAAGCCGAGAGTAGGTATAGTCGGAGAAATCCTTGTTAAGTTCTCTCCGCTTGCAAACAACCATATCGTGGAGTTGCTTGAAAAAGAAGGTGCCGAGGCTGTAATGCCTGATCTTATGGACTTTTTGCTGTACAGCTTCTACAACAGCAACTTCAAGGCCGAGCACCTCGGTATGTCAAAGAAGACAGCATTTATGGCAAATGCAGGTATCAAGGTACTTGAGGCTCTCAGAGGTGATGCCAGAAAAGCGCTTGAAAAGAGCAAGCATTTCATCGCTCCTTCAAGAATAGATCACCTTGCAAATATGGCAAAGGATTATGTATCTATAGGTAATCAGACCGGTGAGGGCTGGTTCTTAACCGGAGAAATGCTTGAGCTTATAGAGACAGGCACACCGAATATCGTCTGTACACAGCCTTTCGGCTGTCTGCCGAACCACGTAGTGGGTAAAGGTGTTATAAAAGAGCTTCGCCGTTCACACCCTGAAGCAAATATCATAGCGGTAGACTATGATCCGGGTGCTTCAGAAGTTAACCAGCTAAACAGAATTAAGCTGATGCTCTCAACCGCACAGAAGAATTTGAAAGAAGAAAATAAGAATAAGAAAGTGATATCATAATAAAAAAGAAGCTTCCGGATATATATCTGTGGGGCTTCTTTTTAAAAGCAATATTATATCAGTTTGTAATTTTTGAACGATATATAATTACATATGGTTTTTACTAAAAAAAGACACAAAGAACACCTGTTAATGAAATAAAGCATGCTAAAGTTTTTAAAAAAAGAATTTGAGGAGAATAATAATGGCTAATGTTAAATTTGATGATTATTTAAATAATGAACTAAAAAAACAATGACTTCAAAAAAACTTACAATCAGCATTAGTTAATATAATAGGTGGAGTCACAATGTGTAACTCCACCTATTGTATATTCATATATTATAAATTTTTTATTGACTCTGAAGCTCCTTGTTTGCCTTTTCCACATTCAGATTTACAAGTATAAAAGTTATCAACACATTAAAAATCATAGGAAGCCATAAGTACATAATATAAAGCATATTTACACAGGACTGTGGCTGAGTTGCGGCATTCTGAACATATCCGCTTGCTGCAAGCATCCAACCGGCTATAGCAGTGCCCAGTCCTCCACCTACCTTCGTTCCAAAGGATGTACAGGAATACATTGTACCATCCACCTTTTTACCGGTCGTAAGTCTTGTATACTCTGATGTTGTTGCAATAAGTGCGTTCATATCACCTTGAAGAGGACTCATACCAAATGCTGCAACAGCCGTAAAGAAAGCATAAGCGGAATACTTCCCATATATCCTGCTATAACCACTCCCAGACGGCCTGCTGTTCCGATCACATATCCGACTATATTTAACTTGTACATACCGTTTAACCTTGTGACAAGAACCGGTGTTATAAGCAGCCCCACAATCATAGGAATATTGATAGCCCATGAGAAGGTTCCAAACAACCTGTCAGTCCCAAGTACATACTTCATAAAGTAAATGCCCATTCCAAGTGTAGCTGAATAAAGCTGCATCAAAAGGTAAGCGCCACAAATCATCAGAAAATATTTATTGTGAACAAGTATTTTAAAAGCATAAATCAGATTGTACTTTTCCTGTGCCTCATCATCCTTTTTCCCTTCAGAGAGTTCTTCATCTGAAAGTTCTCTGACAGATAATACTGAAACGGTATTTGAAATAACTCCGATTATTGCATATATAATAGCAACTGTTCTCCACGCTGCCGCGCCGCCACCAAGTTTTGCCACAAATCCGACCGTCACAGCCTGAATAAGCATACTTGTTCCAAATGCAAACATAAATCTTATAGATCCCATCTGCACTCTCTCCGAATTATTCTTTGTAATAAGTGCGGTAAGTGATGAGTATGCAATATTGTTGGCTGTATAAAATCCTGCATTTAATAATGTATATGCTATAAAAAACCATGCATACTGGGCGGTACTTCCCATATCCACAGGTATACAAAATATCGCTGCCAAACATACGGCACATCCAAAATATCCATAGAGCATCCAAGGCCTTGCCTTACCCATTTTAGTCTTGGTCTTATCGATCATGGCACCGAAGAACACATCACTGATACCGTCAAAAATCTTTGAAATCGCAATCAAAGTTCCTACTATACCGGCATTAAGTCCTATGATATCTGTTAAATATATCATTACAAATGCAGCCAAGAGTGCATAGACCACATTTCCTGCTATATCGCCGGAACCGTATCCTACCTTGTTATACCACTTTAAATATCTCTTTTCTTCCATAAAAACTCTCCTTTCCATGTGTTTTTACTTGACAAAAGGTATTATACTGATCGCAAAATCAAACTTGATATCATCAAATCTATACTTATCTGTCACTACCGGTCCACAGCTGTTTGAACCTATACCGTTTAGAGCATAATCAAGACAAAGTACTGTGCTGTCTGACTCTTCAAGTTCAAAATTATGTGCTGCCCTCTCAAGCTCTTCCTGCGTATAAACAGAGGTATTAAATGAGAAAGTTTTTTTAGCTGCCGCCACCATACCGAACTGTCCGTTTGCAAGCTCCACATAGTCACAGTCATAGTGGCTACCATTTTCCTGCGGATTTATATAATCCTCATGCATCTCGCTCACTTTTGCTCTATATATACCATGACTTGTTGACTGATGTTTATCTATATAGCTCTCATAAGGTCCCATACCGAAGTATGCAATATTTTCAAGCTTCTTATCAAGGAATAATCTTATTCCAAATCTTGGTAAGTCAGGGAACTCTTCATCCTTTACAACTTTGATGGAAGATGTTATTCCTCCCATACAGTCTATTTTCCAAACAATGTCCGCATCCAATATTTTTTGAATACTTGCAGCAGACATAGAAGTTTTTACAGATATCTCAACACACTTTTCCAACTGTATAATCTCTGTTTTATAAGCTCTTACATATGCTTCATTGTACTTTGCCTTCTTCCATTCAAGCTTTGCATACATATCATTATCTGTAGGTGCTCTCCATATATTAAGCTCCATAGGTCTGTTGATATATTCTCTTCCGGCAAACACTAAGGATTCAAACATTCCGTTTTTCTTACTATAGGTATATGTAAAAGTCTTACCCTTAATAATTACCGATGTGTCATCTTCTGCTACTTCCATATCCGATACAGTAACTTCTCTTTCCAGCCATTTCACTGTATGTTGATTTCTTCCATCTTCATTTTCAATCTTCAACTCATCAAATCCAAGTTCATATCCTTTTGGAATCAAAGGCATTTCCTTTTTAAGTATATAGATCAGTTTAAGGAATACTTTGCCCTTATTTGGAATCTTTATCCTAAGTTCAAGCTCTTTTTCACTATGTGCCTCTATAGAAGGAAGATCTAAGTTTCCGGTTTCAACACTTATTCCGTCACAGCTCACTTCATAATTAACATCTATAAAGTCCTTCAGATCATCAAAATCTATATAGTTGTGAAGCACCAGTTTTCCACTTTCTTTGTCATATGAAACTACCCTTGCAGGTCTGTAAACATTCTTATACTCAAGTAGTCCTGTATGTGGTGTTCTGTCCGGATATACAAGCCCGTCCATACAGAAATTTAAATCATGTACTTTTTCTCCATGATCTCCACCATAGTAGTACATGGCTTTACCGTTTTTTGCTGTTCCCTTATATATTGCATGGTCACACCACTCCCATACAAAGCCTCCACACATAAGATCATTCTTATGAATAAGTTCAAAATAATCCTCAAAATCTCCGGGGCCGTTTCCCATACTGTGACAATACTCTACCAGTAAGAACGGTTTGCTTGCATCATCTTTTAGATACTCTCTGATTTCATCAAGTGAAGGATACATTCTGCTGTATATATCCAGATGATCATAATTATACACTACATCATAATTTCTGTATCTTGCGCTCTCATACTGTGTAATTCTTGAAGGATCATACTCTTTTGTCCACTTAAGTGCCTTTTCAAAATTACAACCGTAGGCACTCTCATTTCCCATTGACCACATTATAATAGAAGGTCTGTTCTTATCCCTCTTTACCATAAGCTTGACTCTGTCAAGAATAGAAGCTTCCCAAACCGGAGCATCCGCTATCTTCTCATTCCATCTTTTGAACCTGTTGTAGTCGGTATCCTCTTTTCTGTAAATCATAACAGGACCATGTGCCTCAATATCTGCCTCATCAATAACCATAAATCCGTACTTGTCACATAGCTGATAGAAATATGGTGCATTCGGATAATGACTGCTTCGGATAGAATTGAAATTATGCTGCTTCATTAAAGTAAGGTCTTTTATGATTTGTTCTATACCGATTGTAAATCCTGTTATAGGATCCGAATCATGTCTGTTTACTCCTCTAAACTTTATCTTTTGCTTATTAAAATAAAGCACCTTATCAATAATCTCAACCGTTCTGAATCCTACATATTCAACAATAGTCTCCGCCTCTGTTCCAAGTATCAAAGTATAAAGATATGGATTTTCAGTATTCCAAAGAACAGGATTTAAAACTTTAAACTCTATACTTCCTGTCTGATTAACTCTGCCACAGGCTACCTTTTTCCCACTCCCATCCTCAAGTTCTATTTTCACTTCTATAGGATCTGTAAGTTCGATATAAAGTTTTAACTTTTCTCCCTCTGTATTAACTTTATAATCTCTTATACAAGCCTGTGGTCTTTTCAAGATATATACATCTCTGAAAATTCCGGTCATGCGAAATTTATCCTGATCCTCCAAATAAGATCCGTCACACCATTTCATTACCAAAACAGCAATGGTATTCTTTCCGTTTTTTATTATATCAGTAATATCAAATTCACTTGTAGCATGTGCTACCTGACTGTATCCCACATACGAGCCGTTTATCCATAGATAAAAGCAGCTGTCAACACCTTCAAAATTTAGGAATGCTTTTTTGGCTTTCTCATCCTCTTTATATTCAAAATCATAGACATACGCTCCACATGGAATATCCTGTGGTACATATGGAGGATCAAAAGGAAAAGGATATTTTATATTTGTATACTGATGATGATCATAGCCCTCATTTTGCCACACTCCCGGTACCTTAATATCTACATATTCGGATACATCGAACCCTTGCTTAAAAAATTCTTCCTTTACATCATAGATACTTTCAAAATATTTAAACTTCCATATTCCGTTTAAAAATTGAATCCTGTCCGAGCCTTTGCGATGCTCTACAAGATCATCCATTCTCTTTGAAGCCGGAATATAATATGCTCTTGCCGGCATAGTGTTCTCATGTAAAACCTTCAAGTCCTCATAATAACGCGGTACAATCATTTCAACCTCCTTGTATGAACAATATCATACTATAATATTAACTTTTCAATTTCGTACTTTATTAAGTTAGCTTGATTTTAGTATTTTTGTAGTCTTTTGTCTATAAACTATAATGTATTTAATATACACAAAATGATACAATTATATAAACTTTATTTTAGGAGGTTATATGTATTTAAATTGTGGATATATGAATAATTCCGCCATAGACTTCAAGGATAAATCTAAATCGCTTATAGTGGGAAGCTGTGGCACCTATCGTCTGCTCACCAAACCGAAACTTCCTACTTATAGACCTCGTGGTCGACTTGACTATCAGTTGATTTATATAAGTGCAGGAAAGGCATATTTTCATTTTAATAATAAGGACAATGAAACTGTGATCACAGCAGGAAATATGGTTTTGTTTCGTCCGAAAGAATTTCAAAAATATGAATATTATGGTACAGACAAAACCGAGGTGTACTGGGTGCATTTCACAGGAGGTAATGTGAAAAATATTTTAAGAAAATATGGTATCAGTGATGATCTACATTATTTCTTTGTGGGTACATCCTTGGAATATGAAAGAATATATAAGAAAATGATATCGGAATTGCAGCGTTGTCAGGATCACTATGAAGAACTTCTGTCAATACTTATGCAACAGCTGCTCATTGGTATACATAGGGAACTTCAAAAGGATAGGAAAATCTCAGATATCTATCTGGACAATGAAATGGATATGGCAACACAATATTTCAGCGACAATTATAGTAGCGAAATAAGTATTGAAGAATATGCCACATCAAGGGGTATGAGTATAAGTTGGTTTATCAGAAACTTTAAAAAATATTCCGGCACTACACCTATGCAATTTATTGTTTCCGCCAGAATATCCAATGCACAGTTGCTTCTTGAAACTACAAAATATTCCATATCCGAAATCTCAAGAATTGTCGGATATGACAATCCGCTATACTTTAGCAGACTTTTTCATAAGGTAAAAGGATTTTCGCCTTCAGAGTATAGAAAAAATATACTTTGAATGCTTGTGATAATCAACTGTTTTTTAATATAAATCCATCTCTCATACAATTTTAGCCACTAAAATTAAATATAATTTGAGTGGCTAACCTTTCTATAAACCACTATCGTAATAATAGTTAAAACAATCGATGTCGCTTGCAAGATATATGTTATCATAAGCTTTAAACCTAAATAAAGAAAAATCGGAATAATGAGTGCAACAATCCCTATAAGCCCGGATAGAATAACAGGCATACTCTGTTTTACTACTATCATTTCACTTTCCCAATTATAGTTGGGGTATTTTTTATTTAAGGCAACTCCCGTCACTGTTATAAAAAGCGAATAACATATAGGAACAATGATCAGGTTAAATATTTGAATAAAGTTCATATCAAGTTTTAATATGAATACAAATACTGAAATTATATATCCGATCATATGGAGCGTAAGATTCAGTGCTATCTTTGAATTTAATATAGTCTTTACCTTCGCAGGAGAACTTTGTAAAATCCAAATGTTTTTTCCTTCTAAAGATATGGCTGAAGCTGCCGGACAACTGATAACCAACATAGCTGCAATAAAAAGTGGAGACAGATTTGAAAAATATTCATTTATATTTTCAATTCCCATATACCATCCAATTTGTTCCACGGGATTAAACAATAAAAATATACTGAAAACACATAAAAGTATCACTCCAAACCCTGCATTCAACATCTCCATATAAGAGCTTAGAAATCGCCCCAGTTCTTTTTTATATAGGGCAACAAATAACGATTTTCTATTATATATTTCTTTGTTATCGGCATATCCGGGTGTTGTTTTCGCAAGAGTATTAAGCAGTCCATACTTCGCCGAAACAATTTTTATAAATATATAAAAAACTGCTGTTGAAAGAAAAATAAAAAGTCCTTCTCCAATGTACATAGGGAAATTATAATATTGCATAAACAGCTTAGATATCGGATACAGTCCTGTGATTTGCTTGGCAAGTATAATGCCGATGCTGTTTTCATTACCCATAGCTGATACGGCCATATATCCTATTGCGCCTATCATTGCAAATGAAAAAATCAGAGCAACAATATTTTTTCTTTTGAAAAAGGATGAATAGACAACGATAATTATTCCCATACATGACGCTATGCACATAGGTATCAACGGCACAAACAATATAGAAAGAAAAAACAGAATAATATCAACTGCCCCTAAGCTTTCACTCCCTACCCAAACAATTCCTCCGGGAAGCATAAACATCAAACCTATAAAAAAGTTCAATAAATACATAAACATGAATTTACTGCTTATGATATCCAAGCCTTTCACAGGCAAAGATAATAGAACTTCCATATCACGACTGCCAAATAAAATCCCGTTAGAATAAAATATTGTCAAAAATAATATCGCAAAGCTTGATACCGCCGACATATATGCAGGTATTAATTCCTGCTGCCCTACCTGCGCCAGCGTTTTTGCTGTCATGATATTATATATACAAGAAGATACAAAAAGCGCGATTATTCCAAGGCTTGTAATACTACCGGAACTTTTATTATTTTTCGAATATAGGATTTTGTTTATCGGAAAGAAATTATATATTTGCACTCTAATAAGTATCCACAATTTTTTCATTATCCTCTACCTCCATAAAAAAAGCTTCCAAGGATTTATCTCCTTTTACATCTCCTATATTACCGCTTGCTATTAACTTCCCGTTTTTTATAATTGCAATCTTATTACATAATTTTTCTGCAACTTCCAATACATGTGTTGAAAAGAAAACAGCCCCACCGTTTGACACACATTCATGCATTATCCTCTTCAAACAAAAAGTCGCCTTCGGATCGAGTCCGACAAAAGGTTCGTCCAAGATAAACAGCTTCGGATCATGTACCAGTGCTGAAATAATTGCCGTTCGCTGTTTCATACCATGTGAATACGAAGATATTAATCCTGAAAGATGCTCTGTCATCTCAAATAAATCACTGTACTTTTTTATTCTATCTTTACGTATTTCAGTTGAAACTTCAAACAGGTCAGCAATAAAATTTATATACTGAAACCCTGTCAGATGTTCATAAAGGTCCGGATTATCCGGAATATATGCCATCATTTTTTTACAAATCACAGGATGTGATTTGATTGAATGCCCGCCAACGGTTATACTTCCACCTTCAAAGTCATGAATGCCGACTACCGCTTTTATTGTTGTGGTTTTTCCGGCTCCGTTTGCCCCTATAAAACCATAAATATCTCCGGACTGTACTGAAATTGACATGTTATCGACTACTTTTTTGTCTCCATAAAATTTACTGAAATTCTTTATTTCCAACATGATTTTCCTCCATTGACAAATTGTCAGTTATTCTTTTAAATAATACCGATAGCTTGTTTGGTATCAGCTATCGGTTATTTTTAATCTTCAAAGAGCTTTTTTGCATTTAAGCTTTGTTCAAGCATTGTCTTAAATGCATTTAAGTAATTATTGACAGGTTCTTTTTTTGAACATTTTATGCTCATGTTATTTGATACAAAAACATATGCCGTCATAAGAAACTCTGCCGTTTCTGCCGGATATTTTACAGAAAAATTCTTTTCTGCTATCCCTTGATTTATAATTTTTTCAAAATATACTGTAAGCTTTTCAACAAGCTTATGGGATAACTTATCTATCATATATTGATTTTCTTTAAGTTCAACTGTTTTTTGCAGTACCGTATCCTCTACAGTAATATTTTTGTGAAGATATAATTGTGATATCTATAAAAGACCTGATTTTTTCTATAGCGGTTTTATCTTCATCATAGACGATACTGTAAATATCTTTCAACAATCTCTCTGAATATCTTTCTACAAGACAATATAAGATATCCTCCTTATTTTTTTGAAATGATAATATAATAATCCTCTTGATATATTTACTTTATCGACTATATCCTGAGTTGTTGTATTGGTATACCCCTTCTCCATAAAAAGTATCATTGCAGCATCCATAATCTCGGTACGCCGTATTTCAGGTTCTTTCACATCTCTCATTTTATACCTCCGCTCAGTCATATGATATACTTTAACTGACAAGTTGTCAATCAGTTTTTGTATTATTCATATTATCAACCCTTACGTACTTTATTTCCGTCTTCATCCTTAAAATCCGCTAAAGAATATACTATCCATTAATAAAAATACTATTTTTATAGTTTCAAAACGAAATGCAAATACCCTCCAAAGCCGCTAAAACACAGGGCTTGAAGGGTATTTTATCTTTCAAAACTGTCAAAGACAGTATCATATAAAAAATATCTCAGTTTCAGGAACAATTTACAATATCGGTATTTTTTACTCAACCATTATTTTTAATGTTCTCGTGCTTTCTATTACATCCTCCCATTCTAATGCACCTACATAATAATTGGTTTTTTGATAATTCTTCCATTGCTGCTTCATCACTTCGTCATCAGCAATCTTATTGATAACATCATCTATCGTCACAATCTGCTCAGTAGACTCTCGTCTCTTACATGTAGCATAAAATGCAGATTTCATTGTACCTCTATCAATAGTCACTACATCTTGCTCAAGCAAAACATGTATATCATAGAAATCTCTCATTCTCGTATTAGCCTCCGCCCTTACCATGATGGTTTCAAGTTTTTCTGCAAGAAGTGTCTCCAAATTATACGCCCAAAGATTAATTGATCTGTCCTCAATAATAAGTGGTAACTTATATGCTACCGCCCTCGGCGTAATCTCATCGCCTGTTGAGATATCAACCTTAATGGTCTGTTTTAACTTATCTATCGTACATTCTATCATAAAACGAATACCCTCATACTCGTGACCTTCCATAATATCCTGTACCTTGGTTATACGAAAAGCAACTCCGTCCTCTAGTTTAACTGCTATTATTTCTTCCAAAATCTTCTGTGCTGACCTCTTATTTAAAGGAAGTGATTTTACTGTAGTATCTACATCCATAGTTGAACGCATATCCACACCTACCATCGAAGATACTAAAAGCCCACCTTTCAACACAAAATTGTCTCTGTATTGTGACAAAGAAACTCTTTCCAGAAGTCGCTCCATCAAATATATTCTTAGCATTATCTGCGACTTGTCACTGTCACCACCTGCTTTATTTTTTATCTTTGCCTTTACAGCTGTAGCACTTTTAATCATAACAATACCTCTGTATATTGTCTCACCTTATCTGAAACCCCCATAATACCTGCATATTCCATCAGATTATGAATGTTTTTTTCACTATCTGAAAAATAAGATGTCAAAGCCTTTTGGAATACTTGAATATCCATTCTTTTTTTATTCTTGATAATATCACATATACAACGTTCTTTGTCGTAGATTCTTACAGTATTACCTGTAAAAGTCTGTGCCTTTGTCAAGCCCAGCTCTAACCATTCCTGTCTTACCGTATGTACTACAATGCCGTTATCTTTTAGATGTTTTGCATTATATCCTCGGCCAACAGTAATTACCGGTGAAAAAGGCTCTCTATCGGAAAGATTATGAATATACAACGCTGTTTCATGGGAGAAAACAATTTTTCTATTCCTTAGCTGAATCGAATACAATCTGTCTTCCCATGCATCAGGTAAAATGTATATACCAGGAGCAATCTTTTCCATTTCATTCTTACGGACATAATCCCAAACAGAATGCTTTGATACTCCTTCATTTTGTGCATCAACCAGTCTAATATAACCATTCTGTACTTCAAGTAACCTGTCAAGAATATTTCTTTCAACCATATTTTCAACCCTTTCGCTACAATTTTAATTTTTAGTAGCGAAAAAGTCAATATAAAAAGCAGAGACCCCAATCTATGAAGTCTCTGCCCGATTTTATTATTATAATTATATTTTTATCTTACTGAGCCAAATCGGCATATTCAAAGTGCCAGAAGCCGTCAGGTGAATGCCAGCTGCCTGTTATCTTATCACTCTGAAGGTAGAAATCATTGTAATAAAGAAGCGGAACCATAGCCGTATCCTTCATTATAACGTCCTCAGCCTGATGTAAGTATCCGAATCTTGTCTGCGGATCTTTCTCTGTAGCCGCCTTGCCCATAAGAGCATCGAATTCAGGATTGCTGTACTTGGAATTGTTGTTTCCGTTTCCTGTCAATGCAAGCTCAAGGATATTTGAAGGATCGTTGTAATCCATTACCCATCCGTCTCTTGCCACCTGGTAGTTACCTGCTCTTCTTTGCGGTGTGAATGACTTCCACTCAACTATATTTACATCAACCTTAAGTCCAAGTTCACCCCATGCCTGCTGTAAATACTCTGCAATCTTTTTGTGGTAAGCCTGATCATTTGTTGAATATACTATATCAGGAAGACCTGCACCGTTCTCATGTCCTGCCTCCTTCAAAAGCTCCTTAGCCTTTGCAAGGTTTGCCGCATGGTCATCAATATTTATATAAGCGGACTTATCTGTTATATTGTCCTGCCAAGCAGTACCGTTCCAGTCTGTTACACCCTCACTTACAAATCCGCTTGCAGGTGTATATGTACCTGATGTAATTGTCTCTGAAATATACTTTCTGTCAAGAGCAAGTGAAAGCGCCTCTCTTACTCTTGAATCCTTAAACTCATCTAAGGTATTGTTTAAATCAAGATAGTATGTTCCGAGTATAGGATCTATATGATAATCCGGTCTGCTCTTTAATGAATCTATCTCCTGTGTAGGAATATCCTTTATCATTAAAGCATCACCTGACTCATATGCGCTGAAAGCCGCATTCTGATCCTGCATAAGAAGACATTTGATACCGTCAAGCTTATAGAGCCGGCATCCCAATAGTTCTCATTCTTCTCAAACATCAGATAGCTTCCCGGTTTCCACTCTGTAAGTTTAAAAGGACCTGATGAAACATATGTCTTAGGGTCGATACTCCAACCGTCAGGATTTGCCTCTACGACTTCCTTCTTTACAGGTGAGAGTGTAGCAAATGCGGCAAGCTTATCAAAATAAGGTGTAGGCTTTGCCATATGTACAACTAATGTCTTGTCATCCGGAGCTTCAACTTTAAGCTTTGTAGGATCAGGTGTTACTGTGGTATTACCGTCAGCGTCAGGTTTTCCGACAGCGTCATCATAACCTTCCACCATGCCAAGCACTGTCTGTGCATATGGTGCGGCAACATTCGGATCAACCACTCTCTGCCAGCTGTATACAAAATCATTAGCTGTAAGAGCTGAACCGTCAGACCACTTTAAGCCGTCTCTTAAGTGGAATGTCCATGTAAGCTGGTCTTCACTTACTTCATACTTTTCAGCAAGTCCCGGCACCACCTTTCCGTCTTTGTCCATCCTTAAAAGGTTGTCAAATGCAAACAATATATAGTTTGCTCCGTCAACCGCTGAATTAAGCGCAGGGTCAATCGTCTCTACATCCGGTCCAAGCTGAACTGTAAGTATTTTCTTACCTGTCTTTGTACCGTCACTTTGCGCGCTCTTACTGTCAGCAGCCGAATCATTTCCCGACTTTGCGCCGCCACATCCTGAAAGGGCCATTGCACCTGCTATTGCCAATGCTGCAACAATAAATCTTTTTTTCATCATTCCTCCTCCGACTTAATGAAATAGTATACAAACTTAAATATTATAATAATTGTATAAAGTAATGTGTACAATTATTATAAATTTTTAAGTTTATTCACTTGTATGCATAATTATACCATGTTAACTTCGGTTTGTCTATACCTAAATAATTTAATGAATATTTATGTAAGCAGCCGTTACCGCATCAGATATTTTTATATAAAAAAGAGCCGGAAGTAAGTTTCCGACTCTAAAATATAATATTATTCTGCGATATCCGCATACTCAAAGTGCCAAATACCGTCTGATGTATAGAAGCTGTCTTTTATATTATCTTTCTGAAGATATGTCTCATTCTGATACATTAGCGGAATAACTCCTGCATCCTTTAAAAGAAGCTCCTCAGCCTGATGGAAATATCCGAATCTTGTCTTGGCATCTGTCTCATTTGCAGCCTTGTCAAGAAGTGCATCATACTCAGGATTTGTATCTTGAACTGTTGTTTCCGTTTGTACTGTATGCACACTCAAGAAGATTTGAAGGATCGTTGTAATCCATTACCCATCCGTCTCTTGCAATCTGATAGTTTCCGGATCTTCTCTGAGGTATAAATGACTTCCACTCAACGATATTTACTTCAACATTTATTCCAAGCTCTTTCCATGCCTGCTGTAAGTACTCTGCAACCTTCTTATTGAAACCTGCATCGTTTGTTGTGTATGACATTGTAGGAAGACCTGCACCGTTCTCATGTCCTGCCTCCTTCAAAAGCTCCTTAGCCTTTGCAAGATTTGCATCGAAATTGTCATTGTCGTAGTATACAGACTTATCTGTGATATTGTCAGCCCATGCGCTTCCGTCCCAATCCACTACGCCGTCAGGGATAAAGCCTTTTGCAGGTGAATTTATGCCTGCAGTAATGGTATCCGCCATATACTTTCTGTCAAGTGCAAGTGAAAGCGCCTCTCTCACCTTAGGATCTTTGAACTCATCCAAATCATTGTTCACATCGATATATGATATTCCAAGCTTAGGACTTGACTTATAATCAGGTCTCTTCTGCATTGTTGTTACTTCCTGTACAGGATAATCCTTAATCATTAAGGCATCTCCCGACTCATATGCGCTGAAAGCCGCATTCTGATCCTGCATAAGGAGGCATTTGATACCGTCAAGCTTAACTGCATCCTTGTTCCAGTAGTACTCATTCTTTGTAACCAATATATGACTTCCCTGCTTCCACTCTGTAAGCTTGAAAGGACCTGTAGATACATATGTCTTAGGATCAAGACTCCAACCGTCAGGATTTGCCTCTACAACATCCTTCTTTACAGGTGAAAGAGCCGCAAATGTGGCAAGTCTGTCAAAATAAGGTGTCGGATGTGACATATGCACTACAAAAGTCTTGTCATCAGGAGCCTCTACCTTAAGCTTTGTTCTGTCAGGAGTTGTTGTAGTATTACCGTCCGCATCAGGGTTACCGATAGCGTCCTTATATCCCGTCTACCATTCCGAGCATAGTCTCTGCATATGGTGCTGCAACCTCAGGGTCAACCATTCTCTGCCAGCTGTATACAAAGTCGTTAGATGTAAAATCCGAACCGTCAGACCACTTAAGTCCGTCTCTCAGATGGAATGTCCATGTAAGTCCGTCATCGCTTACTTCATACTTTTCAGCCATGCTCGGTGCTATCTTACCGTCCTTGTCAATTCTAAGCAAGTTGTCGGATATCATTGTGATATAGTTTGCACCGTCAGCTGACTGATTCAGTGCCGGGTCAATTGTCTCTACATCCGGTCCCTCTTCAACAGTAAGAATCTTTCCGTTCTTACTTGCCGACTTGGAACCGCCGCATCCTGAAAGTGCCATAGCACCTGCAAGTGCCAATGTAGCCAAAATTATTCGTTTTCTCATAAACTCTCCTCAATTCTAATAATATTTTTATTCTGCTATATCCGCATATTCAAAGTGATAGATACCGTCAGTTGTATGATAGCTGTCTTTTATCTTGTCACTCTGAAGATACATCTCATTGTAGTAAAGAAGCGGTGTTACACCCATATCTCTCATAAGCATCTCTTCAGCCTGATGGAAATAATCAAATCTTGTCTTCTGATCTTTCTCTGAAGCTGCCTTCTCAAGCAGTGCGTCATACTCAGGGTTTGAATACTTTGAACTGTTATTTCCGTTTCCTGTTGCTGTAAGATTAAGGATATTTGAAGGATCGTCATAATCCATTACCCATCCGTCTCTTGCAATCTGATAATTTCCCGATCTTCTCTGCGGTGTAAATGACTTCCACTCAACTATATTTACATCAATTTTAAGTCCGAGTTCACCCCAAGCCTGCTGTAAATACTCGGCAATCTTCTTATGATAAGCCGAATCGTTTGTAGAATATGTCAATGTAGGAAGACCTTCGCCGTTAGGATGTCCGGCCTCTGCCAAAAGCTCTTTTGCCTTTGCAAGATTTGCCTGATAATCGTCAACATTTATATATACTGAAGGGTCTGTAAGATGATCATACCATGAACTTCCGTCCCAATCCGATACACCTTGCGGAATGAATCCCTTTGCAGGAGTATATGTACCTGCTGTGATAGTCTCTGAAATATACTTTCTGTCAAGCGCAAGCGAAAGTGCCTGACGAACTTTTGCATCCTTGAACTCATCCAATGTGTTGTTCAAGTCGATAAAGTATGTTCCAAGTTGCGGATCTATATGATAGTCAGGTCTCTTCTGCAATGTGGTGATCTCCTGAGTAGGAATATCCTTAATCATCAAAGCATCCCCTGACTCATACGCACTGAATGCCGCATTCTGATCCTGCATAAGCAAACATTTGATACCGTCAAGCTTAACCGCATCCTTATTCCAGTAATTCTCATTCTTCTCAAGCAATAAATAGCTTCCGGCTTTCCACTCTTTAAGCTTGAAAGGACCTGTAGAAACATATGTCTTAGGGTCAAGTGTCCATCCGTCAGGATTTGACTCTACAACATCTTTCTTTACAGGTGAAAGAGCTGCAAATGTTGCGAGCTTATCAAAGTATGGGGTAGGCTTGCCATATGTACGACAAAAGTCTTATCGTCCGGAGCTTCCACCTTAAGCTTTGTTACATCAGGAGTTGTTGTAGTGTTACCGTTTGCATCAGGATTACCGATAGCATCCTCGTAACCTTCAACCATTCCGAGTACAGTCTCTGCATACGGTGCGGCAACCTCAGGATCAACCATTCTCTGCCAGCTGTATACAAAGTCGCCCGCTGTAAAATCTGAACCGTCCGACCACTTAAGTCCGTCTCTTAAATGGAATGTCCATGTAAGTCCGTCATCGCTTACTTCATACTTTTCAGCCATACTTGGAGCTATCTTGCCGTCCTTATCGACTCTGAGCAGGTTGTCAAAAAGATAAGTGATGTAGTTTGAACCGTCATTTGTGGTATTGAGTGCAGGGTCAATTGTCTCCACGTCAGGTCCCATCTCGATAGTAAGAACCTTACCGTTTGCGTTCTTTGCCGACTTTGAGCCTCCGCAGGCTGTAAGTGCCAGTGCACCGGTCATAACCAATGTCACCAAAATCAATTGTTTTTTCATAAATCCTCCTAAATATTCTTTATTAAAACCACACGGTTATAATATCTAGTTAATCTTTTCAATATTGTGGCAGGCCACAAAATGTCCCTTATCCATCTCTCTCCACTTCGGAACTTCCATAGCGCACTGCTCTGTGGCATACTTACATCTGGTTCTGAAATGGCATCCGCTTGGAGGATTAAGTGGTGAAGGAACCTCTCCCTCAAGTACTATTCTTGACCTCTCTCTGGCCACCTTAGGATCTGCAACAGGTATTGCTGAAATAAGACTCTTTGTATAAGGATGAAGAGGTCTGAATATAATCTCTCCCGACTCTGCCAGTTCCACCATCTTTCCAAGGTACATAACACCGATTCTGTTACTGATATGGTTTACAATAGAAAGGTCATGTGCAATAAAGAGATATGTAAGTCCTCTCTCCTTTTGCAAATCCTCAAACATATTTACAACCTGTGCCTGTATAGAAACATCAAGTGCGGATACCGGCTCATCGGCTACTATAAAATCCGGATTTACCACAAGTGCTCTTGCAATACCGACTCTCTGTCTTTGACCTCCGGAAAACTCGTGTGGATATCTGTTGGCATGCTCCGAGTTAAGTCCTACCGTTCTTAAAACTTCTATTATCCTGTCCTGTCTGTCCTTTTTTGAAGATGCTATCTTGTTTATATCTATCGCCTCTCCTATTATATCGCCTACAGTCATTCTCGGGTCAAGCGAAGCGTACGGATCCTGGAATACTATCTGCAGTTTCTTTCTGTACTCCGACATATTTACAGCGGTCTTTTTGCCAAGCTTAGGTACACCGTTTTCAATTATATCGTTTCCTTTATCATCTACAAGCGGCACCTTTCCGCTGTCAAAAAGTACCTTGTCGTTATAGATAATTCTACCGTCTGTAGGCTCATAGAGTCTGAGCAGTGATCTTCCTGTGGTAGTCTTTCCGCAGCCCGACTCCCCTACCAGTCCCAATGTCTCTCCCTTTTCAATGTAGAAAGAAACATCGTCTACAGCTCTTACATATTTTTTATTCTTACCGAAGCCTCCGGCAGGGAAGAATTGTTGCAAATGTTCAACCTTGATTATTTTTTCAGACATGCTGCTCCTCCCTCACTGTTTGTATCTTCTTCTATTTCATTCAGCCAGCACTGTGAATAATGTATATCACTGAAATTCTTAACAGGCGGCATCTCTCTTAAACATATCTTCATACATGAGTCACATCTTGAAGCAAACGGGACAGCCCTTCGGCGGATTAAGCATATCCACAGGTGAACCCTCGATAGGTACAAGTCTTTCATAGTCGGCCTCATACATCTTAGGGATACTCTTTAAAAGTCCCTTTGTATACTCATGCTTAGGATTGTAGAAGATATCGTCTGTAAGACCGCTCTCCACTATCTTACCTGCATACATAACTGCTATTCTGTCACATATGCTTGCAACGACACCGAGGTCATGTGTAATCATAATGATTGCCATACCGAGCTTATTCTTAAGGTCCATCATAAGCTCTATAATCTGTGCCTGAATTGTAACGTCAAGTGCTGTGGTCGGCTCGTCCGCAATCAAAAGCTTCGGTTCACAGGCAAGTGCCATAGCGATCATAACTCTCTGTCTCATACCTCCTGAAAGCTCATGAGGATACTGCTTAAGTCTCTTTTCAGGCTCATTGATTCCTACAAGTGTAAGCAGCTCTTTTGCTCTTTCTTTTGCCTCGGTCTTTGACTTATTTGTGTGGAGGAGTATAACCTCCATTATCTGGTTACCGATAGTATATACCGGATTCAAACTGGTCATAGGGTCCTGGAAAATGATTGAAACTTCATTTCCGCGGATTTTCCTCATTTCTTTTTCACTCATATCATTGATGTGATATCCGTTGAAATAGAGGTCGCCGCCTATAATCTTTCCGGGATTTGCTATAAGTCCCATAAGCGAATAACTTGTAACACTCTTTCCGGAACCGGACTCTCCTACTATTCCGAGTACCTCTCCCTCATTTACATAGAAGGAAACGTCATCAAGCGCTTTTACCTCTCCTGCAGGTGTAAAGAAGGAGAGTCTTTCATGTTCTATATCTACTAAATGTTTCATATATCTCTCCTTAATTCTTTAACTTAGGGTCAAATGCATCACGAAGTCCGTCACCCAAAAGGTTCAGACTGAGTATTATCAAACTTATAAGCAGTGCAGGTGCAAACAAAAGATAAGGATATGATTGCAATCCTGTAATGGCATCTGATGCAAGTGAACCGAGTGAAGGCATAGGTACCGCAACACCGAGTCCTAAGAATGAAAGATAACTCTCTGTAAATATTGCTGAAGGTATCTGCAATGTTGTAGTCACTATAAGTGTACCGATAGTGTTTGTAAGCAGGTGCTTTCTGATGATTGAGCCGCTCTTTGCGCCTAACGCTCTGGCTGCTGTAACATACTCCTGCTCCTTTAATACAAGAATCTGTCCACGGACAATTCTTGCCATACCTACCCAGTAAAGCAATGCGAACACTACGAATATACTGATAAGATTGATTCCAAGCACATTTATCCATCCGAAGCCCGGCGCATTTGCCAAAAGCTTCATAGGTTTTTTAAGTGCGAATGTAAGCAATATAATAAGTAGAATATCCGGAACCGTATATATAATATCTACAATTCTCATCATTATAAGATCTACCCAACCGCCTGAAAATGCGGCTATTGAACCGTATATTGATCCTATAACAAGTACGATAAGTGACGCCAAAGTCCTACTATAAGTGAGATTCTGGCACCCATCATTACTCTTATGGCGTAGTCTCTTCCAAGACTGTCGGTACCGAGTATATGTGGGAATATATGCTCTCCTGCAGATATCCTTGTTAGTTCTGATGCCGAGTACTGCATAGGCAAAAGTCTCTCACTGCCTTGAATCTGTGTAGCATAGTTATACGGATAGAATATCGGAACTATGAATGCGAGTATCAATATAATAATGAATACCGCCAAAGATGCAAGTGCAACTTTATTCTTTAAAAGTCTTCTGAAACCGTCCTGCCAGAAGCTGACACTTTGACGCATCACTATCAGACTTTCTTTTTCTTCTTTGCTTGCGGGCAAAAGATCATCGGGCGATAAGTTTAAATGCCCTGAAATAATGTGTTTGCTCATTTTATATAGGTAAATCACAAGCTATGTGACAACCTTCTCCTTTCTTATAGGCTTTACTTAAGTTTGATTCTCGGATCTATTATGGTGTATGCAATATCCACCAAAACATTCATCACTATGATAAGTGCTGCAAGGAATATTGTAGTTCCCATGATAACGGTGTAGTCCTGATTTATAACCGAACTTACAAATTCACCTCCGAGTCCGGGGATTGTAAATATCTTCTCCACTACAAAGCTTCCTACAAGTGTATATGCTACCAAAGGTCCCATATATGTAACAATAGGCAGAATTGCATTTCTGAGTGCGTGCTTGAACAAAATAACATTCTCTGAAAGTCCCTTTGCTCTGGCTGTTCTCATATAATCCTGTCCGAGTACATCAAGCATTGACGATCTCATCTGTCTTGCAATATATGCTGTAGGATAAAAAGACAGTGCCATAACAGGCATTATATAATGAAGCGGTGATGTCAGACCGTATGTCGGCAAAAGTTCAAGCTTAACGCCAAGTATGTACATAAGAATTGTACAGATAACAAAGCTGGGTACCGCAATGCCCAATGTGGCAAATATAATGATGAGCCTGTCAAGTATCTTACCTCGATTAAGCGCGGCAATAGAACCTAGAGGAACTCCTATCAGAAGTGAAAGTATAATTGATATACCTCCCACTCTGGCTGAAACAGGGAATTTTGAGGATATTATCTGAGCTACATCCCTTCCTCTTTGTTTGATACTGATTCCGAAGTCACCATGCAAAGCATTTTTAAAATAATTTACATACTGTACCGTAATCGGCTTATCAAGGCCGTATTTAACCTCCAAAGCTTTTTGAGCAGCTTTTGAAATTGATTTGTCTGCAGCGAACGGTCCGCCCGGAACTTGCTGCATCAGGAAAAATGTCAAGGTCGATACAATAAATATGGTAGCGAGACCGAATATCAACCTCTTGATAATATACTTTAACACAATATCCTCTCCTTTTCTTATTTCTTTATCGTTTTGAGTTATTAAAGTATTTTGCCGATATTTTATGCATACAAATAAGTACATTAAAAGCCGCATAAAATATGTGCGTATACAACAAAATAGTAGGCAAGCATCTTCGCTAAATATTGCCTACTTCCTCGATAATTATACAATAAACCATATTTTATTTCAAGTAGCTGTTCGCATGGTGTGTACTTATGTGTGTCTGTACAATACATCACAGGCCGAAAACCGCTTAAACCCGTTGGCTTTATAGTTTTTTTATCAATTTTATTTAATCTTTCCCTTTACTTTTTCTTAAAAAGGTATATTATTGTTTTCGACAAATGTATTTCTACCTATTATATGCAATGCAAAAATAGTCGGAAATATATTTAAAGTGGTTTGCCTTACATGGTATATCACATAATACAATTTACTAAGGAGGTTTTATGGATGATATAATAAGCAGACTTTCCGAAATCGAAGACTCGTCGCAAAGCTATATTGATGACGCGATTCTTAAGAAAAAGGAAATTGCTGCTGAAATGAACGCCAAAAAAGAGCTTTGGAAGCAAGATCTTGATGCCAAGACGAAGTCTCGAATTGCCGCATTACAGGAATCTATGAATGTTGCAAAAGAAAAGAAGATACTGGAACTTAAGCAGCAATCTGAAAAAGCCTTTAGGGATTTGCAAGACATGTATGACACTAACCATGATAAATATGTGGATACACTATTTTCAGAAATGATTAAGGAGTAGCCATGGGAAATTTATTTAAATACGCTTCCCTTACTACAAAGATTCGTGCAATGTCAGGCGATTTGATAAGCATTGACGGTTTCAAATCACTGTGTGAATGTGACAGTATATCTTCCGCTATGAATGAGCTGATGAAGTACAAATACTACAAAGACGCATTCAAAAATGTAGATGTTTCTACATTACACCGTGAGGATATCGAGCAGATTTTGATGCTTAGTAGTTTGGAAGAGTTCATGGGACTGTATAAGTTCACTTCGGGTACACCCAGAAAATACCTGAACCTGGTGTCTATGTACAATGAAATGTATGTATTAAAGCGTATACTGCGAGATATTCTCAGTAACAGACCCAAATCATTGAACTTAAAATTCTATGCAAAGCATATCGGTGCTCATATGGATTTTAATATCGATGATTTGTTGGCTGCAAATGATGTCCAACAGTTCATTGAAACACTGAAAAATACCGAATATTACAACTGCTTGAATGAAGTATATTCAAAGGGAGGACATACTATATTTGAGTACGGTCTTGCACTTGATACTTACTACTTTGATATATGCTTCAAATTCGCGGCAAAAGGAACTTAAAGGTACTGAAAGCAAAGATGTGCTGTCAATCCTGGGTACAAGATGTGACTTTTTAAATATGCAGTGGATATATAGGACAAAGAAATACTACAATGTAAAGAGTGCCGATCTTTATGCTACACTTATCCCGCACTACTACAAACTCAGTGTGGATGAGATAAAGCAAATGGCGGAATCTGAAGATGTTACAGCTTTCTTTGAGATTTTTGAAAAGACCTACTACGGAAAACTCGAAGCCAGGTTGTTCAAAAACAAACCGGGACTGGAAGAGATTTTCATGTCGTCACTTGAGTATTTATACACTCAGAACAAGAAAAAGGATCCGTATTCTTTAGCCACACTTAGCTACTATCTGTACGCCAGGGAACTGGAAATAAGCAGAGTCACAAAGATAATAGAGTCTATCAGGTATGCACTGCCGGCAGAAGATATTATCACTACGATTCTAAAACTTGAGACAAGGAGGTCTTTCGCATGATTGAAAGAATGAAATTCTTGAATATCACAGGCCCGAAAGACGACATTGACAGAATTATTGAAACTTATATCAGCAAATATGATTTTCAGCTGGAGAACGCTCTGTCTGAACTTAAGGATGTCAAGGAATTGCATCCGTTTACTGATACCAATCCTTATAAAAATGCTCTGAACAGCTCGCAGGAACTTAAAGAGTATCTTAAGGATACTGATTTCAAAACAAATCGTCAAATGAGCATCGAAGAGGCTGAGGCATTGACAAATACTCTTTATGATAAGGTTAACGACTTCTCACAAAAAAAGAGCGATCTTGAAGCCGAGCTTTCAAAATATGAAGAAAAGTTGAAAAATGTTCAATACTTTATCGGACTGGATTATGACACCGAAAAGATTCTTCATTTTAAGTATGTGAACTTCAGATTCGGTTCTATGCCGAAAGAATACTATGAGAAATTCATGACCTTTGTGTATGACAGTGTCGATACCATCTTCTACAAGGCCAGAGAAATTGATGACAGAGTATGGGGTGTATATTTTGTACCTGATACCATATCGGATCAAATAGATGCCATCTACTCTTCCATGCATTTTGAAAGATTTTTCTTACCTGAAGGATATGAGGGTACGCCTGCTGCAGCCAGCACACATCTTGAGGAAAAGATTCAGTCAATAAAGACGGAAATCACATCCGTTGACAACAAGATTATAAAGACTCTTGAAGACAGAAAAGACGACTTTTTACTTGCAAATCAGGTACTTTACAGATTCAATAAAGTGTTTGATGTAAGAAAGTATGCGGCAGCTACAAGAGGAAACAGAGCGGATAAGAAAGTCTTTTACATTATATGCGGTTGGTTAACCGAAAAGGATGCCGCAAAGCTTTCAAAGGAATTGGAGAATGAACCTGAAACTTTCTGTCTTTCAGAAAAGGATTTGTCAAAGGTTCTCAGCACTCCGCCTATTAAGCTGAAAAATAATGCACTCTTTAAACCTTTTGAGATGTTTGTTGAGATGTACGGGCTTCCGAATTATAAGGAGTTTGACCCTACAATTCTTGTAGGTATCACATATTCCATATTGTTCGGCTTTATGTTCGGAGATGTCGGACAAGGTCTTGTACTTTTGATTTTGGGCAGCATTTTGTATTATACTAAGAAAATAAGGCTTGCAGGTATCATTGCAAGATGTGGATTCTTCTCCACAATATTCGGATTCCTATTCGGTTCAATCTTCGGTTTTGAAGATGTTATACAACCGCTTTGGTTAAGACCGGCAAAGGCAATGACCGCACTTCCTGTTATCGGAAACCTTAATACCGTTTTCGTTGTAACTATAACTCTCGGTATGCTTATCATTATACTTATGATGATTATAAGTATATTGACAAAGCTCAGATTCAAAAAACCCGGTGAAGCACTGTTTGATACAAACGGCGTTGCGGGACTTGTATTCTATGCATCCGCACTTGCCACCATGGTGCTTTTTATGACCGGAAATCCGTTGCCTGCATCTATAGTACTTATCATAATGTTTGTAATACCTTTAATTCTTATCTTCTTAAAAGAGCCTTTGGCTGAAATAGTTGAAAGAAGAAAGGTTCACCTTGAAGGCGGAGCCGGAATGTTTGTATTACAGGGATTCTTTGAGCTTTTTGAAGTACTTTTAAGCTACTTCTCAAACTCACTGTCATTCGTCAGGGTAGGTGCTTTCGCAGTCAGCCATGCCGCTATGATGGAAGTTGTTCTTATGCTTTCGGGTGCCGAGAGCGGAAACATCAACTGGATCGGTGTTGTTCTCGGAAACATCTTCGTCATGGGTATGGAAGGTTTGATTGTAGGTATACAGGTACTTCGTCTGGAGTATTATGAGTTATTCTCCAGATTCTATACCGGAGGCGGCAGGGCCTTTAAGCCTTACGCATAGTAACAAATCAATTTATTAACCATATGACTTTCGTCATATAAATATATAGTTTTTATTTAGGAGAAAAAAAATGAACACATTAGCAAAAGTAACTCTTTCAGCAGCTCTTATTTTAAGTATTGCAGTTCCTTTCATAGCATTTATGATCGGCGAGAAGACAAAAGGGTCGTTATAAAAAAGCCCTTGCAGGAAATATCGTTATGTTCTTCGGTGTTATGGCAATTGCCGGCGTATTGTTCTTCTCAGGTAACGCTTATGCGGCAGGTGAGACAGCAGCTTCAGGCGCAGCAGGTCTTGGATATCTTTCAGCAGCACTTTCAGTAGGTCTTGCTTGTATCGGTGGCGGTATCGCCGTATCTGCAGCAGCATCTGCAGCACTTGGTGCTATCAGCGAAGACGGTTCTATCCTTGGTAAGTCACTTATCTTCGTAGGTCTTGCAGAGGGTGTTTGTCTTTACGGACTTGTAGTTGCATTCATGATCTTAGGTCGTTTATAATAGGCAATCTTATGAAAATGTACCTTATTAGCGATAATGTAGATACTCTTACAGGTATGAGACTTGCAGGAGTGGAAGGAGTGGTGGTTCACGAAAAAAATGAACTCACTGATGCCCTCAATTTTGTTGTTAACAGCAAAGAAATCGGCATAGTTCTTCTTACAGAAAAGTTTTCTAAGGACTATCCCGAGCTTGTCAACAAATATAAGATGGAATCACATATCCCACTCTTTATTGATATACCGGACAGACATGGTACCGGAAGATCTGAAAACTTCATTACAGACTATGTAAATGAAGCTATCGGATTAAAACTATAGATAGATGACCCAATCTGTCTGATACATCTGTTTTGTAAGATTTATCTTACAAACTTGTCCTAACAGTTCAGCTTTTGCTGAACTGTTACATTAGTATAAAAAGGTAGGTATTATCTTGACAATAGAAGAAAAACTACAGCATTTTAAAGAAGCCTGCGTGGCGGATGCCATGGCTGCAGCTGAAAAGATACTTTCAGATTATAGAAGTGCTTTAGATAAGGACTTCGCAGACTACCAAAGCAGTGAGATAAGGCTTGCTGATATGGAAGTCAAAACAGAAACTACAAGGATTGACAAGGAAACCAATAAAGAGCTTGCTCTTGAACAGATAAAGTTGAAAATGGAAATCAGTAAAAAGCTGCCGAGCTTAAAGAAAAAATCTTTTCACAGCTTGAGGCAAAACTTGCATCTTATCAATCCTCTCCTGCATATGAAGCTTTGCTTGATTCTCAGATAGACAAGGCTCTTAAGTTTGCGGGAAATGATGAAGTAAAAATATATATCGACCCTAACGATGAAGCATTGGCACATAAGCTTTCTGTAAAACACGGTATTGATATAATTATAAGCAAATATCCTTTCCATGGCGGTCTAAGAGCTGTCATCCCGGCTAAGAATATCTTGATTGACAATTCTTTCGAGAAAAAGATAGCAGAAGCTAAAGATAAATTTGATGTAGAGATGGAGGTGCTATAATGGCAAAAACAGGTATTATATTTGCAATAAACGGGCCGATCGTAAAGACATCAAATGATTCCGGCTTTGAAATGCATGAAATGGTATACGTAGGTGAAGAAAACCTTGTAGGTGAGGTAATCGGTCTTACAACCGATGCAACTATCATTGAGGTTTATGAGGAGACCGGCGGTCTTAAGCCCGGCGAAGTGGTAACAGGTACAGGATCTCCTGTGTCCGTAACTCTTGCACCGGGTATACTTAACAACATATTTGACGGTATCGAGCGTCCGCTTAGCGAGATAGCTAAAAAGAGGGTGCTTATATATCAAGAGGTGTCAGTGTAGATTCACTTGATACAAAGAAACTTTGGAAAACACATATAACCGTAAAGCCGGGTCAGGCTATTGACGGCGGTACTATCATCGCTGAAGTTCCTGAGACTCAGGCAATTGTACATAAAGTAATGCTCTCACCTAATCTTAAGGGCTATGTAGTAGATGTGGTTGAGGACGGTGAGTATACTATCAACGATAAGCTTATTACATTGCAGCTTACAGACGGCAGTGAAGTTCCTGTAACAATGACACAGCATTGGCCTATTCGTGTGCCGAGACCTACAAAGAAGAGATTCCCGGCAAGCATTCCGCTTATCACAGGACAGAGAATACTTGATACTCTCTTTCCTCTTGCAAAGGGCGGTACTGCAGCCGTTCCGGGCGGATTCGGTACAGGCAAGACTATGACACAGCACCAGATTGCAAAGTGGTCCGATGCAAATATCATCATATATATCGGATGCGGTGAGCGTGGTAACGAGATGACACAGGTTCTTGAGGAGTTCTCTGAACTTATCGACCCTAAGAGCGGTAATCCTTTGATGGACCGAACAACTCTTATCGCAAACACTTCAAATATGCCTGTTGCGGCCAGAGAGGCTTCTCTATATTCAGGTCTGACACTTGCAGAGTACTACAGAGATATGGGTTATGATGTTGCAATCATGGCCGACTCCACTTCAAGATGGGCAGAGGCTCTTCGTGAGATTTCAGGTCGACTTGAGGAAATGCCTGCAGAGGAAGGTTTCCCGGCATATCTTGCATCAAGACTTTCAGCATTCTATGAGAGAGCCGGAATGATGCAAAACTTAAACGGCACTGAAGGTTCCGTTTCCATTATCGGTGCGGTTTCTCCACAGGGTGGTGACTTCTCAGAGCCTGTTACACAGAATACAAAGAGATTCGTACGTTGCTTCTGGGGACTTGATAAGAGACTTGCTTATGCAAGACACTTCCCTGCTATCCAGTGGCTTGACAGCTATTCAGAGTATTTGACAGACCTTGCACCTTGGTATGCCGAGCACGTAGACAAGAAGTTCGTTGAATACAGAAACAGACTTGTATATATCCTCAATCAGGAAGCTTCTTTGATGGAGATAGTAAAGCTTATCGGTGCGGACGTATTGCCTGACGACCAGAAGCTTGTACTTGATATCGCAAAGGTTATAAGAGTAGGATTTTCCTTCAGCAGAACGCATTCCACAAGGATGATACTTCAGTACCTCTTATAAAGCAGTTTAAGATGATGGATGTTATACTTTATCTGTATCAGAAATCAAAGCACTGGTTCATCAGGGTATGCCTATGAGCGTTTTACATCAGGACAGCATTTGGGATAAGGTAACTTCTATAAAGTATGATGTTCCGAATGACAAACTTGAAATGTTGGATCAATACAAAAAAGACATTGACACATTCTACGAAAAAGTACTTGAAAAGAATGCATAGGAGGTAAAAAAATGTCAATAGAATACCTTGGACTTAGCTCCATAAACGGACCGCTGGTAGTTCTTGAGGGTGTCAAGGGTGCTGCCTATGATGAAATCGTAGAGATGACCGTAAACGGTAATGAGAAGCGCCTCGGCAGAATTATAGAGATAAACAATGATAAGGCTGTCATACAGGTTTTTGAAGGAACAGACAGTATGGCACTTAGAAATACACACACAAAGCTTACAGGAAAGCCTATGGAAATAGGCGTTTCCGAAGCAATGTTCGGCAGAACGTTCAACGGTATCGGTGAGCCGATAGACGGACTCGGCAGTGTGGAGGCTGAAAAAACACTTGATGTAAACGGTAAGCCGCTAAACCCTGTTACAAGAGAGTACCCGAGAAACTATATCAGAACCGGTATTTCCGCAATAGACGGACTTATGACTCTTATCAGAGGTCAGAAGTTGCCTATATTCTCAGGAAACGGTCTTCCACATGATGAGCTTGCAGCACAGCTTGTTCGTCAGTCTTCTTTGGGTGACAGTGACAATGACGATGAGAAGTTCGCCGTAGTGTTTGCCGCTATGGGTGTAAAGCACGACGTTGCCGATTTCTTCCAGAGAACATTTGCAGAGAGCGGTGTTAGTGACCACGTTATTACATTCATCAATCTTGCAAACGACCCTGTAGTAGAAAGACTTATTACACCTAAGGTTGCTCTTACGGTTGCAGAGTACCTTGCTTTTGAAAAGGGTATGCACATCCTTGTAATCCTCACAGATATGACTTCTTTTGCAGAGGCAATGCGTGAGGTTTCATCTTCAAAGGGTGAGATTCCTTCAAGAAAAGGTTTCCCGGGCTACCTTTATTCAGAGCTTGCTACAATATATGAGAGAGCAGGTATCGTAGAAGGCGTGAACGGTTCAGTTACACAGATTCCTATTCTTACTATGCCTAACGATGATATCACTCACCCGATTCCCCTGACCTTACAGGTTATATCACAGAGGGTCAGATAGTTCTTGACAGAGACTTAAACGGTCAGTCAATCTATCCGCCTATAGCCGTACTTCCTTCACTTTCAAGACTTATGAAGGACGGTATCGGTGAAGGCTTTACAAGAGGCGATCACCAAGACGTTGCAAACCAGCTCTTCTCTTCCTACTCTAAAGTGGGTGATGCCAGAGCGCTTGCTTCAGTTATCGGTGAGGACGAGCTTTCAGATACGGATAAGAAGTATCTGGTATTTGGTAGAGCTTTTGAACAGATGTTTATCGGACAGTCAGTAAATGACAACCGTACAATCTTTGATACACTTGATATAGGCTGGAATCTGCTTGGACTTATGCCTAGAGGCGAGCTTGACAGAATCGATACAAAGGTTCTTGACCAGTATTACAAACCTACAATGCTTGATGCAAACGGAGATATAGTTCCTGCTACAGTAGAGGATTAGTTATGAATATAAATACATTCCCAACCAAGGGTAATTTGATAGCCTCAAAAAACTCTCTGGCGCTGGCAAGACAGGGCTACGGCTTGATGGATAAGAAAAGAAACATTCTTATCCGCGAGCTTATGGGACTTATTGATGAGGCTAAAGAAATACAGAAACAAATAGATACAACTTTCAGTGCAGCATACAAGGCGCTGATGTATGTAAATATCGAATTGGGTATTGACTTTGTGGCCGATATAGCCGGTTCTGTTCCTGTCGAGGACAGTGTACAGATAAAGACCAGGTCTGTAATGGGTACCGAAATCCCGCTTGTACGATTTGATGATAACCCTATCACCCCTACTTATGCTTATTATTCAACCAGAGAATCTCTTGATAAGGCCAGAGAGAAATTCAACGAAGTTAAAAGGCTTACAGTCAAGCTTTCTATGATTGAGAATTCGGCATACAGACTTGCAAGCAATATCAAAAAGACTCAAAAAAGAGCCAATGCCTTAAAGAATATCACTATCCCGACCTATGAGACACTTGTAAAGACTATTACAAATGCACTTGAGGAAAAGGACCGTGAGGAGTTCACAAGACTTAAGGTCATAAAATCTTGGAAGGACGCTTGATGAAATTCCTTCGTTTCATATTAGGTATTATTTCAAGCTTTTCACTGATGTTTATTGCACTGGTAACCTCCATTGAAATCGCCGCATATTCCGACTTTTCATTCTATGAAAAAGAGTATAAAAAATATGCGGTGACCACATTTGTAGACATATCAATGCCCGACCTTATGGATGTAACCGTGGATATGATGCATTATCTAAACGGTACCAAAGATACCCTGACAGATGTAAAGGCTACTATAAAGGATGTTCCGGATACACCTTTCTTTAATGAGAGAGAAGTCAAGCATATGAAGGATGTAAGAAATCTTTTTGTCGGTGCAAGCCGTATAAGAAGCATACTGATTGCTGTGATTATACTGTGTATAATATCTGCAAAGCTTCTTAGAGGTAAGATATCAAGCTTTATATCAAATGTTTTGGTATACGGCACTTTGCTTTCACTGGCTGTAGCCGGTGTCCTTATATTCATTGTATCAGGTGATTTTGAGAAATATTTTATTCTCTTCCACCGCATAGTTTTTACAAATGATTTGTGGATACTTGACCCGACTACCGACAATTTGATAAATATAGTGCCTGAAGGTTTTTTTGTAGATATGACACAACGAATACTTATAATATTTTCTTCAATCATAATCTTTACGGTAGGCTTCGGCACGGTTATAAAGAAGGGCTTCAAATAATTCTTTAAAAAGATGTTTGTATACTCTACAGGCATCTTTTTTATTTGCATAATTTTATACATTGTGATAAATTATGATTATGAAAGAAAGTTTATTTTCTTAGGAGGTTATATATGACAAAAAAATGGTGGCACGGTAAAGTTGCTTATCAGATATATCCAAAAAGTTTTAATGATACTACAGGTAGCGGTATCGGTGACCTTAAGGGTATTACTGAAAAACTTGACTACCTTAAGGAGCTTGGAGTGGATATCATATGGATTTCACCTTGCTACTGCTCTCCTTTTGCAGATCAGGGCTACGATATTTCAGACTACTACAATATAGATCCCGTATTCGGAAATATGGATGATATGGATGAGCTTTTGGCACAAGCCAAAAAAAGAGATATGTACATCCTTATGGATCTTGTGGTAAATCACTGCTCGGATGAACATGAGTGGTTTAAAAAAGCTGTAGCGGACCCTGACGGTGAGTACGGTAAATATTTCTATATTGAAGAGGGCAAAGACGGAAAGGAGCCGAATAACTGGCGTTCGTACTTCGGCGGCAGTGCATGGGAAAAGATCCCCGGTACAAATAAATACTATCTTCATCTTTTCCACAAAAAGCAACCTGATCTCAACTGGGAAAATCCTAAGGTTCGTGAAGAAATCTACACAATGATCAACTGGTGGCTTGATAAGGGATTGGCAGGTTTCAGAATTGATGCAATTATCAATATAAAAAAGGCTCTGCCCTATAATTGACTATTGCTACTCACCGGATCGAGAAGACGGATATGTAGAGCTGCATAGAATGCTTGAGGACGCCGTAGGTGTAGGTGACTTCCTTACAGAACTTAAAAATGAGACATTTGCCAAGCATGACGCTTTCACTGTAGGCGAAGTATTTGATGAGCGTGAAGAGGACATCCCGCTTTTCATCGGTGATGACGGCTATTTCTCAAGTATGTTTGACTTTAACGAGACAGTATTCGGAAAAAGTAGGAACGGTTGGTATGATTGCAAGCCTATAACCCCTGATGACTACAAGAGATGCTGCTTTGAGACTCAGGAAAAGCTTGGCGATATAGGCATGATTTCCACCATAATAGAAAACCATGATGAGCCGAGAGGTGTAAGCCACTATATTCCTGCAGACGAGCTGAGCGAGACCGCTAAGAAGTTCCTAGGTACAATGCAGTTTATGCTCCGCGGCCTTCCGTTTATCTACCAAGGTCAGGAAATAGGTATGGAGAATGTAAACTTCACATCTATGGATCAGATAGATGATATCTCAACCCGCGACCAGTATAAAGTAGCAATAGAAGCCGGACTTTCTCCCGAAGATGCATTTGCAGCCGTAAAGCATTACAGCCGTGACAACAGCCGTACACCTTTCCAGTGGGATACAAGCGAGAACGCGGGCTTTACTACAGGCAAGCCTTGGCTTATGGTAAATCCCGACTACAAGAGAATCAATGTCGCTTCACAGATAAACGACCCGAATTCAGTACTTTCTTACTACAAAGCTTACCGCTCTAAGAAAGAATCCTGAATATGCCGAGACTGTGGTATACGGTAAGACCGTACCTTACCTTCCTGAGGTAGAAAGGCTGATGGCGTTTAAGAGAGTAGGCGACAGTCAGACATTGCTTGTACTCGGTAACTTCTCTACCAAGCCGCAGACTGTAAAACTCCCTTCAAAATGTAAGAAGGTTGTTTTAAACAATGTGGAAAATGTGGAATTTGTTTCAGATACGGAGATAAAGCTTGAGGGATATCAAGCAGTCGTGATTGAAATCTGATTATTGAAACTAAAATTAAGGGCCGCAATTCACTTTTTATTGCGACCCTTATTATTATCTCACCCTTCCGTATAACTCGGTCAGGTATTTTATTTTTTTCCAAACTTCATCACTCATTTCCTTGTCGGTGAGTCTGAACATCCAGTTCTTACCGATTGTGGACGGTGTGTTCATTCTGTAGTTGTGGTCATAGTGCAGATAGTCCTGTATAGGAATGATACAGGTATCTGAAACACTGCCGACAGCACCTCTGACAATCGCATCACACACTTCTGTATGCTTTATACCCTTCTTTAAGTTGAAGTACTCAAGCACCTTATTATATTCCTTCTCGGTTATATCATTGAGCCATCCCATTACAGTCTCATTGTCATGAGTTCCTGTGTATACCACACTGTTTCTTGTATAGTTGTGCGGAAGATAATCGTTGGCATTTCCGGTATCTCTTGAGTCAAATGCAAACTCAAGCACCTTCATTCCCGGATAACCGCTATCATTTACAAGTCTACGCACACTGTCTGTCACATATCCGAGGTCCTCAGCTATCAGTCTGCAATCACCTAAAGCCTCCTTAATCCTGTTGAAAAGTTCAATTCCCGGTCCCTTCTCCCAGTGACCGCCTGCTGCAGTCTTATCTTTTGCAGGGATAGAATAGTACTCGTCAAATCCTCTGAAATGATCGATGCGGATAACATCGTACCACTCGAAATTCTTTTTTAATCTCTTTATCCACCACTTAAAGCCTGTATTTCTGTGATATTCCCAATTATAAAGAGGATTTCCCCAAAGCTGACCGTCAGGAGCGAAGCCGTCAGGCGGACATCCTGCAACCGCTGTCGCATTACCCTCTTCACCTATCTGGAAAAGCTCAGGATGTGCCCATGTATCCGCACTGTCCATTGCAACATATATCGGAATATCTCCGATTATCTCAACTCCGTTCTCATTTGCATACGCCTTTAACTTCTTCCACTGCTCATCAAACTTATACTGTAAGAACTGATAAAACTCAATATCAAAGTAAGCTTCTCTCTGTAGTAGTTGATGGAATAGTCATATCTGTCCCTTATATCTGTAGGCCATGAAGTAAAAGGTTCACCGTTAAAATAGTCCTTAAGCGCCATAAAAAGAGCATAGTCCCAAATCCATTTAGAATTTTCATAGACAAAATCCTTAAAAGCGTCATTCTCAAAGACCCCCGCTCTCTCATATGCCTTATGCAAAAGTTCATATCTGCCCTCATACAATTTCTTGTAGTCCACCTTTTTAGGATTGCTTCCGAAGTCTGTACTCTCACACTCTTTCTTGGTAAGAAGCCCCTCTTCTATAAGCATTTCCAAATCTATAAAATACGGGTTGCCTGCAAATGTTGAAAAAGACTGATAAGGTGAATCACCGTAGCTTGTAGGACCAAGCGGCAAAATCTGCCAATATGACTGCTTTGCGGCTTTTAACTTATCCACAAAGCGATACGCCTCTTTTCCGAAGCTTCCTATGCCGTATCTGCCCGGAAGACTGCTTACATGTAATAAAATTCCACTTCTTCTCATAATTCCTCCTTATATTTTAAGCCATATGGCTTGGAGTCATATGGCTTATAGCTGAATAATTATTTGATAGCTCCGTCTACCATTCCCTGTATAATCTGCTTTTGTGCAACCAAGAACAAAATAACAATAGGAATCATAGCAAGGAAAGCGGCACTAAGAATCAAGTCCCACTGCTTAACATAAGAACCTACGAAGCTGCTTACAGCGATAGGCAATGTTTTAATCTTACCGTTAAGTCCGAGCATAATAGATGGAAGCAGATAGTCGTTCCAAATCCAAAGTCCGTTCAAATAAGAACGGTCATCTGTACCGGACGCAAAAGAGGCATAATAATCCTAAAGAAAGTGCCTTCAGGAGAACATCCGTCAATCCATGCGGCCTCTTCAAGCTCCTTCGGAATACCTTTTATAAAACCGTGCAATACAAATATTGACATGGAACCGCCGAATCCGAGGTAAGCAAATACCACTCCCTTATAGCTTGAGAGCATCTGTATACCTGTGAAGTTTCCTATATTTTTGAAAACTGTAAGTATAGGGAGCATAACAACCTGGAAAGGAATAACCATTGCTGCTACAAACATCATAAAGATAAAGTTTGACCAACCTTCTTTGTGATGACGGCTCAGTACCCATGCAGCCATAGATGAAAATAATGTCAGAAGTACCAATGAAACAACTGTAATTATCATAGAACTTCTGAAAGAACTCCAGTAGCTGAAGTTTGTATTGTTTATAACACCCTTAAAGTTGGTAAGCATCTGTGCCCAGTTCTTAGGCAAAGTGATAGGGCTTACCACTATATCCGCACTGGTCTTTGCGGAGTTTATTACAACAAGGAAAAACGGGCAAAGTATAAAGAATGCTATGATAAAGCCGACAATAGTGCCGACCACATTTCTAATCTTTTGTGCTCTCATTAAAGCTCTACCTCCTTCTTCTTACTTATTGCAACCTGTGTAAGTGATACAACTGCAAGTATTATAAAGAATACAACCGCCTTGGTCTGTCCGAGTGCGTAGTTGTTCTTTCTGATTGCGGTATTATAAATATTCAAAGCCAAAAGCTCTGTAGACTGTATAATATCCGCTCCCATGATACGGCTCGGAGCACCGTTTGTTATAGCCAAGTTCAAATCAAACTGTTTGAAAGAGTTGACCAATGTAAGGAATATACATACTGTAAATGTATTTGCAATCATAGGCATCTTTATTTAAAGAGTGTTGTGATTGCGGATGCACCGTCCACTCCTGCCGCCTCAAGTACATCCTTAGGCACAGTCTGAAGACCTGTCAGGTAAATAAGCATTATATAACCTGCATACTGCCATGTATTAACTATAAGTATTGCAAGCAGTGCAAGGTTTGCATTTGTAAGCATTGATACCGAACCTGCAAATACTGTGGTAAATACCTTGTTGAATATAAACTGCCATACATAACCGAGTACAAGACCGCCTATAAGGTTAGGCAAAAAGTATGCCGAACGGAAAAATGATGTTCCTTTAATCTTTGATGAACATACAAGCGCCAAAGCAAAACCTACCACATTCACCAAAATCATATTTATAACCGTGTATATTACCGTAATTACAAACGAGTACACATAATCGGACTGCTTGAACATAGTAATATAATTGGACAAGCCCACGAATCTGGTAACCTGTATACCGTTCCAGTCTGTAAATGAATATACAATACCCAAAATAAAAGGAATGATAACAGTAACTGCAAAAGTAAATATCATCGGAAATAAGAAAACCATGTTTACTATTTTGGTATGCTTTTTGTTTGGCATTTTAAATATACCTAAGATCAATAAAATCACACCCAAAATCAGTATATATCCTCTTAATTCTCCTGTGGACTTCATAAAGTCCAAAATCAATGCATAAATCGTCAATACCGCTCCTACCACCATAAAGATAAGTGGTAACGTCTTTGCATTTTTCGTATTCAAGTTCGCTCCTTTCAAATGCCTCTAAGGCATGAAGATATATCTAAAAAATGGCGACTTTAAAAAGTCGCCATCCTAAGTTCTTGAAAACAGAAAATCTGTTTTTTGCGATAAATATCGCAAAGCATCCAAATGCCTTGGCAATATATATTAACTTTACACAGCCGATCTCAAATCTTTTAAACCGGCTGTTTTAAAATTTGCGAAGCATTTTAAATATTGTTTTTTATTATTGCTTTTTGTTTGCTGCAACATAATCGGCAATTGTAGTCTTCATCATTGTAACAAACTGCTCATTTGTCATATCGCCCTTTGCGAAAGACTCGAAGATAAGACCGAGCTTATTCTGTGCGATACCCTCAGGCATATTTGACCAAGCCCATGAAGATGTATTACCTGCGTCAACATATGACTTCAAGCTTACTGCAAGCGGAGTCTCAGGCTCAATTGTGCTTGTCTTATATGGTGAAATCATACCTGCTTCTTTTACAAGAATCTCCTGTGCATCAGGATCTGTTGCCAAGTAGTCAAGGAACTTCTTAGCTGCATCAACATTCTTACTGTCCTTATATACACACCACCATGAAGGGCTGTCTGCAAGGATCTTTGTCATATCCGCCTTTGTAAATGCAAGCGGTAAAAGACCTGCCTTAAATGTTACATTGTATGTAGGAAGTGAAGGATCAATCCAGTTACCCTGTGTGATGAATGCTGTCTTACCCTGTGCCCAAAGTGCAAGCTGATCATCATATGTACCTGAGATAAGTACCTGCGGATCTGCATACTTGAAAAGTAAAGCTGTCATATCTGCAAACTCACTAAGTCTCTGATCGTCAAACTCACCCTTCATAGCCATGTCAAAGTACTTGTTGTCACCTCTGTCAAGTCCGCCTGTGTAGTAGTAACCGAATAAGTGGTTACCTGTTGACCAGTACATCTGTCCCGACTCTGCAGCTACAGATGCTACAGCCTGAATACCAAGCTCACTCTTCATGCTGTCAAGCTTCTCAAAAGCAGCTTTGAATGCATCATAGTTTTTAAGTGATGCAGGGATCGATACCTGCCTTCTCAAGAATATCTGCATTGTATGTGATACCGTAGCCCTCTACAGCATATGGGAAACCTACAACCTTACCTGATGTCTTATCCTTATAACCGAAATCTGTATTCTTTACGAACTCACAATCACTGAGGTCTGCAACTGAATCTGTCCAGTTTGCATAGTCGCCGTCACCGCCGATAACGAGATATCAGGCATATTGTCGGCTGCCTTATAGCTCTTTAACTGACCCTGAATATCAACACCGCCGCCTAAAGACTCGATAACAACTTCCTGTCCTGTCTTCTCTTTGTACTTCTCGGCTACTTTCTTAAGCTGTGAATCAATCTCAATCTTACCGTTTACAAGTCTGAGTGCGCCTGCACTTGCGCTTGAATCAGCCTTAGACTCGCCTGCCTTTGTCTCTGCAGCACTGCTCTGAGTATCTGCACTGCTCTCGCTCTTTGCAGCACCTGAACCGCATCCTGCCAAAATAGCGGATACCGCCAAAACACCTGCTGCAACACTCAAGAATCTTTTTTTCATCTTAATCTCCTCCATTGAGTATCTTTATGATATTTGTCAACATTTTATCATACTTTTCATGCATTTTCAAGTAATAAAACAGCCGCCTCATAAGGCTTTAATACGCTGTCTTCTCTGACATCTCTGTTATAATTTGATATCAAAACTTTGGCATTTTCATAGCCTGAAAAGTCAAACTTGTGATTTTCTTTGCTGAAGTTGCACACTACCAAAAGCTTCTGATTTCCGAGCGTTCTCACATATGCATATATGTTTTCATCATCAGGAAGTAAAAGTTCATACTTGCCGTATACTATAATCTCATACTCTTTTCTGAGCTTGATAAGTTTTTGATAGTAGTGAAATACCGAATCCTCTCTCTTTAACTGGTCGGCAACATTTATTTTCTTATAGTTCGGGTTTCAGGTCAATCCAAGGTGTGCCTGTGGTAAAGCCTGCATTCTCGCCTGCATCCCACTGCATAGGAGTTCTGGCATTATCTCTGCTCTTGTGCGCAATCTTCGGGAACATATCTTCCTTAGTGTACAGACCGCTTTCTATAAGCTCCCTATATGCATTGATTGACTCAAGGTCTCTGAAATCGTCTACGGACTTGAACACCGTATTTGTCATACCCGAGTTCCTCACCCTGATATACATAAGGTGTACCCTGCATCATATGTAAAGCAGGTGGCTATACACTTTGCAGAAACCTCTCTGAACTCGTCACTGTCATCCCCAAGTCTTGATACGATTCTAGGCTGGTCATGGTTGCAAAAATATAAGCTGTTCCATGCAACCTCATCAAGTCCCAGCTGCCACTTTGTAAGGTTCTCCTTTAAAGGTACAAGCGGGATGTGCTTTGTTGACCACTTAAAGTCACCTTCACCGTCAAGCCCCATATGTTCAAACTGGAACACCATGTTAAGCTCACTGCCCTCACTGTTTGCATATTTTTTCGCCTCATCAAGCGTAACGCCTGCAGTCTCTCCGACAGTCATAATATCAAACTTTGAAAGCACCTTTCTCATTCATCTCTTTCAGATAGTCATGTACCTTAGGTCCGTTTGCACAGATGTTCATATCTCCGTAAAGCCCGACAACCTTTGCATCAGGGAAACCTTCAGGCTTTGAGATAAGGCTTATAACATCCATTCTGAAGCCGTCAATACCCTTCTCACACCATCTTGTCATCATATCAAAGACTTCTTTTCTCACCTTAGGATTTACCCAGTTAAGATCGGGCTGCTTTACAGAGAAAAGATGTAAGTAGTACATATCCGTCTTCTCATCATACTTCCATGCCGGACCTGAGAATGCGGAACCCCAGTTATTCGGCTCCTTGCCGTCCTTGCCGTCCTTCCAGATATAGTAATCTCTCTTAGGGTTATCTTTAGAGCTTCTGCTCTCTACAAACCACGGATGCTCATCGGATGTATGGTTGACTACCAAATCCATCACTATCTTGATGCCTCTTTCATGTGCCGCAGCGAGCATCCTGTCAAATCATCCATTGTACCGAACTCGGTCATGATAGCTTCATAATCACTGATATCATAGCCGTTGTCGTCATTCGGCGACTTATATACGGGTGAGAGCCATATCACATCTATACCGAGCTCTTTCAGATAGTCAAGTTTACTTGTAATACCGTTTAAATCACCTATTCCGTCTCCGTTGCTGTCACAAAAGCTTCTCGGATAAATCTGATAAACTATAGCTTCTTTCCACCATGCCTTTTTCATTTTCTTACCTCACTATATTATTTACACCTATCGTATACTTCCTTTATTATATTAAGTTTTTTACGGTCGATATATTTTCATTAGCATAGCACAATGTAAATTTTATGTAAATCACATATGAAGACTTTTACTCTTCGTTATTTTGACGAAATAATGCCGATATTTTTGGTGATGTCTGCGATTGATTGGTCGAAGTTTATTTTATATACTTAAACTATAAATTTTCTTATACATTTTAGGAGGAAAAATGGCAAGTTTATCATTAAAGAACATTGAAAAAGTTTATCCTAACGGCTTTAAGGCTGTTCAGGACTTCAACCTTGAGATTGCAGACAAAGAGTTTATCATTTTCGTAGGACCTTCAGGTTGTGGAAAATCTACAACACTTCGTATGATTGCAGGACTTGAGGATATCTCAGGCGGTACACTTGAGATTGACGGCAAGGTAATGAACGACGTTGAACCTAAGGACAGAGATATCGCCATGGTTTTCCAGAACTACGCTCTATATCCGCATATGTCTGTATATGACAATATGGCATTCGGTCTTAAGCTTCGTAAGAGACCGAAAGATGAGATAGATAAGCTTGTTCGTGAAGCCGCAAGAATCCTTGACCTTGAAAAGCTTCTTGACAGAAAGCCTAAGGCTTTATCAGGCGGTCAGAGACAGAGAGTTGCAATGGGTCGTGCTATCGTTCGTAACCCTAAGGTATTTCTTATGGATGAGCCTCTTTCAAACCTTGATGCAAAGCTTAGAGTACAGATGCGTATCGAGATTTCAAAGCTTCATCAGAGACTCGGCGCTACAATCATCTACGTTACACATGACCAGACAGAGGCTATGACACTAGGTACAAGAATCGTTGTTATGAAAGACGGTATTGTACAGCAGGTAGATTCTCCTGAGAATCTTTACAATGCTCCTAAGAACCTCTTCGTTGCAGGATTTATCGGTTCACCGCAGATGAACTTCATGGATGCCGTAGTTGAAAACAGAGGCGAGGATGTATTCTTAAAGGTCGGTTCACATAACTTAAAGCTTCCTGTAACAAAGGTTGCAAAGTTCAAAGACGGTTCTTACAACGGCAAGACTGTTGTACTCGGTATTCGTCCTGAGGATATGCATGACTCACAGTTGTTTATCAACAGCTCACCTGACAGTGTTATCGAGTCCGATATCAAGGTTTATGAGCTTTTAGGTGCTGAAGTTTTCCTATACTTTGATGTGGAAGGCTTCCAGATGACTGCAAGAGTAAACCCTAGAACAAACTTAAGAACAGGTGACCATGCCAAGTTCGCACTTGATATGGAAAAGATTCATATCTTTGATAAGGAAACAGAGCTTACAATTACAAACTAATCAAAAGATTATAAAGGGGGAGCTTTTCCCCCTTTATTTTATTTTATATACGGCTATAATATAGCTATGAATGATGATATTAAAAAAGAATTGAACAAAATATATAAACTTACAGGTGTAAAGTTAAGTATTGAAAATGAAGATGAGGTAAGTATTTCAGCTTTAAAAAAAATATCCGCAGCCTATAAAGAAAAATATTCAAGCGCCAATATTCTTTTAAACATACTTAACGGAATTTACCCGGACAAGGAACAGGCTCATGCCTTACAATCACTTAATATAAAGCCTGACACCAAGATGCGCTTATACCTTATATATGTTCCTACAAAGATAGATGAAACCATTAAAAAGATAATCACCTCACTCTTTCCGGGAAGGAGTTCCGAATATCTTTGCAGCCTTGACTCCACACATATTTGTTTTCTCTACCTTGGAGAGGATAATATAGCACATCCGCTTCTTGACGTTATAGAAACTGAAGGTATGACCGGAGCATATATTGCATACAGCGATATATTCAGTGATACTTCACTTTTGCAAAAGGAGTACCTGGATTTGAGGCAGGCACTTCTTATCAGCGAGATTTTTTGCTCCGATAAGAAGATAATAAGTCCGAATGACCTAGGTACGGGAGAGCTTATCTACAATATTCCGAGACCTGTATGTGAGAATTTTTTAAAAAGACACTTCGGCGGTGTGATAGATGATGAGAGTATGCAGCTTGCAGCCACCTTCATTCACCACAACTTAAGTATCGCCGAGACCTCAAGATATATGCATATGCACAGAAATACTTTAGTCTATAGACTTGAGCAAATAGAAAAAAAATATGGCATCGATATAAAGACCTTTGAAGGTGCCGATATCTTCAACATAGCCATATTGATTACAAATTTTTTAAAGGTGAAAAATAATGAATGATACTTTTTATGAATTGCTTGTAAAGAAGAATAAACCTGATTCATCCGCAATAATAATGTCTGCAATCAATATCATTGCAATAGTTTGTATGCTTGTGCTTACATTATATACACAGTTTGCAATGATTCTTGTAATTGCACTCGGCTTTGTATTCTACTATCTTGTATACCCTAAGCTTTCTGTAGAATATGAATATTCCCTGTTAAATGCAGACCTTACCGTTGATGCAGTCTACAATAAGACCAAGAGAAAAATATCCTCACCATGGATATCAAGACATTAGAGACCGCTTTTCCCACATCATCTCCCAAGATGAACGGTCAAAGAAACGGTAAGAGAATAGACTGTTCCACAGGTGATATGACATCTTCTTATTGTCTTATCTTCCCAAATAACGGAGAAAATATTTTGCTGTTTATCACCCCCGATGAGCATATGCTTGATATGTTAAAGCGTGTAGCACCAAGGGCTTTTATGTAAATTTATCAAACAAAAAAGACAACTGTTTTTTCATCAGTTGTCTTTTTTTATAATCTATATTCTATTTGATTGCTGTAAGTATCTTATCTCCTACCGCAACATCACCGAAAGGTGCGCAAGCAACATCGCTGTACTCAAAACTGTTTGTCACAAGTACAGGAGTTGTCATAAGGTATCCGGCCTCACTGATTGCCTTGGAATCAAACTTCATAAGAGCCTGCCCCTTCTTAAACTTATCTCCGTTGGCAACCAACGCTTCAAAATGCTTTCCGCCAAGTTCAACAGTATTGACACCCACATGAACAATAAGTTCAACACCGTTGTCAAGCTTCATGCCCACCGCATGACCCATAAGAGCTATTACTGTACCGTTATCAGGTGCATAAACCGTATCTCCGTCAGGGATAATACATACACCCTTTCCTAAAATACCTGCCATAAAGGTCTCATCCTTGGTCTCTTCCATAGAAACTATCTTTCCGCTAAGCGGTGACGCCACATCTACAGGTCCTTCTTCTACAGGCTTGGTTTCAACTCTTAAATCCTTGTCCGCTTCCGCTTCATCCACACTTCCAAGTGCCTGTGCATCCTTATTCTCTTCCACGGGCTCTACAGGTAAATTGGCATCTATAAGGCTTGACGGTGTAAGTACCCAGCTGGCTGCAAATGCCACGGCCATGGAGATAATAAATGTCAAAATATATCCTACAGGATTTGAAAGTGTAAGAAGTATTCCGAATATACCTGTTACACCTGTTCCCGTTGCTCCAAGTCTTATGATGGAAGCAAACATCGCACCTACTGCACCGCCCAGACATCCTGCAATGAAAGGCTTAAAGAATCTTAAGTTTACACCGAAGATTGCAGGCTCCGTAATACCCATAAATGCTGAAAGCGATGACGGGAAGCAAAGACTCTTAATCTTAGGATCCTTTGTCTTTACAGCTACCGCAAGGCAGGCACCTCCCTGTGCCACATTAACAGCTGACGCAAGAGGCAACCAGTATGTCACACCGTATTGCTATCTGACCCAAGTCGATAATTGTATACATATGGTGAATACCCATAACTACCGTCGGTGCATACAGCGCACCCATTATAAATGAACCGATACCGAAAGGTATTGCTATAAGCATCTGTACCGCATTTAAAAAAGCGTTCTCAACTACTACAAATACAGGTCCGATAGCTGCAAGCGCAAGATATCCTGTCACAAACACAGATATAAGCGGTGTTGCAAAAAGATCAAACATTGCAGGTATTACCTTATGCAATCTTTTTTCTATATTTGACATTACCCAAACTGATATCATAATAGGAATAACATGACCCTGATATCCTACCATCTTGATTTTCCAAAGTCCGAAGAACACGCTCTGCATCGGTATATCCGTTGCAGTAGCCACATTCCAAGCATTCACAAGGTTCGGATGAATCATTATCATACCGATAACCGCACCTAAGTACTGATTGCCGCCAAATACTCCCGCTGCCGAAAATCCGATAAGTATAGGCAGGAATACATATGCTATATTTGAAAACAGATTTGCAAATACATATATTGAAGATGTTGTATCAATATTTAAGAAGCCGTTTTTTACCATAAAGTCAAGTGCATTCATGATACCCATAAGGAATCCTGAAGCAACAATGGCAGGAATGATAGGAACGAAAATATCTCCCAAGGTCTTTATAAACCTCTGGAATACATTTGTATTGGCTGCCGCAGCCGCCTTTGCCTCTTCCTTCGTAGCACCCGATATACCTGCTACATTTATAAACTCATCATACACCTTATCCACAGTACCTGTACCGTAGATGATTTGCAGCTGTCCCGAAGCCTCAAAGACTCCCTTTACGCCTTCGATATTCTCGATGGTCTTTTTGTCAACCTTACCGTTGTCAACTATGACCAAACGCAATCTTGTGGCACAATGTGCGGCAGACGCAATGTTTTTACTTCCGCCGATCGCCGCCAGCACTTCTGTGGCAGATTTGCGATAATCCATAACAATCCTCCATATCTAAATAACAAAAGTATCATAAGAAACCTTTAAGAGCCTGTAGCAAGGCTACATTTCCCTTAAATTTCTTGCTACATTATAAAATAAATAAATTTATAACGCAATCATTCACAAAGCCGACATATATAAGTGTGTATTATGTATATTATTTCTGGATTTTTATTTTATATCTTTATTTTATATACAAATACCACCGGCAAAACCGATGGCTGAGTATAAAATTTAATATTACATTCCACTATAAATTTGCAATTTTCTTATCGTATATCTTCTTCATCAAATATATATCAAAAAAATGCACATCCAAGTTCCGCAAGCGGTATCGAATACCATACAGACTCAAGTCCGAACATCTTTGAAAGTACATAGGCAAAAGGAAGTATAAGCACCAATTGTCTTAAAAATGAAGCATAAAGCGCATACATACCGTTGCCAAGTGACTGGAAGGTGGCAATGGCTATTACGTCAAAGGCCGCCAAGATAAAACAAAGGCTGCATATTCTAAGTGCCGGTATTCCAAGCTTCATCATCTCTTCATTCGGACTGAAAAGTATCATAAGCTCTTTCGGGAAAATCCAAAAGATTGCGGTTCCTATCACCATTATAACAATTGAAGTCATAAATGAATATTTCAGTGCTTTTATTATTCTGTCTTTATTTCTTGCTCCGTAATTGTATGCAACAATCGGTGTCATTCCGTTATTTAGACCGAATATCGGCATAAACACAAAACTTTGAAGCTTATAGTATATTCCAAGTACATTGACCGCCATATCCGAATATGTCACCAAAATCTTATTAAGTCCCAGCATCATCAGAGTTGACATGGACTGCATTGCTATTGAAGGTATTCCGACCTTATAAATATCCTTTATTATAATAAAATCCGGCTTAAATATATGCTTTCCGAAACTTATATTTACCTCTTCATTATATTTCATATTGAAGATAAATGATAATATCATTGCAATTATCTGACCTGTAACAGTGGCTATTGCCGCACCCGCTATTCCAAGCTTAGGTGCTCCCAAAAGTCCGAAAATAAGTATAGGATCCAAAATTATATTTATAATTGCTCCGATACCCTGAGTAATCATGTTGTAGATAGTCTTTCCTGTAGACTGCAAGATTCTCTCATATGTAACTTCCAAAATAAGTCCGAATGAAAAAATACTTACAATTGAAAGATATGAGTATCCGAGGCTTCTTATACTCTCACTGTTTGTCTGTGCATCAAAAAATGCCTTTGTACCGATTGCCCCGAATATTGCAAATGCTATAGACGCCGCTATTGCAAGCAATACGGCATTATCGGCAGTCACTTTTGCCCTGTCTTTTTTACCCTCTCCAAGCAATCTTGAAAGAAGTGCATTTACACCGACTCCGGTACCTACAGATACCGCTATCATAAGTATCTGTATAGGATATGCCAAAGATACCGCAGCCAGTGCATCAGGGCTGTATCTTGCCACAAATATACTGTCCACTATGTTATAAAGCGATTGTACCAAAAACGAAATTACCATAGGCGTACTCATAGAAAAGAGCAGCTTACCTATAGGCATTACTCCCATACGATTTTCTTTTTTCTCTGTCATATTCTCTCCTAAAAGTTTATCTTTTCTATTTTACAACTTCCTACACCTATTTTCTATACGTAAATTTACTTCATCGCTTACATTTTTGACTTTTACTTTACATAACACAGTCTATAATGTGAACATAATATGAATATTTCTTCTAAAAGTTGATAAAGTCCTTTCTAAGTGCTAAAATAGCTTGATTAGTGGACACTTTTGCAATAATCTATATAATAGATATTGTTAAGTCTAATTTATTTTTGGAGAAACCATAATGAATTTTATTGAGAAAATATTCGGTACACATAGTGAAAGAGAGCTTAGACTGATAGAACCTACTATTGACAAGATAGAGAGTCTGCGCCCTACTATGCAGGCCATGAGTGATGAGGAATTAAGAGAACTTACACCTAAGTTCAAACAAAGATTGGCAGATGGAGAAACACTTGATGACATCCTGCCTGAAGCATTTGCAGCTGTAAGAGAGGCTTCCGTCAGAGTTACAGGTATGGAGCACTTTAGAGTACAGCTTATGGGTGGTATGGTCCTCCATCAAGGTCGTATTGCAGAGATGAGAACAGGTGAAGGTAAAACCCTTGTATCAACCTGTCCGGCTTATTTGAATGCTCTCGCAGGTAAAGGTGTACTTATAGTAACAGTTAACGACTATCTTGCACAGCGTGATGCTGACGAGATGGGACAAATCCACAGATTCTTGGGACTCAGCGTAGGTTGTGTTCTGAACTCTATGGATTCAACACAGAGACAGGAACAGTATGCCTGTGATATCACATATGTCACCAACAATGAGCTTGGCTTTGACTACCTGCGTGATAACATGGCAATATACAAAAAAAGATCAGGTACTTCGTTCACTTGATTATGCAATCATCGATGAGGTGGACTCAATCCTTATAGATGAAGCAAGAACACCTCTTATTATTTCAGGTCAGTCAGGCAAGTCCACAAAGCTCTATGAGATTTGTGATATGCTTGCAAAGCAGCTTGAAAGAGGTGAGGCAAGTGCGGAGTTTACAAAGATGGGCGCTCTTATGGGAGACGAAATCGAAGAGACCGGAGACTTTATCGTAAATGAAAAGGATAAGGTTGTAAACCTTACAGAAGAAGGTATCAAAAAGGTAGAAAAATACTTCAATATAGAGAATCTTGCAGATCCTGAAAACCTTGAAATACAGCATTGTATTATCCTTGCGTTAAGAGCCAACAACCTTATGTTCAGAGATAAGGACTATGTTGTAAAGGACGACGAGGTACTTATCGTAGACGAGTTCACAGGTCGTATAATGCCGGGAAGAAGATACTCGGACGGTTTGCATCAGGCTATCGAGGCTAAGGAGCATGTAAACGTTCAACGAGAGTCAAGAACTCTGGCTACCATTACATTCCAGAACTTCTTCAACAAGTTCAAAAAGAAAGCAGGTATGACCGGTACCGCTCTTACTGAAGAGAAGGAGTTCAGAAATACTTACGGCATGGACGTTATCGCCATCCCTACCAACAAGCCGATTGCAAGAATCGACCACGAGGATGCGGTATATAAGTCCAAAAAGAGAAGTTCCATGCTGTTGTGGAGGATATCAAGGAAACTCACGCTAAGGGACAGCCTGTACTTGTAGGTACCATCACTATTGAGACATCAGAGATGCTTTCAAAGATGCTCAAAAAAGAGGGAATACCTCATACAGTCCTCAATGCAAAGTTCCATGAGAAAGAGGCCGAAATTGTAGCAGGTGCAGGTATACACGGTGCCGTTACCATTGCCACCAACATGGCAGGCCGTGGTACCGATATCAAGCTTGACGAAGAATCCGTAAAAAAAGGCGGTCTTAAGATAATCGGTACTGAAAGACATGAGAGCAGACGTATCGACAACCAGCTTAGAGGTCGTTCAGGTCGTCAGGGTGACCCGGGTGAATCAAGATTTTATATCTCACTTGAAGATGACCTTATGAGACTTTTCGCATCTGAGAGACTTATAAATATCTTCAATGCACTTGGAGTTCCTGAGAATGAGCAGATTGAACACAAGATGCTTACAAGAGCTATTGAAAAGGCTCAGATGAAGATAGAGAGCAACAACTACGGTATCAGAGAGAACCTCCTTAAATACGATGAGGTAAACAACGAGCAGAGAGAAGTTATCTACGAAGAGAGAAACAAGGTACTTGAAGGCGACAATATGCGCGATACCATCCTTCGTATGGTAAATGATGTAATAGAACATTCTGTAAATATGGCTATTTCAGATGAAGTGCCTTCTTCAGAGTGGAATATGACAGAGCTTCATGAACTTTTACTTCCGATTATCCCTCTTACTCCTGCAGACTATGACAATACACAGGATATGAAAAAGGATGAGCTTATCCACAAGTTAAAGGAAGAAGCAATTAAACTTTATGAGGCTAAGGAAGCCGAGTTCCCGGATGCTGAAAAAATCCGTGAGCTTGAGCGTGTAGTACTTCTTAAGGCTATCGACAACAAGTGGATGAACCATATAGATGATATGGAACAGCTTCGTCAGGGTATAGGCTTACAGGCACTCGGTCAAAGAGACCCGCTTGTAGAGTACAAGATGGCAGCATATGATATGTTCGACGAGATGACAAGAGGTATCTCTGAAGACACCGTACGTATCCTATATCATGTAAAGGTTGAGCAGAAGGTTGAAAGAGAACCTGCAGCCAAAGTTACGGAACCAATAAGGACGACAGCACGGTAAAGAAGCCTATTCGTATAGAGGCTAAAGTTTATCCGAACGATCCATGTCCTTGCGGAAGCGGAAAGAAATATAAACAATGCCATGGCAGAAAGGGTATGACATTATAATTTATGGGAATGCGAAACAATAAATTAAGTTTTATATCACATATTATAGTAGGTATATTACTTATAGCCGGGGGCATATTTTTTGCCCGTACCAAGCTTGATATAATACTTAGCTTCAACTCTCCACAGAAACTTTATAACGACGGATATTACTTTACCAATGCTTCAAAAACCGATATAGACAGTATATATGCCGTAGCCGTACATGATATAATTGATACAGGCTACGGTTCAAGCGATAACAAGTCTGAGATTTACACTATAATGGCTGATGACGGAGTATACTTTTTGGAGTCACATCCGGGTAATAAAAAAATCAACTCAATGCTTGAAACATTTGATAATTATGCCAAGGATGAGAATAAAGACTCTAAAGAGGCACCTGTTGAGTATCTTATTGTAGCGGTAAAAGATGATACCTACAATCAGCTTTCAGATATAGCAAATGAGATCGACCCCGATAATACCTACAGAAATAACGGTACACTGAATACCGATATATACCTTAAGAACACTTCTCTTACAAAGGAGATAGTAGTTGCCCTCGGAGGTACAATAATTCTGTTTGTAATGGGTATCGGATTTATCATTTTAGCCTTTACAAGAAAATCCACAAACAATGACAACTATGAAAGACTCTGTGCTTTGGATGAAAGGCTGAGAGGTAATCTGGGCGAGCTTGACAATATCTCGGACTATGTGGATAAAACTATAGGAGCATATGTATACAAAGACCATTTGATACTTAATACGAAGTTCGGTCTTGATATGTACAATCTTAAAGATCTCGTTTGGATGTTCCACCGTATAACCAAACAGAAGATGTATGCACTTATAACAGTGAGTGTAAGCTACTCATTGCAGATCAACCTCTATGAGAACGGCAGAATTCGTGAATGCAATGTCACGGTAACCCACAATAAAAAGGCTGAAGGTAATATGGAAGCTTTGGTGGAGTATGTAGGTATGAATTATCCGAACGCATTGGTCGGCTTCAACCCTGAAACACAGGCTGCATACAGAGAGTTTAAACGTTCACACAAATAATAAACCGGTCTTAAAATCATAAGAAAACTTATGATTTTAAGGCTTTTTTTTGATATAATATTTTTGTTATTGTTAGATATATAAAAGGACAACTTATGAATAAAAAAACATTAAAAATACTGGAATTTGAAAAGATAATAAACAGTCTGGTAGATATGGCCGGCAGTGAGCCTGCAAAAAGGCTCTGCAGCAAGTTAAAGCCGTCTACAGACATTACCGAAATACAAAAAAACCAAAGTCATACAACTGCAGCACTTGACAGAATCAGACTGAAAGGCAATCTCTCACTGTCTGAAGTAAAGGATATAAAAGACTCCTTAAAAAGACTTGAAATAGGCTCTTCTCTTTCACAGGTAGAGCTTATGAAAATTCTGTCCATATTGAATGCGGCAACTAAAGCAATCGCCTACGGACTTCATGAAGATGCCCCTGAATATGACGTATTGGAAGAGTACTTTATCACACTTGATGAGTGTAAGCCTTTAAAAAAAGAGCTTTCAAGATGTATTATCTCAGAGGAAATCATAGCGGATAATGCATCCCCGGAACTTAGCCATATCAGAAGGAAGATAAATCAAATCAACTCAAAGATGCATACGGAACTCAACAATATTTTGAATGCACACAGAGAGTATCTGATGGACGCCGTAATCACACAAAGAGACGGTGCATACTGCCTTCCTATAAAGAGCGAGTACAAGAATAAAGTATCAGGTGTTGTACATGACCAGTCTTCTACAGGCTCTACCGTATTTATTGAGCCTCTTGCCGTCATCAGAATGAACAATGAGCTTAAGTCACTTGCCATGGATGAGAAAAAAGAGATTGAAAAAATACTTGAAAGGCTTAGCTTACTGGCTGCCGAGTACACCGCTGTACTTGACAACAATGCAAGAAATCTGATTTATCTTGACTTTGTATATGCCAAAGCAAATCTTTCAAAGAAGATGAACGGCAGTGAGCCTAAGTTTAACTCAAAGCATTATATCAATATAAAAGAAGGCAGACATCCGCTTCTCGATGCCAAAAAGGTGGTACCTATCAACATTTCGCTTGGAGATACTTACGATTTGTTGATTATTACAGGTCCCAATACCGGCGGTAAGACTGTTTCTCTAAAAACTGTAGGCTTATTCACAATTATGGGACAGGCAGGACTGCATATCCCCGCTTTTGAAGGAAGTGAGCTGTCCGTATTTGGCGATGTATTTGCAGATATAGGTGATGAACAGAGTATTGAGCAATCATTGTCCACATTTTCAGGTCATATGAAAAACATTGTCTACATTTTAAACCATGCGGATGCAAACTCACTCTGTCTTTTTGATGAGCTTTGTGCCGGTACCGACCCTACAGAAGGAGCCGCACTTGCAATATCCATACTCTCATTCCTTCACAGAATGCAGAGCAGATGTATCGCAACCACTCACTACAGTGAACTTAAGGTGTTTGCGCTTAATGAGCCGGGAGTTGAAAACGCCTCATGTGAGTTTGATGTGGCAACTCTCTCTCCTACTTACAGAATACTGATAGGAGTTCCCGGAAAATCAAATGCCTTTGCAATAGCAGGCAAGCTGGGACTTCCCGACTACATTATATCGGAGGCCGGTACACATCTTGAAAAAGATGCCAAGGATTTTGAAGACTTGCTTACCAGACTTGAAAATGACAGACAAATCATAGAAAAGGATAAATTATCCATACAAAAGTATAAAAGAAAGATTGAGAGTCTCAAAAGGCATTATGACAAGCAGGAAGAAAACCTGACAACCAAGAAAGAAAAAATTCTTGAAGAGGCCAGAGAGTCTGCCAGAAAGATATTGGAGGAAGCCAAGGAAACTGCAGATGACACTATCAAAAATATCAACAAGATAGCTTCAGGTGCAGGTCTCGGCTCAGCTCTTGAAGAACAGCGTACCAGACTTCGTGAGTCCATAAATAAAAATACAAAGTCTGTTGAAGTCAAAAAACCTACAAACAAACTTAAAAAGCCTAAAGAGCTTAAGCTTGGAGACAGTGTACATGTTATCAGTTTAAACCTTGACGGTATCGTATCTTCTCTTCCTAACCAGAGCGGAAATCTGTTTGTACAGATGGGTATTCTAAGGTCACAGGTCAATATATCAGATATCGCCTTGGTGGAAGAACCTGCCAAAAAGACTGAAAATAAGACAAGAAGTCGCGGCTCTTCTATGGTAAAGTCCGCTACAATATCTACCGAAATCAATCTAATCGGCAAGAATGTGGATGAAGCCTGCTCCGAGCTTGACAAATATCTGGACGATGCTCTGCTTGCACATCTTCCGGGAGTGCGTATCATACATGGTAGAGGTACAGGTGCCCTACAAAAGGGAATACACGCCTACCTCAAGAGACAATCATTTATAAAAAGCTACTCTTTAGCCGATTTCAACGAGGGTGGCAATGCTGTAACTATAGTTCATTTCAAATAAATATTTAAAGGGGAAACATGGCAGAAAAGCAAAGAATTTTAATTGTAGATGATGATGAAAATATTGCCGAACTTATTTCATTGTATTTGATGAGAGAATGTTATGAAACAAAAATAGTAGGTGACGGCGAGTCGGCACTGGCCGACTTTGACGAATTCAAGCCTAATCTCATACTGCTTGACCTCATGCTGCCCGGAATTGACGGCTATCAGGTATGCAGGGAAATAAGGGCAAAGTCAGGCACACCTATAATAATGTTGTCCGCAAAAGGCGAGGTCTTTGACAAGGTACTGGGACTTGAGCTTGGCGCAGACGACTATATGATAAAGCCTTTTGACTCAAAGGAGCTTATCGCAAGAGTCAAAGCTGTAATAAGAAGATATAACAGCAGCACTATAACAATACCTGAATTACACAGCGGCGGCGAATATGTCGAATATCCCGACCTTATTGTAAATATGACAAACTATGCCGTCACTTACCTCGGTAAAAATATAGAGATGCCTCCAAAGGAGCTTGAACTTTTGTACTTTTTATCTTCACACCCTAATCAGGTCTTTACCAGAGAACAGCTGCTTGACAATATCTGGGGATATGAATATATCGGTGATACAAGAACTGTGGACGTACATATCAAAAGATTGCGTGAGAAGATACATGACAATCAGTTTTGGGCCATATCCACCGTCTGGGGAATAGGCTATAAGTTTGAGGTCAAAAAATGAGACTCTCTCTCTATCTGAAATTTATACTGGCTTATATCATATTCGGAGTAGCCGGATTTGTGGCCATTGCCACCATATCAAGCCAACTTACCTACTCATATCTTGTGGAGTCGAGAAGTCAGACCCTCTATGACGAGGCAAATCTGATAGCTTCCACCTACTCCACAGTGTATGAGGGGCAGAATATCTCACTTGAGGAAAGTTATCCGCAGCTTAGAGCTGTTGCCACCTTTCTTAATGCTAAGATATGGGTAATGAACAAAAACGGCAAGATAATAGTGGATGCCGAGAATAAAAGAGTCTCTGATGTTATCTCCGACTTTGACCCTACCGCTACAGGCAACAAATCTTATACGGTGGGAAGGTATTTCAACTCCTTTGATGAGGATTACTTAAGTGTCTCCGCACCTATCACAGGCAACTTCCGTACCTACGGCTATGTAGTCATCCACCTTCCCATGAAGAATGTTACTCAGAGCCAATATCATATACTGAATATTGTCTATATTACATCCTTGATAGTATTCCTATTATCCATGATTATACTGATAGTATTCCAGCGTATTGTGTACTCTCCTCTAAAGAAGATAACTGACGGAGCCAAGGCGTATGCGGAAGGTGATTTGAAGTATGAAATAAAGGTAAATTCAAACGATGAGATGGGGTATCTGGCGGCCACACTGAATTATATGTCCGATAAGCTTGATGATACCGAAAACTATCAAAAGAAGTTTATATCCAATGTCTCACATGATTTTCGCTCTCCTCTTACTTCTATAAAGGGATACCTTGAGGCTATTTTGGACGGTACAATACCTCCTGAGATGCTTGAAAAGTACCTCAACAGAGTAATAGACGAGACAAAAAGACTTACAAAGCTCACAGAGAGCATACTTTCACTTGATTCTATAGAAAGTGTAAAGCTCAATAAAACAAACTTTGATATAAACGAGATGATAAGAAATACGGCAAGCAGCTTTGAAGTGCAGTGTAACAGCAAGAATATCACTATTGAACTGATATTTATAAATGTCTCACAGTATGTGTTTGCAGATTTCGGCAAGATAGAGCAGGTACTTTACAATCTTATTGACAATGCCATAAAGTTCTCTTCACCGAATTCATCCATCACAATACAGACAAGCATCAAAAAGGAAAAGTTATTTGTCTCCGTGAAGGACACCGGCATCGGTATCGCAAAGAACGAACAGTCCAAAGTCTTTGACAGATTTTATAAATCCGACCTTTCAAGAGGTAAGGATAAAAAGGGTACAGGTCTCGGACTTGCTATTGTAAAAGAGATACTTCAAACACATGGAGAGAATATAGATGTTATAAGTACTGTGGGAATAGGCACCGAATTTATCTTCTCACTGCCGATAAGTAAGGAAATATAAGCTAAAAAAGGTACTCCGTTTTTGGGAGTACCCTTTTTGTTTTGTACTTTTATTCTATTCTTTTTTTAACTCTACTTTTTGGTTCAGCTCCGCAAAGCTTGTAGCAAGTGAAGCCAAACCGCTCAGTTCGGTAGGTATAATAATCTTTGTAGCCTTACCGTCAGCCACCTTCTGGAACGCCTCAAGGCCTTTGAGTGTAAGTACCTTCTGGCTAGGATCCGCTTCTGATAACACTCTTAAAGACTCGGCCTGTGCTTTTTGTATTGCAAGTATAGCCTGTGCCTGTCCTTCGGCTCTCTTTATTGCAGTCTCTTTCTCGGCTTCCGCATTAAGTATTGCCGCCTGCTTATTACCCTCCGCTACAAGGATGGCACTTTCTTTCTTTGCCTGTGCCTCAAGGATGTTGGCTCTCTTTTCACGCTCGGCCTTCATCTCCTTCTCCATCGCAACTCTGATATCTTCAGGAGGCAAGATACTCTTAAGCTCCACACGGTTTACCTTGATACCCCAAGGATCTGTAGCTTCATCAAGTTCCGCTCTCATTGCCGTATTGATAGTGTCTCTTGACGTAAGAGTCTGGTCTACGGTCATATCACCTATGATATTTCTAAGTGTGGTGGCTGTAAGATTCTCTATAGCCGCCAGAGGTCTTTCAACACCGTAAGTATAGAGCTTAGGATCCGTTATCTGAAAGTATACTATAGTATCTATCTGCATTGTTGCATTATCCTTAGTGATTACAGGCTGTGGCGGAAAATCTACCACCTGCTCCTTAAGTGAAATCACTTTGGCCACTCTGTCAAAAAACGGATTGATAAAGCTCAAACCTGACTGAAGCCCCTGTGAATACTTTCCAAGTCTCTCAATCACATATACTCTGGACTCAGGTACTATCTTTATTCCCTTGGCTGTAAACACAACTATAATTGCCAGAATTACAATTGCAATAACATAACCTATCACGTTCATAGTTATATCTCCTTTTATTTCTCCCCGATTATTATCTTATTTCCCTCAAATCTGCCGATATAGGCAATATCACCTTCGTTCAGCTTGACATTTGAAACAGCTGTCCATATGCCGCCCTTAAATCTTGCATCATAGACATATTTACCGCCTTCTTGTGCTGTAAGCTTTACTATCTTTACCCTCTCCACATCAAGCTTATCCTTAACCTTCATATACCTCTTGAATATTTTTCTGAAGAATATGATAAAGATAAGCGAAAGTATGCAGAATATAGCCAGCTGTATCTGTATCGAATCTATAAACGGAGACAGCACAACCATAATAAGTGCAGCAAGCGCCAGCCATATCGAAACCAAACCGGGGATGATAATCTCACCTATAGCAAATATAGCAAATAAAATTCCCCAATATAACATATTTCCTCCTCTTTTAACATTAACCCTCTACGCTAATGATTCTTAGAAAGACAATACTACAAGTAACACCTATAGTATATCATAAAATATATCTATATGCTAATAAAACCCCAAGGTATACCTTGAGGTCTTACTTTATAAATATGGGTTATCTTACCCACTTACCGTTACTATCTACCCAGTATCCGTCAGGAGTTCTGGCATTGTACCACATTGCTCCGTCAGCGCCTACATAATATGAATCACCCTTGTAGTTTATCCAAGCATTTCTGTACATATAGCCCCAGTGATCAAAATAATACCACTTCTGATTGTCATATAACCAGTTTTCCGCTACATATCTTGTAGTTCCTGTCAACATAAAGTACCAACCATGCTCGTCTCTACGCCATTCGCCTCTGTCACCTTGCATACGCTCCAAAACTTCTGCATGTGCTGTCAACGGGGGAACTACAACACCACCTAGACTGAATGCCGCAAACAAGACTGCCGCTGATTTGATTAAACCTTTTTTCATCATTCCTCCTTTTCTCCTACTCACTCATGTCATAACAGATTTACTGTTTGATTACATTATAAACTATATTTTAATTTTATGTCTTACATAGTTTTTACAAATTATAGTCTAATTACATAAATTTTTTATTTGCTCTTTAGAACCGGAGTCCAATAGCTGTTATTGTAAATATCTGTAAACTTATATGTGATCTCATTGTCATCCTGAATATTTACATAGTATACTTCAGGCTGCTTACTTACAGTATATTGATAGCCTATCTTATAATCATTTTCAAGAGTTCCGTCATAGCTATAATAATTTGCCAAAAAGTCTATCTTATCACCGTTCTTTATCTCTGTTATATTCTTTGCAACAATGTCCACATCTGTATCTGTATAGTCAAAGTTTGCACCTGCAAGATATCCCTTAGGATGATCGGAGTCGAATACTATAATTAAGTTTGCCCTCTCTCCGTTTAAAAGTACAGGTACATAACCGATATTTGTACTTCCTTTATCGTCCTTTGTAGTGGCCAAATGAAAATATGCTACAGGATTACCGTCTATTGATATCCATGCTCTTTCTTTGTCTGCAAGCATATCTCCGTTCTCATCAAACTCAAAGAAATTGTTAAGTCCCATATCGATATAACCTTGACCGTCATCAATAAGCATATTTTCATATATACCCGATACCATATTCCACTCATCTTTAGACAGATGAATCTTAGGTGTGGAGTCACTGTCATCCCACTGAAGTTTTGACGAATCAAGTCTGTTTGAAAGCACATAGTCCTTTATATCATCATCAGACATATCTCTGTTTTGTAAGAAGTTTATACTTGAAAGGTCAAGACCGATAGCTGCCAAACTGTCTGATGAAATACTTCCTGATAACAGACTCTGTATCATGGCACTTAAATCTCCGCTTGAAAGTGAACCGGTTGTATTTGAATTACTACCGCTAAGTGTAGACATTGGTGAACTCTCTCCGCCGCCTGCTATCTGTCCGCTCGCCTGCAACGATGCAAACTGCTGTATTACCCTTGTATAATCGCTGTCCATACCTATATCACCATAGGTCTGAACCATTCTGTCCACCTTTGAAAGCTTCTTATATGGGAAATATATTGAAAGCCCATATGAGTTTGCCATATTTGATGATGTTCTGTTATACTTTACCGCACCAAGCACTGATTGTACTGTAGCATTTGATTCATTCTGTTCAAGATTGTATACAAGATTTACCAAGTCTACCTGGTCGATATTTGACGACTTTGCAAATTCTCTGCTTGCAGTTCTGGCGGTTGATACTTTATTGTATTCCTTATTTTTTATATAGCTTGCAGTATCCTTTGCAAAGCTTGATAGACCTGCAGGCATAGTAGCTTTAAGTTCCGCCAAATCCACTAATGAAAGTGTGGTGGACTGTCCTCTTGCGCTTCTACCACTCTCATCAATGAAGTCGTCCACTATCCTCTTTCCCAAATCCAAAGTCGATATTGCCGTATTATTACTCAAATCTGTAAGCCAGTTTGTATAATACCAGCCTGTTCCCGGCTCTGTTTCTTCAGATGCTATCAAATAATCCGCATAGTCTGAAAGAGCCAGTGCGTTCTCTGTGGTTGCCATCAGACAGGCGTCAAAGCCTATAAAATCATACTTTATATTTGTTGCGGCTATTGCCGATTTTATTTTTGAGAGGTTCATTGAACCTGTATGTGAATTGTTCTCATCGTATCCGTAGCCTGTTACAGAACCGCCGCCGTGATCCCAGAATATAAGCTGATTTCTGTTTGCCGGAAAGTTTTGCTTACAGTATTCTATAAATCTTACCAAGGTGTTCGGATCCGTCATAGAAGGCTGCCCGTTGTCATCTGCAAGTTTTCTTAACTTACCGTCTTTTATCTGATATATCTGATTGGTGGATGCTGATACTATAGAGTTTTTCCAAGCTTTGGCACCTCCTGTATATACTATTAAGTTCACATTATCAGACAGCTTCGCCTTGGTCATCTCTATAAGATCATTGGTAGCCATTCCGTATTTTGACTCAAGGTCCGTACCGCACATATATACCATCACGGTTACGCTGTCTCCGCCTGTAGGTCTGTAAAACTTTTCCCTTGCATTCTCATTTACCGCCTTATTCAGCTTCCCTCTGTTATCGGCCACTCCGCTCCAGCCGGCGCTTACACCGCTTATGCTTGAAGCTACCGTATTCCCAAGTGTGGAACTTAATGAAGGTAAATTGATTTGCGGTGAATTTGCACCGCCTGATGAATATGAACCTCCTGTAAATGTTCCGAGTATCGTATTCAATAATCCGGTTTTGTTGCCTGATACCAAGCTTATGACAGCTATGATTATAACAACCAAAAAGCTGAGCGGCGATTTTCCTCCGCCACCTCCCGATCTCCTCGGCCCTGAAAATCTGCCGCTGTCTCCTACAGAACCTGTACCTGCGACTTCTCTTCTGAATACGCTGTTCCCCGGTCCTCTGACATCTCTGTCATGACTTGTCGGTCTACCCATTTTATCCTCCTGTTATTATTTATATTGTTAGTACTTCATTACAGTATATTCTAACAATAATCTCAGCATACCGCAATAAATCATTACAAACAGTTATTATTTTACATCATATTTGCATATTACAAGCCTGTCATTCATAAGATATATGATTGGAAGAAAGATTTTGCCATACCATTTTATCTGCTTTGCTATTTGTTTTGTAAAGTTTATAAATCCGATTTGCTTCAGTTTAGGATTAAGTTCTATAATCTCTTTGCCGTTTGTAACTCCAAAATGATACTCGGACTTGGTTCGTTTTACAGCTTTGTTCGTTTTTGCCTTATTCACAAGTCTTTTGGAAAGACAGTCCAGATGAAGTACAAAATGTTCAAAATTATCTGTCAGTATATTTAAAAACTCCTTCACCTGCTTAGGATAAAAATACATAATCATCCCCTCTGAAATAATCAAAAGCTTCTCTCCCTCTGTATCTATCTCCTTTGTCCATGACTTATCAAGGGCTGATTTTTCGATATTTTTTACTCTATCATTTTCCTCAAAGAATTTTTTTCTTAAACTTATTATCTCCGGAAAATCTATATCATACCAATGTATTCTACCGTTATCTACGCGGAAAAATCTTGTATCCAGCCCTGAACCAAGTGAAACTATATGACAGTCCGGGTATTTGTCTATAAACTTTTTCACCTCATCATCCATAACCTTGGCTCTCGCAATAATACCTAAAAGATTCACTTTTTCATTACTGAAAGAGCCAAAATCATAGTCAATCATATCCACCATTTCAGCCGACTTTTTATCCTTCAATATAGATTTTTCAGATCTGTAATCCCTTGCCCTTGCATCCAAAGTTATAAGCATAGTCTCCATAACACCTTCAAGTTTTATCTTCATAAAAGTCTCCATTTACCGCTATATCTGCGGTATAAAAATATATATAATCTGATTATGTTAGTTCTTACTAACTTAGGTTATATCATACTTCTATTTTATAGAAAACTCAATAAATTTATAAGAATTGTAAAGAATTACATCCTTATAATTTGCCAATCCGCCTTTTTACTTTACATCTTTAACCCGTTAAATTTTTTTATTATTTTCACCCATACAAGAGATTATAAAAATTGTTTTTTTCTTAGTACATGAATATTATTTAATTAAATGAGTATGTTTTTTTATTTACATCTACCAATATTATGTTTGGTAATTGACCTATTCTTTATTTATGATAAAATCATATTCAACAAATATATTTGCAATATTATTTTTTTAATATTTTTGGGAGGAAGATATGTATAAACTAAAAAAAGATACCGTTACTGCTTTCAATTTTATTACTATTCTTACAAGGATGTTCCGAAAATAAAGTTACCGCTTCAGATATGCAGGGGAAAAAAACTTTTTATCAGGTTGTTGATAATTATAAGACGGATAAGTATACAGAGGCAGAGCTTTCACAAATAACAGGAAATGATTCCTTTATGAATAATTTGCAAAAATTCAACAATGAAATGAATTCAACAGATACTGTAGATTTTTATGATATGAAACGTGGAACCATAGATTTTATAGGTAAATGGAATAAACCTAAGGATTTGGCAAACGGTTACGGTCATAAGGATTTAACGGATCAGGAAGTGACTATCAAAGGACAAAGTGAGTATATAACTCCTGTAAATGCATTGATTTTAAATCAAAAAACAATGGAAAAACTGGGACTGGATTATTTTTCAGAGCAGGATTTTATATATAACGGTGAGTTCCCTATGGTACTTGGCTCCGGCTTTAAGAAATATTATAATATCGGCGATACAATTCCTATAGCATATTTAAGAGAAAGCTTTAACGGTAAGGTTGTAGGCTTTTATGATAAAGATTTAGTCTTTGATGAATTTTCACATTGTGACAGCTATTCCACCGTTATAATTCCATATATGAATAATCTTGAAAGTAAGGACGATTATGAAAACAGAGAGGAATTTTTCTATACATATAACACATTTAGAAATTCAGGCTATATATATTTCCCAAATACACTAGATTATGAAAAAAAATAAAGATGCGGTGAAAAAAATAGCTCAAAAAAATACAATCTGGATTATACGGTGCTTAGAGGTTATTAAAACAAAGATGTCGGCTTGTAAAATAGGCCGACATCTTTTATTTTCAGGATTATAATATTCATTCACTAAAAAAAGCCTTGTAAAAACAAGACCTTTAAAATAAAAAAGAGCGCGAGACGGGACTCGAACCCGCGACCCCGACCTTGGCAAGGTCGTACTCCACCAACTGAGCCACTCGCGCATACAACTATTATATCAATACAATAAATACTTGTAAAGATGTATATTCAAAACTGCCTACCAAACTGCATTTCTCACTTAGCGAAAACTTTGTTTGAGCTTTAGTGAGAAAGTACACCTCAAATTCGCTTGCGGATTTGATGGTGTTTCCGATTATATACATAAACTTTTTTTCCTATCTTTTTG
>BNJV01000814.1_pt1 | contig 116654 bp, 173 predicted proteins | sample 8540591 | NCBI WGS metagenome assembly BNJV01 (sample SAMD00202457, study PRJDB9452) | human saliva metagenome | host: Homo sapiens
GGCGGCGCTGCCGCTGGTCGATCAGCACGATGCGGTATTTTCGGGGTTGAAAAAAAGAAGCCGCGGCGAGCGGAATGCGGTGCCGGCGCCGGGACCGCCGTGCAGATAGATGACGGGGATGCCGGCAGGATTGCGGATTCTTCCCAATAGATGCGGTGGCGCTCCGGGACGGCAAGCATGCCCGCTTTGGTGGGGTTCCCGAATCAGATTGCGTGGTTTTTCCTTTCGTGTTTTCGAGCTGTTTTCAGGTTTCAGGCTGCTTTCGGGTTCGGGCTGCTTTTCAGGTTTCGAGCTGCTTTTCAGGTTTCAGAGCTGCCTTTTCAGGTTTCAGGCTGCTTTCGGGTTTCAGGCCTTTTCAGGTTTCAGGCTGCTTTTTTCAGGTTTTCAGGCTGCTTTCGGGTTCAGGCCTTTTCAGGTTCAGGCTGCTTTTTCGGTTTCAAGGCTGCCTTGCAGAAAGGCAGCCTGGCTCACATCCTGAACGAGATAATCGTCGCGCGCTGAGAGCTCTGGTCCCTTATCGTCGGCGGGGACGTCTCGAGTGGACACGCCGACGGTCTATCAGCCGGCTCGCCGACCATCGAATGCTGCGCATCTGACATCGCGCACCACCACGCTGCCGCGCCGATTTACTGACGCAGTGGCGTGCGGATGTTGCGCGGTATCGAGAGCGTTGGCGCCGATCATCACGCCGTGCCCGCCTGGGGTGGCGGTCGCCCGACTCGCCCGAGCCGCCGAGGGTTACGCCGTGGAGAATCGAGATATCATCGCCCAGCACCGCGGTTTCGCCGATAACGATGCGGTGCCGTGGTCGCATAATGCCGCGGTGAAAGCGGGCGGCGGGGTGGATGCCGTCGCGCGAACACTTCAGGCGCGGGTTTTGCTGAAATACGCCAGGTGCCGCGGCTGCGCTCACGCCAGTGGTTGATGCGGGTGCGCCTGAATGGCGGAAAGCCTTTCGAAAATAGAAGCGGCGAGAAATAGCGATCGTAAGCCGGGTCGCGCTCGTAGCAGGCGTTGATGTCGGCCTGCGCCAGCTTCGATGATTTCGGGATCGTCTTCCAGCGCTTCCAGATAGATTTCGTTGAGCGCGCGCGCGTCCGTGAGTGCTGCCGCAGAGTTTTGCTCGACAGATGAAAGGCCAGCACTTTGGCGGGCTGTCGTGGCGCAGAACCGGTCAGGTGCGAAAACTCGCCAGCATCGGCTCTTCGGCGGCGGCGGCGGCCGTTTCGCTGCGGATGGTCTGCCACATATTGAAATTGAATCGAGTTTGGGCATGGTGTTCCCTCTATGGTGTCGTGGGGCGACTCTACTGGCTTTGCCTGCTTTTGCAGTAAAGCCGGCGTTTCAGGCTGCCTGCGGGCGGAAAAACGGCTGGGGCAGCCTGACGGGCGGGTGTTTTTCAGGCTGCTTTTCTTGCCAACAATGTTTTCAGGCTGCCTGTTGCCCGCATGCGGGCGTATAATGGCCGCGCCTGCCGTGCAGTGGCGGTCGGGCTGTGCGGTCTGGCACCCGTCTTTTTCCATAAGGAGCTTACAATGAAAGCAGCACGTTTTTACGACAAAGGCGACATCCGCATCGAAGCATCCTCGAGCCCGCGCCCCCGGCACGGTCGGCATCAGGTAGCCTGGTGCGGCATCTGCGGCACCGACCTGCACGAGTTTATGGAAGGGCCGATTTTTCATTCCGCCCTGCGGCCATCGCATCCGATTTCCGGACGAATCGGCGCCGGTAACGATGGGGCACGAGTTTTCCGGCGTGGTCTGCGCCGTGGGCGAAGGTGGACGACATCGCGATCGGCTGCAGCATGTGGTAGTCGAGCCTATATCGTGCGCGACGACGTTTTCAGCGGGCAGCAACTCACCATCTTTCCAAAGACATGAACTTTATCGGCCTAGGGCGGGCGCGGCGGCGGTTTGTCGGAAAATCGCCGTCAAACGCCGCTGGGTGCATCCGATTTTCCGACAAAATCCCGCTCGATCAGGCTGCTTGATCGAACGCTTAGCCGTCGGCCACCACGCCTATTGCAGCAGCGGCGCCAAAGCGGGCGATGTGGCGCTGGTCGGCGGCGCCGGTCCCATCGGCCTGCTCTTGGCTGCGGTGCTCAAAGCCAAAGGCATCAAAGTCATCATCACCGAATTGAGCAAAGCGCGCAAAGACAAAGCCCGCGAGATCGGGTGTGGCAGACCATATTCTCGATCCGTCGAAAGTGGATGGTGCGAAGAAGTGCGCAAAGCTCACCGGCGGCGAGGGCGTGGACGTGGCGTTTGAATGCCAGCGTCAGCAAAGTGCTCGATACACTGGTGGAAGCCTGCAAACCGGCGGCCCAATCTGGTAATCGTGTCGATTTGGAGCCATCCGGCCACCATCAGCGTGCACGCGTGGTGATGAAGGAATTGGACGTGCGCGGCACCATCGCCTACTGCAACGACTACGCGAAACCATCGAAAGCGCTGGTGGAAGAGGGCAGGTCAATCTCGAACCCTTTTATCACCCAGCGCATCAAGTTGGACGAGCTGATTCGAAGGCTTCGAGCGCCTGATCCACAACAGACGAATCGGCGGTGAAGATTATCGTTAATCCGAATCTGTAAAATCCGATCTAAGCGTTTAAAACGACAAGAGCAGCCTGAAAAGCGTGAAAACTTTTCAGGCTGCCTTTTGCTATCTAAAGCCGCTTGCTTAGGGCTGTTTGCTGTTTTTATCGCGCACCACGAACTCGCCTTCGATAATGTCTACCTGTCGCCAACGCCGCGCGCTCCAAAGGGGCGCTGGCTGAAACCGCCTTGGAAAAACGGTTGGAATCGAAGCCGCTCTGCCCGCGGCGCCGGCGCTTTGCTCGCCGCCCAGCGGAAGCAGCAAAAGAGCGCGACGATGTCGGAAAGAAAGCCGGGCATCCAGAAACAGCAAACCGGCCAGCGGAATGCGCAGCGGCAGCGGCATGCGATACAGCGAAAGTGCCGCCGCCCAGCATGCCGCCAGCAGCATAAATCCCTCGACAGCCGCCCGCCTCCCAAGAGCGAAGAGCCGGCAACAAAAGCCAGCAGCAGCAGGCCAAAACGCCAGGCCGCCGATTATTTTCGCCGCCCAAAACAGCGACAGCATCCAAAACCACAAAGACCAAAAGCAGGGTCAGCAAAGGGCGCATTGTTATCCTTTCTCGCGCGAAGGGTGGAAATTCTGCGTTCAAATAAAGCGCCGCCGCTGCTTTGCAGGGCAGCGGCGTTTACTACTGTAAAACGCGTAAAAGCGCGCGGGTGGCGGCAGCCGGCGGCGTTTGTTAGAATGAATTTTTACTTCAGGAAAAACGATGAAAACCTGCCCCTGATCCTTTCCGCCCTGCTGCTAGGCCGCCTGCGCCGGCAGCGCTTTTAAACGCCGGCGGCTGCGGCAAAAGCGCACGCGGCCACTACTGCGTCAAAAGCGGCGACACTCTGCTATAAAATCGGCGCCGCTTCCGCGTGGATCTGGGCAGCCTGAAAAAGCTGGAACGGCCTGCGCAGCGATACCATCGTGCCGGCCAGATGCTGCGGGTGGCGAAAAACGCGGCACCGCGCCGGCGGCACGCGCGCAGCAGCGGCAGCATTGCCGGCGGCAGCAACGGCGGCTTGCCATCCACGGTGCGCCCGCTGGCTGCAGCGGCCGTTGGGCGCGGTGCTCAAGCCCTCTACCCCGGCACCGCGGCATGGGTTTGCCGCCGCCAGCGGCGCGACCGTCCGCGCGCGTGGCTCGGTGGTTTTATTCCGGCAATCTGAGCTAGCGGCAAAATCGTGATTCTCAACCACGGCGGCGATCTGATCACGGTGTATGGCTACAACAGCAGCAGCATTTCGGTGGCCGAAGGCGCCAGTGGCCGCCGGCCAGCGAGCATCGGTATCCGGCCGGCAGCCCGGCGAAAGCGAAGCAGCTGTTTTCCAAGTGCGCCGCAGGCAAACCGGTCAATCCGGAAGAGTATTTCAAATAAAGCCGTTTTTGCTTTTCGGGCTGCCTTTTTCCGCAAAAGGCAGCCTGAAAAACTGGGCGGCGCTTTTCCAGGCTGCCTGTAATCTGCAGCGGCAAGCCGCAAGCGAATCATGGCCGCGCAAATATTTTTCACGCCGCCGCAGAAAATCCTTTACAATTCTTGACACCAAGAAAAAGCAAATACCGCGCGCACCTGCCAAGCAGCCTGAAAACGGCACGGCTTAAGCGCGGCTTTTAAAAGGAGCACCGCCATGACCGCAAACACCACTGCTGCCCCGCGCTGCCGTCCTCAACTATACTGCACCGACTGCGAAATCGTCATCCGCCTGTGGGCAATGAAGCTGGCAGACGCTGGAGAGACTTTGCGCGCGCGATACGCAGCGCTCGGCATGGTCGTGTTTGAAGTGTTGGGCGATATTTGCGGTGGGCGCAATCCGCCTCGTGGACGTTGCTCAAGCACCCCAAGCGCCGCGCGCGGCTTTGATGGGCGATGCGCCACCGTTTGGGCGAAATCACGGCGCGACGACAATCCCGGTTGCCCTACTCGTATGCAGCGGCCGGCTGAGCGTTTGACAAAGTTTGACGACACCCGTGCCAAGCGCGAGCGCATCTGCGGCGGCTCTCAAAAATCACCAAGCCGCACAATACAGGTTTGACGCTGGCGCGGTACGACGTGACTGACGCTGACCGACTGCGCGTGGAATATCCCTGTGGTGGTCAACCCCGATGCGGTAGTCGCGCCGCTGGTGCGGCTGATTGAGCTGGATTGTGATTATCGGCGCGGCGGCGGCTCGGGCTGCTCCGGCGGCGCGTCGCTGCGCCAGCAGCGGTGATCACACTCGCTGGCGGCGGCGTGCGGTATGTGCCGCTGGCGGTTGGACATGCAAGCCGTGTCCGTGGGGCGCGGGCGTGGTAACGGCGGGTGGAAGAAACCGCGCATCATGGCGGGGCGGTGTTTGCCGTTGCCCGACTTCGGCGATGCATCCTGCGTGGGCGGCATGTACGGCGATGAACGCCGGCGGCGAAAAGGCCGGTGTGGGGCACGGCGCTGGACAATCTGGCCTACTGGCAGATGGTGGTGAAACCCGCAGGGCGAATGGCTGCGCATCGAGCGCGTGCGCTACGCTTCGCAAAATCCACGACGAACAAACGGCGGTGTTTGACGTGCACACGCTCGATTCGAGGCGGCCTTTACAGCGTGAAAACCGAGCGGCTGGAAATTCCCCGGCCACAAATTCCGCAAAGTCGGTTTGGCAAAGACGTTACCGACAATTCCTCAGCGGCCCTGCGGGCGTGTGAAAAGAAGGCATCGACGGCATCATCACCAGCGTGGCCTTTGTGCTGCACACCATGCCCAACACGCACGTGTGTGCATGGAATTTTTCGGCACGGTGGCCAAGGCCACGCTGTCGATTGTCGAAATCCCGCGATTACCTGCTGCGGGCACACGAGCGTGCGGCTGGCCGGTTTTGGGAGCATTTGACCGGCGCTATGCGCCGTCGGCTACGCCTACACCAAAGCGGCCGCAGGCGCGGGCGGCCGAAAAATGGTGTTGCTGGCCGACATCGTGTCCGACGACGAAGCCGCCGTATCCGCGGCTGCCGAGCGTTGCGAGCTGGCGCGCGCGCGCGAAGGCGAAAGGCTTTATCGCCGTATCCCGAGCGCGCAAAACCTTCTGGCTCGACCGAGCCGCACCGCCGCCATCGCCAAACACACCAACGCCTTTAAAATCAACGAAGACGTGGTGATTCGCATCGAGCGGCTGGGCGAGTATTCAGACGGCATCGAGCGCATCAACATCGAATTGTCGATTCAAACACAGCTCAAACTGTGCGACGCGCTGCATCCGATATCTTTTCAGGCAGCCTGCCGGTGGACAAAATGGACACCGACCTGCCCAGCGCCGGAATTGCTGGGCGACCGCGCCCGCCACGCCCTCGCCCATGTCCGAAGCCGTGCTGGCAACGCTGGCAATGGCTGCTCGATCATCTCGATCTCGCCCTTGGCCGACTATAAAACCTCGTGTTCGGCAGCGCCGTTCAGGCTGCTTCGGAAGCGCGCGACGACGAGCTGCTTTATCGCATTTTCGCGATTTCAGGCTGCGTGTGTCGGTGAAAAACCGATGTGATGAAGCCCTTGGCCGATATTTTTCAGCGGCAGCGCTTTCGATGCCAAAATCAACGCCGCGCTGGGCAAAATCCACAGCAAAACCGTGCGCGGCGCGTGTTTGTCGCCCCTGCACATGCACGCGGGTGACGGCAACGTCCACACCAATATCCCCGTCAATTCAGACGTACTACGAAATGCTGCAAACCGCCCACCGCGCGGTTTGAGCGCATCATCAGCATCGCACGCCGTCTGAACGGCGTGATTTCGGCGGAACACGGTATCGGCATCACCAAGCTCGAATTTCTCACCGACGAAGAAATGCAGCCCTTTTTGGGACTGCAAAGCGCGCGTCGATCCACAGGCCGCTCTCTAACCGCCACAAACTGATGAAAGGCTGACCCGGTGCGCCGCGCCCACATCGCCCCTCGTTCGAGCTTTTGGGCGCGGAATCGCTGATTGCGGAGAAATCCGAACTCGGCACCATCGCCGAATCGGTGAAAGACTGCCTGCGCTGCGGCAAACGTGCAAGCCCGTCTGCTCATCCCACGTTCCCCCGCGCCAACCTGCTCTACAGCCCGCGCAACAAAATTCTCGGCGTCGGCCTGCTACCGAAGCCTTTTATACTGAAGAGCAGACGCGGCGCGGCATCTCGGTGAAACACTTTTGAAGAACTCCGGCGACATCGCAGACCCTACCGTCTGCCACCGCTGCGTCAAACCCTGCCCGGTCAACATCGATTTCGGCGACGTCAACCGGGCGTCGCAACTATCTATGCTGACGCCGGCCACAAACGCACCACGCCCGTGGCCGCCGTCGGCTAAGCCCTGCTCAATGCCACCAGCCCGCGCGCCAAAGCCCTGCGCACCGCCATGGTGCGCACCGGCTTTCCCGCCCAGCACTTCGCCTACAAAGTCGGCAGCAACCGCTGCCTGGGCACCAGCAAAAAGCCGAACCCAAAGCTACCGTCGGCAAAGCGCCGGTAACCGAACAGGTTATCCACTTTATCAACCGCCTGCTGCCCAAAAGCGTGCCCGCTAAAACCCCCGCGCCGTGCTCGGCATCGAAGACGCAAAAGCATCCCCATCATCCGCAACTCCGCAAAAGCGCGGAAGATCGCCGAAGCCGTGTTCTACTTCCCGGCTGCGGCTCGAGCTGGCTGTTTAACAAACTCGGCCTGGCCGTGCAGGCCATGCTTGCAACGTCGGCGTGCAAACCGTTTTGCCGCCGTGGCATATGTGCTGCGGCTATCCGCAGGAAGCCAGCGGCGACCGCCACCGCGCGCGACAAAATGAGCACCGACAACCGCGTCGCCTTCCACCGCATGGCCAACACCCTGAATTATCTCGACATCAAAACCGTCGTCGCAGCTGCGGCACCTGCTACGACCAGCTCGAAAAATACCGTTTTTGAAGACATCTTCCTGGCTGCCGCATCATCGACGTCCACGAATACCTGCTGGAAAAAGGCGTAAAACTCAATGGCGTGCAAGGCCAGCAGTATCTCTACCACGACCCCTGCCATACGCCCCTGTCAAAACCATGAACGCCACCAAATGGCCAGCGAACCCATCGGGCTGTAAAGTGGTATTGAGCGACCGCTGCTGCGGCAAAGCGGCATGTTCGCCGTCAAACGCCCCGACATCGCCACCGGGTCAAATTCCGCAAACAGGAAGAAATCGAAAAACCTCAGCCAACTGCCGCAGGGCGAGCTGGTCAAAAATGCTCACCACCTGCCCCGCCTGCCTGCAGGGGCTTAAGCCGCTACGCCGACGACAACAACCTGCCGCCGACTACGCATCGTCATCGAAAGTAGCGCGGCACATCCTGGCGAAAACTGGCTGGACGAGTTTGTGTAGCCAACGCCGGTGGTGAGAAGATTAGGTTGTAGGGGTAGGCCGTCTGAAAACGCCGTTATCCAAACTACGCCCGAAAAGACAGGCCGTCTGAAATACTCTTTCAGACGGCCTTTTAGCGCCGCAGGCAGCACCATGCGGAGAGAAAAACACCAGCTGTGCCAGATTGAAGGTTGCGCCGCCGACAGCAGCGGCCAAAGCGGATTCGGGAAACAGGCGGCACGAAAAAGCGATCAGCACCCCAAGCGGCAGCGGGTTAAACCATGCCGCCCGACGCGGCAGCAGCGTTCGCCGCGCGCGTCAGTCTGCACCAGCAAAATCCAGAAAAGCCGCCGCCATACTGCCCACCGAAGCTCACCAATGGACGGCGAGCACTATAAAACGCGGCAAACTGCTCCAGCAGTAGCGCATGGTCGGCAGGCGCGGCGTGCAGCAGGGTTTTCGCTGACATGCCCAGATGGTAGAAAACCGGCATGCCCCTCAAGGGCGAGAGCGCGTAAGCCGAAAACAGCAGCACAAAACAGGCCGCCGCCGCCCCGCCCCTGCCCGCCAAACGGTAAACGCCGAAAGATGCCGCCAGATAAAGCGCCACGGAAAAAGTCGCAAACACAACGCCGTAAAACAGCCGCCGCGAAGCGTCGAGCATCAGCAGAGCCAGATCCGCCTTGCCGTCCAAATCCGCCGCCAGCGTGGTTGCGACGTAGCGTGGTATTTTTCTGAGCGGGCACAAAACCCACCAGCAGCATATCGGCCGCGCTCCAACACAGCGCCGCCGCCGCGCTGAAGAAAAGAGGCCGTCTGAAAACCGGTTTTCGTGCCGCCGCGGCCTGTTTTCCCTTTCATTCCGGTATTGCTGCATTCATTTGTAGTCCCATTGTAAATGACAGACAAAAGCTAGTTTAATCAAAACCCGCTGCCGTGTCCAACCGGCTGCGGCTTTCAGACGAACTTTGAGACCGTCTGAAACATTGAACTGACGTCATTCCCGCACAGGCGCACTACTGTCCGGAATAAATAACCCATACAAATCAACATGCCAGCACTTGATTTCAAAACAACACCCCTGCATCCTCGCCGGTTCCAGTCTTTTCCCGCCTTTGGCGCGCGTGAGTGGGCATACGGCGTTTGCGGCCGCTCAAACAGGCTGCCCGCAATCCGTGCGCACAGCAGGTGCAGAGCTCTCGCCCATCCGGCCGCTTTGCCGGTACAGCTTCAGCAGCAGATACGCAATCATCGCGCACAGGATTTGCAGTTTCACCGCGTTGGCGCTGCGGCCTAAAAAGCGTTTGAGCTGCAGGTGCTGTTTGAGCCATTTGAACAGCAGCTCAATCTGCCAACGCGCTTTGTAGGTGTCGGTAATTTCCCGTGCGGTGGCGCCCTAGTTGTTGCTCACTAAAACCAGCGGCTCTTTGCCCGGACGGCTGACGGTGATGCGGTGCAGGATTTTTCCGTGGCAGCGGTTGGGGGCGGCGGCTGTTTTGGCGGTGTGAAAACGGATGTATTCGTCACTGAGAATGTTTGGGTTGTCTGTCGAGCGTTTTTGGATGGTCTCAACGGCGGCATTGGTTTTGAGCCGGGTGACGAAACAGGCGCCCGCTTCATCCAGTTTGGCCCACCAGTTGTAGTCGCAATAGCCTTTGTCAAAAACACATAGGTGGCGCCTTTTTCAGGCTGCACGATGTGGCGCTCGTCGACATCGTTGACCGCAGCGTCGGTGATGCTGTGGGCAACGGGACATTGGCTCGGTGCATGGTTCATTAGGATATGGAGTTTTAAACCGGTGATGCGGCCGTTGTGACCCGTCCATTGGTCAAAGCCGCGTCCTTTTGAGCGCAATCGGGGTGGAATCGAGCAGGTAGAGCATCGCCAGCCTGTTTGCGCAGGGTTCTGCCGCATAGGGCACTCAGCTCAATGAAGCATGTCGGCAAACGGGCGGGTGTCGCGTTTGGCCAGCGCTTCTGACAATGTGGAGCGGCTGCGATGCTGCGCATATTCAGGTGGTAATGGTGGCTGCTGATGGGCGTTAGCGACTGCTCGAGTGCGCAGGCTGGTGCGGCGGCCAAGCCGGGCGTAGAGCAGACAGAGCAGCAGGTTTTGGCAGCCGAAGCCTTTGCTGTGTTTGTCGGCCTGGTGTGTGCGGACATGGCGGGCGAAGCGTCCGTTCATAACGGGCTTGATGATTTGCTGAAAGCGGCTTATGCTGCACGTGGTTGCAGTTCCGATGTTTTTGAGTTGACGCTCTGGGGTTTGCCCGTAAAAAACGTTGGACTCGCAACCTTTTTGTTTGGGTGGCGGGATTTTATTCCGGACAGTAGTGCGCCTGCGGGAATGACGGTAATAGGAAGTTTCGTAGCCGTCCCTAGAAACGAATACGGACAAAGCAGCCTGAAAACTTTGCTGGTGCCGGCAATGGATTCGTTCTTATTCGTGTAAGTTTCGGTTAATTCCGCGTAAGCATGAATTTACAGATTGCCCTTGAAGATGCGCCCGTCTGCTGTTTATACTGCGGGCGCGGCCTGCATCCGCCTGCTTTCGGGCGTTTAGCCGCAGAGAAGAACAATGGAGAAATTCGATGACTCACACCGTTTTTATCGACGGCTCTGCCGGAACCACCGGCCTGCGCATTGCCGAACGGCTGCGCCATGAGCGCGACATCCACCTGCTTACCTGCCGGAAGCGCAACGCAAGGATTTGGGCGCGCGGCTCGATGCGGCGGCGGCGAGCGAGGTCAGCTCTGCTTTGCCTGCCCGACGAGGCGGCGCGCGAGTTTGTGCAGCATGCGCCAGCGGCGACGCGCATTTGCGATACCCCTCACCGCGCACCGCAACGCCCCGGGCTGGGTTTACGGATTTGCCGAGTTGCACGGGCAACGTGCGGCGATTGCCAGCGCGACGCGCGTTGCCAATCCCGGCTGTCATGCCAGCGGCTTTATCGCCCTCATCCGCCGCTGTGCGACGCGGGGCGCTGCGGCGCGAGGCGCTGCGTTTCACCTGCCAGTCGCTCACCGGCTGTTCCGGTGGCGGTCAGGCAATGATTGCCGAATGAGGCGGAATCACGCCTGCCGCGCTCGCTGCGCTCGCGCCTCACGGCTTGTCCTTGCAGCACAAGCATTTGCCGGAGATGCGCGCGCAAGCGGTCTTGCGCAGGCGCCGCTGTTTACGCCGGTGGTTGCGCCGTTTTTACAGCGGCATGCTGGTGAGCGTGCCGCCCTTTTGCCGCGCAACTGGCAGACGGTTTTGCTGACGGCGCCCGGCTCGCAGCGCTGCTTGCCGATTACTATGCGGGCGAGCTGCTGGGTGCGCGTGCAGCCCGTTTGCGCCGTCTGCCAGCGTGGCGACGCTTGCCGCCAACGCGCTTGCCGGGCGCGACGATATGCAGCTATTCGTCTTTGCAAATGGCGAGGGCAACTCGCTACCTGCGCCCTCTTTGACAATCTCGGCAAGGGCAGCGTCCGGCGCGGCGGTGCAAAAATTTGAACTTGATGCTGGGTCGCGCGGAAACCGCCGGCTTGGTTTACTGATGATTGCGGAGGTTTTACATGCAGCCTGAATGTACATTTATCGACGGTGGCGTTTGCGCGCCGCAGGATTTTCCGCCAGCGGCGTGCACTGCGGCATCCGCAGAAAACCGCAGCAAAGGCGGATTTGGCGCTGATTGTCAGCCGCACGCGCTGCGCCACCGCTGCCGTCTATACCACCAACAAAGTCCAAGGCGCGCCGCTTGCCGTTACCCGCGCCCATATTGCCGACGGCTACAGCCAGTGCGGATAGCTGTGCAACAGCGGCAATGCCAACACCTGCAACCCCGACGGCGAAACATTGGCGCGCGCTGCTGCGACCTGCTCGGCGACGCGCTGCGCATCCCGGCAAGCGACGTGGTCATCGCCTCGACCGGCGTTATCGGTCAACCGCTGCCGCTGGAGCCGTTTGCACGTGGCATCCCGCACAGTTGCCGCCGCCTCGCAGCCAGCCCGGCGGCGGCGCTGGCAGCGGCAGAAGCGGTATCGACCACCGACACCTACGCCAAAACGCAGGCGCTCGAATTTACCCTCGACGGCAAAACCCCGCCGCCTCGGCATCATCACCAAAGGCAGCGGCATGATTCACCCCAAACATGGCGACCATGCTCACCTTCATCACCAGCGACGTCGCCATCGCCCCCGCCCTGCTGCAACGCGCCTTGAGCGACGAAGTCAAAGACAGCCTCAACCAAATCAGCATCGACGGCGACACATCCACCAACGACATGGCAGTCATCCTCGCCAATGGCGCAGCGGGCAACGCCGAAATCCGCGACGATGGCGCCGCCTACCAAACCTTCCGCGCTGCCCTGCACCAAATCTGGGCCTGGCAGCGCGCGAAATCGCTCCGCGACGGCGAAGGCGCGACCAAACTGCTGCACTGCCGCGTGCGCAGTGCGCGTTCGCCGAAGTGGCGCGCAACGGCAAAAAGCATCATCGCCAGCGACCTATTCAAAGCGGCAATGTTCGGCGCCGACGCCAACTGGGGGCGGGTGCTGTGCGCCGTCGGCTACACCGCAGGCGACTTTTCCGTCGCTGACGTCGCCCTCACCCTGCAAAGCGCGGCGGGCGCGGTCAAAGTCTGCGAACACAGCGCCTACCACCCTTCAGCGAAGACGAGGCCGCCAACGTGCTGGCAGAAAAGAGATAGAAATCCTGCTCGATATGCACGACGGCGAAGCCCGCGCAGGCGTGGGGCTGCGATCTCACCTACGACTACGTCAAAATCAACGGCGACTCACCGGAGCTAAACATGCGCCAAGAATATATGGACTGGTTCGACGAAGCCGTCCCCATCTGCAGAAATACCAGCAAAACTGTGGTGGTAAATACGGCGGCAACGCCATGACCAACGACACCATCAAAGCCTCGGTGCTACGCGACGTGCTGTTTCAACCAGGTCGGCGTGAAAAATCGTGCTCGTTCACGGCGGCGGCCCCGACATCAACGCCGGTCTGGCCAAAATCGGCAAAAAGGCGAATTTATCGGCGGTCTGCGCGTAACCGATGCCGAGACCATGGAAGTGGCAGCAGGTGCTGGCAGGCAAAGTAAACAAAAACCTGGTGGCGCATCTGGGCGGGTCGCGGCATCGGCCTGTGCTGGCATCGACGGCGGCCTGCTGCACTGCGAAGCGCCTCGACCCGGCACTCGGCGCGGTTGGCAAATCAGCCGCGTTCAGCCAAACATCATCCATCTGCTGCTTGCGCCGGCATGATTCCGGTGGTCGCCAGCATCGGCACCGACGACGCCGGCAAACAGCTACAACATCAACGCCGACACCGCTGCTGCTGCCATCGCCACCGCCATCGGCGCCTGCAAACTGGTGAACATGACCGACATCGCCGGCCTTTTGCGCGACATCAACGACGAGAACACCCTCATCCGCGACATCCGCATCGACGAAGCCGAAGCGCCTCATCAGCCAAGGCATCATCAGCGGCGGCATGCCGCCGAAAATCGCCTGCTGCATCGACGCCGTGCGCCAGGGGCGTGCCGGAAGTCGCCATTATCGACGGCCGCCGCCCGCACTCGGTGTTGCAAGAACTCTTCAGCGACCGCGGCAACGGCACGCTGTTTCCACCCAATCAAGCAGCCGCTCCCAAAGGCAGCCTGAAAACATGTAGGGTGCGCACCGCGCACCGCAACGCCCAACAAATAACCGGCGCAAGGTATATCCCTACAGCAGAAAGGCAGCCTGAAAATCCAAAAGGCAGCCTGAAACCCCCAACCCGCTTTTCAGGCTGCCTGTTTACTGAAAGGAGATAGCATGTCCGCCCCGCTTTCCCGAGCACATCCGCCAACTCGACCAACAATACAGCGCCGCCACCTACGGCCGCTTCGCGCCGGTGCTGGTACGCGGTGAAGGCTGCACCGTCTGGGATGCCGACGGCCACGCCTACACCGACTTCACCAGCGGCATCGGCGTCAACAGCCTCGGCTTTGCCGATCCGGCATGGTTGCCGCCATCGCCGCGCAGGCGGGCAAACTGGCGCACACTTCCAACCTGTTCTACAGCGTCCCCGCCGCCGAGCTGGCGCAAAGCCTCTGCGAAAAAGCGGCCTTTCCCGCATCTTTTTCTGCAACAGCGGCGCCGAAGCCAACGAATGCGCCATCAAAGCCGCGCGCAAATACAGCCGCGACCGCCACGGCGCCGGCCGCCACACCATTCTCACCCTGCAAAACTCCTTCCACGGCCGCACCCTCGCCGCCCCTTTCCGCCACCGGCCAGGACGTCTTTCCACCAGCATTTTTTCCCCTTCGTTGAAGGCTCGCCTACGTTCCCGCCAACGACACCGCTGCCCTTGAAAGCGCGCCTGGCGCAAAAACGACATCGCCGCGCTGATGCTCGAGCCGGTGCAGGGCGAAGGCGGCGTGGCTCGCCTGGATACCGGCTATCTTCAGGGCTGCCCGCGAGCTGTGCCGCCGCCACGACGTGCTGCTGGTTGCCGACGAAGTGCAAACCGGCATCGGCCGCAGCGGCCGGCTGTTTGCCTTTCGAGCACGCTGGCATCGTGCCCGGACATCGTTACCCCTGGCCAAAGGGCTGGGCGGCGGCTCGCCCGTGGGCGCGGTGCTGTTTTGGCGAACGCTGCGCCGACACGCTGGGACGGGGCGATCACGGCTCGACTTTCGGCGGCAACCTGGTCTGCTGCGCCGGCGCGCTGGCCGTTTTGGCGCGTTTGGACGATGCTTTTCTCGCCGACGTTACCCGCAAAGGCGAAGCGCTGCGCCAGGCGCTCGCTGCTCTGCCGAAGGTCAGCGTCAGCGGCCCTCGGCCTGATGCTCGGCGTCGAATTTGACGACGGCATCAGCGCCGCCGACGTCGTCCAACAGGCGCAGGAAAAAGGCGTGCTGTTTCTCACCGCCAAACACAAGCTGCGCCTCGCTGCCGCCGCTGATTATCAGCGACGACGACATCGCGCGCGGCATTGCGGTGCTGCGCGATATTCTCAGCGCCTGATGCCGTCCTGCCGCACAAACAGCCCGCCGCTGCGGGCTGTTTTTATCGCGGCGGTTTTCCCATCGCCCGCGTTCGGCCTTTGAGCGCCGTCCAAAAAGCAGCCTGAAAGCCAAAAGCAGCCTGAAAAGCCAAGCAGGCAACGCAATCCCTGCACCGGCTAAAATCGGTTTTCAGGCTGCCTGAACGTCAAACCCCAAAACCAAACCTTGCGGCAGCCTGAAAACGCCGTTTTCCATTGTCCGCCCTGCCCTGCTTGCCGGATAATGCCGCTTTTTTTCCGATTTTGGCTTTTCAGGCTGCCTGAAAACGCCCCCACGCCATGAAACTGAACGAGCGCCAGCTGGAAGCGGTGCGCTATCTGGGCGGGCCGCTGTTTGTGCTGGCCGGCGCAGGCAGCGGAAAACCCGCGTCATCACCGAAAAATCGCCTATATGATTACCGGCGCAGGCTACGCGCCGCAGCATATCGCCGCCATCACCTTCACCAACAAAGCCGCCAAGGAAATGCAGGAGCGCATCGGCGCCATGCTCGGCAAAAGGCCAGACCCGCGGCCTGACGGTTTCCACTTTCCACTCGCTGGGCATGCGCATGCTGCGCGAAGAAGCGGCACACGCCGGCTACAAAAACCAATTTTTCGATACTTGATGCTTCCGACAGCGGCCGCATCATCGGCGAGCTGCTCGGCAGCAGCGGCCGCGAACAGGTGTTCAAAGCCCAGCACCAGATTTCGCTGTGGAAAAACGAGCTGGCCACGCCCGAGCAGGCTTTTTCAGGCTGCCCGCGACGAATGGCAGCAGCACATCGCCCGCGTTTACGCTTCCTATCAGGAAACGCTCGGCCACTATCAGGCCGTCGATTTCGACGATTTAATCCGCCTGCCGGTGCTGCTGCTGGAGCAAAAACAGCGATCTGCGGCTCAAATGGCAGCGGCGGCTGCGCTACCTGCTGGTGGACGAATGCCAGGGACACCAACGCCTGCCAGTACCGCCTGCTGCGCCAGCTTACCGGCCTGGAAGGCATGTTTACCGCCGTGGGCGACGACGACCAGTCCATCTACGCCCTGGCGCGGCGCCGATATGGAAAAACCTGCGCCTGCTGCAGCAGGATTATCCGCAGATTAAAGTCGTCAAACTCGAACAAAACTACCGCTCCGCCGGCCGCATCCTGCGCGTGGCCAACCAAGTGATCGCCAACAATCCCCAAGCTGTTGCCCAAAACCCTGTGGTCGCAGCTTGGCGAAGGCGATCCGGTACAGTGATCGCCCTGCAGCAGCGAAGAAAACGAAGCCGAATACGTGGCCGGCGAAATCGCCCGGCATGAAACTGGCCGGCGGCGACAAAGCCCGCTACGCCGATTTTGCCGTGCTCTACCGCGGCAACCACCAGTCGCGCGCCTTTGAAACCGCGCTGCGCCAAGCCCACATTCCCCTACCGCGTCTCCGGCGGCCAGAGCTTTTTTCGACAAAGCCGAAATCAAAGACATCCTCGCCTATATGCGCCTGCTGGCCAACAGCAGCGACGATCCCCGCCTTCCTGCGCGCCGCCACCACCCCGCGCCGCGGCATCGGCGACACCACCCTCAGCCGGCTCAACCACTACGCAAAACCACGGCTGCAGCCTGTTTCAGGCTGCCTCCAGCCCCGAAGCGCTGGCCGAACTCAATGCCAAAAGCCGCGACGCGCTGCGGTCTTTCGCCGCCCTGATAGACGGTTTCCAGCCGCCGCGCCGCCAAGCGAAGACGCCGGCAGCCCTGATCCGCGAGCTGCCTGACGCCATCGGCTACGAAAACCACCTTTACCAAAGCGAAGAAGCAGCCGCGCGCCGAGCCGCTGGCGCAACGTCGAAGATCTGGCCGACTGGCTCGAGCGCAAAAAGGCAGCGAAACGGCAAAAACCCTGATCGAACTCTCGCAAACCATCGCCCTGATCACCCTGCTCGAAGGCCGCGACGACGCCGAAACCGATGCCGTTACCCTTTTCCACCCTCCACGCCTCAAAGGGCTGGAATATCCGCAGGTGTTTCTCGTCGGCTGCGAAGAAGGGCTGTTCCCCACGCCGAAAGCCTGGAAGAAGGCAATCTCGAAGAAGAACGCCGCCTGATGTACGTCGGCATCACCTCGCGCCAAATGGCGGCTCACCCTCACCCACTGCACCAAACGCAAACGCCAAGGGCGGCTGGCAGTTTCCCGAACCCAGCCGCTTTATCGACGAAATGCCGCAGGACGATCTGGACATTCTCGGCCGCAAAGGCGGCAAACCCATCGTCAGCAAAGCCGAAGGCATCAGCCGCCTGCAAAGCATGAAAGCCATGCTCGACAGCAAAATCGGCGGCAGTTAGAAAAAGCAAAAAGGCAGCCTGAAAGCCGGTTTGGCGCTTTCAGGCTGCCTTCTCACCGCGCGCACAGCAAGGCAGCCCTGAAACGCAAAACCCCAAGCAAAAACTAAAAACGTTTACAATACGCCCTTTTTCATTTTTCCCCCTTTTCAGGCTGCCCGAACACGCCAAAAGGCAGCCTGAAAAAGCGGCTTTCTAACTACCCACACCATTGCCACAAAAGAGTCCCATGTCCGAAATCCTGAACTGCGCGCCGCCGCCGCACCTTTCGCCATCATCTCCCACCCCGACGCGGGTAAAAGCCACGCTCACCGAAAAAGCTCTTGTTGTTTTCGGGCGCAATTCAAAGCGCGGGCACGGTAAAAGGGCAAGAAAACCGGCAAATTCGCCACCTCCGACTGGATGGAAATTGAAAAAGCAACGCGGCATTTCCGTCGCGTCAGCGTGATGCGGTTCGACTACAAAGACCACACCGTCAACCTGCTTGACACGCCCGGTCACCAAGACTTCTCCGAAGACACCTACCGCGTGCTCACGGCCGTGGACAGCGCATTGATGGTGATCGACGCCGCCAAAAGGCGTGGAAGCGCAAACCATCAAATTGCTCAACGTCTGCCGCCTGCGCAACACGCCCATCGTCACGTTCATGAACAAATACGACCGCGAGTGCGCGATTCGTTGGAGCTGCTGGACGAAGTGGAAAAACATCTGAAAAATCCGCTGCGCGCCCGTAACTGGCCGATCGGCATGGGCAAAAACTTCAAAGGGCGTGTACCACATTCTGAATGACGAAGTGTATTTGTTTGAAGCGGGCGGCGAGCGGCTGCCGCACGAGTTTGACGTGATTAAAGGCATTGACAATCCCGAGTTGGCGCAGCGTTTTCCGCTGGAAATCCAGCAGCTGCGCGACGAGATTGAGCTGGTTCAGGCTGCGTCCAACGAATTTAGTTTGGACGAATTTTTGGCGGGCGAACTCACACCCGTGTTCTTCGGCTCGGCAATCAACAATTTCGGCATTCAAGAGATTTTAAACTCGCTGATTGACTGGGCGACCGCGCCGCAGCCGCGCGATGCCACCGTGCGCCAAGTTGCGCCAGATGAAGCCAAATTTTCGGGATTTGTGTTTAAAATCCAAGCCAATATGGACCCGAAACACCGCGACCGCATCGCCTTCTTGCGCGTCTGCTCCGGCAAATTCGAGCGCGGCATGAAAATGAAACACCTGCGCATCAACCGCGAAATCGCCGCCAGCAGCGTGGTTACGTTTCATGTCGCACGACCGCGAGCTGGTGGAAGAAGCGTACGCAGGCGACATCATCGGTATTCCCGAACCACGGCAACATCCAAATCGGCGAGCAGTTTCTCCGAAGGCGAGCAACTGGCGTTTACCGGCATCCCTTTCTTTCGCGCCCGAACTGTTCCGCAGCGTTCGCATCAAAAACCCGATGAAAAATCAAAGCAACTGCAAAAAGGTTTACAGCAGCTGGCGAAGAAGGCGCGGTGCAGGTGTTCAAAGCCGATGAGCGGCGCGGATTTGATACTGCGGCGCGGTCGGCGTGTTGCAGTTGAAGTCGTTACTCGCGGCTGGCGAACGAATACGGCGTGGAAGCGGTGTTTGACAACGCGTCCATCTGGTCGGCGCGCTGGGTGTCGGCGACGACAAGAAAAACTGGCGGAGTTTGAAAAAGCCAACGCCGCCAATCTGGCGATTGACGCGGCGGCAACCTCGCCTACCTCGCCCCCAACCGCGTGAATTTGAACCTGACGCAGGAGCGCTGGCCGGACATCGTGTTCCACGAAACGCGCGAGCATTCGGTGAAGCTGAACGGCTGATAAAGAGAGTGCAGGCTGCTTTTTGAAGCGTTTAAAACCCGAAAAGCAGCCTGCACTTTTATTATGGCAAATTAAAATTCCAATGTTACCGCGTTGGCTTGCCTTGACGCGCTGTGGTCAAGGTACATGGAATAGATGTTTGCAGGGTATGTGCCGTACGCATGCGCTCTTTACCCCTTCTACATACTACATCTGAAAAGCCGTTATCCAAAAACATATTCCGGCTATAAGTGAAAGCGGAGTCATAATATTTTTCTTTCCTACTTTTTGAAATCATGTTCATAATAGTATTCAAAGTTGGTGAGTAAGCAAAGAAGAAACAAATATATTTAGTAACCTTAAAGAAACCACAAGGAAATAAAACCTCCGGCTTGCAAAAATAATTATCATTGCAAAAATTTGGATAGCCACCGAAATGACTGCCACAATCCTAAAATTTCTTAGGGTAAAATTTTTATGTTGTCCACCCATTTAGCAATTCGCCCAAGGCAAACCGCAAGCAACAAAGCACAGTCATAGTTGCTATTATTCCCAAATAATATGCACCTAATATTGAAAACATAAATCAATATCCTATCTTCGCAAAAATACAAACGATTTCAATGAGCCGCAGCCTGCATCTCTATCAACCACGTGCGTGGCTACACCCACACAATCTACATAAACCTACATTATGCGTATCTAATTTATACGCGCAGTCATCCGTGTAGCCTGTGGTTCGTCATCTTGCATTATTTTTAATTTGAATCCGCTATATTTTGCCCTTTATTCCGCAAACGTTTTGCCATCGAAACACGCGCACCGCATTGCCGCGTTCAAACGGTAAGCTGCGCGTGTGCGTCTGCGGGACGTGTTGGTCCAGCCGTTCTGACGTGCTGTGCGGCGAGTTTCACCGCCAAAGTCCCAGTACTGTAGGTTGAGTCGAGACCAACAAAGCCGCGAAATCATCGGAAACGTTGGGTTTGGCAGCCCAACCTACAAGACTGCCTCCAAACAAATAAAGGAAACACCATGCACCCCATCGCCCCAAATCCACAAATCCGCATCGGGCGAGCCTGAACGCTTGCGCAACTGGCAGCGCGATTAACAAGCAGCCTGTCAGCAGCAAAAATCGCCGTTACGCCCACCGGCTTTGGCAGGGCGACGGGTGGGCGATCCGCGTTTTCACGGCGGCGCGGACAAGGCGGTACATGTTTACGCGCTGCACCATTACGACACTTGGCGGCACGAGCTGCTGAAGCGCGGAATATGCGGGCTGGCGGCTTTGGCGAAATTTTTGCCTTGATGGCGCGGACGAGCACTCGGTGTGCATCGGCGACGAGTGGCAGATCGGTTCGGCGCGTTTGCCGTGAGCCAGGGGCAGCCGTGTTGGAAGCTGAACGAGCGGTTTCGGCGTGGCAGATATGCGCTGCGCGTGCGGCAGAGTTTGCGCTGCGGCTGGTATCTGCGCATGTTGGCGGCGGGCGAGTGGCGGCGGGCGATGAAGTGCTTTTTGCTCGCGTCCGTTTCCCGAATGGACGGTGGCGCGGGTGTTGGCGTTGATTGACGGCCGCTGTTGCGATGCGGAAACGATGCGGGCGGTGCTGCAACCGCCTTTGCCCGAAAGTTGGGCGCGCTTGTTTTTCGCGGCGGCTGGAAACGGGGAATGCGAAGATTGCAGCTGCGTTTGTTCGGCGCCGACGGTGATGGCAAAAAGGCAGCCTGAAAAGCTTTTCAGGCTGCCTTTTTGTTGCCGGTGGCTGGGAGAACTGGCCAATTCGCGCTGCCGCCGGCTGAGCAGCTCGTGCACCTGCTGGGCGGCGGCGGCGCGGTCGGCGGGCGGGGTAATCGGGTCGAGAAAATGCAGCTCGACCTGCTGCGCGGCTGGCTGATAACCATGCGGATGGACTGCCACAGGCTGATGTCGCCGTAGTAGGCGGTGTGGGGGTTGGGCTGCTGCGTCGGCGTTGGGATAGCGGCACAGCGCGGGCACAATCGGCACGCCGGCCAGGTGGGCGGTTTGGAAAAAGCTGGGTTTTGAAGGGCAGGGATGGCGCGGCCTTCGCTGCTGGTGCCTTCGGGGAAAAATGGTTACGGTGTCGCCGTTTTCAGGGCTTCGGTTACGGTGTCGATTTTTGGTGGTATTGCCTTTGGTGCCTTTGTGCGGGTTACGTAAACGGTTTGCGCCTGGGTGGCGGGTAGCCGACCACCGGCCATTTGGCAACGTCGTCTTTGGCAACGAAGCGGCCGGGAAGGCGCCGTTAACGGCCATAATGTCGAGCCAGGAGATGTGGTTGCTGATAATCAGCTGGCCGTGGCCGGTGGCGGGCAGGCTGCCGAACACTTCGAGCTTCATGCCGCAGGAAGCGAGCGCGCAGCGTCCACAGCTGGATGGCGCGCAGCTTGCGCCGTTTGCTGTAAAAGGGAAACAGGAAAAACATCTCGGCCATGCCGTAAAGCGGGCAGACGGCAATGCAGCACAGGCGGAAGGTGAAGCGGATTTTGTGCCATAAGGAAAAACGGGAAATATGGGAAAAAGATAAGGCGGGCAGGCTTTCAGGCTGCCCGAAAACGGCTCGGCAGCCTGAAAAAGGTTTTCAGGCTGCTTTTTAGATTTAGGGTTTGGGGCGAACTTTGCAGGTGGCGGTCGCTCAGCTGGGTGATGTCCATCATAATCAGCACGTCGGCGCAGTTGAAGGCTTCATCCACGCAGGGCTCGCCGCAAAACCAGGCGCCGGCTTTCAGATAGCCCTTAATCAGCGGTGGGACTTCCGGTTTTTCCGACGGCGTGATCTCGCGCCCATTTGAGCGGGTTGAGTGGGCGCACGCACCATTGCTCGGGCGCCAGGTAGCGGCCTTTGAGCTGGTGGTAGAGCGCCGCCGCGTCGCTGCCGCCGTCGCGCATTTCGATGCTGCCGCAGCCGATCATACAGCGCAGGTTTTCGTCTTTCATAAACTTCACCAGCCCGGTCCACAGCAGCATAATCAGCGCGCCGTTGCGGTAGTCGGGGTGGGTGCAGGCGCGGCCGAGTTCGACGGTTTGCGGCAGGATGTCTTTCAGCGGCGAGAGATCGAATTCGTGCTCGCTGTACCAGCCGCCGACTTTTTTCGCCGCTTCTTCGGTAATCAGGCGGTAGCAGCCGATTACTTCGCCGGTGGCTTCGTCAAAGGCCAGCAGGTGGTGGCAGTGTTCGTCATAGGGGTCGATGTCGCGGCCGTTGTCGCTGTCGATTTCGGCGCACAGCTCTTGGGCAAACACGCGGTAGCGCAGGCGCTGGGCGGCGGCGATTTCTTCGGCGGTCTCGGCCAGGCGCACGCTCAGGCCGATTTTGGGGCCGGTTTGGTTGAAACGGCTTTTGGGCATGATGTTTCCTAGAACGGCAAAAAGGCGGGGATTATAACGGCGGCGGCAGGGCTTGCAAAACCCGCCTTCAGGCAGCCTGAAAACGGCGGCGGCGCTTTTCAGGCTGCCTAATCTTTCAGCGCAACCAGATTGCTGCCGTCGGCCGGCTGCAGGGCGGCGAACACGGCGGCAGAACAACAAAGTCAGCACGCCGACGGCGGCAAAGGTGCGGCGAAAGGCGGCATGGACATCGCCGCCCAGCGGCGCCAGCGTGCTGAAATACTGCAGCGCGACGCGCCGATGGCGGTGCCGAAACCGATGGCCAGCTGCTGGTTGACCGTCATCAGGCTGGCGCCGCTGCCGGCCTGCACCGGCGCAAGGTCGGCCAGCGTCAGCGTATTCATGGCGGTAAAGCTGGATCGAGTTGCTCAAACCCAGCGCCAGCAGCGAAGCAGCAGCCACAGCGGCGTGTGCGCATCCGGCAGCGCCAGCAGCATAATCAGCACGCCCAGCAATGCAGGTGTTGGCGACCAGCGCGCGGCGGTAGCCGAAGCGCAGCATCAACGGCCGGATCGCCGGCTTGGCGGCAATCGACGCCAGCGCAATCGGCGCCAGCGCCCAGCCGGCGGCGGTAGCGCTGTAGGGCAAAACGCCACCTGCAGCAGCGGCAGCAGAAAGGGCAGCGCGCTCACGCCCAGCCGGCTGGCGAAATTGCCCGACAGGCCGATGCGGTAGGTGCGCACCCCGCAAAAGCTGCGGGCTGTATAAAGGGCTGCGCGGCGCGGGCGGCATGGCGCCAATAGGCGGCGACCGCCAGCAGCGACAACAGCGCCAGCAGCGCGGCAAACGCGCCGTAACGCGGAAAGTGCATGATTTCGACCGCCACTCTGCCTGCCGCCGCGCCGCCAAACAGCAAAAAGCCCGCCAAATCGAAAGCCGGTATTGTCCCTTCGCCGCGAAAGTCCGGCATCACCGTGCGCGCCAGCCAGGCCGCCGCCAGCCCGAAGGCACGTTAATCAGAAAAATCCAATGCCAGCCGGCATATTCGGCCAGATACGCGCCGAGCAGCGGCTCGACCACCGGCCCCAGCAGCGCCAGCATCACCACAAATTCATCATCCCCAGCAGGCGGTTTTGTCGTAGGCCTGCATCAGAATCTGGCGTGGCGCTGGCGCCAGCATCGCCCCGCCGGCGCCCTGAATCACCCGCGCCAGCACCAGCATCGGCAGGCTCGGCGCCAGCGCGCACAGCAGCGAGCCGACCTACAAACACCAGCATCGCTGCGCTAAAAACCTGCCGCGTGCCGAAAACGCTCGCTCAGATAGGCGCTGGCCGGCATCAGCATCGCCAGCGTCAGCGCATAAGACACCACCGCCGACTGCATATTCAGTGGCGACTGGTGCAGATCGGCGGCAATCAGCGGCAGCGCGGTATTGAGCACCGTCGAATCGAGCATCTGCATAAACACCGCCGCCGCCAGCAACAGCGGCAGCAGGCGGGAAAGGTTCAGCAGTTTTTCCATGGTTTTCCATACTCCGCAAGGCAGCCTGAAAGCGGCAAAAACGTTTTCAGGCTGCTTTTAGTTCAGGGGCTGTCGTTTTCCGGCTTCTGCCGTTTAAGGCTGGGACAGGACAAGGCGGCCTGAAAAATCGGTTGGCGCTTTCAGGCTGCCTAAAAGTTTTCAGGCTGTCCGTAGCAAACGAATCACGCCGCCGCATACGGGCAAAACAGACGGCGACAGCCTGAAAGCCGGACGGCGTAGTTTCAGGCGCCTGAAAGCCCTTTGCGCTTTTCAGGCTGCTTTGGGCTATTCAAGCAGCCGTAGCTTTTCCAACTGCTGCTCCAAGTTTTCAGGCTGCCCGGCAGAAACAACACCCGCAGGCATGACGGCGTGCGGGCGGGGCGGGGACTTAGCTGTCGAGCTGGCGGTGGCGCAGCAGCACTTGGTAATCGGCCTGCAGGCTGCGGGCAGATTCTTCGGCCAGATACACCGAGCGGTGTTTGCCGCCGGTGCAGCCGATGGCGATGGTTACGTAGCTGCGGCTTTCCTGCTGCAGTTTGGGCAGGCGGCGGCGGATAAAGGTTTCGATGTCGGCAAGCATTTCGCCGGCTTCATCTTGGGCGGCCAGATAGCGGCGCACGCCTTCGTCGCGGCCGGTCTGCTCGCGCAGGCCGTCGATATAATAGGGGTTGGGCAGGCTGCGTACGTCGAAACACAAAATCGGCGTCGGTGGGGCGCCGTATTTGAAAGACCGAAAGACTGGATGCTGACCAGCAGGCCTTCGCGGTCGATCTGCAGCCATTGGCGCAGGCGGCTGCGCAGCTGGGAAGTATTGCTGTGGCTGGTGTCGATGCAGTAGGCCGCTTCGCGCAGCGGCATCAGCCAGGCGCGTTCGTGCTCGAGCGCTTCGGTCAGGCCGGTGCCGTTGTGCGACAGCGGGTGGCTGCGGCGGGTTTCGGAAAAGCGGCGCAGCAGCACGGCTTGGTCGGCTTCGAGAAACAGGGATGTCGAGCCGGTGGCCGGCTTGGCGCAGGGCGGCGATTTGCTCGTGGGCAGCCTGAAGCCTGAAGCGGGAGCGGATGTCGATGCTGATGCCGAGTTTTTCGCTGCCGCCGCGCTCTTCGTGCAGGTGCACCAAGTCGGGCAGCAGCTCCAAAGGGAGGTTATCGACGCAGTAAAGCCGGAATCTTCCAACAGCTTCAGTGCCACGCTTTTGCCGGAGCCGGAAGGCCGCTAATCAAGACTATCTTCATGTTCGCTGTCGTCCTTCATCATGGCCTGGTGGCGCTCGAGAAATTCGCGGGTGCTGTCTTTGCCGCGCAGCTGCAGGGATGTGGTTGCGCACGGCGGCTCGAACCAGCACCGCCAGGTTGCGGCCGGCGGCCACCGGCAGGGGTAACCGAACGGATGGCGACGTTCGGTATCGACTCGGTTTCGCTGCGAATGCTCAGGCGGTCGAGCTGCTTCATGTATTCGTCGTCGGCGGGAATCAGGTCGATGATGAGCTTTGAGCTGCTTTTTCGGCCGGATCGACGTTTCGCCGAAGATGTGGCGGACGTTGAGCACGCCCAGCCCGCGCACTTCGAGAAAAGTCGCGCAACATCGGCGGGCAACGCCTTCGAGCACTTCCGGCGCGGTGCGGTGCACATTCGACCGCGTCGTCGGCCACCAGCTGTGGCCGCGCGAAATCGATTCCAGCGCCTAGCTCGCTTTTCGCCCAGCCCGGACGAGCCGGTCAACAGCACGCCGACTTCAAACACGTCGAGAAACACGCCGTGTTTGACGGTGAATACCGCCAGCATTTTCTGCAGATAAATCCGCAGCACGTCCATCAGATAGGGGCTTTCGAGCTTGGAGGTCAGCAGCGGGACGTTGCAGGTGTGGCAGTAGTCGCGCAGGCTGGCGGGCACCGGCAGGTCGTTGGCGACGATCACCAGCGCCATCTCAGATCGAAAAGCCCGTCCAATCCGGTTTTGCGCGGACTGTTCGAGCTTGTTGAGATAGGCGACTTCAGCCACGCCGAGCACCTGCTACCTGGTTGTGGTGGATGAAATTGAGATGGCCGACCAGCGCCAGCACGGGGCGGTCGGCCGCCACGGTGATGCGGTTGTCGCTGCCCGAGGTTGCCCGCCACCCAGGCCATCTGCAGCTTCTGCTGGTTGTCCTGATACAGGCGGCGCACGCTGACGCTGGGCATCTTCAGTCTCCGGCAAGCAGGATGTCGAGCACCTGCTGCGGGGTTTCGCTGTGCATCAGCGCTTCGCGCACGCGTTTTTCGTGGAAACGGGCGGCCAGCTGCGAGAGCAGTTCCAGATATTCGCCGGCAGCATCCTGCGGCACCAGCAGCACGAATACCAGCGACACCGGCTTGCCGTCGGGCGCGTCAAATTCCGATCGGCTCGCCGGTGCGCACAAAGGCGCCGACCGGCCGGGTAAACGATTCGTCGCGGCCGTGGGGATAGCAACGCCCTGCCCCAGGCCGGTGCTGCCGAGCTTTTCGCGGGCGAACAGGCAGTCGAACACCGCCGTGTGCGGCAGGCCGCCGTTTGTTTCCAACAGCTGGGCAACGGTTTCAAACAAGCGCTTTTTACTGCCGACTTCCATATCGAGCACAATATTGGAAAGGGGCAGAATGTTGGCGAGTAAAGTCATGTATCGGTGCTTGCTACAAATAAACAGGCGCGGATTTTAACGCTTGTTTACATTTATCTCAATCTCCGCCGCCGGATTTACACGACGCCAAAACGCGCGGCGGCGGCAGAAAACTTTTCAGGCTGTCTTGATGCTGTGTCAGGCAGCCTGAAAACGCACGGTGTCGGGTTTGCAGCTTGCCGGCCACTTTTTATTGCGCATCAGGCGCAGCATATCGGCGGCAACGTGGGCGGCGGCGATGGCGGTGATTTCGGCGCTGTCGTAGGCGGGGCGACTTCGACCACGTCCATGCCGACAATATTCAGATCGCCCAGGCTGCGGACGATGCCCAGCGCGGTGTGCGAGCTCAAACCGCCGGGAACGGGGTGCCGGTACCAGGGGCAAGCGGGATCGAGACAGTCGATATCGAAGGTCAGATACACCGGATTGTCGCCGACGATGTCGTAGATGCGGCGCACGGTGGCTTCGATGCCGTTTTCGTTGATCCACGGCGCAAAACAGCATGTTCATGCCCCTAAAATCGCTGTTCCAGGGTACGGATGCCGACCTGGGCGGACGTTTTTCGGATCGATCAGGCCGTTTTTCACTGCCTTGTAGAACGTGGTGCCGTGGTTGAGCGAATCTTCTTCGTCGTCGGCCAGGTGTCGCAGTGGGCGTCAAAATGCAGCAGGCTCAGCGGCTTGCCGTATTTTTCCGCGTGCGCCTGCAACAGCGGGTAGGTGATGTAGTGGTCGCCGCCGAAAGTGAGCATTTTTGGCGCGGCTGTTGGTGATGATGTCCAGCGCGTGCTGTTTGATGCTTTCGCGGATGGTCTCACGGACGGTGGGCGTCGAACCAGCAGTCGCCATAGTCGATTACCGCCAGATCGTCGAAGGATCAAGCCCCAGGAAAGAGATTGAGTTCGGCCAACTGCACGCTGGCGGCGCGGATGGCGGCGGGTCCCAGACGGGCGCCGGAGCGGAAAGTGGTCGCCAAATCCAGCGGGCACGCCGGACACCACCCACGTCCACGCCTTCCAGATTGCGGGTGTAGCTGCGGCGCATAAACGACAGCGCGCCGGAATAAGTGTTTTCGATGATGCTGCCCATCACGCCCTGACGGCGGAAGCGCGCCGTCGCCGTAAATTTTTTCGTTGCTCATGTTTGTAGCTTTCCCGCGGCGGCTCGCCCGCCTGCTGTCTTTAATGTGGTGAAGATGCCGGCGTATTTGCAAAACGCCCGCAGTAAAAAGCGCGCGATTCTAACACTTTCCGCCGGTAGCGCAGACAGCCGGCCGCACTTTTACATTGGGAAAATGCGTCGAGATAGTTTTCTTGCATTTTGCACGGACTGCAGCCTAAAAGGGATGCCGGCCTTTCGAGGCAGCCTGAAAACATGGAAAGACCGCTGCCGGACAAACAAGCCGGCAGCGGTCTTTCCACCTTTATCTGTTTTTCAGGCTGCTTTCGGCCGCGCGCCAGGCATTAAAAGCGGCGGCCTGAACGGCGCACAGTTCGGCAATGCCCTGCCGCCCGAGCGCCAGCAGCTGCGCCAGCTCGCTGCTGGCGAACGTGGCGCCTTCGGCGGTACCTTGGATTTCGACGATGCCGCCGCTGTCGGTCATCACCAGATTAACGTCGCTGTCGCAGCCAGAATCTTCAGGATAGTCCAGAATCCAGCAGCGGCACGCCGCCGACTATGCCGGCAGATACCGCGGCAATGCGGCGGACTATCGGGTTTTCTGCCAATACGCCGCTATCGACCAGCTTCTGCACCGCCATCTGCAGCGCGACGAAGGCGCCGGTGATGCTGGCGGTGCGGGTACCACCGTCGGCCTGGATGACGTCGCAGTCGATCAGAATCTGGCGCTCGCCCAGTTTTTCCATATCCACGGCGGCACGCAGACTGCGGCCGATCAGGCGCTGGATTTCCTGGTGCGGCCGGACTGCTGCTCGCTGCGGCTTCGCGGCGCATACGGCCGGCGGTGGAAGCGGGCAGCATGCCGTGTTCGGCGGTTACCAGCCTTTGCCCCTGCCCGCGCAAAAAGGGCGGCACGTTTTTCTTCGACGGTGGCGGTGCAGATGACTCGGTGTTACCGCAGGCGATCAGTACCGAGCCGTCGGCATGGGGCAGAAAGTCGGCACTGATGCTGACGGGGCGCAGTTGCCGACGGCGCGGCCGGTGCGGTATAGGTCGTGGCTTTACTCCGTAAAAAGGGCGGATTATATAGCGCGTCAAGGCAGCCTGAAACGGGAAAAACCATCCTTTTGGCAGCCTTTCAGGCTGCCTGCTTCTCTGTTAGATGCCGCGACTTTTTCAGCACCAGCAAAGCGAAAAACATGACGGTATTCAGCATGACCGGCCATGCGCACGCGGCCGGAGAATATGCGGGCAAACGCATCGAACTGGAATTGCGGTCGGTCAACCACCGCTTTCTCGACGTGCAGTTCAAAATCCCCGAAGACCTGCGCCACCTGGAAGGCAGCCTGCGCGAAACGGTGGCGGCCAAAACCAGCCGCGGCAAAGTGGAGTGCCGCATCCAGATCAGCAGCCTGCCGAACACCGGCGGCTCGCTGCACATCAACCAAAAACTGGTGGACGAGCTGGCGGAACTGAATGCCAAATGGCGCAAAAGCACGGCGGCCTGGCCAAATTAAGCGTGGCCGACATCCTGCATTTTCCTGGCGTCATCGCCAGCGCCGCCACCGATACCGATGCGCTGGCCGATGGCGTGCGGGTGCTGTTGAAACAGGCTTTGCAGGACTTTGTCGGCGCCCGCAGCCGCGAAGGGTAAAACTGCAGGCGCATATTCTCGAGCGCTTGGATCTGATGGAAGCGATTATCGGCGCTTTGGAAGAGCTGTTCCCCAACTTGCTGCAGGCACATCTGCAGCGTACCCGCCACCGCCTGGCCGAAGCTGTTGCCCATATCGACGAAGACCGGCTGCGCCAGGAATTTGCGCTGTTTATGCAAAAAGCGGACGTGGACGAAGAATTCAGCCGCCTGCGCACCCATCATTGCCGAAGTGCGCCGCATTGTTACCGAGCAGCACGGCAGCATTGGCAAGCGGCTGGACTTTCTGATGCAGGAGTTGAACTCGCGAAGCCACCACGCTGGGCAGCAAAGCCATCGCCAGCGAATGCACGCAGGTTCTCGGTGGAATTGAAAGTGCTGATCGAGCAGATGCGCGAGCAGTGCAAAACATCGAATAAGCAGTCTGAATCGGGAAAAAGCAGCCTGAAAAGTTTTCAGGCGCTTTTTGCCGGAACATTAGTGTTGTGCATTTTGAAAACGTAATCCGCGTTTGGCGCTTACATTTTCAGGCATCGCCCTAACAGTTTCTTGGCTTGTCTTGTATAATCTTCACAATTACGCCCATTCCATAAGGCAGCCGTCAAGCCCACCCCACGCCGGCGCCCAAATAAATTAAACGGATTCAACCACATGAGCATAGGCCTTTTAGCGGGTTTTGGTGCAGCATGCTGGTGCCGCAAGACAAGCTGGAAAAATATCAGTCTGCCATCAGCGCCGACAAAAACATCCTGCCGATGATTTTTCGACGACGGCGTGATTTCGCCGGAAAATCTGGTCAGCCTGTTATCCAGCGTATTCAATTATCCGATTCTCGATCTGAACTATTATCCGCGCAGCAACATCGTTAAAAGATATTATGGACGAGCAGCATATGCAGAAGCTGCGCTGCATCCCGATTTTCAAGCGCGGCCGCCGCGTATTCATGGCGGTTTTCAGATCCAACCCAGCTGCAAAACATCCAAAAAGCCCTGTTCAGCTCGGGTTTGAACGTGGATTTGGTACTGGTGCGCAACGACCAGCTGGAGCGCCTGCTGGAATGGTTCGGCCAAAGCAGTACCAGCATTCTGAAAGAAATAGACACCGACTCACCGGAAAGCCAGCAAAAACGCTTATTGTGGATGGCGACGAAGAAGAAGACGGTCCGGTTGCCCGCTTTATTTGAGAAAATCTTGTCGGATGCGCTGAATGCCGGCGCATCGGATATCCACTTGAATTCTACGAAACCATGGCACGGATCCGTTTCGCGTGGACGGCCAGTTACGCGAAGTGGTACAGCCCCCCCTAGCCTTGCGCAGCCAGCTGGCATCCAGGATTAAGGTAATGGCTAAACTGGATATTTCGGAAAAGCGCGTACCGCAGGACGGACGTATCCAAATCCAGTTTTCCAAAAACGCCAAAGCCATCGACTTCCGTGTCAACACCCTGCCCTGCCTGTTTGGCGAAAAAGTGGTAATGCGTATTTTGAAATCTGGATGCCGCCACCCTGAATATCGACCAGCTCGGTTTTGAGGACTTCCAAAAAGAACTGATTATGGAAGCCATCCACCGCCCCTACGGCATGGTGCTGGTAACCGGTCCGACCGGTTCGGGTAAAACGGTATCACTGTATACCTGCTTGAATATTCTGAATACCGATGATGTCAATATCTCAACAGCAGAAGACCCTGCGGAGATTAACTTGCCCGGCATCAACCAGGTAAACGTAAACGACAAACAAGGCCTGACTTTCGAAGCCGCACTGAAAGCTTTCCTGCGTCAAGACCCGGATATCATCATGGTGGGTGAGATCCGTGACTTGGGTACCGCCGATATCGCAATTAAAGCAGCGCAAACCGGCTCACATGGTGTTCTCCACCCCTGCATACCAACAACGCTCCCGCAACCCTGTCGCGTATGCTGAATATGGGTGTGGCGCCGTTTAATATTGCCAGCTCGGTCAATCTGATTATGGCGCAACGTTTGGCTCTGCCGCCTGCTGTCCGGCCTGTAAAACACCGGTAGAACGACCACCCGAGCCCGCATTGCTCAACGCAGGCTTTTACGAAAGAAGATTTGGAAGGCGATTGGCAGATGTACCGCCCGGTCGGCTGCGACGTATGCAAAGGCAAAGGCTATAAAGGCCGTGCCGGTCTTTATGAAGTGATGCCGATTACCGAAAAATGAAAGCGGTAATTATGAATAACGGTACCGAAGTCGATATTGCCAATATCGCCTATGAAGAAGGCTTTGGTGGACTTACGCCGCCCAGGCATCTTAAAAGTCATGCAAGGAATCACTTCGTTAGAAGAAGTTATGGCAACCACCAACGAATAAACAGCAAGCAATCGCGTAAGAAGAAAAAGGAAATTACTATGGCCGCAAGCAAATCCGCAGCGAAAATTTTCTGCAGCTAAAAAGCCGCCGTCGGCACATAAGCCTGCCCCCTAAAAAGAAAGCGGCACGCGCTCCAATTTGAAGGGAGAAACCTCTCTACCGACACGAGTCACGTGGCGAAGTGGTGGCAAAAACGAGGAAGAAGCGCGCCAAAAACTAATGCGCGCGCCAAATCAAGGTAATCAGCATTACCAAGATGAAAAAGTGCGCTGAGATCACTCAAGCAGACATTACTGATGCTACCGCCAACTTTCAACCGCGATGAAAGCCGGTCTACCATTAATGGCAGGCATTTGATATTGTGGCAAAGGCCATAGCAATGCCGCAATGACTCGTCTTATTGTTGGAAGTACGCTCGGATGTGGAACAAGGTCAAATCTTGGGCGAGTCTTTTGCAAAAACATCCGAAGTACTTTTGACAAAGTTTTATTGCAACCTGAGTCAGCGCCGGTGAAACGGGTGGTGTTTTGAAGGCCTGTTGGACAAATTGGCAACTTATAAAGAAAAACCAAGCTGATTAAGAAAAAGGTTAAAAGTGCCCTAACTCATCCTCAATCGCGATCGTGGTTGTAGCTGTTGGTTTGATTTTTGATTATGATGATGTTTGTCCCTGCCCGAATTTGGCAAAGTTTACAGTGGATGGAGCCAGTCTTCCGCCATTAACCGAATTTATGATGGCGCTTTCAGATTTTCTTCGTACAAGACTGGCTGCTTTATTCCGGCATTGGTTCTTGGAACCATTGGTCTTATACTAATGGCATAAAAATTCTCCAAAGTTTCAGAAAAACGTGGACGGCTGGTTGTTAAAAATGCCCATTTTTCGGCGATATTGTACGCAAAGCAACTCTTTGCGCGCTGGGCTCGTACTACTGCTACCCTGTTTACCGCATGGGGTACCATTGGTAGAAGTATTAGATTCTGTTGCAGCGCTTCTGGCAACATCATTTATGAAGAGGCTACCAAAGAAATACGCTCCAAAAGAGTAAATCAAGGCATCTCCCTTTACCTCCAGTATGCAAAGCAACCGATCTTTCTTTCCCAATATGATGATACAGATGACTTCAATCGGTGAAGAGTCCGGTTCCATCGACGATATGCTAAACAAAACCGCCGAGTTTTTATGAAGATGAAGTGAGACAATGCCGTGCTACACTTTCCTCACTCATGGAACCGATTATTATGGTGGTTTTGGGCAGCATTATTGGTGCAATTCCGTAGCCATGTACCTACCCATCTTCAACTTGGGTAACGTAGTAGGCTAATAACATAATGGAAACCGGCATCATCATTTTCCCTCGCCGCCCCTATTCGGTCTGTTGATCGGCAGTTTTTTCAATGTCGTTATCCATCGCTTTGCCGATCATGCTTGATAAAGCATGGACGGCGGCGGCGAGGCAGCAGCTTAATCTTGAAGTTGAAGAGCAAGCGAAATTCAATCTACTCACTCTCTCGCGCTGCGGTAATTGCGGCAGCGCGGTCAGACTCTTGGCAGAATATTCCGGTTATCAGCTGGCTGGCGTTGCGTGGTCGTTGCGCCAGCTGCTGTCATCCGATCAGCATCCGCCATCCCCAGTGGAAATGCTTAGCTGCTGTTATGTTCGGGCTGATGGCTTTGGAAATTCGGCGAATCCTGGGTTACATGGTCGGCGCCTGTCTATTTAGCGCCTTTATTGTTGCTTTGGTCTTTGTTGATGCCGATACCCAGCTTTTGCCCGACGATCTAACCCTGCCGCTAGTTTGGTTGGGATTGCTGTTTTGAACTGGCAAACCGGTTTCGTCAGCCTGCCCAGCGCCTTATTGGGTGCAGTTTGCGGCTATGTGAGCTTGTGGCTGCTGTTTCACCCTGTTCAAAACCCTTACCGGTAAAAGACGGATGGGTTATGGCGACTTCAAAATGCTGGCAGCTATCGGCGCTTGGCCCGGTAGCCATTTTTACCGATTGTCGTACCTGGCAGCCGCGCTGGTCGGCATTGTGGCAGCCCTGGTCGAGCGACTGGCTCAAAAGGCCAAACCGATGGCATCTCGGCCCCTGTTTGGGTATTGCCGGCTGGCTGGTATTTCTGTTGCATCGAGCAAAACTGATGCCGCCATCGATGGTGGCTGCACAGTTCGGGATTCCAATAACGACCACATGGATAGGCTGACCGCGGTATCGGCAGCGGCAAATCACAAACGGCTGCGCTTTTTACGAACTCCCGGTGTCCCGCTGATTGACGCCGATACCGTTAACCGCACATTAACCGACACCCCCAACAGCCCGCCGCTGTGCGCCATCCGCCGCCGTTTCGGCGAGCAGGCCCTGGATGCTTCGGGCCGCATGAACCGCCCCCATATCCGTCAAACCGTTTTGAACGACCTCAAGCCAAACGGGATTTGAAGCCATTCTCCACCCGTTTATCTTTACTGAAATCCGCAGCCCTGAAAAACCATTTCACTGATTTTCCTTACGGAATTATCGAAATCGCCATCTTGGCCGAACAGCCGGTATTCCGCAATCTGGTCGAACGCGTCCTACTGGTGAGCGCCGATGAAAACGTCCGCATCGGCCGCGTGATGCGGCGCAGCGGCTTGACAGAAGCCGAGGTTCGGGCGATTATCGCCGCCCAGGCCGCCGAGTCGGACCGCCGCAGCATCGCCGACGACATCATCGACAACAACGGCAGCCTGAAAGACTTGCAAGAAAACCGTAGTTCAGGCGGCATCAGATCTATACCGGCTGTATTCCCCGGCACACTGAATGCGCCTCCTGATATTTTCGGTGCTGTAACGGCGGTTGCACTGCCCGTTATCGGCATTTTTCATGCCAACTTTTGGTTGGAGAAAGCGATTCATGTTACGTTTCGACCACCCCTTATCCGAACGGGTGCGCAGCCTGATCCGCATTGAGCATCTGTTCAATCGCTTTAACCACGCTGTTTCCGGCGACGACAAATGGTCGCACCCACATCGCCATCGGCACCCTGTTTTGAAATTATGGACTGCTCTTCGCGCGCCGATTTGAAGCTCTGACATCCCGCAAGAGCTAGAACGCCAGCGCCAGGCCATCAAACACCAGCCCGACGGCAGCGACAGCCTGCTCGCCGAAATCAACCGCGCCAGCCACGATCTGCAGGAAATCCAGCAGAAATTCGGTCAGCATATCCGCGAAAACGAATGGCTGATGTCGCTCAGACAGCGATCGGCCGCCGGCGGCACCACACCGGTCGAACTGCCCAGCTATTACTACTGGCAAAAGCAAGACGCCGAAATCCGCCGTCAAGATCTCTGCCGCTGGAGTCAGGCGATGATGCCGACCTGTCACGCCGTGCGATTGCTGCTCGAAATTCTCGCAACAACCGCCGCGAAGCCGACTGTCTGGCCGAACACGGCAGCTATCAGCAAAACAGTCTGGCCAAAAACATCCACCTGATTATCATCGAAGTTCCGGCAAAATACGGCGTATGCCTGAAGTTTCCGCCAACAAATACTACCCACGTCCGCTTTCTCCACGCCAGCCAGGAAGCCGCGCGCGGCAGCCAGGCTGAAAGCGATGTCGAATTCAAGCTGATTATGTGCAGCTTCGATTCCACCTGGGTGTAAGCCCCTCCCCTTTTCAGGCAGCCTGAAAACCTTTTGCGCTTTCAGGCTGCCTTGCTTGACTGCAACACCCCACCGCCCGCAGACAACCTGAAACGCAAGATTGGCGGCGTTCTCCGCTATAATGGGCAGCCTGAAAACCCTCAGCTAGCGAAAGGAAGACGCATGTCCGACCTTGCCTACATCGCCGCCGAACTGCAAGCGCGCGGCAAAACCGTTACCTGCGCCGAATCCTGCACCGGCGGGCTACTTGCCGCCGCCTTAACCGAGCTGCCAGGCAGCTCCGCCTTTTTCGACCGCGGCTTTATCACTTACTCCGACAAAGCCAAGCAGCAGGTACTGAACGTCAATGCCAACACCCTGCGCCACTACGGTGCCGTCAGCGAAGAAACCGTACGCGAAATGGCGCCTCGGCGCGCTGATTGCCACCAAAAACGACTTCGCGCTCAGCATTTCCGGCATTGCCGGCCCAGACGGCGGCAGCGACGACAAAACCTGTCGGCACTGTTTGGTTCGGTTTCGCCACCAAACAGCGAATCTGGGCCAAACAGCACCCACTTTTCCGGCAGTTGCAGCCGCGGCGCGAACAGGCGGTGCAATACGCGCCGTGGCCATATCGCCCCGACTATCTGAAACCACGCCCGCCTGATTTCAGGCAGCCTGAAAAGCCGCAAACCGCCGTTTTCCTACCCACAAACCCGCCACAGCAAGGATTCCGCATGGCACAGTTTTTCGCCATCCACCCTGACAACCCCCAAGAGCGCCTGATCAAACAGGCCGTCGAAATCGTCCGCAAAGGCGGCGTCATCGTACCCCACCGATTCCTGCTACGCGCTCGGCTGCCATCTCGGCGACAAAAGAAGCGATGGAACGCATCCTGCGCATCCGCCAAATCGACCCTCAAACACCACCTCACCCTGATGTGCGCTGATTTTGAGCGAACTGGGCACCTGACGCCAAAGTGGACAGCAGCCAGTTCCGCCAGCTCCAGCCGCCACCCCTGGCAGCTACACCTTTATCCTGCAGGCCACCAAAGAAGTGCCCAACCGCACCCTGCACCCCAAACGCAAAACCATCGGCCTGCGCGTGCCCGACAACACCATCGCCCTCGCCCTTTTGCGCGAACTGGGCGAACCCATGCTCTCCTGCACCCTGATGCTGCCCAGACAGCGAACCACCCACCGATCCATACGAACCGCGACCGGCCTCGAGACACAGCGTCGATCTGGTGATCGACGGCGGCTGGTGCGGCACCAGAACCCACCACCGTTATCGACATGACCGACGGCACCGAACTCGTCCGCCAAGGCAAGGGTGACACCGCCCTTTTCGGCCTTTAAACCTTCAGGCAGCCTGAAAAGCGCAGCGGTCTTGCCCAAGCCAAACCGCCCCCGTTTTTCAGGCTGCCTGCCAACTGGCTTTCAAGCCGCGCCGACTATATAATGCGCGGCTTGATTTTTAAGTAAACCCGCGGAAGCCGAACGCATCAACCAGCTCAACAACCAGTTAGACGATCTCGAACAGCGCAGCGCCGACATCCGCGACCACATGGACTACCAGGGCAAAAGACCGCCTGGAGAAGTGGTCGGTCTCTCCGAAGACCCCGATCTGTGGAACGACCCCAAACGCGCGCAGGAAATCGGCAAAGAGCGCAAAATCCTCGAAGGCGTCGTCCTCACTCTCGACACCATCGCCGGCGGCATCGAAGACAACCGCATGCTGATCGAAATGGCTGCTGAAGAAAAACGACGATGCCGGCTTTCGCCACCATCGAAACGACGTGGCTGAACTCGAAAAACAAATGGCCGGCCTCGAATTCAAACGCATGTTCAACCAGCCCTGCCGACCCCAACAACTGCTTTATCGACATCACCGCCGGCGCAGGCGGCACCGAAGCCGAAGACTGGGCAGGCATGCTGCTCCGAATGTGACACCCGCTACGCCGAGCGCAAAGGCTTTAAAGTGGAAGTGATTGAGCAAGACGACGGCGAAATCGCCGGCATCAATCAACGCCACCCTCCGCCTCGAAGGCGAATACGCCTACGGCTTTTGATTACGCACCGAAACCGGCGTGCACCGCCTCGTGCGCTACTCGCCGTTTGATTCCAACAACAAACGCCACACCTCCTTTGCCTCCGTGTTCGTTTATCCCGAAGTGGACGACAGCTTTGAAGTGGAAATCAACCCCGCCGATTTGCGTACCGATACCTACCGCGCATCGGGCGCGGGCGGCCAGCACATCAACAAAACCGACTCCGCCGTGCGCATCACCCACATTCCCACCGGCATCGTTGTCCAATCACAATCCAGCCGTTCGCGGCACGAAAACCGCCGCATCGTGATGGAAATGCTGCGCTCCAAACTGTTCGAGCTGGAAATGCGCAAAGCGCAACGAAGAAAAACAAGCCCTCGAAGAAGGCAAAGGCCGACGTCGGCTGGGGCAGCCAAATCCGCTCTTATGTGCTGGATTCATCACGCATCAAAGACTTGCGCACCAGCTATGAAGTGGGCAACACCAAAGCCGTGCTCGACGGCGATTTGGACGGCTTTATCGAAGCCAGCCTGAAACAGGGCGTGTAGCCCAATAAGCACAGCAGCCTGAAAACGGGTTTGAAGCGTTTTCAGGCTGCCCGCCACCCTTAGCATGCTTATGAACGCCCCTTCTCCCAACCCCGCAAAAGCAGCCTGGAAACACCTCGCGCTGGCCTGATTGGCCAGCCGGTTACCGATCTGCCGCAGGATCTGTTTATTCCCGCCCGATGCGCTGAAAGTGGTTCTGAGCAGCTTTGAAGGGCCGCTCGATCTGTTGCTTTATCTAATCCGCCGCCAGAATATCGACGTGCCTCGACATCCCGATGCTGCGGATTACCGAGCAGTATCTCGGCTACATCGCCCAGATGGAAGCCCACCAGGTTTGACTTGGCGGCTGAATACCTGCTGATGGCCGCGGTGCTGATAGAAATCAAACTCGCGCCTGCTGCTACCGCAAACGCCCGACGAAGCCGACGACGAAGAAAGCGACCCCCGCGCCGAGCTGGTGCGGCGCCCTGCTCGCCTCACGAACAAATGAGAACTGGCGGCGCAGAATCTGACGCCCTCACCCCGCGCCGGCCGCGATTTCGCCTGGGTTTGGCTGCCGCTGGAAATCGCTGCCGAAGCCAAACTGCCCGAAGTGGCCGTCGCCGACCTGCAGCAGGGCGTGGCTGGCGATACTGTCCCGCGCCCAAAACCACAAAAAGCCATGCTGTGGTGCAGGAAGCCGCTTTCCGTCCGCAGCCGCACTGAGCAGCATCCTGCGCCGTCTGCAAAGCGGAAACTGCCGCTTCAGCGAGCTTTTCGATCCCGCCGCCGGTCCCGCCCATCTGGTCGCGTCAACTCCATCGCCCTGCTCTGAACTGGTCAAAGAAGGACTGGTGCGGGCTGCTGCAGGAAGAACAGTTCGGCGACATCAGCGTCAGCCTGCACGACGGCAGCAGCCAGCCCCGTCGAAGAAGCAGCCTGAAAACGCTGTTTTCCGCATCTTTTTATTTTCAGGCTGCCTTGATGCCATGAACTACGCTCTCGATGCCCTTTGGCAACACATCTGCACCACCCGCGCATCCCGCACGCTGGCCGCACTGCTGACCGCCCCGCCGCCGTGGCGCAGCGGCCGCGAAATTCCAGTATCCCCTGCTGCTGGGCAGCCGCGGCTTCCGCCTGCTGGAGCAGTGGACAGGCAGCCTGAAAGCCAACCGCAGCTGCTGCAAAACTGCCAACGAACAGCAGGCACTCGGCCGTTATGCCGAAAGCCCTGCTTGCCGCATGGTTCGCCCACGCCCCGCACAGCCGCCTGATTGCCGCCAACCATCCGGTTTCCCTACCAAACAGCCGGCAGCAAAGCGGCGCTTTTCGACTTTATCGTCGAACTCGACGGCCGGCTCTGCCACATCGAATTGTGCTGCAAATCTACGGCGGCAGCGGGCAGCCTGAAAGCATGGTCGGCCTGAACCCTGCAAGACCGGCTGACCGACAAAACCGCAAAAATCCTGCAGCAGAGCAGCCTTTCCGCTACCCCGGCCGGCAGCAGCAGCCTGAAAAAGCACTCGGCTTTTACCGAATCCGCCGTCCGACCGCCACACCCTGATACGCGGCAATCTGTTTACCCCTCGACGGTACGCTGCCCGCGCATCCGCTTTACCAGCCGCAAAGCTGGTGCGGCCTGCTCAACCCCGATATCGGCGCCCCGCCCCAGCCACCGCAAACCCGGCTTCACCGCCTGCCACGCTGCGAATATCCCGCCCTCGCCCGTATCGACAGCAGCCTGAATCGGCTGGCACGGCACACCCGATCGCAACGGCATTTACGCCGCCAGTGCAACGGCAAGCCGACGGCAACTGGCACGAAACTTTGCGTTTTATGGTTTACAAACCAATTAGATAACCATTAAACAGCGCACTCATTTTTCAGGCAGCCTGAAAAAGCAAAATCACCGCAGTGGGCCGTATATAGTAGTATCCCATTCCGGTTTTTACGAAAAAACCAAACTATTCACTTGAATTCAAAACAACAATTAGCGATAATCCGCCCCTTGCATTTTCCAGAAGGTAACATGCATGACTATGACCAAAGCAGAGCTGGCCGATATCTTGGTAGAAAAAGTCAGCAGCGTGAGCAAAAACGACGCCAAAGAAATCGTCGAACTTTTTGAAGAAATCGCACCACGCTTGAGCGCGGTGAAGAAATCGAAAATTTCCCTGGCTTCGGCAATTTCCAGCTGCGCGACAAAACCGCAGCGCCCCGGCCGCAACCCCCAAAAACCGGCGAAGAAGTGCTGATTACCGCCCGCCGTGGTTACTTTCCATGCCAGCCAAAAACTGAAAGGCATGGTGGAGCATCATTATGAGAAGCAGCGCTAAACTTCCGCCCGTCCCCGCCAAACGCCACTTCAGCCTGCCCGAAGTATGCAGAGCTTGCGCAAATTCGCCCTGAGCAGCTTGCCGAATGGCAAAGCCGAAACGGCAGCTCGCGCCAGGGCGGCAACGCCTTCACCCGCACCGACGTCATGCAAATCCGCCAACTCGCACCCACGGCATCAGCGACTATTTTGCCCAAGACTATCTGGACGAAGAAGGCCGCCCGGTAATCGCCGCCCCGCAATGCGCCAGGAACTGCAAGACCTGCTTTATAAAAATAGAAAAAGCGCTTGCCATTTTAACCCGGCTTTTTTACAATCCGCGTCTTTCCCAAGTCGGAGTGTGGCGCAGTCTGGTAGCGCACTTGCATGGGGTGCAAGGGTCGAAGGTTCGAACTTTCACCTCGACCAAAATGCTAAAAGCAGCCTGAAAGTTTTCATGGCTGCTTTTATGCTTTCGAAAACAGTTTGAATCAAAAAGCAGCCTGCAAACCCCGAATCCGCTTTTCAGGCTGCTTTTTGCAAAAACGGCTCAACCGCAAAAGCGGCGAGCCGGAAACGAAAGGATACATTATGAAGGGGTTGCGGCAGCATGGCTGCCGCGAAAAACGACCGCCGTTAAAGCAGCCGACAAACTGGTGGGTGATGACGGAGTCGAACCGCCGACATTCTGCTTGTAAGGCAGACGCTCTACCAACTGAGCTAATCACCCCCAAAAGGCGCGGATTAAACCAAAAATTCTGTTAAACAGGCAAGGCGGCAGCGGTATTTTTGACAAAACTTGATGTTTTTGCCGGCGCAGCACGGGCGGGAGAATGCTGCTTTGTGCTATGGCCGGCGCCTGATGGTAAAAGAGCGTTAAACCGATGCGGTTTTTTGTACGCCAGCCCCTGTGTTTTCAGGCTGCCGCGGTGCTTTTGGTTCGCGCCGCCAAATCTTTATATCATGCCGCGTCTAAAAACATTTCGGCAGCCGTCTGCCCGGAGCACGATTTATGAAAAACCGTCAAAATCCTGATTGCCGCCGCCATTCTCGGTGCCGCCGGTTGGGGAATCTACCACCACACGCGCCCGAAAAGAAGCGTGTCTTACTACTGAGCCGGTTACGCGCGGCACACCCAGCCAGACTGTTTCGCCAGCGGCGAGATTTCTTCGTCGCATTTGGTCGATGTGGGTGCGCAGGTCTCCGGACAGGTGAAAAAGATGCATGTAAAAATCGGCGATGTCGTCAAAAAAGGTGATTTGATTGCCGAAATCGACAATGTTACCCAAACCAACGACCTGAACACCCGCAGAGGCAGCAGTTGCAGTCGTATCAGCGCGCAGCTGGAGTCGGCGCAGGTGGCTCTGGAAAATCGCGCAGCGCAAATACAATCGCTACCGTTCGCTGGCCAGCGAAGATGCGGTGTCGCGCGAAGAATTTGAAGCAACCGAAGACGCGCTGGCGACTTCCCGCGCCAAAATCAAAGAACTGCAGTCGTTCATCAACCAAACCAAAAATCGCCATCAATACGGCAGAAAAGACTTGGGGCATACGCGCATTACTTCGCCTGCCGACGGCACCGTGGTGGCGATTGATGGTGGAAGAAAGGGCAGACAGTGAATTCCAGCCAAACCGCGCCCACCATTGTGCAGATTGCCGATTTGTCCACCATGACCAACAAAAAATGCAGATTGCCGGAGGGCGATGCACCAAGGTCAAAAGCGGGACAGAAAAATCAGCTTTTACCATTTTGTCCGAACCCGACACCTGCGCACCGGAACGCTGGACAGCGTCGATCCGGGTCTGACCACCATGTCTAAGGGCAGTTACAGCCGCACCACCGATACCACCGAAAGCGCAGGTGTACTACTAGCCCGCGCCACCATTCCGAACGATGATGGCAAAGCCGGCCATCGGCATGACCACGCAAAACACCATTGAAATCGCCCGGGCGGAAAACGTACTGATGGCGCCGTCCACCGCCATCAAACACAAAAAGACGGTACCGTGCGCGTACTCAATGCCCAAAAACCAGCCTGAAGATCGCGAGGGTGCAAACCGGCATGCGCGACGCGATGCACACCGAAATCAAATCGGGGCTGAAGGAAGGCGAAAAAGTCATCATCAGCTCCCCTGAGCGCTTCCAAGAACAGGAGCAAGTGGAAGCAGAAGCCGTCCGAATGAATAGCGGTCCGCCGCGCTAAAGCGCCGGCCGAAGACGGTTTGAGGCAGCCTGAAAACGGCAAAATCCTTTTTCAGGCTGCCTTAAAGCCTTTTTACTTCGTGTTTGCATTTTTTCAGGCAGCCTGAAAGGCCTTCAGGCTGCCTGGCCAAGGGAAACCGCGCAGAGCCTGATCGAATGTAAAAGACATCAACCGCTATTTCGGAGAAGGCGACAACCGCGTCCACGTACTCAAAAACATCAATCTGAGCATCGACAAAGGCGATTTTCGTCGCCATCATCGGCCAGTCCGGCTCCGCAAGTCCACGCTGATGAACATTCTGGGCTGCTTGGACGTACCGACCTCCGGCAGCTAGCAGCATCGGCGGCGTCGAAACCGCCAGCATGGATGCCGACGAGCGGCCGCGCTGCGCCGCAAGCGCTTCGGCTTTTATCTTCCAGCGTTACAACCTATTGAGCTCGCTCTCCGCGCAAGAAAACGTCGTCCCCTGCCCTCGGTATATGCCGGCATGGACGACAGACGGCGCAGCGAACGCGCGCGCAAGCTGCTGCAGGACTTGGGTTTGGACGGCAAAGAAACCAACAAACCCAGCCAGCTCTCCGGCGGCCAGCAGCAGCGCGTGTCCATCGCCCGCGCGCTGATGAACGGCGGCGAAATCTATCTTTGCCGACGAACCCACCGGCGCCCCTCGATTCGGCCAGCGGCGAAAATGTGATGGAAATCATCCACCGCCTGCACCGCGAAGGGCATACCGTGATTATGGTTACCCACGATCCGAAACTGGCGGCGCAGGCCAACCGCATCATCGAAATCAAAGACGGTGAAATCGTTTCCCTGATACCAGCAAAAACAGCGAAATTCCCGCCAGCAGCGTCGAAAGCCTCGCCGGAAAAGCGTGGTTTCGGCTTTTACAAAGACCAGCTGCGCGAAGCGGCGAAAAATGTCGGTGCAGGCGATTGTCGCCCACAAAAATGCGCTCGCTGCTGACCATGCTCGGCATCATCATCGGCATTGCCGCCGTGGTGTCGGTAGTGGCGATGGGTAAGGGTACGCAGGAAAAATCCCTAAAGACATCAGCGATATGGGCACCAACACCATTACCGTCTACCCCGGGCACGGTTTCGGCGACCGCCGCAGCGGCCGCATCAAAACCCTCACCGTGGGCGACAGCGACGCCATCCGCAGCCAAAGCTATGTCGAAAGCACCACGCCGATGTCCAGCTCCAGCGGCAACGTTACCTACCGCAACACCGATCTGACCGCTTCGCTATACGGCACCGGCGAGCAATATTTCGACGTGCGCGGCCTGAAACTCGGACGCGGCCGCCTGTTTGACGACGACGACGTGCGCCGCAACGCGCAAGTGGTGGTGATTGACGCCACCACCGCGGAAAAACTGTTCCCCGCCGGCACCGACCCGCTAGGGCAGACCGTTCTCTTTTCGCAAGCGCCCGCTGCAGGTAATCGGCGTGCTGAGAAGAAAACAACTTCGGCGATTCCGGCGTGCTGATGATGTGGTCGCCCTACACCACGGTGATGAACCAGATTACCGGCGACCGCCACATCAACAACATCACCATTAAAATCAAAGACAATGTCAGCACCCAAGTGGCGGAAAAAAAGCCTGACTGAGCTTTTTGGAATCGCGCCACGGCACCAAAGACTTCTTCACCAGCAACAGCGACAGCATCAAAAACCATCGAAAGCACCATGGGCGCCATGACCCTGCTGATTTCCAGCATCGCCGTGATTTCGCTGGTAGTCGGCGGCATCGGCGTGATGAATATCATGCTGGTATCCGTAACCGAACGCACCAAAAGAAATCGGCGTGCGCATGGCTATTGGCGCGCGGCGCAGCAATATTCTGCAGCAGTTTCTTGTTGAAGCCGTACTGCTGTGCCTGCTCGGCGGCCTCTTGGGCATCCTGCTTTCCTTCGGCATTGCCGCACTGTTCAACCGCGTGGTAACCGAATTTGCCATGTCCTTTTCCACCTTCTCCATCGTCGGCGCCGTCCTGTGCTCCACCAGCATCGGCGTACTCTTTCGCTATATGCCCGCGAAAAATGCCGCCAAACTCAATCCCATCGACGCGCTGGCGCGACTGACGCGCTCGGACGCTATAAAGCAGCCTGAAAACCAAAATAAAAGGCTCAGGCTGCTTTTTGCTGCTGCGTTTTTAAGCCACGCTGAGAAGTTCGACTCAAATACCAGCGTCGCATTCGGCGGAATCACCCCGCCCGCACCGCGCGCGCCGTAGCCCATTTCGGGGGATGGTCAGCTTTGCGTTTGCCGCCTTCCTTCATGTCGCCAAAGCCTTCGTCCCAGCCCTGATAACTTGGCACGGCACCCAGCACCAGCGTAAAGGGCGTGCCGCGATCCAAGCTGGAATCGAACTTGCGCCCGTCGGTCAGATAGCCGGTGTAATGCACGGTGATGCGTTTGCCTTTTTCCGCGGTTTTGCCGCCGCCTTCCCTGCAAGTCTTCAATAATCAAACCCATTTTTGCTGCTCCTTAACACAGTCAAACGAAAAGCGCATTATAGCGCGAAGCCTGCTTGGCGAAAGCAGCCGTTTTCCATTTGAGCGGATTGGTGTAAATACCCTTGCAAACCATACCTTTTAAACGGTTTTCTAGCCTGAATGTAAAGATAAGGTTATAATTACCGGCTGATTTTTTTCAGGCTGCCTGCCCTGCCAACCTTACAAAGGGAACCGCTTATGCGATGATTCTGTATTCGGCATTGACCTGCCCGTTCAGCCACCGCTGCCGCTTCGTGCTGTACGAAAAAGGCATGGACTTTGAAATCAAAGACGTGGACGTATTCAACAAACCCGAAGACTTGGCGGTGACGAACCCCTACAACCAGTGCCGGTTTTTGGTGGAGCGCGATTTGGTGCTCTACGAATCCAACATCATCAACGAATACGATCGACGAGCGCTTCCCCACCCGCAACTGATGCCGGGCGATCCGATTGATGCGCGGCCGCGCCGGCTGGCGCTGCACCGCTTGGAAAAGAGCTGTTCGTCCACGTACAAACGCTGGAAAACCCTGGCGCCACCGCCAAAGAGCAAAGCAAAGCCCGCGAAGCCATCGCACAACGGCCTGACCATGATTGCGCCGGCATTCAGCAAAAACAACATCACGTTTTAGGGCGACGAATTTTCGATGATCGACGTTGCCCTTGCCCCGCTGCTGTGGCGCTTTGATCACTACGAAATCAAACTCGGCAAATCCGCTGCCCTGCTGCTAAAGTCTGCGGAGCGCATTTTCCAGCGCGAAGCCTTTATCAAGCGCTGACGCCGGCGGAAAAAGCGATGCGCCGCTGATACAGCCCCCGACACCCAAAGCAGCCTGAAAAGCCGGATATCGGTTTTTCAGGCTGCTTTTATCTTGGCGCAGTTCATCATTCGGCATATCCCGGATGACAGAAAAGGCAGCCTGAAAAGTTTTCAGGCTGCCTTGCAGCATGTGTCTGCCGGGTTTAGTGCACGTCTTTCCAGTATTCCTTTTCAGGAAGTAGGCCAGCGGCAGCATAATCGCCAGCAGGAAAAATCAAGACGCCGCAGCTGATACGTTTGCGCTCGAGCTCGGGCGGGCTCGCCCATATAGGAAAGGAAGTTCACCAGGTCGCGGGCATAGTTGTCGTATTCAGGTGGTTACGATATCGCTGCTGGTCATGCTGGGTCATCGAGCCGGTGCTAACCCAGTAGAGATCAGGCACATGACCGCCGACCGTCGTCTTTCATTATCGGCATGCCTTTGTTGTCGAGCTTGACGGCCTGAATGCCCTGCTGCTCCCGACAGCGTGCGGCATACCGACTTTGTCCAAATACTACGTTGTTCCAGCCGGTGGGACGGGTCGGATCCTGATAGAAGCCGCGCAGGTAGGCGTAAAGGTAGTCGGTGCCTTTGGAACGGGCAATCAGGGTCAGATCGGGCGGCGCAGCACCAAACCATTTTTTGGCGTCTGCCGGGCTCATGTGTGCCTGCATCACGTTGCCGACTTTATCGGTGGTGAACATCAGGTTTTTTCTTGATTTCGTCTTCGCTCAAGCCGATGTCGCGCAGGCGGTTGTAACGCATGGCGGAAGCGGAGTGGCGGGACAGGCAGTAGTTGACGAAAATCTGCGCGCCGCGCTGCAGGCTGACCTGATCGCCGTGGTTAAGCTCGACATGTTCGTAGTGGCCGCCGCCTGAAGCGGATGCGGAAGCCGATGGGTGCCGCCAGCAACAGGGCAGCAAGGTGTTTTTCCAGTTTTTCATTTTTGCTGCTCCTTTCAATTGACTGCAAACAGATAGGCACAATCAGGGTAATGGCTGTATAAACGAAGAACAGAATCTTCTGGTGGCAGTACCCATGGTTACGCGGGTCGGTACTTCGAGATCGCGGTTCCATTTGTCCAAGAAGGGGGTGGCGGCAAAAATACGGTGTATAGCAGGATAAAGCCTTTTCACCAGCCAGTCGCCGAATTTCCAAGTTCTCGGGTTCGAAGCCGCCGATGGTGTACGGCAGCATGGCGCAAATAGCCGAAGCCAAGGCGTGGTGATTCGGGCCAAGAAAACCAGCAGGTTTTTCTGGTCTTTCATCCAGCCTGAAACGGTATAGAGCGGCATACCGAGGAAGAACAGGGAGTAAAAAGCCGCTGAAAGCTACGTGCGAAGCTGGTGCGCAGATCGTCGACACCAAGGCACCGAGAATGCCCAAACCGATAAAGGACACCAAGAACAGCACCAGCATTACTTTGAATGTGGTATTACGGTAGCGCACCGATTTCACCGGCGAGCGATCCAGCCATGGCAGCAGGGCAATCATCACTACAGCGGCGCCCATGCCGATTACGCCCCATACCTGGGTACCCAGGAAAGAGGGAATCGCGCGAAAAATGGCGTAAAACGGAGGAAATACCATACCGGTGCGATGTGCGGCGGGGTTTTTCAGCGTGGATCGGCCGGTTCAAAGTTCGGCGCTTCCAGAAGTAACCGCCGCCTTCGGGGGCGAAAAACAGCACCGAGCAGAACACAATCAGGAATACCACCACGCCGAGAATGTCTTTTACGGTGTGGTAGGGATGGAAAAGGAATGCCGTCGAGCGGAATGCCATTTTCGTCTTTCAGTTTTTGATTTCCACGCCGTCGGGGTTGTTGGAACCGACTTCGTGCAGGGGCGATCGGTGGGCAACCACCACGCCGAGTAGCACCAGCGGTACGGCAATTACGTGAAGGGCAAAAGAAACGGTTGAGCGTGGCATCGGAAACGTTGAAGTCACCGCGTATCCAAGTGGAAAGGTCGGGGCCGATTACCGGAATCGCACCAAACAGGGTTAATAATCACCTGCGCGCCCCGTAGGACATCTGCCCCACGGCAAGAGATAGCCCATAAAGGCTTCGGCCATCAGCGCCAGGAAAATCAGCGCGCCGAAATCCACACCAGCTCGCGCGGTTTTTGAACGAACCGTAAATCAGGCCGCGGAACATGTGCAGATAAACGACGATAAAGAAGAAGGGACGCACCGGTGGAATGCATGTAGCGGATAATCCAGCCGCCGGAAACGTCGCGCATGATGTATTCCGACCGCGGCAAAAGCCACCGGCAGGTTTTTGCGCATTGGTGGTGCCATCGGGCTGGAAGTTCATGGTCAAAGATGCCGCTGACAATCTGCAATAACCAGGCACCAACAAGGCCAGCGAGCCGAAGAAATACCAGAGTTGAAGTTTTTCGGCGCATAGTACTCGCCGACATGCTCCTTATACATCTTGGTCAGCGGGAAGTGTGCGTCTATCCAGCCGAGCAGCGCTGCTTTGGAATGGTTTTGGTTTTCGCCAGTAGGGTGTGCTAGTTTTATTCGTCGCCAATCTGAATCGAGATTGTCACTCAGATATTTATACGCGCGGAACGACCAGATTCAACGGTGCCGGTACGCCTTTTGTATACCCGTCCCTGCCAAATCGAATTTCGAGCCAAGCAGGGGCAGAAAAACCGCCCTTCCAACTGCCGCCTGCCCAAATCCGCCGCACCGACGTCAGGACGGTAGGTGGGCGAGCAGCCCAGATGGGTGCAGATGCTGATGGCAACCCAGATTTTCGGTTTGATGGCGCGGGCGAGGGTTTTGGCGAGTCTTTCGGCTGCTGATCCTGCTCGATTTCGGATCGCTCAGCTGGTCGTCTCAACGTAGCGAGATCTTTTGAGCTGCTGGTCGGTGCGGTTGAGCACGAAAATCGGCTTCGCCCTGCCATTCTGCGGTAGCTAGCTGGCCGGATTCGATTTTGCTGATATCCACTTCAACCCGCAGCACCGGCCGCTTTGAGCCTTTTCGGACGGAAACCAGCTTTTTGACAAAAGGAACTGTTGCTGCAGGCGGCGCCCACGGCACCGGCACCGGAAGTAGCAAGAATGAGAAAGCGTGACGGCGTCCTTGATTGATTTCTTTATTATCCATTTATCTCAGTCATCCGATTATTTTAGGAGAGATGAACCCTATTAAACCCTGCAAATTTTACCCTGATTTTTATCCGCTTATTAAAGCACTATTTAAAATCAGGCAAAGTTTTTAGCGAAAGTTTGATTTTACTAAAGAAAGGATTACGAAATGATAATAATTAACATAAATTAGCGGCTTAGCCGCCAAGCCTGGCGATAAAAACGACCGTGGAAAACTCCGCGGCCAGAGTCTGAGCGGCAGATTACGCAGCAGCTGTTCGGCTGGAACAAAGAGCGGCGGCAAATCGCCAGATTGGCGGTTTTGCGGTCGGCAATCAGCAGATCAGGCGTTTCTTGCCGCGCGCCGGACAAATCAGATGGTATTGGCTGCTGAGGTTGATTTGGATGTCGTGGATGCTGTCGTTCAGGCCGGTCATCTGCAACACGCGCAGCTGGCATTGAGGATGACTGACGCAGCCGGCGGCCAGCACTTCCAAATCCAATTCGCATTGCAGCGGCCGCTCATAATCGTGCCGCTGCCGTAATCGACAATGGCGGTGGCGAGCACACCTTTGACCCGCGCGCCAATCCGTCTGCGATTTCGTCTAATGTCATTATGTTCCCTTTTATTTGAGTTTATTTTCACGGAAAACGCTTTTCAGGCTGCCTGAAAGCCGCTCGCTACCATTTTACCCAACCGGCCCACTAAGTCGGGCAGTATCACCCCGCCGAACACGATGCGGTAATACGCGAACGGCACATAGTTTTTGGCCGAGACAAATTTCAAAAGCGCCCTAACCGCCAGCAGGCTGGCAACGAAAGCGGCGCAAAGCCGACGGCAATCAGGCCGATATCGGCCAGCGTAAACAGCGCGCGGTGCTTGAATACATCGTAAGCGGTGGCGGCCACCATTACCGGCACAGCGAGAAAAACGAAAATTCGGTGGCGGCCTTCGCGGCTGATGCCCCACCACATGCCGCCCATAATGGTGCTGCCCGAGCGCGAGGTACGGGCACCAGCGCCAACTACCTGCGCTCAAGCCGACCACCAGCGCATCGCGGATACGCATATCGTCAACGCTCTGTACCCGCGCTTCGGTGCGGGCGCTGCGTTTTTCCACCCACAAAATCACCAAGGCACCAAGCACCAGCGCCACGGCCACGCTTTAGCGGATTAAACAGCTTTTTCTTTAATCTGTTTGCTAAACAGCAATCCCATCACCGCAGCCGGAATAAAGGCCACCGCCAGATTGAGCACAAAGCGGTTGGCTGCCGCATCCCCTGCCCAAACCCTTCAGCACCGAAACAAAGCGCTGGCGGTATTCCACCACCACCGCCAGTACCGCGCCAAGCTGGATGGCGATTTCAAATACCTTGCCCTTGCTGTGAAAAATCCAGCAGCGATTCAAACACAATCAGATGCCCCTGTGCTGGAAAATCGGCAGAAACTCGGTCAGCCCTTCGATAATGCCCGCAGCAGCGCCTTCAAAAATCAGCACATCCACAATCCAACCGTTCCGGCTGCCTTGCGCAGCCAGGCAATCAATATGCCGAAACCGCTGCGACAGCGGCTTCAGACAAACCGATGCAGCCTGAAACGCACCGGCGTTTTTCAGGCTGCTTTCAGTATGGTGCAAACAGTAAAACCGTTAGCGCGCAGCTTCTTTTGAGACAGGCTCAGCCCCTTTGCTTTTTGTGAGCGCCTTTGGCGGCTGGCTCGGCATATTGCGCTGCCTGCGCACTTTGGCGATCAACTCGTCCATGGTTTGCATGCTTTGCTGGGTCAGACCGTGTGAAAACAGCATTTTGTATTTGCCGCCGATGATTACGGTCGGCGTGCCTTCGATATTGTATTTGGTGGTCAGTTCGGCCATCTGCTTGGCTTTTGGCGGCATTGCCGCTGTCCTGATAGGCGGCCAGCAGGCGTTTGCCGAAACGCTGGCGGCCGATCCATTCGACGGCGGTGGTCGGATTCCACAATTCGACATGCTTGTCGAACACCGCAGAGAAAATCGCCGGATTGGCCTGCTGTTTCAGGCCGGACTGGTTTACCGCCACCGCCAGCCGCGCCAAACCGGCATGGCGTGGCGACCACACCACCTGCTCGGTGCGGAAATAAGTGTCGGAAGGCAGCGAGCGCACGTGTTTGAGCAAAAATCGGATCCAAGTTTTTGCAGTGGATGCAGTCGTAGCTGAAAAATTCGACAACTCGATTTTTGTCCTGGTGCAGCGCTTCAACCGGCTGTTTTACCCACTTCGTAATCGGTGCCTTCGGTCAGGGCGTGGGCGGAGCCGAAAGCCAGTGCCAGCAGGCCGGTGAACAGGGTGGTTTTTGAATTTCATGCGGATTCCTGTCAAGTGTTTGCTGTGGATGGGATGATTAGCGGCTCTGCACGCGATGCCGTTGCCCTGCAACAGTTTGCGCGTACGTTCGGCTTCTTTATTGTCCAGCGCGCCGGTTTCTACGCGGTACACGCGGCGGCCCTTGACTTCGGCTTCGACTACGCCGGTGCGCACGCCCAAAAACGCGGCGCGGGCACGCTGATCGTCGGCGGCCTGGCGGCTGGAATAGGAACCGAGCCGCAATCTGCTGCGGGCGGATTTTTCAGGCTGCCCGGCTTCGGTTTTGGCTTTGCATCGCTTTTTCGCCTGGCTTTGGCGGTTTTAGCCTGGCTTTCGCGTTTGGCGGCACTGCTCGCGCTCAAACTTGCGGCGGGCTTCGCGGATGGCGGTTTCGCGGGCTTTTTCGATGCCGCCGCTTTCCAAAAATCTGATCGGCGCTGGGTTTGACCGCTGACGGGTCAAAAACGTTGTTCGGCTTTGTCGGCTTTTTCCGCCTTATCGGCTGGCCTTGCGCTCCTGCTCCGCCCCTGTCGGCTTTGGCGGCGGCTTCGCGTTCAGCTTTTTTCTTTCCCGCTCGCGCCGGCGTTCGCGCTCCTGCTCGCGTTCTCTTTCCGCCCGCTCTTCGCTTAATTCGTCGCGCTCGGCTTTTTCAGGCTGCCGGGCGTTTGTCGCGGATTTCTTCGTCTTCCGCTGCGGGCGGGTTTCTTCGGCCCTGTCGTCCAATATGGCTTCGTCGAAACCTTTTTCAGGCTGCCTGCTTTCAGGCTGCGCGGGCGTTTCGGGGCGGAAAGCGGATTCTGCCGCGCGCCTGCTCGGGCTTTGAGCGCTTCGGGCTTGAGCACCTCGCGGGCGGCTTTGTCGCTGCGCTGATCGGCGGGCTGCTTTTGAAATCGTGCTGCTTGTTGTTGTTGATGACAAACAGCACGCCGGCCACGGTAATCAGGCTGACGATGGCGCCGATCATAAAGCTGAGCAGGCCTTTGCCGCGCTCGTGTCGGATCGCTAGGGAACCTTTGTCGGATGGAATCGGTGCGCGCGGCTGCCGGTTGCGGCGGCTGTGCGGCGAAAGCGGCGCATTTTAGCAAATCTGGCCGCCGAAATGAATATTGCCGGTTTCGCCTGCGCCGCCGCAGCCGGAAACACCGCCGCCGCAGGGGTTTTCAGGCAGCCTGAAAACCCTGCGGCGCTTTAATCGCCCTCTTCTGCCGCTTCGTCCAGACTTTTCAGCCAGGCCAGTTTTTCGGCGATTTTGACTCAAACCGCGCGGCACGGGGCGGTGAAACTCGGTTCGTCCAGGCTCGGCATATAGGGTTTCGCCGGCGGCGTAGGCGTGCGGTTCGTTGTGGGCGTAGCGGTAGTCGCGGCCGTAGCCGAGTTCTTTCATCAGCTTGGTGGGGGCGTTGCACAGGTGCACGGGTACTTCGGTGCTGCTGGTTTCGCGCACGAAGGCGCGCATTTGGTTGTAGGCGCTGTATCCGGCGTGGATCTGGCGGCGGCGGCCAGATACAGCACCGCTTGGGCGAGCGCCAGTTCGCCTTCGGGCGAGCCGAGCCGCTCGTAGGTTTGTGCGGCGTCGTTGGCGATGGTAAGCGCGCGCGGGTCGGCCAGGCTGATGTCTTCCCAGGCGAAGCGGACGATGCGGCGGGCGAGATAGTGCGGATCGGCGCCGCCGTCGAGCATGCGGCAGAACCAATACAGCGCGGCGTTGGGGTGCGATCCGCGCATGGATTTGTGCAGGGCGGAGATTTGGTTGAAACTGGTCGCCGCCTTTTGTCGAAACGGCGCAGCTGGGTGCCCAGGCTTTGGGCGGCAAATTCGGCGCTGATGTCGTTGAGCCCGCGCTGGTTTTGGCGGCTTGGAGCAGCTGTTCGAGCAGGTTGAGCAGGCGGCGGGCGTCGCCGTCGGCAGCCTGAACCAGCAGGGTGCGCGCTTCGACGGCCAGTTTGACGCCTTGGCTTTTCAGGCAGCCTGAAACCTTGTCGGCCAGTTGGCCCAAATCGTCGGCAGACAAAGGTTTGAGCGTGTACACCTGGGCGCGGCTCAACAGCGCGGAATTGACTTCAAACGACGGGTTTTCGGTGGTGGCACCGATAGCGTGATCAGCCCGCTTTTCCACATGGGGCAGAAAAAGCGTCCTGCTGCGATTTGTTGAAGCGGTGGACTTCATCGACAAACAATATGGTGCGCCCGCCCTGCCGCCAGGCCAGCTCGGTTCTTCATCACCGCCTCGCGGATTTCTTAACGCCGGAGAACACCGCCGAAATCGGCGAAACTGGGCGTCGAAACCGCGGGCGATAATCCGCGCCAGCGTGGTTTTGCCGATGCCCGGGCTGCCCTACAGCAGCATCGAATGCGGCACGCCGCCTTCCAGCGCCACCCGTAGCGGCTTGCCCTCGCCGATCAGGTGCTGCTGGCCGAGTACGTCGTCGAGCGACTGCGGGCGCATCCGTTCGGCCAGCAGGGCTTCGGGCGGGGCGGTAAAAAGGTCTTGCATGGCAGGCAGCCTGAAAAAGGGAAAAACGGGATTATAGCGGTAGATAGTAAACAGGCAGCCTGAAAACGCTTTTCAGGCTGCGCTTGCTTGCTGGCAAACGGTGCTTTGGTTGATAATGCGGCCTTACCCGTCTTTACGAAAGGAAGACATGATGAAAAACCGTCAGTGATTTTGCGCCGCGCTGTTTGCCTGGGGCGGCCGTGCCGAAACCGGCGGCCTGCTCGGCGGCGGCGCGGGGGGCGGCAGCTTCGGCGGCAACCTGATTAAAGCCTATGTGAAAAACCAGTGCAGCGCGGAGTTGAACAAACGCAAAGAATGGCGCCTGATTACGCTGGCGATGAGCGAGCGCCAGCAGCAGAGTTGAAGACCGCATCTGCGGCTGCGCCGCCGAAGCGCCGCAGCAGATTTCCGCCGCCGATTTGGGGCAGCTGGTCAGCGAAGCAGGCCGCACCGGCGTGGCGGCGGAAGTAACCGCCAAAACCGTTACCGCCTCGCTTCAAGCGGCTGTACCGCGACCGCTGATGCCCCGTCAGGCAGCCTGAAAACTTTCAGGCCGCCTTCGCCGCTGCCAGCCAATATTCGAGGAATCCCCATGCAAACCCGCTCCGGCGACCTGATCGCTTTGGCCAAGGCCGGCGAATTTGATGTGATCGTTCACGGCTGCAGCTGCCAGTGCGCCAGCGGATGCGGGCATTGCCAAAGCAGATTAAAGGCCGAGTTCCCCGCCGCCTACGCCGCCGACTGCGCCACGCCCAAAAGCGCGGACAACTCGGCCAGATCAGCACCGCGAGATCGATTGCAACGGCCACGCGCTTACCGTTGTCAATGCCTACACGCAGGCGCACTGGCACGGCAGCGGCGTGCTGGCAGACTACGACGCCATCCGCCTGGCCATGCGCCGGATCAAAACGCAGTTTTTCCGGCCGCCGCATCGCCTACCGAAAATCGGCGCCGGCCTGGCGCGCGGCGATTGGGCGCGCATCGCCCGGATTATCGACGAAGAACTCGCCGGCGAAACGCACACGCTGGTGCTGTACCAGCCGTGTTAAAAATTCTGTTCGAGCTGCCTGAACGCATCAAACGCACCCAGGCAGCCTGAAAATCCGTCTAACCCCAACCCGAGACCCCGCCATGAAATACATCAGCACCCGCGGCCAGACCGCACCCAAAACCTTCAGCGAAAGTCCTGCTTGTGCTTTGCGCCCGACGGCAGCCTGATGATGCCCGAAGAATACCCGCCGTCAGCGAAACCATGCCGAGCGCTGGCGCGGCCTGAGCTGGCGCTGATTTGGCGTTTGAAGTGATCCGCCTGTTCGCCACCGACATCCCGAAAGCGACCTGCGCGAAATCATCAATACAAAAGCTACACCGCCGAAGCTCGGCAGCGACGACATCACCCCGTACGCAGCCTGAAAGACGGCATCAGAATCCAAGCCCCTGTCCAACGGCCCCACCCTTGCCTTCAAAGACATGGCGATGCAGTTTCTCGGCAACTGCTTTGAATACGTGCTCGAGCGCGAAAACCAGCAGCCTGAACATCCTCGGCGCCACCAGCGGCGACACCGGCCCGCGCCGCCGAATACGCCATGCGCGGCAAACGCGGCATCCACGTTTTCATGCTCGCCCGAAGGCCGCATGAGCGCCCTTCCAGCGCGCCCAAAGATGTACAGCCTGCAAGACGAAAACATCGTCAATATCGCCGTGCGCGGCATGTTCGACGACCGCCAGGACATCATCAAAGCCGTCCAGTCCGACGCCCGCTTTAAAGAGCAATACCAAATCGGCACCGTCAACAGCATCAACTTCGCCGCATCGCCGCCCATCGCCTACTACTTCGCCGGCTACTGCCGCGCCACCGAAAGCAACCGCGAAACCGTCAGCTTCTGCGTGCCCAGCGGCAACTTCGGCTAACGTCTGCGCGGGCCACATCGCCAAACAAATGGGGCTGCCCATCCGCCGCCTGATCGTCGCCACCAACGAAAACGACGTGCTCGACCAGTTCTTCAAAAACCGGCGCCTACCGCCCGCGCAGCCCACCGGAGCACTACATTTACGTAACCTCCAGCCCGTCGATGGACATCTCCAAAGCCTCCACTTTCCGAGCGCTTCGTCTTCGACCTGATGGAGCGTGACTGCGACGCTATCCAAGCCCTGTGGGCGGAAGTCGCCAGCGGCAAAGGCTTCGATCTGCACTCCAGCTCGACGAAATCCGCAAAGAATACGGCTTCGTCTCCGCCAATCCACCCACGCCGACCGCCTCGCCACCATCCGCGCCGTTTATCAGGACGGCGACGGCCTGATCGACCCCCACACCGCCGACGGCGTCGCAGCCGCCCGCGAACTGCACGAGCCCGGCGAAACCGTCGTCTGCCCTCGAAACCGCCCTGCCCGCCAGAGTTTGAAGACACCATCCGCGAAGCGCTCGGCAGCAGCGTCGCCGTCCCCGTCCCGCCAAACTCGAAGGACTGGAAAGCCTGCCGCAGAAAAGTGCTGACTGTGCCCAACAACGCCGAAGCGGTGAAAACCGTGATCCGCGAAAAACTGGCTTAGATATTTTTCAGGCTGCCCCGCACCCGCAGCCTGAAATAGCAGGCAGCCTGAAAACCGGTTTTCGGTTTCAGGCTGCCTGCGCCGCACCACACCAGCCCATAAGCAGAGGAACACACCGCGACCACCGCGCCCTACCCTATGCCGAGATGCTGGAACAGATGACCGATTCGATCGTCTATGCCGACTGCGAAGGCATCATCCGCTTTTTGGAACCGCGCTTCGGAAGCAATGTTTCGCTTCAGCGCGCCGGCGAAGCGCTCGGCCAAAAGCCTGACATCATCATCCCCGAATACCCTGCGCGCGCGCACTGGCGCGGGTTTTATGCCGCCATCGAATCGGGCGCAACCAAGCACGGCGGCAAAGCCACGCGCACCAAAGCGCTGCACAAAGACGGCAGCTTTATCTACGCCGAAGTCAGCTTCTGCGTCATCATCGGCGATGACGGCAAAGTCTGCGGCTCGCTGGCTTCGTCCCGCCCCTGCGCCACGCCTAAGCAGGCGCAGTAAGCCTCGAGCTGGCAACGTGCCAAAGGCAGCCCTGAAAGCCGGTTTTCAGACTTTCAGGCTGCCTTTGGGCAAACCCAATGCCCGCCAACCGCTCTAGCCTGCCGGCGCCTGCCCGTCCGTTTTTCAGGCTGCCGGCAATGATTGAAAGAACCCCATGAGCAAACCCTTCGTTCTCCACGCCGCCCTATTGACCCCTACTGCTGGCCGCCTGCCGGCTCGGATGCAGCGGGAAGCGGTCACCGCTCGCCGCATCATCCCCAAGCCCAACCACCAAGCTGGCGCGTGGTTTTTGCTGGGCGACGAGACCGCAAAAGACGTACTGCCCGAATGCATCGCCTGAAATGTCTGTCCGACCGGCAGCGAAACGGCGTTTGCACTACCGCCCGAGCAGGCGATCGCCGCTCAAACCGCCGATGCCGCGCAGCAGGCTAGCGCTCGGGCGTGCTGGTGGTCGATTCCCGAAAACCGGTGCGCTGCCCGGTTACCCGTGAACACATACGTGATAGCGCGGCAGGCCGTGTGCCGGCGCTGGCGGTGTTGTTCACACAGAGCGATGCGCTGGATGACAAAGATCTGCTGGAACTCGGAAATCATGGAAATACGCGATCTGCTCAACAGCTAGTGAAATGGACGGCGAGCATGCGCGTATCTATGTCGGCGATCAGGGTCTGCGAGCAGCTGCTGGCCGATGCTGCCGCGCTGCTACCGCGGCCGCAGTCGTCCGCGCTGGCAGACAGACGCCGCCTGCACGGCTATATCTACAACCTGAGCCGCGCAGAAGGCGGCCATGCTCGTCGGCCGGCGACAGATGGACATCTGGATAGGGCGGGCAGACGAGGCGCTGCAGGCTGGTCGCGCCGCAAAAGCGTGGCCGACGGCGAAACGCCCGAAGCGTGGCTGGAAACCGAGATGCTGGCGGCAGCCGCCGGCCAGCGCTTTTGCTGCAGCAAAACGGCAGGCTGATTGCCGCCGGCGTGGTGGAAGACGCCGAATAAAGCGCGCCGACGGCAAAGCAGCCCTGAAAACAATCAGCGTTTTCAGGCTGCTTTGCCGGCCAGCCGCCGACAAATCAAACCATCGGGCAGCCTGAAAGGTTTTTCAGGCTGCCCGACGATTGTTTTACGCGCGCACTCAGCGCTTCATCGGCAGTACCGGATGCAGGCGGTGGCTTTTGGTCGCGTTGGCGGCCACTACGCCGGCGCAGCGCGGCGAAATGGCGCTCGGCTTCGTCCAGGCTTTTGTGCGGCGGGATTTTCAGGGCGACGGCGTTCAGGTTTTGGTAGTCTGCATAGCACTTCGGCGCCGTAGGCGCGGGCGGCAGCCAAGAGCGGAGTGCGGTCTTTGGCTTCGTTGAAAACACTAATCAGGTCGTGCGGCTGCGGCAGGCTGTCGGCGGCATCGGGTGCCGGTGGTGCGGGGCGGACGACTTCAGGCGTGGTGCCGCTACAGGCGGCGCAGGATGCAGCTGCAGCGCGGCGGCGGTCAGTCGGTTGGGATATTCATGCTTGGCTGTTCCGTGGGAAAAACGGCTTTCAGGCTGCCCGGCGGTTCGAAGCGGAATGCTTTTGCAGCGGCAGGCAGCCTGAAAGCGGCAGGCGGTTTAGGGTTTGACTTCCTGGCCGTTGATGCTCACCGATTTGAGCGTCAGGTGGTATTTTTGCTGCCGTCGATGAAGTTGATCACCGCCGGCACGTTACCAGCGCGGGGGCGAAGGCGTAGTTTACGGTGTCGTCGCCGCGTTGGACGGTAAACTGGTTGATCTGGGTTTTGCCGCCGGCGATGCTGATGGTTTTGCTGCCGGCCGGGCGCATGCCGCCGACGTTGTAGAGTTTTTGCCGTTGGTGATTTTTCAGGCCGGCGGGCAGTTTGCCGTCGTTAAACGCCAGCTGCCAGGACAGGGTAAACAACCATCACGCTCGCCGGCCACCGCGTCGGTATGGACATCGTCGGCGCGGGCTGTAGGTGGCTTTACCGCCGGCAAACTGGGCGAGACGTATAGACTTTGCCGTTGCGTACGTCGCGGTAGCTGGGTTTTGAGCTGGTTGCCGACGATGGTGCCGCCGCTGAAGCGGATTTTGTAGAGCGGCACGTTGATGTTGGCGCTGACGGTGTAGCTGTTGCCGCTGCGTTTGAAGGTCATGGTGGCGGGAATGCCGTAGCTGCCGCTGTATTTTCAGGGTGGCGCTTTGCGGATTTCGCCGGCCTGTGCCGACAATGCGGCGCAGGCTGAAAGACGGCGGCGCCGAGTTTGCTCCATGCGTCTCACGATCTCGTTTCCTTTGTTGCGTATTCGAGAAAAAGCCGCTTTCAGGCTGCCTGAAACGGCCGGTCAAAACGGGCGCGAATGTAACACGGCTGTTTGTTAAATTGCCGCCGCTTTTTGGTAAGCCTGTGCGGTTTTGCCGCGCTCAGTAACCGAGACGCTGGCAGATGGTGGAAACCAGGCCGGCTTGGTTCAGGGTGTAAAAATGCAGGCCGGGCGCGCCTTCGTGCAGCAGGCGCGAGCACATTTCGGTAACTACGTCCAGCGCCAGCGCCTTGATCGACGCGGTATCGTCGCCGTAGGACTGCAGTTTCAGCCGCAGCCAGCGCGGAATCTCGGCGCCGCAGGTATCGGCAAAGCGCGAGAGTTTGGAAAAACTGGCAATCGGCATAATCCCCGGCACACCGGAATCTCCACGCCGGCCGCGCGCAGTCGTCGACAAAACGGAAATAGGCGTCGGCATTGTAGAAAACTGGGTAATCGCCGAATCGGCACCGGCTTCTACCTTGCTGACAAAATGGCGCATATCGTCTCGGAGGCTGCGCGACTGCGGATGGTATTCGGGATAGGCGGCTACTTCGATATGAAAATCGCGCGGCCGTAGCGCCTCGCGGATAAAGCGCCACCAGCTCGGCGGCATAACTCACGCCGCCGCCGGACAAACCGACGACCGGAAGGCGAATGTCGCGCGCAGGGCAACGATATGGCGCACGCCCATGCTTTTTGTATTCGTCCAACAGCGCGGCCACTTCCGTCGCGGCTCACGCTGATGCAGGGCAGGTGCGGCGCCGCCGGCGTGCCTCGAAAGCATGGCGTCGCCGATGGCCTGCAGCGTGCCGCTGCGGGTCGAACCGCCGGCGCCGGACGTGCAGGAAAAGAACGCGGGCTTAAACTGCCCGAGCTGGCGGCGGGTCAGCACTGCTTTTTCGTGCCCTTCGGCGTGCGGGTGGAAGAATTGAAGCTGAGTCTGGAAATCATATCGGAGCGGGCGCAGGCGCCGTCAAAGCAAAAGCGGCAACATAAACCCGCCGCCGCCGCTTGGCGAAGGCGCACACGCCCGCGCAGCCTGAAAATATTCGGCGCCAAGATGAAAGATTTTAACGGCGGATTGCGCCGGCATTCGGGCACCGGCGGCAACGTATGGTTAGCAGCCTGAAAGCCGCGAAACCGGCTTTCAGGCTGCTTTTGCCGCTGTCCATGCGGCTGAAATTTCTGTACAAACTCCCCAATCCACGCAGGCGGAAATCTTGCTTGGTCTGCAATAACTGAAGAAACCGACTGCCGCTCAAACTCAGGCAAGACTCCCGCCTGCACGGGAATGACGGCGTTCTTGGCTTTCCGCTTCATGCCGCACCGCGCGAGCTGGCTGTTTTTGTGTTTTTGAAGCGCTGCCAGACGGTCTTTTCAGGCTGCTTTTTGCCCGCCGTTTTTCCCGCGCGGTTCAAATATCGCCGGCGGCGGTAGTGGACAAAATCAGGCGGTACCGTCGGCCGACTGGCTGGCTGCTGCGGCTCTTCGTGCCACAGGCTCGCGCTCGAACGACGGGAAAAAGGCATCACCCGCCGGCGCCAGGCGCACTTCGGTCAGGCGCAGGTCGGTGGCGGAGTCGAGCGCCTGCCGGTAGATTTCGGCGCCGCCCATGACGACGATTTCGCGCTCGCCGGCGCAGGCAGCCAGCGCGGCGGCCAGCGACGGCATCACTTCAGCAGCCGTCGGCCCGATAGCCGCTCTGGCGCGAAATGACGATGTTGCGCCGCCCGGGCAGCAGCCGGCGCGGCAGGCTCTCCCAGGTTTTGCGCCCCATCAGCACCGGCTTGCCAGGGTGTATTGTTTGAAAAAGGCGAAGTCTTCGGGCAGGTGCCAGGGCATGGCGTTGCCGATGCCGATGCAGCCGTTTTTCGCCGACGGCGGCAATCAGGGTAATGGTTTGCATAGCGGGTTTTCCAAGCATTGGAGGGACGGCGGCGCTGTTCAGGCAGCCTGAAAAGCAGCCTGAAAACGGGTTGGCCGGCTTTCAGGCTGCCTCACAGGCGCTCGGCGACACGCGCGCAAAACAGCGGGTCGGCCAGCAGGGTGTTGTGGCCGGCGTCGGTTTCAAAGGCGGCGTCGCCCTGTTTCAGCAGCGCGGCCAGGCGGCGGCTGTGTTCCACCGGAATCAGGGTGTCTTGGCGGCCGTGAACCAGGGTGATTTGGTGTGGGCGGCGGCGCTCAGAAATTCGGCGGACGGAATGCGGTATTTGATTAAAAACGGCGGCACGAAAGGCACTTTTTCCTGCTGCAAAACCGCCAAACCCTCATAAGGCGCTGGCCAGCAGCAGGCTGTCGGCCCGATACTGCTGCGCGGTGCGGGCGGCCAGCCCGCTGCCGAGCGAGAAGCCGACCACCACCAAACGCCCTTCGCCCTGCGCGCGCGATATTCGGCCATGCGCTCGGCATCGGCATAAAAGCTGGTCTTGGTTGTCGATCTGCCCGCCGCTTTTGCTGTAGCCGCGGTAGTCGAACACATAGCTCTCGTAACCCAGCGCGGCAAAAGCGCTCGGCCACTTCGCCCCAGCTGTCAGGCGCGCCGGCGTTGCCGTGGAAAAACAGCAGCCGGCCTTTGGCAGGCGCGTCGGCGGCAAAATGCAGGCTGTGCAAAACGGTGCCGTCGGCAGCCGGCAGGCGGATTTTCTTCAAACGGCCGCGCAAAGCGGAAAGCGTAGTTTTGCGCCAAGACTGCGGGGCGGAACAACAGCCGCTCCCTGCACGCGAAATACAGTGCCGCCAGCGGCAGCAGGACAAACACCACGGCCAGCGTAGCCAAAAATGGTGAGCAGTTTTTAATGCTGATCATCTTTCAGGCTGCTTCAAACACGGTTTTCAGGCTACCCGCAGCGTGGCAGGCAGCCTGAAAAACGGGGGTTTACTTCACGCGGCGCACGGGGTGAAATACTCGTCGGGCGCACTTAGGCTGTGCAGCCCTTCGTTGGGGCTGAGCTGGACGAAACGAGTGGCGCCGTCGGCGCAGCTTAAGGCAACAACGATACGCAGGTATTTTTCTGCGGCTGGATCAGCTTCAGCGATTTTTGCAACGATTGGGCGTATTGTTTGTTCTCCTGCGGCGTGCTGAGACCATCGTCCGCATTGATGCTGTCGCGGATGTCTTTGGCCAGCTGTTTGCCGCTGATCCAACTCGCTTCGTGGACACTAGCCCTGCTGTTTATTGCGGCAGCTGGCTTTGACCTCGGCGAATTCTTCAAAGCCGTGTTTGCCGATAACGAATTTATCGACTCCCTTGCCCCTGCTAGCGCCGTAGCTGGCGCGGTGCGGATTGCCCCTCGGCATAAACGGCGCCCGCCAGCAGCAGCGATGCGGCAAGCAGAATGGTTTTCATGCGGTTTGCAGTTTCATGGTTTCTCCTTAAAACGGATACGGGTTGGCAATATTCAGGCTGCTTATTTGCGGCGCCGGCGCTCGCCCGGCAGACCCATGTCCGCCCATTTGACGATGTTCGCCACTTCGGCGGGGTTGAGTTCGTAAAACTGGCCGCGTTTTTAGGCGGTTGGGCAGGCCGATCGGGCCGAAGCCGACGCGCACCAGACGGCTGACGGTGAGCCCGAAGTGCTCGAAAATGCGGCGCACTTCGCGGTTGCGGCCTCTTTTGATCACCACGCGCTGTACCATTTGTTGGCGCCCTCGCCGCTCTGCTCGAAAAATGCGCTCGACTTTCGCCAAACCGTCTTCCAGCATCACGCCGGTTTCGGTCAGTTCGCGCATTTGTTCGGTGCTCATTTCGCCGAGCACGCGCACGGCGTATTCGCGCTCGACTTCAAAACTCGGGTGGGCGAAACGCCGCACCAGCTCGCCCGAAGTGGTGAGAATCAGAGACCGCTGGTGTTGATGTCGAGCCGGCCGATAGCCACCCAGCGGCTGCTGGCGGCCTGCGGCAGGCGGTCGAAAAATGCTCACGCGGCCTTGCGGGTCGTCGCGCGAGACGATTTCGCCTTCCTGCTTGTAATACAGAATGATGCGCGGCAGCCTGTCCGCCCATTTGAGTTTGATCACGCTGCCTTTTACCGTTACCTGATCGTCGGGCGTTACTTTGTCGCCCAAGCCGGCGGTTTTGCCGTTTACCCGCACCAGGCCGGCGGCGATCCATTCTTCCATTTCGCGGGCGCGAGCCGACGCCCGACGCGGCCAGCACTTTTTGCAGGCGTTCGGGCTCGATGCGCGACAAATCGCTGCGCCGTTCTTTTGAGTTCGCGCGCGCCGCTCCATGATTTTTCTGGTTGGGATTGCGCACGATGAGTTTTTCGCCTTGGCGGCGCGCTGTTTGGGCGCGCGGCTGTCGCGGCGGCTTTCAGGCTGCCCCTCGCATCGCGGTCGGAAAAGCGGTTGCCGACATCCGCGCCGGCACCTTTGCCGCGGCGCGGGGTTGTCGGCCGCGGCAGACTGGCGGCGGCCTTTTTCAGGCTGCCCTGAAACGGGCGGCTGCTCCATTCGTCGGCAGCGGCACGGCGGCTTTCAGGCTGCCCTGCGGCCGCCGCGCGGGTTTTGGCGGAGCAGCGGCGGCGCCGTCGCGCCATTGGCGTTTGCTGGTTTTTTCTTCGGCATATCGTTCTCCTAACGCGCCCTCTAGCGCCGGGCGGCGGGCGGTCTTCTGCGGTTTGGCAACGGCAGGGGGTGGCGGGCGGGGCAGTTTTCAGGCTGCCTCTTCCCAATAATCAACGTAAAGCTGCAGCTCGGTATTGCCGCGCCATTCGTTTACCGTGGGACGGTAAACGGTGCGGATTTTCGGCGGCAGGCGCTCGCTGCAGCGCCAGAACATCGCCTCGAAGCTGCGGCCTTCTTTTTGCAGCCAGGCTTTCAGGTGGCGGCCTTCGCTGCCCATGCTCTGCTGGCGCAGCACTTCGAATTCGTCGCTGAAACTCGGCGGCGGAAAGCCCTGCCCCCACACCTGCAGCGACAGCGTGCGCGCATGTTCGAGCGTGATGTCGGCGGCTTTCAGGCTGCCGTCGGTGATAAAGGTTTGCGCCAGCGTTTCGGCTTCGACCACGGCGGCGGCAGCCTCTTCGAAAGCAGCCCTGAAACGGCGCAAAGTCGGCCTCGGCAATGCTCAGGCCGGCGGCCATGGCGTGGCCGCCGAATTTGATGATCAGCCCGGGATGGCGCTTGACACGGCATCGAGAATGTCGCGCAGGTGCATGCTGGAATCGAGCGGCCGGAGCCGCGCACTCGCCGTTGTCGGCGGGGGCAAACACGATGGCGGGGCGGTGAAGCGCTCTTCAGGCGTGCTGGGCAACAATACCGACCACGCCCTGATGGAAGTCCTCGCGGTACACCGCCAGCGTGGTTTGGCTCGGGCGGCAGGGTGTCGGGGCAGGCGGCAAGCGCGTTTTCCAGCATGCCCTGCTCGATTTCCTGACGCACCTGGTTCAGGCTGTTGAGTTCGCCGGCGATTTCCTGCGCTTCTTCCAGGCTGCCGGCCAACAGGCAGGCGATGCCGACCGACATATCGTCGAGCCGGCTGGCGGCATTGATGTGGCGGCGCCAGCGCAAAGCCCATATCGAAAGGCTGGGCTTTGGCTGATCGCGACGGGCGACTTCAAACAGCGCGCGCACGCCGTGGCTCATCAGGCCGCTGCGGATGCGTTTGAGCCCCTGCGACACCATGATGCGGTTGTTATGGTCCAGCGGCACCACGTCGGCCACCGTGCCCAGCGCCACCAGATCCAAAAGTTCGCCCAGATTCGGCTCTTTCAGGCTGCCTTGCGGGGCGAAACGGCCGCGTGCGCGCAATTCGGCGCGCAAGGCCATCAGCACGTAAAACATCACGCCGACGCCGGCCAGATTCTTTGCTGGGGAAAGGTGCAGCTGGGCTGGTTGGGATTGACGATCAGGCAGTCAGGCAGCGTGTCGCCGGGCAGGTGGTGGTCGGTAACGATCACGTCCAATCCCAGCTCTTTGGCGCGCGCCACGCCGGCGACGCTGGCGATGCCGTTATCAACGGTCAAGAGCAGCTGTGCACCGCGCGCGGCGGCCTGCTCGGCCAGCGCCGGCGTCAGGCCGCAGCCGTCGGTAAAGCGGTTGGGGAACGATAAAAGTCGGTGCGCGCGCCCAGTGCCCTGCGTAGCCTTTTGATGCCGACCGTGCAGGGCGGTGGCGCCATCGGCGTCGTAGTCGGCGGCACTCAGGATGCGCTTCGCCGTTTTTCCACCGCGTCGGCCAGGCGGCGGGCGGCGGCGGTGCAGTTGGTCAATTCGGCAAAGGGAATCAGGCTGCTTAGGCGGTCTTCGAGTTCGTGCTCGCCGCCGATCGGGCGGGCGGCAAACAGCCGCGCCAGCAGCGGATCGGCACCGGCCGCTGAAGGCGGCGCAGCAGTTCGGGATTGACAGGACGGTTTGGATGGCTTTGCTGACAGGCATATTCGTTGATGTGGGCTTTCAGGCTGCCTGAAAAAGGCAGCCTGAAAGCGCGAAAATCGGAAAAACGGAATCGGCCGCCATTTTATCCCTGTGAGTGCCCGCATCAGAAAGGGCGGCGGCAAAATAAAGCCGGCAGCCTGAACACGCCGCTGGCCGCCGGCGCGGGCTTTTGGCCATAATCCGCGCCGTTTTGCCCCAGCACTTTTTTTGCCGAAAGATCCGCCATGAGCCATCCGAAAATCCGCAAAGCCGTTTTTCCCTGTTGCCGGCATGGGCACGCGCTTTCTGCCCGCTACCAAAGCCAGCCCGAAAGAAATGCTGCCCATCGTCGATAAGCCGCTGATCCAGTATGCGGTGGAAGAAGCGGTGGCCGCCGGCTGCACCGAAATCGTGTTCGTAACCGGCCGCAGCAAGCGCAGCATTGAAGACCATTTCGACAAAGCCTACGAATTGAAACCGAGCTGCAGCTGCGCCACAAGGAAAAAGCTGCTCGACCAGGTGCAGAGCATTTCTGCCCTGCGGGCATCACCTGCATGTATATCCGCCAGGCCGGAAGCGCTGGGACTGGGACACGCGGTGCTGTGCGCGCAGGCGGCGGTGGGCAGCGAGCCCTTTGCCGTGGTGCTGGCCGACGACTTAATCGATTGCGCCGCGCGGCGCCTTGAGCCAGATGATCGAAATTTACGAGCAAACCGGCAGCAGCGTGCTGGGGGTAGAGACCGTCGATCCGGAGCAAAACCGCGTCCTACGGCATTATCGAAACCTCGCCCTGGCAGTCTTGGCAGCGCATCTCCAGCATTGTGGAAAAACCGAAGCCCGAAGAAGCACCGTCGAATCTGGCGGTGGTCGGCCGCTACATTCTCACGCCGCGGATTTTTCGAACTGCTGCACACCGTCGGCCACGGCGCCGGCGGCGAAATCCAGCTCACCGACGGCATCGCCAAACTTTTGGAATACGAACCGGTATTGGCGCACGCTTTTCGAGGGCACGCGCTACGACTGCGGCAGCAAAATCGGCTATCTCGAAGCCACGCTGGCTTTCGGTCTCAGGGCACCCTGAAACCGGCGCCGCCTTTAAAGAACTGATCCGACGCTACGCGGCAGCCTGAAAACGCTACCCGCCGCGCCAAAACCAAGCCCAGCGGACAAAACGGTGCGCGGTGCGCACCCCTACAACCCCTTGCCGCCGCAAGATATTTTCAGGCAGCCTGAACGCCGTAGGGTGCGCCCCGCGCACCGAATACGCCCGGAACTGCACAAACGGCGCACGGTATGCCCCGACGCCAACCGCTGCCGCCGTCACATTTTTCAGGCAGCCTGAACCCCGCCCCGCCCTTTCTCAGGCTGCCTTGCCCCGACCACGCATCCACACGCCCACGCCAGTGACCCAAGCCTGAACCCTAAGCCGCCCCGCCCTCGCCCCTATGCCGACAAACGCACGCTGACCATGCTGCTGTTGGGCTTTTTCCGCCGGGCTGCCGATTATGCTGATTTTCTCCACGCTGTCGCTGTGGCTGTCGGAAGCGGGGTGGAATTAAAGACCGTAACCATGTTCAGCTGGGCGGGGCTGGGCTATTCCTTCAAATTTATCTGGGCGCCGCTGGTGGACGCGCTGCCGCTGCCGCTGCTGTCGAAACTGCTCGGCCGCCGCCGCGCCTGGCTGCTGCTGAGCCAGCTGCTGCTGGTGGCGGCGATGCTGCTGATGGTCGCGTCCGACCCCGCCGGCGGCGCATTGGCGCGATAGCGCCGGCGCGGTGCTGCTGGGCTTCTTCCGCACACCCAAGACATCGCCATCGACGCCTCGCCGCATCGAAATGGCGCCGGGTGACAGTGCCATGCAGTCGGCCATGTCCGCCACCTCACACCGTCGGCTACCGCATCGGCATGATCTGCTCGGGCGCCGGCAGCCTGAAACTCGCTTCTATCTCGGTTCGACCAAAGAACACCATCTCACGGCGCCTGGCAGCAGTCTTACTGGCTGATGGCGGCGCTGTCGCTGGTGGGCATCGCCACCACGCTGTGGATGCGCGAGCCGGCGGTCAATCAAACCGCCGCCGCGGGCAGCGCCGCCGAAACGCAGCTTACCCGCCGCGCCGCCGCGGCCTTTTGCCGCCGCCTGCGTCGCGGCCGTCGCCGTTTATTTCGCCCTGAGCACCGCTCTGAGTTTTGCCGGCCGCCACGAAGCCGCCATTGCCGGCGCGGCTGCAGCGGCGGCGATCGTGATGGCCGTTAGCGCCAAACGCGGCGGCGGCGGCAATACTGACGACAAACTGCGCCTGCTGCTGATGTTTGCCATCTGCATGTCGCTGTTTGTGATGGTGTTCCGCGCCGTCGGCGCTGCCGACAAGCGATTTCTCGCCGCTCGCGCTCTTGGGCTGGGAATGTCTGCGCTTAGGGCGCTGCGCTGGCCGCCGCCGCCGTTGCCGGCCGCCTGCTGGTGGCGCTGGGCGCGGTGCCGGCGCAGGCAGTCGCCGCCACTTGGATCGAACCCTTGACCGACTTTTTCCGCCGCTACGGCAAAAACGCGCTGCTGCTCTTGGCGCTGATCGGGCTGTACCGCATTTCCGATATCGTTGCCGGCGTGATTTTCAATGTGTTTTACAGCGATTTGGGCTATTCCAAAGACGATATCGCTAATGCGGTCAAAACCTTCGGCGTGGTGATGTCGATTGCCGGCGGCCTGCTCGGCGGCGTGATGGCGCAGCGTTTTGCGGTGATGAAAATGATGATGTTCGGCGCGGTGCTCGCCCTCGCTGACCAATCTGTTGTTTGTGCTGCTGGCCAACTCCGGCCACGGCCTGCCGCTGCTGTATGCGGTGGTCGGCTTCGACAATCTGGCGGCGGGGCTGGCTTCTACGGTATTCGTTGCCTCTCTCGGCGCTGACCAATATCCGCTTCACCGCCGTGCAGTACGCGCTGTTTTTCCTCGCTGATGACGCTGCTGCCCAAAACGCTGGGCGGCTATTCGGGCACCATCGTCGAGAAGGTCGGCTACGGCTACTTTTTCACCTTTACCGCCGCCATCGGCCTGCCGGTGCTGCTGCTGATCTGGCTGGCGCAAAAACGGCTGGCGGTGGGGGCAGTCGCAGCCGGAGTGATGCGCCCGATCTGCTTTCAGGCTGCCTGAAAAACTGCGTTTTTGCGGATTTTCAGGCAGCCTGAAAAGTTTGCACGCCAATAAAGCGAAAACCCGAATCCCGGTATAAGTAACAAATTTACTGCTGAAAAATTTATTTTTCAGAAAAATAATCCTGAATAAACTTTATCTTGTTAGCCTTACTCAGGCCGTGATGGCACTCCAAATACCGCTTTTAATCCGGCAAATACGCCGTCAAGCAGATTGGTGGCGTTTGGGATGTCTAACTCAGGATGTTCCTCAAACACAAACAGATTACCCATGTTCCGTTTCAGGCTGAAATAGGCTTACAGAGATTCTTAGCACCTTTTTGTTACTTATGCCCGACGCTTATAAGAGTGTTGGAGATGAATTTGGAACTCTGCCGCAGCGCTTTACGCGGATTAGACCAGCCATTACTGCCGCTTGCCGATCCGGCTTTGCGCTGGGAAGTGATGGTGCAGGCGCAGCAGGAATATGAGAGCGAGAGTTTTAAATTTTTTTATTTATATTTTTATTGGGTAAGCACTTTTGTTGATAAACTGGGGGAATTCTTGTTTTACAATGCCGCCGTTTTTCCCCGATTTAAGGAGCGTTCCATGACCCAGCACCACCGCCTGATTATTCTCGGTTCCGGCCCTGCCGGTTATACCGCCGCCGTTTACGCCGCCCGCGCCAATCTGCAGCCCTGCGCTGATTACCGGCCTGGCGCACGGCGGCCAGCTGATGAACACCACCGAAGTGGACAACTGGCCGGCCGATGCCGACGGCGTGCAGGGGCCGGATCTGATGGCGCGCTTTCGCCCACGCTGAGCGCTTCGGCACCGAGATGATTTACGACCACATCCACAGCGTTAATCTGCAGCAGCGCCCTTCGTGCTGAAAGGCGATGCCGGCGAATACAGCTGCGATGCGCTGATTGTCGCCACCGGCGCTTCGGCCAAATATCTCGGCCTGCCCGCCGAAGAAGCGCTGGCCGGCCGCGGCGTATCGGCTCTGCGCCACCTGCGACGGCTTTTTTTCTACAGAGGCCAGGACGTCGCCGTGGTCGGCGGCGGCAACAGCGCGGTGGAAGAAGCGCTGTATCTGGCCAATATCGCCGCCCACGTTACCCTGATCCACCGCCGCGACAGCTTCCGCGCCGAGAAAATCATGGTCGATAAACTGATGAAACGGGTGGCCGAAGGCAAAATCAGCCTGAAACTGAACGCCCAGATCGACGACATCCCTGGCCGACGATGCCGGCGTGTGCGGCGTGCGCCTCAGCGGGCGGACGGCAGCGAAGAAATTGCCGTCAAAGGCGTGTTTATCGCCATCGGCCACCAGCCGAACACCGATATTTTCAAAGGCCAGCTCGAAATGGACGAAGCGGGCTATCTGAAAAACCCGCGGCGGCAGCGGCGACAACGTCGGCGCCACCAATATCGAAGGCGTATGGGCGGCGGGCGACGTCAAAGACCACACCCTACCGTCAGGCGATCACCAGCGCCGCTTCAGGCTGCCAGGCCGCCCTGGATGCCGAACGCTGGCTCGACAGCCAAAACTGATGGTGCTTTGCCCCTCGCAGGCAGCCTGAAAACCTTTCAGGCTGCCTGTTTTTGCGCCCGAAGAAGCTGTTACGCAAGATCTGATTGGCCGCACGGCAAGGCGCAAAACGCCGGCAATCGCGGGCAAGCCGCGCGCCCAAGATGCGCTATCGGCGGCACAAACCGGCGCTAAGAGATGCACGGACGGCGGAAACAGGCTAGAATACGGCCTTAACAAAACCCAACACAGTTTGACAATGCAAAAGTTCCCGACATCGGCGAGTGCATCGAGAAAAACCTCGCCCAGTATTTCCGCGACCTGCACGGCGCCGAAGCCGGCGGCGTGTACGATATGGTGCTTATGCGCGTGGAAAAACCGATGATCGCCTACGTGATGGCGCAGTGCAAAGGCAACCAGAGCAAGGCCGCACAGGTGCTCGGGGCTCAACCGCAATACCCTGCGCAAAAACTCGCCCCTGCACGGCTTTTCCGACACCCCGTCTTCCTAATCCCTGTTTTTCCGTTCCCGTCCGCCGCCCGCGCCGCCTCCGGCTTCGGGCGCTGCGTTTTCAGGCAGCCTGAAACGCCTTTTCCCGCCGCCGCCCATGTTCTCACCAAATCACCGCCCTGTTTATCTGGAGCAGCGCCTTTGTCGCCGCCACATACCCACGGCATGATGGATGCCGTGATGATGGTGCAGATGCGGCTGGTCATTTCCGCGCTGGTGGTGCTGCCGGTATGCCGCCGCTATCTGGGGCGCATCCCTGCGCCAAAAGCTGGCGGCCGCTGGTTCTGCTCTCGTTTCTCAACTATATCGGCGTGCTGATGTTTCAGTTTGTCGGCCTCAAATACACTTCCGCCGCCAGCGCCATCACCGTTGTCGGCCTTGAGCCGCTGATTACCGCCTTTATCGGCCACTTCTTTTTCCGCGACCCCGCCCGCTGGTACCACTGGCTGTGCGGCCTGCTCGCCTTTGCCGGCGTCGGCCTGATGATTGCCGGAGGCAGCGAAGGCGGCGGCGACATCACCTGGTACGGCTGCCTGTTGGTGCTGCTGGGCGGCGCGGTGTTCTGCGCCACCCTGCGCCCCACCCGCAAACTGATCGACGACATCGGAGCACCCGCCTACACCTCGGTATCGCTGGCGCTCGCCGCCCTGCTGTGCCTGCCCTTCACCCTGCTGCTGGCGCAGGACTACGCCATCCGCTGGAGCGGCAGCGGCACCCTCGCCCCTGCTGTATCTGGGCATCGGCGCCGGCTGGTTTGCCTCACCTGCTGTGGAACCGCGGCATGAAGCAGGTGTCCGCCAACACCCGGCCTGTTGCCGCCGCTGGAGCCGGTATTCGGCGTGATTTTTGGCGGTACTGCTCTTGGGCGAACAGATTTCCGCCCTGTCGTGGAGCGGCGTGCTGCTGGTGATGCTTTCCACCGCCGCCGCCATCCTGCTGTCCGAAATGGCCAAACGCAAACGCACCAAAGCAGCCTGAAAACCATAAAACCGGCTTTTCAGGCTGCTTTTGCCAAACCCCTGATTTAACCCGATTTAATCCAACCCCACCCCAAAGGAAACCCATGTCCACCGCAAAAATCCAACGCGCCCTGATTAGTCTGTCCGACAAAAACGGCGCAGTCGACTTGCCCGCGCCCTGCACGAAGCGGGCGTAGAAATCCTCTCCACCGGCGGCACCGCCGCGCTTTTTGGCCGATGCGGGCATCCCCGTTATCGAAGTGGCCGACTACACCGGCTTCCCCGAAATGCTCGACGGCCGCGTGAAAAACGCTGCACCCTGAAAATCCACGGCGGCATTCTCGGACGGCGCGACTTGGCCGAACACACTGCAAAAATGGCCGAACACGGCATCGGCAACATCGATTTGGTGGCGGTAAACCTCTACCCCTTTGCCGCCACCATCGCCAAACCCGGCTGCACGCTCGAAGACGCGATTGAAAACATCGACATCGGCGGCCCCAACCATGGTGCGCTCGGCGGCGAAAAACTGGAAACACGTCGCCATCGTTACCGACAACGCCGACTTTGCCGCCGTGGTTGCCGAGATTGAAAGATTCAGACGGCCTCAGCGACAAAAACCCGTTTCAACCTCGCCCGCAAAGCGTTCAGCCACACCGCCCAATACGACGGCATGATTTCCAATTATCTGACTTCGCTGTCTGACGACAAACTCGCAGGCGAGCCCGAAATCGGCGAGTTTCCGCAGCAGTTCAACCAAAGCTGGCTTTAAGGTGCAGGAAATGCGCTACGGCGAAAACCCGCACCAGCGCGCCGCGTTCTACCGCGACGTTTATCCGTTTTCAGGCAGCCTGTCGAACTCACACCCAGCTTCAAGGCAAAGAGTTGTCCTACAACAACATCGCCGATGCCGATGCCGCGTGGGAAGCGGTCAAATCTTTTGACGCGCCGCGCCTGCGTGATTGTGAAACACGCCAACCCCTGCGGCGTGGCCGTGGCCGACAACACGCTGACCGCCTCACCGCCTCGGCCTACGCCACCGACACCACCAGCGCATTCTGGCGGCATCATCGCGTTTAACCGCGAAGTCGATGGCGAAACGGTGAAACAGATTACCGACAATCAGTTTATGGAAGTGTTGATGGCGCCCAAGTTCACCGCCGAAGCGCTGGAAATCGCCGCCGCCAAGAAAAACGTGCGCGTGCTGGAAGTGCCGATTGACAGCGGCGCCAAACCGCTTCGAGCTCAACGCGTCGGCGGCGGCCTGTTGGTGCAAACGCCCGACATCCACCGCATCCGCCGCGAAGATTTGAAAGTCGTGTCCAAACGCCAACCCACCGAGCAGGAATGGCACGATTTGCTCTTCGTGTGAACGTAGCCAAATATGTGAAATCCAACGCCATCGTGTTCGGCAAAGGAGGCCAAACCTACGGCATCGGTGCCGGCCAGATGAGCCGCGTCGATTCCACCCGCATTGCCGCCCGCAAAGCGCAAGACGCCGGCTTTGATTTAAACGGCGCGTGCGCAGCATCGGACGCATTTCTTCCCCTTCCGCGATGGCGTGGACGTGATCGCCGCGCAGGGCATCAAGGCGGTGATTCATCCCCTGCAGGCTCGGTGCGCGATGAAGAAGTGTTTCGCCGCAGCGGATGAACACGGCATGGCGATGGTCGTTACCGGCGTGCGCCACTTCCGCCACTAAACGCCTCGCTACAATGCTTTTTCAGGCTGCCTTGTTAAACAACAAGGCAGCCTGAAAACGCAACAGCCGTCTGAAAGCAGCCTGAAAACATAGCCGCCGCAATCGGCGAAACTGGGAAAACCGGCGGCGGCAAAAGTTTCAGGCTGCCATCTCTTCCACCGCCCGCAGCACCGGCGGCAGCTCGGTAAAGCCCTCGCGGTCGAGAAAATGGCCGCCGCTGGGGAATGATGTGCAGGCGGCCGCCGAGCGCTGCCGCCAGGCGGCGGGTGTTGTCGGGCGGCACGATGCTGTCGTTGTCGGCGGTAAACAGCTCGATATGCGGGCTCATGCGGCGGATGGCGGCAAAGTCGATATGGCAGCGGGCAACGTAGGCATCGACGTCAAAGCCGTTGATTTCAGGCAGCGTCGGAATCGGCGCGCCGAAAGCGGACACCAGCACCAAGCCGCTGATGCGTGCCGGATTCGCGGCGCTCAGATAGTGCAGCAGCGAAATCGTGCCCAGGCTGTGGGCAACGAAAAATCGCGCGCGCCCAGCCGGCCGACATACTGCGCCAGCGTCTGCCGCCAGCGCGTAAAAATCGGGCGCCTCGCTGTCGGGCAGCGGCACGGAAACGGCGCGGATGCCCTGTTTCTTAATTGGGCGTGCAGCCACGGAAACCAGTGGTTTTTCAATCGTGGCGCCGTAGCCGTGGATAATGTAAACGGTTTTTTCAGGCTGCCCGGCCGTACCCGCACAGGCGGCCAGCACGCCCTGCGTCGCCGCAGCGGCGCAGAATTGTCGTCGGTTCATGCTTTTGCCCCCTGTTGGAAAATGCCAGCATAGGGCTGACACGCTGTCAGAGTCAAGACCAGTGGCGCTGACGGTTCCGCTTATCCGGCCAATGGCGGCGTTAAAGATTGGTGGCGCAAAGGCCGCCAGCACCTTGAACAGCAAAATATGGAAAACAGAAAATGAAAAATCGGCGAATTTTTCGCAAAGCATCGGCGTGAGCGTGCGGATGCTGCGCTTTTACGAAACGGCGGGCGTGATTGCACCGCAGCGCACAGCGGCGGGCTACCGCGAATACGATGCGGCAGACGCGGCCTTTGTGCGCAAAGCGGCCATGCTCAACCGCGCAAGCGTGCCGCTTAAAGACATCGCGCTGATGCGCGACTGCCTGCGCGACGAGCCGCAGGACTGCTGCCCCGAACTGCGCGGCTCGCCTGCATGCCGCGCGGGAAAAACTGGCGGCGCAGATTGCCGATTTGCAGCAGTCCGAACGGCTGCTGGCCGAACTGCTCTCGGCAGGGAAAACGGGCAGTAAACACAAAAAGCAGCCTGTAGCGCAGTGAAGTTGCGAAGCTAAAACGCGTTCGCCAGTTTTTTGCAAAAGCAAAAACCCAATCCCCGAGTAACAACCATGACCCCCATCTACGATCTCCCCTGCACTGCAAGCCGCCTTCAAGCGCAAAGCCAAGCTCAACATACGTCTTCTTCTGGGGGCACACCCTCAAGCAACAAGGCATCGCCGACAAAGCCGTGTTCAGCCAATGGTATCCCGCCGCGTTTGAAGTGGACGGCGAACGCCACGCCACCGCCGAACACTACATGATGGCGGAAAAAGCCCGCCTGTTCGGCGCAGACGGCATCCGCCGCCAAATCCTGCAAGCAGGCAGCCCCAAGCAAGCCAAAGCACTCGGGCGGCAAATTGTCGGCTTTAAAGACGACGTTTGGAACGCGCACCGCTTTGACATCGTTTGCCGCGCCAATTTTGCCAAATTTTTCCCAACACGCCGATCTAAAAAGCCTTTTTGTTGCAAACAGGCAATCGCATCTTGGTAGAAGCCAGCCCTGTGGACAGCATCTGGGGCATCGGCTTGGCGCAAGACGACCCGCACGCCGAAAATCCGTTGCAATGGCAAGGCTTAAACCTGCTGGGCTTCGCGCTGATGAAAGTGCGCGACCAAATGCAGGCAGCCTGCAACACACCGGCATCAAAACCCATATTGCCAAACTTTTCTTTATTAGGAGACAAAAATGACCGACGTACACAAAATCTACACCGCATGGACACAGATGTGGAACGGCCATCTCGATATTGCCGACGAACTGTTGTCGCCCCATTTCAAAGCGCACCCTGACCGCCGACTCCACCCCGCCGCCCGCGCCCGTTACCGACATTGCCAGCGCGAAGGCTTGGATTGCCACCATCCGCGCCAAAAGCCGATTTGCATTACGAACTCGTGCTCGGCCCGTTTTGCGACGGCGACATGATTTCCGCCTATTGGCGCGTTACCGCCACGCTCGGCGGCAAAACTGCCGTCAAAAGTCGGCACGGATTTCCTGAAAAATCCAAGACGGCAAAATCACCGACTCGCTGGACGATGAACAACAACGCCGCATAAAAGCGAAGCTCGATGGGTTTCAGGCAGCCTGAAACCATGTTTAGCTGCCTTCCAAACATCAAAAGCAGTCCGCAGGGCGCGCACCAACCGCCATAGTGGATTAAAAGTAGTTACGCAGGATGCAGCTGAAAGCGACATCTCACCGCGTTGCAAATCCTCGCAAGGTGTCCAACCTTGCTGCGGTTTGCGCCTTTGCATCTGTCGCTTTCCAGCGCAAAATTCGCTTCGTAAACCAAATGCAAACAGACCCTAAACCTTCTGGGCTTCGCGCTGATGAAAGTGCGCGACCAAATGCAGGCAGCCTGAAAAGGAAATCGGCAAAAAGCGGCCTAAAACCGTAAAACTGACTTTCAGGCTGCTTTGCCTGAAATGATGTTTGGTTTCAACGGAAATAGCGGCACTCGGGCGCCGCTTTGGCGATAAAGGGGAAATCGGGCGTGATGCGGTTCCAGCCGAAGATAGCGCCGCTGGGAACATCCATATCGGGAATCAGGCTGACGCTGCCTTTTTGAGCCCGTCCGCGGCAAAAATGCAGCACGATGCGGCCACCGGCACCGATTTCGGCTTTGGCCACTGCCGGCGGCGGTGCTCAGGCCGTCGATGGCCAGCTCGCCGATATCGGCAGGCAGGCGGCCGTGTTCGGCAAGAAAACACCGCTATCTCGGTGCGCAGCACATGGGGAAAAGCCGATGCCATCGCGCAACTGCTGCTGTTGGCGCAACTGCTCCAGCAGCTCTGCTCTGCGCGTCTGCCGGCGCCGGCGCTGATACGGCGGCAGACGCGGTACTTTGGCTGCTCTGCGGCGGGTCGGATGCTTTACGCTCCGGCGGCAGCGCGGCCGTTTGTTGCTGCGCCTGCCGCTCGATTTCGGTGATGTGCGAGCGTTCTTGTTCTCGGGCAGCACAAACAGAAAATAGCCCGCCTGCCCGATGACCAAAACGGCCATCACGGCGATCATCCACTTTTTAACCGGGGTTTGCTGTCGGGCATGGCGGCACTCCGATAAGGTTTGGGGGTATGAAACAGGAAAACTGCACGGCGCAGCTGCCAGGCTAAAGCCTTTACGGCAGGATCTCAGGCCGCCCGCCCTAACGCGGCAGCCTGTGCAGACGGACGCTACAGTCCTGCCTGAAAGTGCGGGCAGCCGGCACGTCGATGGCGGCGCGGCTTTCCGCATAACGCTTGAAGTCGCAGGCCACAATCAGGGTCTGCCGCCCGGACGGGACGGCGGCATCGAACGCTCCGTCTGCGCCGCTGACGATGGCGTATTCCTCATCGTCGCCGTCGATGCGGATCAGGCAGCCTGAAAGCGGGGCGCCGTTTTCGTCCAGCACCCGCCCCAGCAAGGTGCTGCCCTGCGGCGCGGTTTGGGGCGTTTGGCTGCTGCTGACGGCCGATGCCGCCGTTGCGCCCGAGTGCTCCGAGCCGGCCGTCCCGCCGGAGCAGGAAGCGCCAGCGCGGCGGCGGCTGATACGGCGGCGGCCAGGATGGTCTGTTGCCAGCTTGTCATTTGTGCGCTCCTTTCGGTCTCAAACGGCTCAGGCTGCCTGAAAGCCGTTTTTGCTTTTCAGGCAGCCTGAAATAGTGTTACAGCGCCGCAAGCACCGCGTCGCCCATTTCGGAGCAGGAAGCGAGCGTGCAGCCTGCTTCAAAAATATCGGCGGTGCGGATGCCCTGCTGCAAGACTTTTTGCACGGCATTTTCGACTTGGCGGGCGCGGGTTTCGTCGTTCAGGCTGTAGCGCAGCAGCATGGCCAGCGACAGAATGGTCGCCAGCGGGTTGGCTTTGTTTTTGACCAGCGATATCGGGCGCGGAGCCGTGCGAGGGCTCGTACAGACCTTTGCCGCTTTCGTTGAGCGAAGCCGAGGGCAGCATGCCGATGGAGCCGGTAAGCATCGAGGCTTGGTCGCTCAAAAATGTCGCCGAAAAATATTGCCGGTGGCGATGACGTCAAACTGCTTGGGTGCACGCACGAGCTGCATGGCGGCGTTGTCCACATACGTGGGTAAGCGTTACGTCGGGGTAGTCTTTGGCCACGTCGTTGAAAATTTCTTTCCCACAATTCGGTAGTTTCCAATACATTGGCTTTATCGACCGAGCAGAGTTTTTGCCGCGTTTTTTGCGCCGCCTCAGCGGCGATTTTTGGCGATGCGGCGGATTTCGCCTCGCTGTATTTTCATGGTGTTGCGTGCCTTCGCGCTCGCCAGTTTTGCAGCGTGCGGATGCCGCGCGGCTCGCCGAAATAGATGTCGCCGGTGAGCTCGCGCACGATGAGGATGTCCAAACCGGCTACCACTTCGGGCTGAGCGTGGAGGCGTTGGCCAGCTCTTTATACAACACGGCGGGCGCAGGTTGGCAAACAGGTTTCAGTCTCTGACGAATCGCCAGCAGGCCGCGCTCGGGCGCAGCGGGCGATCGAGCGTGTCGTACTGCGGTCGCCGACCGCGCCGAGCAGCACGGCATCGGCGGCGCGGCACAGCTTTTTGGGTGAACTCGGGATAGGGGTGGCCGTATTCGCTCGTAGGCCGCGCCGCCGAGCGGGCGTGATGGTAGGCGGCATCAAGGCCGTCTGAAATCAATTTGTCGAGACACGCACGGCTTGGGCGGTGATTTCGGGGCCGATGCCGTCGCCGGGCAGATGAAGCGATTTGGTGGGTCATTTGGTTCTCCTTCGGTTGGGTGAACAGATAGAACAGGCAGCCTGAAAGGGTTTTCAGGCTGCCTTAATGCCTGATCGGGGCAGGACTTCGTCGAGCAGCGTGATTTCGCCGTCTTTCCTGCGGTAAAAATATTGCGACACCCGATAGGGCGAGCGCTCGGCAATCTCTGCCGCCGCTTCGCGCATCTGCGCCAGCGCGGCGGCATCATCGGCGGCGCAGGCCAAAACGGCATCACGGGTGGGCACGGCAAAAGCGCAGTCGTCGGCAACGGCAAAACCGGCGCTCTCCAGCAGTTCGCGCAGATAAAGCAGCAGCGTGCTTCGTAGTTGCTCGTCCGGTGAAAACAGCACCAAAAGAGCTGCCGTCAAAAGCTTTTTCAAACCGACTTTATCGCCGGCGTAGGCAAGAAAATTCTGCTCGGCAAGCGCGTGCACGTCGTTAAGGTCGAGCGCTTGGTCTGCAAAATCGTTGCGGGTGAAATAGCGCATGCTGTTATCCATATCCAGCACGTAAGTGAGCACCAGATCGCCGGACCAGAGGCACGAAAACCAAAACATTTTTCGATATCGCCATCCGGATAGGGCCTCGCCGCATCTGCTCGCGGCTTTGCGCCACCCATTCGGTATTTTTGATCACGGGAAAAAGATGGGCGCTCACATCTTCCAATTCATCGGCGCTACGCGCTTCCAGCAAGCTGGCAAAAGTTCCGGCAACGATGCCGTCCAAATCGTCCGGATTTTGGCAGTAGAGCGCATAAAAATTGCCCAGATAGGTGGCATGCGAGCCGCCGTTTCCGTCGCTAAGGCGCATAACCGTGTCGTCGATGCTGTCACCCCAGTCGATATCGGCCGGCTGGCCCAACTGTCCGACGGCGTAGTCGGCGTAATGGCTGACGAAATCCTGCCACGCCATCGGTTTTTGCCGCCGAATATTTTGTTGAAAAAGACATAATCGCCCTTTCCATCAAGGTAAAACGGTTGCTGAGGTTTTTTCAGGCTGCCTGAAAGCAGCCTGAAAAACGATTACAGCTCGGTGCAGAGAATATTGCGCTCGGCGCACAGGATGCTGTTGCCCTGCTCTTCTCGGCAGGCGGATTTGGCGGCGGCGCGGGCGGCGTCTTGGCTGCGGTTGCGCGCTTCGTAGCGCTGGCCCCTGCACATACACGCCGCATTCAAACAAACCGCTGCCTTGTTTCAGCACCGGCGCGGCGGCGGGAGTCCGCGGCGTTTGCGCTTGGGCGGCAGGGGCTTCGACTGCTTTTTCAGGCTGCCGGTAAACCGCCAGGTGCGGCGGCGGGAGCGGGGGCAGCGGCGGGAGGCGCGGGGCGGCAATGCCCCGCTGTTTTTCCAGCACGCTGATGCGCTGTTTCAATTCTGGATTTCGGCTTCCAAGCGGCTGATGCGGTCGTTGCCGGCGGCGGATGCGGAAGCGGCGGCAGCGGCCAGCAGGGCGGTCAGAATCAGTTTTTCATCGTTTGTCTTTCGTGTAGTGCGGGGAAAAACAGGCGCCTGCTCGGCGCGGCGGCTGCTGCGATTACTGATACGAATGCCGCGGCCTGGATAGCGCGCAAACCGCCGCAAAACGCCTCTTCGCTATATAATCGCCGCTTTTGCAGAAAGCGATCGCCATGACCGATTTCATCCGCCTTGAAGCCGCCGCATCGGCGCGGCCTGCCGTTACCATGCCTGGCTCGAAAAAGCATCAGCAACCGCACCTCTGCTGCTGGCGGCGCTGAGCGACAACGATTGCGAAATCCGCTCGCTGCTGAAGTCCGACGATACCGACCGCATGCTCGATGCGCTGCGGGCTTTGGGCGTCAAACTGGAAAACCCTGCCTTCAGGCAGCCTGAAAGTTTACGGCGGCGGCGGGCGTTTTGCCGTGCGCGAGGCGGATTTGTTTCTCGGCAATGCGGCACCGCCTTTCGCCCGCCAACCGCCGGTTTTGGCGCTGCTGGCGGCCGCTACCGCCTGCACGGGGTGGAGCGGATGCACGAGCGGCCGATCGGCGATTTGGTCGATGCCCTGCGCTCGGCCGGTGCGCAAATCAACTATCAGGGCAAGGAAGGCTATCCGCCGCTCTTGATTGGCGAGCGGCAGGATCAGGGCAAACGCAGCCTGAAAATCAAAGGCAGCGTCTCCAGCCAGTTTCTGACTGCGCTTTTGATGGCGCTGCCGCTGACCGGCGAGGCGTTTGAGATTGAAGTGGAGGGCGTGCTGATTTCCCGCCCCTATATCGACATCACGCTGAATCTGATGGCCAAATTCAGCGTGCAGGTGGCAAAACGAAGATTACCGCTGTTTCAGGCTGCTGCCGCCGCCCGCCACCGCGCGCCGCAGGTGGTGCAGGTGGAGGGCGACGCTTCGAGCGCATCCTATTTTTCTGGCCGCCGGCCTGCTCGGCGGCGAAGCGGGTGCGGGTAAACGGCGTGGGCAAAAATTCGATTCAGGGCGACGCGGCCTTTGCGCTTGAGTTGGAAAAATCGGCGCCCAAGTGCGAGGTGGGGCGAGGACTTTATCGAAGCGTCGCGTCCGGCAGGCCAGGCCGTGCGGGCTTTTCGATATCGATGCCAACCATATTCCTGATGCGGCGATGACGCTGGCGGTGGTGGCGCTAGCCGCCGATCGGCAGCAGCACGCTGCGCAATATCGCTTCGTGGCGGGTGAAGGAAACCGACTGCATTGCCGCCATGGCGGCGGAATTGCGCAAACTCGGCGCAACGGTGGAAGAAGGGGCGACTTTATCTCGCATCACGCCGCCTGGCCAAGCTGAATGCCGACGCGCTGATCGCCACCTACGACGACCACCGCATGGCCATGTGCTTCTCGCTGGTCAGCCTACTCGGCGTGCCGGTGTGGATTCTCGATCCGAAATGTACCGACAAAACCTTTCCCGGCTATTTTTGACGTGTTCAACAGCCCTGTAGTCAGCCTGAAAGAGAAACGGCCGCCGGTTATTTCCGGCGGCCGTCTTGTTTTGCATTTCGTCTTGCCTGCGTTTATTCGACGCCCCTGTTTCGCTTGGGCGCTCTCCGCGGCGGGAGCGGTTTTGACGGCTGCGGCGTTTTCAGGCTGCTTTTTGCGTTTCAGGCCGCCCTGCGGCCTGCTGCTGGCGGCGCTGTTCGCGTTTTTTTCCTGCTGTTTTTCCAAACTTTCGCGGATACCGGGATGCGTCAGCGCACGCTGCTGCTCTTCGGCGTGATTTTCGCCCTGCGGGCGGTTTGGCCAAACTGAAGCGCTTGCCGCCCTTGGCCACCGCCAGCAGGTATTTGGGACGGCGGCAGTGGCTGGACAGGGCGCGGACAATCAGGGCGGGATCAAACTGCGGCAGCGCCTGCTGCAATTCTGCTCGATACCCAGCGCCAGCGGCTTTGAAAGCGCTTGAAAACATCGTATTTGCCGTAGATATGGTCGGCAAATCATTTTGGTCTGCTTGGTTTTGCTCATGGACTGCATGGCGCTTTTTCAAAGCGTTGCCCAATGCGGTTTCGTTGCTCATGGTACTTCCTTGGTTCGGGTCTGCGGGTTTGGCCGGCATCAGGCCGGCAGAAATTCTTTCAGGCTGCTTTCCAGCAGGGCTTCGTCGTCAATATTGGTAATAACGGCCTGCCCCAGGCGCTCAGCGTGCGATAAAGCGCATACGGCCGTTTTGCACTTTTTGTCGTGGCGGATGTGGGAGAGCCAGCGCTCGAAAGCGAATACCGGCGGCCGGTCGGGCAGGCCGGCCAGTCTGAACAGGGCCGCCACCCGTTCGGTATCTTCTGCTTTCAGGCTGCCTAAACGCTCGGACAAGCGGCAGGCGGCAACGGTGCCGGCAGCCACGGCTTCACCATGCAGCCATACCCCGTAGCCCATCTCGGCTTCGATGGCATGGCCGAAGGTATGCCCCAAATTCAAAAGCGCCCTCCCTACCCTGCTCGGTTTCATCTTCGGCCACAATGTCGGCCTTCATCTGGCAGCAATGGGCGACGGCCTGCGCCAGCAGTTCTTTATCACGCTGCATCAGGGCGGGCATATGGGCTTTCCAGCCATACCAAAAACTGCTCGTCGCCCAATAAGGCGTATTTGATCACTTCTGCCATGCCTGCGGAAAAACTCGCGCGGCGGCAATGTGTCGAGCACATCCAAATCGGCGATGACCAGCTGCGGCTGGTAAAAAGCGCCGACTGACGTTTTTGCCTAAAAGGGTGGTTGTGATGGCCGTTTTGCCGCCCACCGAAGAATCGACCTGGCTCAGCAAAGTGGTCGGAATCTGGATAAAGGGCATGCCGCGCTGGTAGGGTGGCGGCGGCGAAACCGGAAATATCACCCACCACGCCGCCGCCCAGCGCAATCAGCGTGGTCGAGCGTTCGGCATGGTGTCCAGCAGTTCGTCATAAATCTGGTTGAGCGACTGGTGGTTTTTGTATTGTTCGCCATCGGGCAAAATAATTGAAAAATTCAACTCCCCTGCTCCAGCATATTTTCGACGGTTCTGGAGATACAGCTTAGCCACCGTGGTATTGGTAACAATTGCTGCTTTCTTGCCAAGATGCGGACGGATAATGTCGGAATTTTGAATCATCCGCCTGGCAATGCGGATGGGATAAGAATGTGATGATGTAGCGACAACAACGGTTTTCATGGTGATATAAAAAAAGAGAACTAACTGGAAAATACTTTAGCGGATGGCTTCCATTATTTGCTGCAGTGCCTGCGGCATGGTTGCGCTGTCCGGCTTCGATAACAAAAATCCGCCGTTTCGCGGTACAAACCATCACGCTGCGCATAAAGGGCATTTAATTTTTCCAGGGGGTTTTCCACCTGCAGCAAAGGGCGGTTTTTATCATAGCGGACACGCTCGAATAATACTTCAGGCTGCGTATGCAGATAGATTACCGTGCCATTCCTTTTTAAACATTGCCGGTTTTCTCTCTAGCACACTGCCACCGCCAGTAGCCAAAACGATTTTGGATAAGGCACACAAATCTCGGATAACTGCAGCTTCACGCATACGAAAACCATCTTCTCCCTCAAGCTCGAAGATGGTTGGTATCGAAACGCCGGTACGCTCGCAAATTACGGCATCGCTGTCATAAAAAGGTGTAGTCCAGTTGCTCTGCCAATTGCCGACCCAAAGTGGTCTTTCCTGCTCCCCATCAAACCGATGAGAAAAAAATTGCCTGCTATGTTTTCCATAGCAGGCATTTTAACCTATCAAATAAGGTTACAGTCAGTTTTTTTAGTAGCGCAATACGCTGGTTTCGCCACCCATAATACGCGGGGTAATGAAGAACAGCAGCTCGTTACGCTCATGCTTGCGACCGCGTGATTTGAACAGATTACCCAATACCGGCAGGTCACCCAATACCGGAACTTTTCTTACGGTATTAGAAAAAGTTTCCTGATAAACACCACCTACTACCAAGGTACCGCCATCTTCAATCATGGCTTGGGTCTTTCACCCGCTTGGCAGAAAGAGCCGGTTCACCATCAATATTGGTGTAGTTGGCAGCAATGTCATCTTTGTTAATTGTAATATCCAAGATTACTTTGCTGTCCGGAGTAATGCGCGGAGTAACTTTCAGACTTAATACGGCATCTTTAAAGTCTGTTTTATAAGCACCGCTACCATCTCTGGTCTGATAGGAATTTGGAAACCTTGTTTGATTTCAGCTTTTTACGGTCTTGAGTCAGAACACGCGGATTAGAAATCACTTTGGTACGGTTTTCAGTTTCCAGAGCAGAAATTTCAAGCCCAGCGCACCTGAAGAGAATGCACGAACTAGAGCAATGGAATTCACTGCGGCAGTTGCCGGCAAGTTCACGTTAGGTCCAGCCAAAAACGCTACCTTGACCAATCGTATCACCCAAAGAAGAGCCGAAAGAGGTACGACCACGTCGAGTCCATTAACACCAAATTTAACACCCAAATCACGAGATACACCATCGGCAGCTTCAACGATACGAGCCTCAACCATAACCTGCTTGGCAGGAACATCCAACCCGCAATTAAACGTTGAAACTTTTTCAATTACCAACTGGTTGTCAGTAATAATCAAAGTATTGGTTGAAGGATCAAGTAAAGCACTACCTCTCTCGCTCAAAAATCGAATTATTTGTATTGCTAGATGAATTAGTATCTTGAATTTTCAGAATTTTCTTAAACTCATCAACATTTTTATATTTTAACTGGAAACTCTGAGTGATTAAAGGTCGCAATTTCTCCACTTGCTCTGCAGCCAAGGCATCTTCTGTTTTCTTATCAATCTTCATTTGCTAACACATTGATGATATTACCATGCTGGCTTTTACCTAAATTACGTGCATCAAGAACCAAATCCAAAGCCTGATCCCAAGGTACATCACGCAAAGACAGCGTAATTTTACCCTGAACTGTATCGCTGGCTACGATATTCATACCGGACTCTTTTGCCAAAAATTTGCAATACAGTACGTACATCAACATTTTGGAAGTCAAGGAGATACGCTTACCTTTATAGGATTTAGCAGCCTTTCGTCCAGTCTGCGCAGTAGTAATCATTACGCACAGGAGTAATCTGCACCACGTTACGGCCATTTGATTGGGTAATCTTATGCTCCCAATTCCCCTGGTTGCGGATAGTAATCTGAGTATCATTACCCAAACGTTTAACATTTACATCACGAACCGGAGTAGAAAAGTCCGTTACATCAAAAGTCCTTTGATCCTTAGCAGCCAAAGGATAATTTTTCAAAGTAATAACCAAGCGGTCATTCTGTACCTTTACTTTAGGCTGACCGGAATAGCCAGATGAATATTCCACAATACCAGAATTATTGCTTCCTTTTTTGAAATCAATATTTACGGCAGAGCTATTGCCAGTATAAACCGGTTCAGACTGCTGGGCAGGAGCAGCTACCCTGTTGACTGCAGTATTGGTTACAGGAGCCTCATTGACATAAACCCAAACTTCATTGCCTTTGACTTGAGCATTATATTGCCCGTCTTGGGAAAGAGTAAGCAGAACCCGAGCATTGCCGTTTCCTCGAGCAGCAACCAATTGGCGCAGGAAAGTATCGTTAAACGATTGCGAAGGTTGAGCCAACTGGATACCCGTAGCAGGGAAATCCAACGCAATACGAGAAGGATTGCTGGTAACAAACCCGGTGGGCTCAACAGCACCACTATCAAATTTAACCTTAATGACCCGTTGCTGGTTCGGCAGCACAGAGGCATTGATACCAACAATATTACCTGCATTTGATACTTGGAACATCACTCCTAAAGCAGCAGCAGACAACAATTTAATTGCATTCGTTTTCATAATTATTCAACCCTAACTTTATCAAATTTAAACTTCTTACTTGGTAGCTTGGTTACTACTTTGTGCATCACCCGTACTCAGCAGCAATTCAGCCGGACGGTTTACCCAATTACCCAATGTATCTTCAACAACCTCAACAATATCGATTTTATCAGGCGTGATTCTAGAAACTCTGCCAAAATTTTGTCCGAGATGCTTACCTGGGGTTACCGTATAAACATGCCCATCAACTTCTATCAAAGCAGACAATGATCTGGCAGTGCCGATAGACCCCACATACTTAAGGTTTTTCCAAGCTGTAGTTTTTCAAGCAGCTCTTAGGTCGATTTAAATCTGGCGCATTACTATTTTGGTAAGCTGCCTTCATCCTCTGCACAGAGTACGCATTCGGGCCAGAGAATTGCGGAGGGAAATATGTAACACGCTCTACTGGCGCAACTGGCTCTGGAGGACGAATTTTAGATTTTGCCTCTTGTCTGGTCTGCTGCATCCATGAATTTAAATCATCGTGCTCACCCGAACAAGCAGACAATATAAACAAAGATGCCAATAACAATCTGACTTTCATTATGTTTCCTATCTTACTTGATCAAATTTATTGAACGGATGATGCAGCCACACCACTAGCAACATCAGAGGCGGTCTCAGAAACATCCAATGCCTTATAAGTGTTTGCTAAAGCATAGAAAAAGACAACTTTCCTTTGTTCTTTTTCATCATTAACACCAAAGTAATATTAGACAAAGTAACAATCCTAGAAACATGTCCTACGTCTCGTGCAAATTGAGCGATCTGGTCGTAGCTACCAGTTACCGAAATAGAAAAATGGCAGTCTTTGATTGGTCCATCAGTATCAGGAGCCTGCGGCGTAACCTTATCCATTACCAAACCATTCTTAGACGCAGCCTGATGCAACTCCTGAATCAGATTAGGTACTTCGCATTTGTCGGCAACTGTTTCAGCAATACCGCAATTGCTCAACTCTTCCAGTTCTATTTTCAGGTTATCCAGATTAGCGGCTTTTCAGGCTTTGGTTTCATACTCTTGCCGCAATTCAGTTTCTTTGGCAGCAGCAGTCTGATATTCTTTCCCACTGATCTTTAAACACAACCAAATAACCCAGCACAAGCAAAACGGCTATTAAAACAAGAGCAAATAAAATCTGCTGGTTTATTTTGCAAGTGCAATCTATTGATATCAAAACTTTACTCATCATTGACCCCCTACGGTTGATGCTTCAGCTGCAGGCGCAGGACTCGAAGCGGGCAAAGTCGACTGTTCATTATTATTTCTAATAATCTGATTCTCAACTAAAACAGACTTCAAAGTAAATTTCTGTCCGTCATCACTTTTCTCAATTCCAACCAATCTCTGGCTGTTCAAAAAACTCCGGTACTAGGCAGTGCATTCATAAACATGGCAACTTTATTATCGCTTATTGCCTTGCCGATCAGAATATATTCTTTGCTTAACTGACCGTTATTGCTGTCACCGCCTTTCAATTCCGTTAGATAAGCACCATCGGGAACCAATTGGTTTTACGCTGTCATTAATACGCGCACCCTCAAACCGCTTATTGTCTAATTCTCAACCTTTGCTTACGCTGAAGGAAATTATTCTTGATTTCGGTTAACCTATTAATTTCCTCGATTTCTTTTATCTAAGGCTTGGATACCGGTTGTTGAGGTCTCGTTCCGATTGTTTTTGATCGGAGATCATGGCAGTAAGCCCCTGAGCAAACTAAGACACAAAGAGCCACACCTATGATGCCAGCCAAAACCATAAGGCTTTGAAATTGTTTCTTCTGTTTCTGCTCCTTCAGCTCTCTATACGGGAAGCAGATTAATTTCAATCAGTTTCATTTATACCAACCCCCTCAACGCCAAACCAAATGCTTTTTGTTAGTGAATTTTCATCGCTAGCAAATTGGGCACCATCTTTAATTTTGCTTATTGCAAATGAAATCGGAGCAATCTGCTGAGTCATTACGCCTGTTTGGGCATATACCGATTCAGTTAGACCTGACTGCGGAATACATCCGCTACCACTAATGAAAAATTTGCTTTATAACCTCAGACTGGCCAACATTTCGCGTTGCAAAGAAGAACTGCATGGTACGTTGCACTTCTTGAGCAATTTGCATATTAAAGTTATCCATTACGGAAACTTGATAATCTGCAGGACGGTTTCTACCGGACAGAGCCATATTTAACGCTTCAGACTCACTTACCTGATAAGTCCGTTGAATCAGTTGCAAAAGCTGTTCCAAACCAAAGTTCATTTCATGTTTATAAAGAATTTGGCCATTCTCCATAATCAAGGCTTTGGTGTTAACGTCACCTACGTCAAACAATGCAATTCTTTTCTCAGAGCAAACTCTCCGGAATCAATAGAGTCTGCATAAGAAAAAGCATTAGCGATTGCAAACAGATCCACATCGACATTAATAGCTGTCAGACCAATTTCATCCAGCAAATCGGAATAACGGTTCACATCATCCGTTTTGGCAGCCACCATCAATACGCTCTGCTCACCACTTCGGCCGTCTTGCGAAAGAACCTGCCAGTCGTAATTCATCTCATCCAGAGCACCGATGCGCGAAACCTCAGCCTCAATCAGATTCTGCAAAGAGATATCGCCGTCATTCGGATTTAAAAACGGATACCTTCATCAATAGTAACTGCGCCTGCGGGTAAAGCTAAGTTAACCCGCTTACAGCTCGTTTTCAACTTGTTGTAACATTGTTGCAAGTGAGCGACAAGCTGATCAAAATCAACTATCTCGTTACCGCTGACAACATTTGCCGGCAGCCGCACAATCGCATACTTATCCACTTGGCTTGTCCTGCTCCCTCACCCGAGAGCTGCACCATCCCTAACGGCTCCCTGATCGATGTCCAAGCCGATAACAGTACGACCAGACAAGCTGGATGTATTGCTACTGCTTGTATTTTTTGATTTTTTCACACGCATGATTTTAAATCCTTACCGCTTGCTAAAACATTTATAATAGCTGGCTGAAATTCCCGTCTAATCCGGAATAACAAAACACATGAGTTATTTTACTTTATTTTAAAAATAGAGATATCCCTTTCTTAACTTTTTACCGACAATCATGATTAAAAACTGATTACTACCCCACTTTCGGCCTGACCTTCGGTCTGTTTTTATTTGCCGTTGGTTTGTTAACCGTAGCCGTACTGGTAATCTTACTCCAAAACTGCCTGCATTAGATGCAGTTAAACACTATCAGCCCAAGGAGCCATCATGACTATTTTATTCAGCAGATGGAGTGGTCATCGGCACCTGCATGGCGACGAGCGTCGCGCCTTTACAACAATTGACCAGTTCCCAAAAATTTTGACGAATGCCGTGATTGCAGCGGAAGACAAACGCTTTACGAACACTGGGGTGTGGACTTAACTGGTATTGCGCGCGCTGCGTTGAATAACATCAGAGGCGGCAACCGCCAGGGTGCCAGTACGATTACCCAGCAGGTAGCCCGAAACTTCTATCTCACCAACGAACGCACGCTGACACGAAAATTCAACGAAGCGCTTCTGGCTACAAAATCGAAAAGAACCTGACCAAAGACCAGATTCTCGAGCTTTACTTCAACCAGATTTATCTCGGCCAGCGCGCCTATGGTTTTGCCGCCGCGGCCAGAATCTATTTCAACAAACCGGTACAGGATCTGACGCTGGGCGAAGCCACCATTTTGGCCGGCCTGCCCAAAGCACCCTCGTCCTTTAATCCGATTGTGAATCCCGAGCGTGCCAAACTGCGCCAGAAATACATTCTCGACAATATGGTCGAACTCAACATGATTACGCCGGCCCAGCGGAAGCGGCTTTGCGCGAAGAGCTGCACTATGAGCGCTACCGCATGGCAATCGACCAAAACTCGCTGTATGTAGCCGAAATGGCGCGGCAAAACCTTACGACCGTTACGGCGAAGACGCCTATACCCAAGGTTTCAAGGTATACACCACCGTTAGCATCGCCCACCAGAAAGCCGCCACCGCCGCGCTGCGCAAGGCTCTGTCAAATTTCGACCGCGGCCGCGCTTACCGCGGTGCCGAGCAGCAGTTTGACCTGGCCGGCGTTCCCGCGGAAGAGCTGGACGACGAAATTGAACAGGTATCTGGAAAACACCCTATACCGTTGAAGGCATGATCCCGGCGATTATTTCGCAGGCCGGCGGTAACGGCATTACCGTGCAGATGCAGGGCGGCAGAAAAAGCCAAACTCAGCACCGCGGAAATGGGCACTGCCCGCGGCGCCGTCAACAGCAAAAACTCGGCGATCGCGCCTTAAAAGTCGGCTCGCTGATCCGTGTGCTAAAACCAAAAACGGCCGCTTTACCACTCGTGCAGCAGCCCAATGTCCAAGGCGCTCTGGTATCGCTCGACGCCGAAACCGGCGCCATCCGCGCCATGGTCGGCGGCTACGACTACCACAGCCGCAGCTTCAACCGTGCTACCCAAAGCATCCGCCAGCCCGGTTCCACCTTCAAACCCTTCGTTTATTCCGCCGCCCTTTCCAAAGGCATGACCGCGGCAACGCTGGTCAACGACGCGCCGATCAACATCCGGCGGCTGGCAGCCGAAAAACTCCGACGGCAGCTACGCCGGCATGATTACCCTGCGCCAGGCGCTGACCCGTTCCAAAACACCGTATCGGTGCGCATTGCCCAAGCGATGGGCGTGGACTACACCCGCAACTACGCCATGCGCTGGCTTCAAATCCAACCAACTGCCGACCACCCTTTCCATCGCCCTCGGCTCCGGCTCCGCACCCCCTGCAGATGGCTGAAGGCTACGCGGTATTTCGCCAACGGCGGCTATAAGGTTTCCGGCACGTTATCGACAAAATCTACGACAGCCAAGGCAATCTGCGCGCCGAAAATGCACCCGCTGGTGGCCGGACAAAACGCCCCGCAGGTTATCGACCCGCGTAACGCCCATGGATGACCTCCATCCTGCGCGACGTCGTCCTGCACGGTACCGCCCGCCGCCGCCACCGCACTCGGCCGCGGCGACATCGCTGGCAAAACCGGTACCACCAACGACTTTAAAGACGCCTGGTTCGTCGGCTACACCCCCCAAAAATCGTTACCGCCGTTTATATCGGCTACGACAAACCCGTCAATATGGGCTCGCGAGTGCCTTCGGCGGCACCCTGGCGCTGCCGGTATGGGTGGACTACATGCGTTTCGCCCCTCAAAGGCAAGCCGGTAGAGCGCTTCAAAAACACCTTCCGGCGTCGTCCAACGCGACGGCGAACTCTTTCCCTGCGCGAGCAGCAGAGCACCAGCAGCAGCGTAGGCCTCTGGACAACAGCGACGCCCAATCCGGAAATGGTGCAGCCGCCCGCCGAAACCAGCAGTAACCGTGAAAACGACGGCGAAGAAAGCCTGCCCGCCCTGCCCGATACCACCGGCGAGCGGCCGCCGGTTCCGCAGAATCCCAAACGCGGCGGCGACGGCGGTGGCGACAGCATCGACGATTTGTTCTAAACATCTTTCGTCCGAGCACAGGCAGCCCTGAAAACTTTTTCAGGGCTGCCTTGATTCAAACGCCGCGCCCCGTTTGCCGGCACGCAGGCAAAGCGCTGCAGTTTCGCCCGCCCATATCCGCCGGACGGTTTTTCGGCTGCCTTCACAACAGGCAGCCTGAAAACCGTCTGCCGTATCGACAGGCTATAATCCGCCCTTTTCTCCCGCCCGCCAGTGAAACTTTCCGATTTCGACTTCCACCCTGCCCGAAACGAGCTGATCGCCCAATACCTGCCGCAGCAGCGCGGCAGCCGCCTCGCTCGCCGCCCCACCCGATACCCCGCTGCAAGACGGCATTCGCCGACATCATCGATTACATCGCCGCCGGCGACCTTCTGATATTCAACAACACCAAAGTCATCAAAGCCAGGCTGTTCGGCAGCAGCGAAAGCGGCGGCCGCATCGGAAGCGTTGATCGAAAGAGTGCTCGACGAGCACACCGCGCTGGCGCACATCCGCGCGTCCAAACCGCCCGAAACCCGGCACCCGCCTCACTGTTTGACGGCGGCATCGAAGCCGTGATGCAGGAGCGCGCCCGAAGAGCTGTTCCAACCGCTTTATCGGCAGCCCGAATGTTTACCAGCTGCTCGAAGAACACGGCCGCCTGCCGCTGCCGCCCCATATCCGCCGCGAAGCCGGTGCCGACGGACGAAGCGCGCTACCAAACCGTTTACGCCAACACCAGGCGCCGTCGCCGCCCCCCACCGCCGGCCTCGCACTTTACCGACGAAATCCTGCGCAAGCTGCGCGACAAAGGCGTGCGGTTTGCCGAAATCACCCTGCATGTGGGCGCGGCACCTTCCAGTCCGGTGCGCGGCGACGACATCGCCGGCCACAAAATCGCACAGCGAGCTTTACGAAGTGCCGCAAAGCGTGGTCGATGCCGTCGCCCAAACCCGCAGAACGCGGCGGCGCGCGTATGGGCGGTCGGCACCACTTCGGTACGCGCGCTCGAACCGCCGCCCGTTCAGGTAGCCTGAAAGCCGGCGAAGGTGACACCGATATCTTCATCACCCCCGGCTACCGCTTTCCGCGTGGCCGACCGCCTGATCACCAACTTCCACCCGCCCAAATCCACGCTGCTGATGCTGGTTTCCGCCTTTGCCGGCAGCAATCGCATCCGCGAAATCTACCGCCACGCCGTCGAGCAGCGCTACCGCTTTTTCAGCTACGGCGACGCCATGTTGCTGGGCCTGGCGGATGAACCGCAAAGGCAGCCTGAAAAACCATGAACCCGCTCAAAACCCGCCGTCGTCGGCCACACCAATACCGGCAAAACCTCCCTGCTGCGCACCCGCTGCGCGACGATGCCCTTCGGCGAAGTGCAAAACGCCGCCGCCACCACCCGCCACGTTGAAGAAGCGGCCATCGGCGCCGGCGGCGAAACCCTGCTGCTGCTCTACGACACCCCTCGGCCTGGAAGACGCCGGCGGCCTGCTCGACTGGCTGGAAGAGCACACCCCTCGCGCGAAGAAGGCATCGACCGCATCCGCCGCTTTCTCGATTCGGGATGCCGCCGCCGAAGCGCCTTTTCGCAGGAAGCCAAAGTGCTGCGCCAGCTGCTGGCCAGCGACTGCGGTTTATATGTTATCGACGCCCGCGAGCCGGTGCTGCCCAAATACCGCGACGAACTCACTCGTGCTCTCATGGTGCGCCAAACCGCTGATGCCGGTGTTCAACTCACCCGCGGTAGCGACACTCGACGCCTGGCGGCAGATGCTCGCCCGCCGCAACCCGCACGCTCAGCAGCAGTTTCGACACCGTCGCCTTCGATTTCGAAGGCGAGATGCGGCTGTGGCAGAACCTGGCGACCATGCTGCCCGGCCGCGACAGTCTGAGCTCGCCTCGCCGCCAGCCGCCGCGACGACTGGCAGGCGCTCGACCGCCAAGCGCGCCAAAGCATCGCCTCGTTTTTATTGACGCCGCCGCCCGCCGCCGCGTACTCGACGACCCGCTGCAGGCAGAAAAGCGCAGGCGCAGATGCAGCAGCAGGTGCGCGACGGCGAAAGCGGCGCTGCAGCGCGAGCTGCTCGACCTCTGCCGCTTTCTACCGCAGCCGCACCGACAGCAGCCACGCGCCGCTAAACGCCTTCGCCGCGACCCTTCGACAGCGAGCTGCTCAAAGAATACGGCATCCGCACCGGCACCGGAGCGCCGCCGGCGCCCTGATCGGCTTCTGGGCGTCGATGCCGCACTCGGCACCTCGCGGCTGGCGCCGCCATCGGCGGGCTGATCGCGGCGCGCCGCCCAACTGGCAAAACCCCTGTCCGACAAAAATCAGCGGCACCGAAACCTGCGATATCGACGCCGCCGCGCTCACCCTCCTACTCGCCGCCCGCAGTCCTGAACTACTGGCGCAACTGCAGTCGCGCGCTGCCGGCAGCGGCGACATCCGCTGGAAGGCGCCGCGCGCCGTGGCAGCCTGAAAAACTCGCCCTGCGCCGTTGCAGCGTGCCCGCCGCCATCCCGAATGGTCATCCGCAACTTGAAGGCGATGCCGCCTCCCGCGCCGGCGCCTGCCGATCTGGCCGCCGTTTTGAAAACGCGCCGCAGGTCCTGAAAACGCTTCGCCATCTTGGCGCTGGCGGCGGCGCTGGAAACATCGAAACGCTGCCGAGTTTTAGCCAGCAGCCTGAAAGCCGTCGCAGGCTGCCGCTTTTCCCAGTCCCTTTTTCAGGCAGCCTGAAAGTGCTCTGCTGCTGGCACCCCGCAACCATGATCGATCCTGCACGCCATCCACACCGCATCCGACGGCACCCTCGAGCCGCGGGAAGTCGTGCGCCTGGCCGCCGCCAACGGCTGCTCAGCTGGCGCTCACCGACCACGACCACGCCGCGGATCGCCGCCGCCTGCGCGAAGCCGCGCAACACGGCATCCGCCTGAATCAGCGGCGCGTCGAATCCCTCCACCGCCGGCGCGCGCAGCACCGTCCACATCGTCGGTCTCGATTTCGACGAAACGACGCCGCTCTACAGGCTCTGCTGGCGAGACTGCGCGGCGGTTGCGAAGAGCGCCTCTGCGCCAAAATCGCCGCCAAGCTCGAGAAAAAGGCATTTTCGGCGCCTACGAAGGCGCGCTGGCGCTCAGCTCCAGCCCCGGAAACCGTGTCACAGCACCCATGATCGCCGAATTTCTGCGCCAGCAGGGCGTCGCTCAGCCGCACCCAGCAGGCCTCGACAAAGATCTCGGCGAAGGCAAAAGCCGCCTACGTCCGCCACCAGTGGGCGGAGCTAGCCTGAAACCGTGCACGTTACGCTGGTGCCGGCGGGCATGCGCGGTGATCGCCCACCCGATGCGCTACGGTTTTTCCGCCACCGCCAAACGCCGGCTGATCGAAGACCCGGCCGAAGGCGGGCGTCGGCATCGAAGCAGTACAGCGGCTCGCTCGCCGATGAACGAGCGCATGAACTACGCCTCTGCTCGCCCGCCGCTACGGCCTGCTCGCCAGCAGCGGCAGCGACTTCCACTCACCCGCAGGGCTGCGGCGGCACCTCCGGCGTATCTGCCCGAGCCGCCGCCGGATCTGCGACCCGATTGGCAGTACACTCTGCGCCCGCCTTTCAGGTACCGCCTGAAAACCATACGGCCAGTAGCTGTTTGCTGCAAAAGCAGCCTGAAAGCCGTTTGGGGCGTTTTCAGGCTGCTTTTTGATTTTGCACACGGTCTGCTCTCGCTTTGCTCAAGCGCGCAGGCGAGGATTTCCAGGCTGCTTTTGCTTGCGGGTGTGCCACAGGCGCGTGCCAGTGCCGCCCCCTGCCGTTGCCCGCGGGCGCCGCACTGCGTAGAATGCGCCGCACTGTGCCTTTTGTTTCAGGGCTGCAGCGTGTCGCCGAGCGGCCGGCAGTTTTTATTTTCGACCAATGAATCGTACATGAAAAAGCACTCTATTGGTTTTGAGCGCGGCCTTTCTGCTGCCGCTTTTGCCGGCAGCCCCGGCTTTTACGTTCAAGGTGATGTCGGCTGGCGCCGGCGTCACGCCAAAGAAGACGGCGAAAAACCTCCGAAAAAGGCTTCAGCCCGCGCATCCGGTGGTTATGACTTCGGCAGCGTGCGCGTTGCCGCCGACTCACACCCACTAAAAACCTGAATGCCAGCGGCAACGACGGCGGCGAGCGCTACCACCCTGCGCCTGAAAAACCGCAGTCTCGCGTATCCGGTACCCGAGGATTTTCGATATCGACGCGCCGGTCAAACCTAGCGTCGGCTTCCGCTTGGCTCTGAACCGCATCTCGGACTACAGCGAATCCGCTCCCCGGCTATTCCTACAGCGACCACAACAGTGCAAAACCGGTTAGGGCGTGGGTGCGATGGTCGGCGCCAGCTACAACGTCAGCGACACACATCGCGGATGCGCGGCTACCGCCGCAACTATTGGGGCACTGACGGCGTCAAAGTCCACAGCAACGAACCGCACGGCGGCGTGCGCGTAGTTCTAAGCGCCCTAGCTTCCAAAAGCAGCCCTGAAAAGCATTTTCCGCTTTTCAGGCTGCTTTTGCGCCGGCGTTTGGCTGCCGTTCAGGCTGCCGGATCATTCTGCGGCACCCATCGCCGGTAACGCCACAGCATCGCACCGGTGGCCAGCGCCAGCAGCACGGCGGTTTGGTAAACGCTGGCATAGCCCCAGTTTTGCGCCATGCGCAGGGCGGTGAAACCGGCGGCGTAGCTGCCCGCGAGTATCACTGAAAAACTCTGCAGCGTTGCTCGAGCGCGGCGGTTTTGGCGCCCGGACTTGTCCATCAGAGCGCGCAGCACCGGCATCACCAGGGTGTAGCCAGGCCCAGGGCGATGATTTGGGCGGGCGCAGCGGGCGGGCAACCGCAGCGCCTGCGCCGGCAGGGTCATCGACACCAGCAGCGGCAGCTGCAGCGCATAGCAGCACGAAAACAGCCGCCGACGGGATGCGGCGCAAGCGCCCCCGCCAGCGGGTAACGATCAGGCAGGCGACGGAATGCCGATGCTGAGAATATTGGCGCTTTGCACCGGTGTGAAACCGAAATCGGCAAGCACCGCGACAAAAGTCGCGCGCAAAAAGCGTAAGGCAATGAGCGAACAGCAGCGCGCACCATTGCCAGCGTGTGTGTGGCTGGCGCCAGAACGTCCAAAAACGTGCCGCCAGCGCCGCCAGTCCACCGCCGCTCGTCCGCCTCGCCGGTTCGCGGTAGCGCCACACCCGCACCAGCACCGCCAGCGTCAGCACCAGCATCAGGCCGCAGGCAGCCTGAAAACCGGCCAGCTGGGACACCCAGGTTACCGCCGCGCCGCCGATTACTTTGCCCGCGCGCGCCGCCATGGTCTGCACCACGCCGCCGAAACCGCGCTCGCGCGGCGGCAGCACCACGCAGCTCAAACCGAGCATGGCGCAGCCGTACACCGTGCCCGAGCGCTCAGCACCACGCACAGCACCGCCAAAAGCAGCGGGAAGTTTTGGCGCACGTCATACGCCGCCATCAGCGCAAAGGCGGCCGAGAGCGCCAGTGCCGCGCCCAGCAGCCACGGACGAAAACGCCCGCCCGCGCTGCGGCGGCCGTCCATCAGCGCGGCAAACAGCACTTTGGCCGCTTCGATGCCGCCGATCAGCGCAACCCAACTGAGCTGCTTCAGGGTGTAGTCGCCGTGTTTTGAGCACCCGTCATCAGCGTGATCAGTATAAAAGGCGACCAGCGTGAATTTAGTAGATGCTGCCCACGCCAGCAGCAGCCAGTCGCTGCGGGTAGCGGGCAGGAGCGGATTCTGGACATGGGCTTTCCAGGGTAAAAGGCAGCCTGAAACTTTCAGGCCGCCTGTTTTTCTGCCTTCAGGCTGCCTGAAAGGCTTGTTTCAGGGCGGCTTCGGCGCGTCTGAGCGCGGCGGTTTCGTCGGCTCCGACGATATAGTTCACCCCCAGCGAAGGCGCGAGTTTGGACGACGCTCGCGCATCAGACTGCTTTCGCGGCGGGTCGGGCTCGATCAGCATGGCGATGCAGCGCGCGCCCAGCTGCGGCTGGCGGGCTTTAATCCAGGCCAGATAGGGCTTTTGCGGTCGGCAAAGTGCGCTGCTCGTCGCTCTTTTGCAGGCGCATCGGCGCGCAGACGGTGGCAAACAGGACTGTCCTGGTGCTTGTCCAACAGGACGTCGAACTCGGCGAGCCAGTCGGCAAAATCGCGCACGGGAGTGAGATCGGTAAGTAAACCGTGCCTCGCAGGGTTTTTAACGGGGGTGAGGGCCGCGGGTTTTCCTTGTGTGGGTTGGCGGTCGGGCGGGTTTTCAGGCTGGTTTGCTTGAAGCTGTCTGCAACGCATCGGGTTGCTGCGTCCCCTCCCGCCTGCGGGGATGGCCAGGTGGGGCGGTGGCTGCTGCGAAACGTTTGCAGGCTTCGGTGGCAAAGCGCAGCTCCGCGAACTGCCACCCTCCTCACACCTCACGCTTGGGTGCAGGAGAGAGGTGATAGGCGGTTTCAGGCTGCCTCTGCCCGACTGATTTCAGGCAGCCTGAAAACGGCGGCTAAAACTTCACTTCCGCGTGTCAGGCCGACGCTGCGCGGACGCTGGTAGAGCGCATCGAGGCGGTCGGAAGTGGAGATGAAGACGGAGCGGCGGCTGTTGAAAGACGTTGTCGCATGCTACATGCGAGACGCGGCCGTGTTTGAAGTTGTAGGCGGCGTACAGATTGTCTGGCTGTAGGCGCTGATTTTGCCGCTTTCGGCGTTGTCGGCAGCGGAGTAGTAGCGGCCCGGTGGTAGGGCACGTCGCCGCCGACTTCCAGCCGCTGATGCTGGTAGCTGGCGCCGAGATTGGCGGTGATTTGGGCGCGGCCGAGATTGCGCCCTTCGATGCCGCTGCCGGGGTAGCGTTTGATTTGCTGTGCAGCAGCCGAGCGCGGCTGCAGCTTTCAGGCTGTCCAGCGGCTGCCAGTCGGCGGAAAACTCGGCGCCGTGGGTGTGGACTTTGTCGGCGTTGCGGATCACGACCGAGTTGGGCCTGAGATAAACGGCAGCTGCATGTCTTTATACTGGTTGAAAAGACGTTGCTGCCGAGCGTCAGCTGTTTGTCGGCGCTGCGCCAGCGGGCAAAACCATTCGAGATTGGTAACGTATTCGCTTGTAGACATAGGTTTGAACCGGTCGGCCGAGTGATGCCGGCGCCGCGTTGTGAAGCGCGCGCGGCTTTGATGCCGGTGTTGAACTGATCGTTTGGCCGGTAGGCGATTTCGGCTTTTGGGCAGAAACACGGTCTGGCCTTTTGTCCAAATCCAGATGCAGGCGCCGCTGCGTGCCGCGGCGCTGATGGCTTTTTCGTGTTCGACGCGCTGGCCAGCGTCAGCCGCCATTGCGGGGCAAGACGCGATGTCGGTCTCGGCAAACAGGGCGGCGACGCGGTTTTTGTCGTTAAAGCTGCTGTGCGCTGCCGACGGCTCTGATGTCCACCCATTCGTCCTGCGTGCTGCGGAAGAAATATAGCCCGGCCAGGCCTTTCAGGCTGCCTGAAGATGTTTTCCATGCAGGCTGGGTCCTATTGGATTTCGCGGCCTTTGAGTCCGGCGGCACGCCCGTGATGGACGGCCATCGGCAGGTGCAGGCGCTCGTTGGCATAGCTGGTGTAGATCAGTTTGTTTTCCAGACGCAGATTGTCGGCGGCCCGCCACGCGAAGTGCTCCCAAATCACGGCGTTGGAGCCGGTTACGAATACCGGTTTTTCCTTAAGGAAGCGGCGGCTGGCGGTATTGCTGAGAATTTCGTTCTTGCGCGCGCGAACGGATGTGGTTGTAGGTCAGGCGGCTGTGAAATTCGGGATGCACGGCCGGGGTGTAAAGCAGTTTCAGCCGCACATTGCGTTTTCACGCGGCGCGGGTTGCCGGTGGCCCATAGCGCACAAAGGGTCTCGTAGCTTTCGCGCTGCTGGCGCTCGGCGCTCAGGCGGAAAGACAGATTGTCTTGCACAACCGGGCCGGAAATGACGGCGGCAGCATTGCGGGTTTTCTGGTTGCCCAATCCCAGGCGCAGCGCGCCTTCCCAATACGGCGTCGGGCCTTCGAGCGCATCACCACCGCTCCGGCCACCGCGTGCTGGCCGCGCACGTCGCCTGCGTCCCGCGCAGCACTTCCACCCGCTGCATATCCCACAGCGACTGCGTGCCGAAAAGCGTATTCGCTGTAGGTGGCGGAACGGCCGTCTCATCGACAGGTTCAAACGCGGCCGCGTACCGGCGAAAAACGCCACCGCGCCCACCGCCGGCCCCGAGCCGTCCACACCGCGCACCGTAGGCAAATCGTGCCGCCGCCCAAATCGACGGTATTGACCGTCTGCTTGAGCACGTCGGTGGCGGAAAGATCGTGGCCGCTGCGGTCGATATCGGCGGTAAACACGCGGGTGGCCGGTGGCGGTTTCAAAACTCGCTGCGGCGGGTGCGCTCGCCCGATGACCACGATTTCCGGCAATTCCCAGGTGGATTCCCTCAGCCGCCGGCGCACTCGCAGCATCGTCCGCTCGCGCTGGCAGCGCGCAGAGCGCCCCGGCCATCAGTGACAAACGTCAGCCAGTTTTCATAGCGTCCCTTCTGAAAAATTTACAAATTAACACAATACAAAACAAATTTTGTAAATTATAGACAGAGCCGGCACCACGATGCAAGCGATCGCATAAACAGCAAAGGCAGCCTGAAAGCGCAGCTTCAACGAAGTTAAAACCCGCTTTCAGGCCACCTTGCCACGTCCGCGCAAAACTGCTACAAGCCCGCTATTTGCCTGCCCTGCGCCCCACCATGACCAAAACTGAGCAAACCTGGAACTGCTGGCCGACACCGCCTCGCACTCCCTGTTTCACGCGCACGGCTTTGCCGCCGTAACCGTGGACAAAATTCGCCGCGCCGCCGCCGTCAGCCGCCCCACTTTTCTTACAACATTACGCCGACAAAAACGCGCTGATCCGCCGCGTGTTCACCCGCCAGAAAGAGCAGGTGCGCCAGACGCTGCAGGAATTGGCCCAGCGGCGGCACGCTGGCGGCGATACTCGAAGGCTTTTCACGATCTGCAACAGCAGTCGCTGGCCGAGCTGTATTCCGAAGCGGTGCTGCGCGACATTCCCCGCAGCCGTCGATTTGGAGCTGATCGCTTTTTCCGCGAGATGGAAGAAGAAAACACCGCTTTATGCGCGGCTTTTTCCACACCCCTGCAGCAGCGCGGGGCCTGATTGCCGCCCAACCTGCCGGGCCTGAACTGATCGAACTCACATCCGCGAAATGGACGCACTAATCCGCCACCCCGCCCTGGCCGCGCACTACGCCGGCCAGTCGCGCAGCTGCGCCGCGACGTGCTGCAGCTGGTGCTTACGGTTTGTCGCAGCACGGCGCAAGCGGATAGGTTTTCAGGCTGCTTTTAGGAACGGCAACCTGAAAAACGCTTTGTGTTATTTCGAAAAGTGCGAGCCTGAAAACCGCTTTCACGGTTTTCAGGCTGCTTTGCTAGGGTGCATAGCCGGATTAGCGGCGGCAGGCAGCTCGAAGATTTCGCGCAGCAGGACTTTGAGTAAAAGGCGAAAGCTTCCAATGCGCCTTTGAGCGCGGTTTCGCGGTCGGCGCCTTCGATGCCCAGATCGTTGAGCTTGGCGGCAAATTCGCGCCAGTGTTTGCCGCGGCCGTCGGCATGCGGACCTAGGTGGCGGGCGCCATGCTCGGCGTTGTAGCCCAGGTTTTTCTGCGCGTCTTTAAACAAGAAGGCGGCGCCGAGATTAGACCTTCGGCGCAGTAGCACAGCCCAAGCGTTCCATGCCTTTGGGTTCTGGGAATCGCGGTGCTGATGGCTTTTTTCGCTGCCGCCGATGTCTTTCATGTCCAGCAGCACGTCGTCGTAACGCGCCAGCTCGGCCAGGCTGGGATTTTTCGTTGAGCGCGGGTCTTTGTAGATGTCGTCAACGATCTTGTGGAACACCGCCCTGCAGCTGCAAAAAGCGGATGTAGTTTTCGCGGGTATCGAAGCGGGCTCGACTGACATCACTGGGTTGTCCACGCTGTCGTGGGTGGTGCGGCAGTTTTTTCAGATAGAGGGCGAGCGTTGCTCAGTTGTGCTGAAAATCCTTTTTAATATCGGTTTGGTTAATGTCAGGCAGCCTGAAATCGCAAAACGGCGCCATGATACCCGATTTTTGCATTTTTACGCTTCCTTTACATGATTTTTCAGGCTGCTACCAGTTTGAACAGCATCTGGCTGGCAATCACAAACATCAGCAAGCCCAGCGCGGCTTTCAGAACATCGGCCGGCAGACGGTGCGGCACGCACGCCCAGCGAGCAAACAAAACGGTACACGCGCCAGCGCGGCCACGGCGGCAGCAGGTAGAGGGAAAGCCGACGCTGCCGGCAGGCAGATCGGCCAGCCCCAACCGGAGAGCAGGTAGCCGATTGCGCCGGAGAGCCATCGGCCAGGCCAGGCCGGTGGACGTGGCGGTGGCGCGCAAAACGGGAACATTGCAGGTAAAAGTTATAAACGGCACGACAGCGAGCCGCCACCGATGCCGACCCAGCTCGAAAGCACGCCGTATGGCGGTGCCGACGGCGTGCGGTGGCAGGCGCGGCCGGGCATTTCGCGGTTGACTTGGTTTGAGGCGCAGCATCATCTGCAGCGACATCACATAAAGAAACACAATAAACACCAGCTTCAGATGCCAGGCGGGAATATAGCGGGCGGCGAGCGAACTGAGGCGCCGCCGGCCAGCCATCGCCGTGTGACATCCGCCGCAAAATGCGCCAGTCAATCGCACTCGCGGCGGTGCTGCGCCAGCGCCGAAAAGTGCTGTAAACACCATCACCGCAGAAGGAAGTGCCGACCGCCAGATGCTGAGCTGTCGGCGGTATCCGCTGCTGTTTGGCCAGCAGCCAGCAGCACGACGGCAATCAAACGCGCCGCCGCCCGCGCCGAGCAGGCCGGCTATAGAAACCCGCCGCTGCGCCCACGGCGAACAGCGGCAGCAAAAGTATCCAAAGTCCACATATCTCTATTTCCCGGCGGCGGCTTTCAGGCTGCCATGACGTAAAACCATCGGCGCTGCCCCTGCCCCTGCCGCGGGGAAGCGGAAGTGCCGATTATACGCCGACAACAAAATAGAGATAGCCGCCCATGGCCAGGGCGAACACCAGCGCAAACAGCAGGGCCGGTACGATGCTGCCGCGCGGTTCGGAATCGGATTGGGGATCGAGAAGCAACGGCGGCATTTCGTCGTCTTCTTCGTCGGAGAAAGGATGTTTGGTCATATCTTCAGTAAAAATCATTGTTATTGACTTTAATCATAGGGTTGGATGTGATGTATGTAAAGCCAGCAAGCGTGCTCCAAATGCCAAACATAAATTTACGTTATGGCGATAATAGTTAAATTTCGCTAAATTAGTAAGATTAATTTACACTATAAGCAACGCGCCAAGGCAGCCTGAAAACGTTACTTAAGTGCCTTAGCTGGCAGCCCCTCGCGCTGGGCCCCGCTTCAGCAGCCGTTTTGTGTAAAAGTTTCAGGCAGCCTGAAACGGGTACGGTCGGACAAAAACCGCAGCGGCATGAAAGCTGGCTGCGGTTTTCAGGCTACTTTTTATTTGCGGTTGCTCCAGCTTCCGCCACGCAGGTGAAAGACAGGGCGTTCAGTATGGGCGCGCTGGCGGTTGTGTGCCGCGTCGCCGGGCCGCCTTCGACGTTTTCATAATAGAGCGCGTCTTTGCCCGCCGCTTCCATTTTCGCCATCATCTTGCGCGCGTGGCCGGATGGACGCGGTCGTCGCGGGTGAGGCGGTGAACAGCACCGGCGGGTATTTTTGCCGCGTCAAACAGATGGTAAGCGAGAAGGTGCGGACATACGCCCATTCTTCCGGTTTGTCCGGATCGCCGTATCGGCCATCCACGAAGCGCCGGCCAAGAGTTTGTTGTAGCGCTGCATATCCAGAAGCGGCACCGCACCACCACCGCGCCGAAAGTTCGGGACTCGTGCAGCATGTTGCCCCGGTCAGCAGGCCGCCGTTGCTGCCGGCCCTGCGCGCCCAGATGCTCGGAAGCGATTTTGCGCGCAAAGTCGCGCGCGACGGCGGCAAAGTCTTCATAGGCTTTGTGGCGGTTTCTCTCAGCGCGGCGCGGTGCCCGCGCGGGCCGTATTCGCCACCGCCGCGGATGTTGGCCAATACAGTAAACGCCGTGGCGGCGTTTTTGCGTGCGGTGCTGCAGCCAGGCGCGCTCGATGCTGCCGGAATAATGCGGCGTGAGCGACACTTCAAGCCGCCGTAGCCGTAAAGCAGGGTCGGCCTTTTGCCGTCGGCGTAAGGTGTGGGCGACGACGAAATACGGAAACGGGTGCCGTCTGCGGACACACACTGCTTTGCGGTGTAGTCGGCGGGGAAGAAGGCAGGGCGCTTTTGAGTTTTTCAGAGCCGCCCGCCGGCTTCTGTGCCAGATATAGGTATCGGGCTCGGTAAAAGCTGCCGACGTCTATCCACAGCGCGTCGGACTCTTCGGCATCGACGGCGGCAACGCTGATTTTGCCGTTTTCAGCCCTTGATGGTGCTGCGCCGCGCTTGCGCCGGGCGTCAGCACCAGCCGGTTTTTCACGTCTTGCAGCAGATGAGTACCAGGCGGTTTTTCGTCCATACCGCATCGTCGAGCGAAGTGTCGGCAGTCGGCTCGAACAGCACGCTGATTTCGCGCTTACCCTGCATCCAGTTTTTAAAAATCGGCAATCGAGATAGGAGCCAGATTTGTAGGTTTTTCCCTGAAAATTCCAGTCTCGCGCGGGCTTAACACCAGCCATTGGCGCACCACGCTCTTTTCACCGAATCGGGCACGCCTTCGATCAGGCTGCCGTCGCTGTCGCGAGATAGAGTTCGTCGCGGTAAAAGTCGATGGTGCGGGCAATGAAATCGCGCTCATAGCTTCGGTGTGGCTGCGCACGCCGCCAACCACCATATCGGTTTTCTCGCCGGCAAACACTTTTTCCGCCGCTGCCGAAGGCGTGCCGGCGCTTCCACACGCGCACTTCTGCGCGGATGGCCCGAATCGGTCATGCTGCCTGCGCCAAAATCGGTGGACACATACACGCTGTCCTTATCAATCCAGCCCAGCGATCCTTTGGCTTCATGGGAGCGGTAGAAGCTTTCGACAAACTCTTTGCTGTCCAAATCAAATTCGCGGGTAACGTCGGCATCCGAGCCGCCGCGCGACAGGCTGACCAGGCAGCGCCGGTAATCGGGTTTCAGCAGTTTGCGCCGTGCCATACCCAGTTTTCCTTCCGGCGGTTTAGTTCGTCCACATCCAGCAGCACTTCCCATTTGGGCTGCGGCTTGCGGTATTCGTTCAGCGGTGCGCCGCCACACGCCGCGCTGGTGCTGCTGATCCGTCCAAAAGTTGTAGATAATTGCCGCGCTTGGCAACGTGCGGGATTTTGTCCTGCGAATCGAGCACCGCCAGAATCGTCGTTTTCACTCGCCTGAAACTGCGGCGACGCCAGCTGTTTCTCGCTGCTTCGCTGATGGCTGCGCACCCATTGCAGCGCTACGCCGCCAACGTCTTCCAGCCACAGGTGCGGATCGTCCTGCGCGACAGGCTCTGTCGGCGCAGGCCTGTGCGGCGGCGGCCAATACGGCCAGGCTTACGGCGGATAAGGTCTTTTTCATCGTCTCCAAATCATTGTGGGGTCGGGGCGGCGAGTATACCGTACTTTTAGCCCCGCCGCCGTTTCAGGCAGCCTGAAAAGCCCATGCCGCAAAGCATGCTGCCCGCCGCCGCTTGCTGCTCATAATCGTTAAACCGTGCAAACCCGAAACCGAAACAGCAGCCTGAAACCAGCCATGCCGCAAGCCGAAAACCACCCTTTTCCGCTGCTGCGCCGCCCAAGTCGCAGCGCGCGATGCTGATGTGCACTTTCCCGCCCAAGGCCGAGCAACACGCGATGGCTTTTCACTATCCCAATTTCCAAAACGATATGTGGCGGATTTTCGGCCTGCGTTTTCAACGACTGCCCATTTCAAAGCAGCCTGAAAAAGCCTCGATGCCGACAAATCAGCCTTTTTGCACGCGCGCGCGGCATCGCGATCCCTGCCCCACCGTGATCAAAGCCGTGCGCGAAGCGCGACAACGCCGCCGACCAGTTTCTCACACCGGTGGAGCTGGTCGACCTGGACGCCGTGCTGGCGCAGATGCCCGACCGCCGCGCCATCGGCGCCACCGGCGGCAAGGCGGCGGAAATACTGGTATCAATGTTGCCGCAGAAAACCGCCGCGCTCAAAACCGGCGAAACCATCGCCTTCCCTACGCCGGCCGCGAACTGACGCTCACCCGCCTCGCCCTCCACCTCCCGCGCCTACCCGCTGGCTTTGGAAAAAGAAAGCCGCCGCCTACCGCGCGCGTCAGGCTGCCGGATTGGCGGATTAAAGTTTCAGGCTGCCTTCATCCCCATACCCGAGATTCCAATATGCAAAACTACCAAGCACCAAACGAACAAGGCTTTTTCGGCGAACACGGCGGGCTTTATGTTTCCGAAACCCTGATTCCCTGCCCTGAAAGAACTGGCCGACGCTCTACCGCGCAGCCAAAACGATCCCGCGTTTTGGGCGAATTCCATCAGGATTTGCGGCACTCACGTCGGCCGCCCCAGCCCCGTTTACCACGCCGAACGCCTGTCCGCCCACCTCGGCGGCGCACAAATCTGGCTCAAACGCGAAGACCTAACCACACAGGCGCGCACAAAATCAACAACACCATCGGAGCAAGCCCCTGCTCGCCCGCCGCATGGGCAAAAAGCGCGTGATTGCCGAGACCGGCGCCGGACAACACGGCGTCGCCAGCGCCACCGTCGCCGCCCGCTTCGGCATGGAATGCCATGTTTACATGGGCGCCGACGACATCATCCGCCGCCCCCAACGTCTTTCGCATGAAACTCTTTGGGCGCCAACGTCGTCAGCGTAGAAAGCGGCAGCCGCACGCTCAAAGACGCGATGAACGAAGCCATGCGCGAATGGGTCGCCCGCGTGGACGACACCTTTTACATCATCGGCACCGCCGCCGGCCCCGCGCCCTACCCCGAAATGGTGCGCGATTTCCAATGCGTGATCGGCAACGAAGCCAAAGCGCAGATGCTGGACGCCATCGGCCGCCAGCCCGATGTTGCCGTCGCCTGCGTCGGCGGCGGCTCCAACGCCATCGGGCTGTTCCACCCCTATATCGCCGAAACGCAAACCCGCCTTGTCGGCGTGGAAGCGGGCGGTCGGGCGTCGATACCGCAAAAGCCATGCCGCGCCCGATCTACCAGCCGCGCCCCATCGGCGTGCTGCACGGCTTTCGCAGCTATTTGATGCAGGACGACAACGGGCAATCCCTCGGCACCCACTCTGTTTCCGCAGGTTCAGACTACCCCGGCATCGGCCCCTGAACACAGCCATCTGCACGACATCAAACGCGTGGAATACACCGCCGCCAACGACGATGCCGCCCCCTGAAGCCTTTGATCTGCTCTGCCGATACGAAGGCATCATCCCCCGCACTGGAAAGCTCGCACGCGCTGGCCTGGGCGGTGGAAAACGCGCCGAAAATGGGCAAAGACCAAGTGGTTTCTGGTCAAACCTCTCGAGGGCGCGGCGACAAGGACATCAACACCGTGGCCAAACTGAAAGGGATTGAGCTTTTAATCCCGCAAAAGAGGCAGCCTGAAACGTATAAAACCGCGCTTCAGGCTGCCTCAACATTAAGGAGCACCATACGATGACAACATGGCACACCACCTACCGCGACAACCACCTGCGCTTAAAGCGCGTGCATATCGGTTGGACAATTTTTTACACGCTGTTTCTGATGCTTACGCTGTTGCTGATGCAAAAACGCCGGCAATGCTCCCCGCGCAATTTCGTGATCATGGTTTTTCGCGTTTCCCATTTGCCTGCACGCGCTGCTGGCTTTACGGTGCGGCGCAAAAATACGAATGGTCGCGCAAGGTTTCTGAGATTGTGTTTGCCATTATGCTGCTGGGCTTTCCCATCGGCACATGGCTGGCGCTTTACTTTTTCCTTCCCCAAAAACGCGATGGCAGATTCCGATCAAACCAAGGCAGCCTGAAAGTTTGAAAGAAGACAGCAGCCTGAAACCGAAAACCGGTTTTCAGGCTGCCTCTGGTTTGATACGCAGCGGTTTAGTTGGTGCGTTTGCCGCCGATGCCGATACTGTGGGAAGTGTTCTGGTTAAGATCGCGTATGTTCACGGCCGGCAACTTCGTCGGCTTTGGGGCCGAAAAAGATTCAGATGATATTCGCCGCGGTTGTTGCCGTTTATCTTGGCATCGCCCGAAAGGCCGTAATAATTGCTGGAACGTTTGGTCAGATCAGCCTGAGCCAACTCGATGGTCGGCTTGTGAAACTCACCTTTCAGCCGGTAATCGTGCCCGAGCCGGTATTGTTGCCAAAATTGATGTTGTAGTTCAAACGACCTTGGTTATCCTGACCGGCAAAAAGCAATGCCCTGGTAATTGACAATGCCGCTTTTCGGTTTTTCTCGGCTTCTTTGGTAAAGCGGCCCTTTGCACGGACTCGAACCGTGGAATAAGGGTTAAAGCTTTTGATTTCCTGCAGTAGTGCCATCAAAACGTTTTTGGATACGTTTGCCAGACCACTGCGGAATAGCTCAGCTTTGTAGATATCCAACTCGCCGCTTTCCACTTTCTGCTTATTGGCATTGAGCAATTCAAAACCTAAAGTAGTATTTTGTTTTGCTTTTTGTGGCTGATATCGAATTTGTCGTTTGCGTTATAAGACTTGGTTCCGCCTTTTTCCGCATCATGGATCCTGATGGTTTCATCCTTTCTTAATAATGGCATTGCCATTATCGCTGCCCAAATTCAACGTGGCATAACCGCCCGGTTTCGATCAAACGGGCTAAGCAAAGCACCGCCCAAACCTTCTGCCCGCGCTGCCGCAGGCACTCAGAACCAAAGCAGCAGCAATCATGCCGAGCGTGTGACTGGTTTTCATCGAAAAACTCCTTTCAATAAACGACGGATAACGCATTACAGTATAACGAGCGCATGATATCATGCGACCCAGGTCAAAAATTCATACAGCAAGCGCAAACTTATTACCAAAAGAATTTTTCATCTGCGTTTGGGTTATAAAGCTGCCAAACCGGCTATTTCTGACGGCGCATAAGGTAATGATATGCGTTAAGCCCCGTTTTCAGGCTGCCTGAAAACGGGGCTTATCTGCCAACACGCTTTTAACTATCACGAAGCGCTTGCAGCAAATTCCGCCATCTTGCGCTGCAGCTCACGCAAGGCCAGCGCGCGGTGGCTGATTTCGTTTTGCGCTCTGCCGCCAATTCCGCTGCCGTGCAGCCGTATTGCGGCAGGTAAAAATGCGGGTCGTAACCAAATCCGCCCGCACCCGCCGGCTCGTTGCTGCCACACGCCGTGCCACAAACCCTCGGCAATCAGCGGCTGAGCGTCATCGGCATGGCGCACCAGCACCAGCAGGCAGACGTAATAACAGCGCCTATCGTCCCGCTCCCCGCCATTTCGGCCGACACTTTGGCATTATTGGCCGCATCGGATTTCGCCTCGCCCGCATAACGCGCCGAGCGCACCCGGGCGCCCCCGCCCAGCCGGCAGACAGATGCCGCTGTCGATCCGCCAGCGCCGGCAGGGTGCCTGATGCGCGCCGCATGCCTCGCCTTTTGCCAGCGTTTTTCGACAAAAGTGCGCCGTAAGGCTCGGGGCAATCCGGCACCGCAACCGCGACTGCGGCAGCACTGATGCCCTGTCCGGCAAACAAAGCGGAAAAACTCACGCAGCTTGCCCGCGCTGTTACTGGACAAAAACGATTTTGGAAAACATGGTCTCTCTCTCTCAATTCGACTTTTCAGGCAGCCTGAAAACGGTTTTCAGGCTGCTGCGTCGATCGGCCCAACGGAAAACGCGCATTGTAGCGTGCCGGCCCAGCGCCAAAGCGCTGCCGCCACAAAAAGCGCCCGACGGTTGGCAAAAGCCGCCGCCCTTCCGTATAATCCGCCGCTTTTCACAGCGGACGTGGCGAAAGTGGTAGACGCACCAGATTTAGGTTCTGGCGCCGAGAGGTGTGAGAGTCTGAGCTCTCCGTCCACCAACATCAAAACAGCGCCCACCCTGGGCTGTTTTTACGTCTAACGTTCAACGCCATCAACCAAACGTCTGACCTATAAGGTTTCAGCCTATTTCCCTTCCTATCTTCCTGCTTTAATTGTCTAACGCTGTCTAATCCTGTCTCTATTGAATCATCCAAAATCAGAGGCTTAGTATCTCAGTACCCCAAAAAATACCCCAAATGCCGCTAAACGACCGCCAGATAAGGAACGCCGGCTTCCGCCGCAAAACCCACAAGCTGGCAGATTGGCGGCGGCCTGTATTGGCCGTTACCCCTGCAGGCGCGCCAGCGCGGCTGGAAGTGACCATCGACGGAAAGGTTACCTACTATCGGCAATATCCCGCTGTTTCTACTGGCCCGCGCGGCAGAGCAGGCGCGGGCGGATCGGTAAAGGGCACGACCCCGCCGCCGCCAAGCAACAGGACAGCAGAGTGGCAGGCGGCCTTGCAAACACGTTTAGCTCCCCTGCCCGCCGCTGGCATGCTGACAACCTGCACCGCTGGAAGCCAAATCGCCGCCCGCCTGCTTAAATTTATTTGGGCAAGATTGCCTTCCGCAAACGGAAATGAATTGGATAGACGGCCTGAGCGCCGACATCAAAGACCTGCTAGGCCGCATCTTTGGCACGCGGGCAACCAACACGGGCAGAGAAGATACGCGACTGGATGAGCGCGGTTTACGACTATGCGGCCATGCTGGAAATCACCGACCGCAACCCCGCCTGCGCCCTGAAAGGCTGCTGTGCCGGGAACCGCCTGCCATGCCCGCCCTGACACGTGAAGAGCTATGAGTTTATCGCCGACTGCTACCGTAGATATCAAGCAGCAAAACAGAATTGCTGCCTTTGCTGATCATGCTGGTGTTTGTCCGCACACCGAGCTGCGCGGCGGGCAGTGGGCAGAATCGATCTTTAAGCCCGCACGTGGACAATAATACCCAGAGCGGCTAGCGCCCGCGCTTTGCTGTTGTCCCGCTGGCAGATTGGACGGAGCCGTGCTGAAAGAGCTGTATTCCTTACCGGCGGTATCGCCCCACCTGTTTCCCAGCTGCACTAACTGAGCGGCCACATCTCCGAGGCTACGCTAACCCGCATCATGGAACGGCTTGGCCGCGGCAGAACGCCACCCCACCGGCTTCCTGCAGCCTTTGCAAGAAGTGTGTTGAACGAGCAGGTGGGTTACAACCCCGACGCCATCGAACGGCAGCTTTCCACATAGACGAAAACCGAATCAGGGTAGTTTCACAACCGCTCCGACTACATGAGCGGCGGGAGATGATGCAGGGCGCGGATTTTCAGCTGCACCATAGCGTGCCTGTACAGAATGGCGGCTGCATCCATGAAACCAGGTGAAACTTAAGCGCCGGCGCTCAGTAATACCGCGCTTTTTTTCACAGCCTGAAAACGCTATACGCAAGGAGAAAATGCGATTTGGTGCGGTGTGGGTATGATTGTTTTAAGTTGTTTATTTAGTAAGATAAAAACCATTACCCACGCAATCATTTTTGCGGGTACGCAGGCATGGTGAATCAGGGCTGTCGAAAACCAGCACTTCCTCACAAATGCGCCCAGATTGCGAAATGTTGGTGTTTTACCTTGTTGGCTACTCCACCTACCCGCGCTTAACCAGCTCAGAAACGCAACACAGCGCCCGGCAACAGAGCTGTTTGATGCCACCTTGAGCGCTCAAACAAGGTACCTGAAAAAGGCGCTGCTCTTTGGGCGTGAAGAACAATGCCGCCCATTTCGCCCATTGCCGCGCAACGGCGTTACCATGCCAAGGCGCAGAAGGATTTGACCGCGTGTGAAGCGGCACGGAGATAATAATTACAGCGGCAGCAGCGGAAGCGAAAGCATCCATTTATCGCATCCGCTCCCTGCAACAGACGCGGGCATTTGATGCGCGGAGACAGGCACTCGACAAAGCATTCAGCGCCAGCAAAGCATGCTGGACGCCCAACGCCCCGCCTGACGGCTGCGGAACTGCGGATATTGAACTGGCATCCCGCCACGCAGCACGCGCAGCGCCGCCCCGGAGCTGGATTGACGTCCTTGCCCGAAACATCCAAACGCTTGACCGGCGTTTTTGCCCCCATCATCCGCAACCGCCATCCTGCGGATAATTGCGCCAACGCATCCAGCGGCAATGCCGTCTGAACCATACGGTAAGCACGCCATGAAAGACCCTTTTGTACTTCCCACCGCCTCAACAGTGGCGCCGCAGCAGCCTGAAAGACGGCATCACGCACGCCTTTACCCTGTTTGCCCCGCGCCGCATGGGCAAAACGCAATTCCTGCTGCAAGACATCGCCCCGCTTGCCGACGCGGAAGGCTTCAACGTCTTTTACTTTTCCTTTATGGATACCGCTAACTCGCGGCCGATTTTCAGGCTGCCCTGTATGGCTTTGTCCGCAGCATCCGCAGCACCGGCAGGGCAAAAACCTTTTATCGGCAGAAATACAAGATTAGCTGGTTTCGGAGAATGAATGGGAGACTGCCCGCGAAGGCAAAGCGCCTGTCCGAGCTGATCGGCCTCCTTTGTCGCCAGCGACAACTGCCCCAGCCTGCTGCTGCTGGATGAAGTCCAAGAGCTGGCGCAGGCAAAGCTGCAGCCGACCTGATTAAGTTCCCTGCGCACCGGCTTGGACGTCTGCAAGACCGCGTTAAAACCATCTTCGCCGGAAGCAGCGCTGACTGGCCTGCAGTGGGCAGTGTTTAACGGCCAACATAGGCGCCGTTTTCCACTCGCTCACGCGGCCAGTCCCGCTGTTGGGCGCGGAGATTTACCGACTGTCCTGCAGGGATCTACCAAGAGCGCACCGGGCAAGTGACGACGGACTACGCCGAGCTGTGTGCGCTCGCCTGAGCGCCTGCACCTATACGCCCATGTATCTGCGGGCAAATCATCCAAGACATGAGTTTTGAATCGCCCTAAGCCTTTGGCGAAGCGGCGGCCTACCGCATACGGCCGAAATCAGCAGTGTGCAGGCGGGGCGGGCGCGCACTGATGACCCTTTTGGAGCGGGCGCGATCATCCGCGACATTGCCGCCGGAGATGGCCAGACAGCTGACGCGCCCGCCGCCGCTATGCCGCTTTGGGCGTGGAGCATCGGCCCAACGCGCAGCGCAGAGCGCCACCGGGCGCATGAAAGCCAGGAATGGCTGGCCACAGACGCGCAAGGCCGCCTGATTGTCGGCAGCCCGCCGAGACTCGATTGTTGATGAATATTGGAACTGTTTAGTTTATGGGCTTTTTGTGCTGGTTTTGCTTGATTACGAGACGGGCGCAAGCGCAACAAGCGCAAAAGCCAAAACCAAGACATTTAACCAACGACCGCAAAATTACGGGCGAATTTATTCATTTCCCGCTTGCCGTTGTCTTATGGTGCGGAGTCCTGCAAGACGAGTAGATAGCGCAGTCGCAGTGGAATCGCAAAACAGCGTGGAAGAGGAATCTACAGGCATCCCTATATCCCCCGCTCGGGCAAGAAACGCGCCTTGTATCTTTGCAATTGAAGAAAAGAATTCAGATTTGCCGAAAACATGGAGACGGTGAGAAGGTAACGATCATGTTGATATGACCGCCGCCATTTTCAGCGGTGATTTAAAAGCCTATATTGAGTAATACCACCCTGACGACAAGCTGGCCAGCTCGATGAAACTGAACGGAAACCTGCTGTCAATCTGCAGAATATCAGCGCATGAATGCGTGAACACCAAGCAACAGCAGTGAATTAGCCGCAGGAAACAGAGCTTGCCGCCGCCGAAAGCAAGGCATCGGATAATGAAGGGCAAACCCAAAACGGATGAAAGATTGCGCAAAATCACAGTTTTCAGAGAGCAAAGCTGAAACAGAGCGGCTAATTGAAGAAACGAACGTCTGCAGATCGCCGACAAACAACCATCGACCAAAAACCACATCAACAAACAAGCTGAAATCATTGCTGCCCTCTTGCCGTTGTTTACCAAAACAGACGGCACGCAGCTTTCCTGCTGTTCATGGAAACCACTTTGCAGGAAATGGCGCTGGAATACCGTTGTTAAATCGGCAGCCCGCCAAGTGCGAAACGCTGGCAAAGATATTTCCAAACGGCCTAGACCGTATCAGTTTTAAACCACCATTATCGGCGAACCAATATTGACATGCCCACATAGGGCGGCTACCGGTTCGTTGGTCCAAACTCGCGCCCAACACGGCAGAAAGGCAAATTATGCAAACCATCCTGAGCTTTACCGACGCCAACGGCCTGCACAGGCTTTCAGCGTTTCCACTTCGACGATTTGAACTGAATAACCTGAAAAGCCGCCACTATCGCCCGAACTTCCCCAAACCCGTCAAGGTAATGGCCACGCCACCCGCTGGCTCACACGAAGTGGCCGCCTCATACGCCGAGCCAGCCGCAACACGGAGACCGCCCAACGAAAACCACCAAAACACCAATCATACTGGGCGTGCTCGGTGAAACGAGCCGCCACAACCCTCTTCAAACCCAACAGCCAATGCGCTGAGCTGCTAGCCATCCTGCAGAGCCTGACCCACTATCATCAGCCCGCGCAGATACATCATGCGCCTTTACCGCCCGCATCAACGAAATCAGGGCGGCAGGCTTTCCGTTGTCTGCCGGATGGAAGCAACCAAAACAAGCACGGTAAAACCGTTAAGCGCGGCGTGTTTACGCTGATTTGAAAATAACCCCATGCAACCCTGTTTGAAACTTCAACCCGATGCAATCTAAAAGCAGGCCTATGCAAACCGAAACCCAATAAGCCAAAAATACCTGCCCGCCCTGAAACTCCGCTTTGCTGCTTATCGCCCTGGCCTGCCGTGGCGCTGGCAGCCTGAATGACTCTTTACACCACTAGGCTACTTCCCGCGCGCCGCTGCCGCCCGGTGCTGCGCAGCATCCTGAAGCCGTTTATTTGACATGGCTACGCAAACGCCCAGCGCGATTTTCACCCGCCAGCAGGAAGCGCAGAAACAGCGCCTGAAAGCACACAGGAGAAGAGCCATGAAGACCGATAGGTTTCAATATTATCGGGCGCATCTGCGAAATGCTACCGCAGGGCAGAGCATGGCGGGAATCTGCCGGCGCAGGGCATACCCGCGCAGTTCACTTCCGTCACGCCGGATAGCGGAAAGCGGAATTTTCGAGATGGGCACGCGCGCGAGATACAGGCCGACATGCTGGCAGATGAAATTATCGAGGACGCTGACGCCTGGTGAGCCTGGCTGCCGCAGTAGCTGCCAAAGCCAAAGCGCGATAGACGCCTGCGCAACGCTGGCCGCCCGCCTGCGCCTAAGAACATGGCGACCGCGTGGGCTTGTCCGCAGACATGTCGCGCGGCCTTGGCTGATATTTTCAGCGAGCTGGCAGCAACGGAGAAAGCGCATGAATACCTGACACCTTTGACTATGTTCGCCTTTGGTGCCCTGGCACGCCAGCCGCGGCGTGGTTTAACGCTACCGAAATCGCCGAATACCACGGCAAGCGGTTGATAACTTTTTCAGCCTGAAACGGACGCAGCAATACATCTATCGCTGCCAAGCAGAAAGGTTGACCCCTGCAATCCAAGTGACGAAATCCCACCAATCAGTGGGAATTAAACCTGTTTGACCCCGCCGCCTACCCCGATCTGATACGGGCAAGGCGCGGCGCTACGGCGGCACATGGTTGCACCCTGATTTGATGGTGTGTTTTGCCCGCTTTATCGCCTGGAGTTTAAAATATGGTGACCAAACCATCAAAGTTCGGCTGATAGATTTGTTGACTGGCAGGGCGCCCGCAGCGAAGCCGCTACTGGCCACCGCCTAATGGCTGCCGTTATCCACGAGTCCGCCCTTGCTGCCGGAATATCGTGCGTTTTGATTATAAACGAATCAGCGCATCAACCGCGCCCTAACCGGCAAATGGGCAGGATTGGACAGGAACGCCCTGCTGCTGCCCACTGCGCACCTTTCAGTAACCGGAAGTCAAAACGCCGCCCCAGCATGGACAGGCAGGCTGCCCGCCGAACGGGATAGGACCATCCGCCATCGCCCAATTCCCGCACTTGGCAGGTAAACGGTAATCAGGGCAGTCTGAAAACCCATTGACAAACCCGACAGGAGAACAGAACGGTTCTCTCTCCAAAATCACGCCTGGAATCGGCAGGGTGAACGCCGATTTTTCACGCCTATATCTGGTGGGCCGTCTGAAAACTTTCAGGCGCAGCTGTCAAGCTATGGCGGGTGTTCCGCCACCGTGGGCGTAGGCTGGTGTCGTGATACCAGAGAGAGTACCGCCCTAATTTGGGACTCAAACTTCGCAAAATCACGGAGGCTATCAACGGCAATCAAACCTCCGCGCCCAAGCGCAAATCAATCTACCTAATCCCCGAAACTATCCAAACTGCGAGCTGTAATATCACCCTTCTGCCCCTGCCGGAACTTGGCTATTTCGCTTTAAATGCCGAGGCCATCGCGGGAACGGAAATTGTTTGTGCCGGTAAGCCGGTTCCCTGCCCGCAGTCAGAAAACATCCGCATGTTGCAGCGCCTTGCCGTGCAGGCGGGCAAATCGACGGGGAAGGCCTGTCCGCGCAACCGCGACGTTGCCGACAAACAAGGCATCTAATCCCCATTCTGCCCCAGCGCACAGCGCGTTTTGCAGGGCATATCTACCTGGCCCCACATCTTCGGCAAGCCTGCCAAACGCAACACAGAGCCCTTATCGCGCATCTGCGCCTTTATGGCAGGTTCCGCCGGAAAGGCAAGCTGGCAGTTTATCGCCGTTGTTTCCATCCCCATCCGTGCCCGCGCGTGCTTTCACACACGTTTGGGCATCGCTTAAGCCCCATCCGGGCGAGCTGGCGCAGGCCGCTATCGACGTCTTTTGGCAGCGGATAACCCTGTAGCAGAAAAGCCGTATCAGCCAAACCCTGCTGCCTTTTTCTTCAGGCGCCCGCCTGTTTGATTCCTGCAAGGGCGAGCCAAGCAATATCCGCTCGTTCCTGGAACCGTCCGCACTGCTGGCCGTGATTCTGCTTTGCCTTGCATTGACTACCTGCCAGCCGGGTAACACGTGCAAGGGCCTGAAAGTCGCAAAGGAGACTGCCCAATGAATGCTCTAATCCCATCCGCCACAGCGGCGGCAAAGCGGCGGTAAACGCCCGCGAACTGCATGCGTTTTTTAAGCAGACGCGCTTTAACGACTGGATTAAATCCCCGCATTGAAGACTTTGCTCGAAAACCAGACTTCACGGCTTTACCGAAAACCAGTAAACCTCGAAACAGGCCGCCCGCGCGCATCGAATATCACGCCCTTTCGCTGATGGCTGGCAAAGAACTGTCCATGCTGGAGCGCAACAGGTGCTGCAGCAGGCGGCAGTATTTCATTGAGGTGAGCGGCAGGCTGCCGCCCCGCCGCAGACCCCGCCTGCTGCGCCTTGCTGCCGAGCTGGCAGAGCGCAGAGCAGCAGGTTGAGCGTTTGCCGTGGCCGAACTGAAAGCTGCTGCGTTGGATTTGCTGGGCCGACCCGCGAACCGGCGTGAATTTCACCCTTGCCGCCAAGT
>BNJV01000327.1_pt1 | contig 116580 bp, 136 predicted proteins | sample 8540591 | NCBI WGS metagenome assembly BNJV01 (sample SAMD00202457, study PRJDB9452) | human saliva metagenome | host: Homo sapiens
GCATTCTAATACACTAATCACAAAAAAAGCGAGTTGAAATGATGTGTACCCAAAATTCTGGACACATATATATTTAGTTTAAACTTATGGATGTTATCCTGTAATTTACAGGAGGCATCCATTTTGTTTTTGATTGAATCCTTTTTATTATTGTAATAATCTATATATTCCTCTACTGCTTCATTGAAACTTTCAAATGATAAATAATCTTTTTCACAACCATAATACAGTTCGGTTTTCATCCTTCCAAAGAAAGTCTCCATTATACTATTATCATAACAGTTTCCTTTTCTAGACATTGACTGAATGATTCCATTTTTTTTCAACTCATTTCTATAATAGAAATGTTGATATTGCCACCCTTGATCTGAATGTAAGATTAGTCCTTCTGTTTTAGGAAATTTATTAAATGCTTTCTCTAACATCCTTTTTATCTGATCTAAATTAGGATGTAAAGATAAATCATATGATATTATTTCATTTGTATTCATATCTAATATTGGAGAAAAATAACACTTTCCCCATGAAAATTTAAATTGAGATACGTCTGTAGTCCACTTTTGTAATGGTGCTGTTGTACTGAAATCTCGATTTATTATATTATCAGCGACTTTCCCAACAGTTCCTTTATAAGAATGATATTTTTTTCTTTAGGACATTTTTCCTTTTAATCCAGCCTTGTTCATAAGTCGTTGAACACGTTTATGATTTATTTTAAAACCTCTATTAATTAATTCATTATAAACTCTACGAACTCCGTATATTCCCTTGTTCTCAGCGAAAATCGTTTTTAATTTCTTTTTAGTATTGGTTTATTGCGAATAGCTATTACATCTACTTTATTCAACTCATAATAATATGTTGATCTAGCCATTCCTACTGCTTTTAAAAGATACTTTAGTTTATATTTTTTATCTACAAGTTCTTTGATGATCGCTGCTTTTTCGCCTCGAGTTGCGCAGCCCATTTTTTTCTTCTCAAGGCAATAGATTTTTTTATTACTTCTATTTCTGTTTTTAATATGTTCGTTTTCAGCTCGTAATCTTATAAGCTCTTCATATTCAGTTTCATTAAGTTTTGGTGCATGTGTTTTATTATTTTTTTTCATATTTTTATCCTTAGGAGGTCGACCTTTCTTAGATTCTTCGAGTCCATTATAACCTAAAGTTTTATATTTGTTAACCCATTGATACAACATTCCAGGTTGAATTCCGTTGCTTAACGCAACAAAAGTACATGATTCACCAGCTAAGACTTTAACAATTAATTCTAATTTCTCTTCTGGTTTCCATTTTCTATTTTGTGGTTTATGGTGTAAAGAGTCAATTCCTGATGAATCAACCATTCTTTTCCATTGTCTTATATTATCTCTGAATCTCTTTGTAGATACACCATCAGGTGTATCTGGAAATTCTCCTCTCTCATACATTTCTATACATTCTAATTTAAATTCAAAGCTATAACGCATAATAATACCCCTTTCACCGGTTTGTCCAGTAAAAGGGGTACATATCAAAAATATCAACTCGCTCTTTTTATATTATTTTAATAATTTTTCAAATGATTCTCTTACTTGACCTACAGAGAACCCGATAATAACTTGAATAGCTTTACCATTACGAGCTACACCAAGAGCCCCTGATTTTTTTCAAGAAGTTATCATCTTTAACTAGACTTTCATCTTTAACGTTAACACGTAATCTTGTTACACAGTTAGTAACATCAACGATGTTGTCTTTTCCACCTAAACCTTCAAGAATAATTACTGCTTGGTCATCGTGTGTAGCAGCATCATCTTTAACTTCAGGTTTAGCTTCAGCATTTCCTTTACCTTTTTCACGATATTCTTGTTTAGAATATAGTTTTGTTTCAGCATCGTCATCTTCACGACCTGGTGTATTTAAATTGAATTTCAGAATCATAAATCTAAATACGAAGAAGTAAATTACTGAGAATGTTAAACCTACTGCTATTTGAACAAACATTTGTGATGAATGGTTTTTGAACATTGGAATCCAGTTAAGTGCTAAGAAGTCGATTAATCCACTTCCAAAGTTACCTACAACTCCAAACCCATACATAGTTGCTGACATTGCTGCACCTAATACTGCGTGTGCAACGAATAGTATTGGAGCTGCAAATAAGAATGTAAACTCAATCGGTTCAGTAATACCTGTTAAGAAACCTGTTAATGCTGCTGGAAGTAATAGCCCTGCTACAACTTTTTTCTTTTTATCTTTAGCAGTAACATACATAGCTAACGCTGCTGCTGGTAAACCGAATACTTTAGAGTTACCATGTAATGAGAATCCACCTTGAGGGAATAATTCTTTTAATGGAGTTGTGCTTTGAGAGAACTCTTGAATGTGTTGTACCCAGAAAGCTGTAATTCCCTGTTCTACTACTGCTGGTCCAAACATAAATGGTCCATAAATAAAGTGATGTAGTCCAGTAGGGATAAGAATTCTTTCTAAGAATGTATATGAAAATACTCCAATTACACCTGATGTTTTTAGGAATCCTTGTAAGGCAACTATTCCTAATTGAACTTTAGGCCATAATAATGCTGTTAAGTATGCCATAGGAATCATTAATAAGAAACCAATAATAATAACAAATGTAGTACCTTGGAAAATTCCTAATAATTCAGGAAGTTTTTTATCAAAGTATTTATTGTGAATCCAAACGGCAATTGATGCAATAAGGATAGAACCGATAATTGAAGTATCTAGAGTGATTACTCCTGCAATTCTAGTTAAACCTGTTGGTAATTTTAAAGCTGGTGTTACGTCTACTCCAAATGATGGGAATGCTGTTAAGAATCCATTGATGAAGTAGTTAAACGCCATGTAAATTAAGAATGCTTCAAGTGCTGCACGACCATTTGCTTTTTTTGCAAGACCAATCGGAATACCAAGCGCGAATACTACTGGCATTTGATTGAAGATTGTCCATCCTCCTTGCTCTACTACGAACCAGAAATTATACCATAAAGTACCTTCTGTCGCGATGCTCCCTACTAAGTTAGGGTTTTTAAATATTGAAGTTAAACCTACTACTAATCCAAAGAATGCGAAGATTATCGATGGCATTAGCATAGCGCCTCCAAAACGCTGAATCTTTTGTAACATAACATTATCCTCCTTTTTATTTTTATTTTTCTGCTATTGTTACTTCTAAACCATTGTGATCTGATATTATTGGATAATTAGTATTATTAAAAATAACACTACTTTTCCGTAACATTAAGTTCACGATTACTAAATATATAATCTAGCTTTTTTTCTTGTTCATTGAATCTTCCCAACCACTAATGTTTTTTTATACACTGTTACACCATCATCTTTTTCTGAGCCATTTCGTAAGTGTCAAAAAGTCCCATTTCTATAATCAGGTTGTAATCTTCTTTTTGATTAAAATAATCTGTATTAAAATCACCCATAAAGATTTTTTTAAATTAGAGTCATCTGTATGGTTAACTAGATTATAAAGATTTTTCTCTAATATTTTTCATCTTCACAAGTAGGTAGATTCATATGGCAACTATAAAATTCTATTGTCTGATTATTTATTTGTAACGTTACCTTTAATATTTTTTTCTTGAAGATATAGAGTGGATATCTTGGTGTGATGTACAGTAGAAATCCTCTACATCACACACTTTTACCCTTAGCTAGTATTGCTAGACCCTCCTCATATTTGTCAAAACCAATATGAGAATAAGTCCAGTAATAATTATAGCCACTTTCCCCATAACTATTTATTTTTATCTAATAACATCTTCCCAAAGTTATCTTTTTTTATGTTTGAATAAACATTTTTCACTATTAATCAGCTGATTAACTTCTTGCATTGCTATAACATCATATTGTTTTTTTCTACGATAGTTTTTTTGCTAAGATATCAAGTTTTTTTCAAGCTGATTATTTTTCTAACCAACTATGAACGTTAATCGTTAATAGTTTCATATTCTTTCCCTCTTTCATATAGTTATTTATTCCAAATTTCTTTGTTATATTGATCTATTGTACGGTCAGATGAGAAGAATCCGGCTTTAGCAATATTTACAATTACTTTTTTTAAGCCATAATTCACGATTTTTCATAGTCTGCTAACATTTCTTCTTTTTTTAGCGTAATATTCTTCAAAAATCAATTAGAGTCATAAACCAATCTTTATTTAATAACTCGTTATATAGTCTTTCTAATCTTTCTTTATTTCCTAGTTTTTACTAAGTCATCAGAAACGATAAAATCAACTACTTCTTTTTACACCAGGTTTTTTTCGTAGTAATCTTTAGATACATAACCACTAGTTTCATAAAGTTTAATAATTTCATCACTTTCTTTACCAAAGATATAGATATTTTTCACGTCCGACTAACTCATCTATTTCAACATTTGCTCCATCTAGAGTTCCTAATGTTAGTGCTCCGTTTAACATAAATTTCATATTACCAGTTCCACTAGCTTCTTTAGATGCTAATGAAATTTGTTCACTAATATCAGTTGCTGGAATTAATTTTTTTCCGCAACACTTACATTATAGTTTTTCAACTAGGAATACATTTAAGTATTTGTTTACTTCTGGATCATTATTAATTAACTCTGATAAACAAAGAATTAAGTGAATAATATCTTGAGCTATAATATAAGCTGGTGCTGCTTTACCACCAAAGAATACAGTAATTTTTTTCTTTCAGGTAATTTACCATTTTTAATATCTAAGTATTTTTTTAATTACATATAAAGCGTTCATTTGTTGACGTTTATACTCATGGAATCTCTTGATTTGTGTATCGATAATACTATTTTCATCTAATTCAATTCCTTGAGTTTCTTTTAGATATTCTTTAAGAACCAGTTTATTTTCATGTTTGATTTCTTCTAGTTTAGCTGCTACTTCTTTGCTGTCAACAAATGCTAATAGTTTTTTTCTAATTTTGTTGCATCTGTTAAGTACTCATCACCAATTAGTTCTTTTTAAATAAGCTGCTAATGGTCTATTAGAGAACTCTAACCAACGTCTGAAAGTAATTCCATTTGTTTTGTTATTGAATTTTTCTGGATATAACTCATAGAAGTGTTTTAATTCAGAATTTTTAAGTATTTCTGTGTGTAAGTATGCTACTCCATTTACACTATTTGAGAAGTGAATATCCATATTAGCCATATGTACTTTATCATCTTTATCGATAATTTGGATATCTTCACCCTCATATTTTTCACGAATAACTGCATCAAGTTTTTTAATAATTTTAACAAGGTGCGGAACTACTTCTTCTAAATATTCTATTGGCCATTTTTCTAAAGCCTCTGCTAAAATTGTGTGATTTGTATAACCAGTCATTTTTTGCACAATAGTATATGCTTCTTCAAAGCTAATTCCATGTTTTTCAGTTAATAAACGGATTAATTCAGGAATTACCATACTTGGATGAGTATCGTTTATTTGAACATAAGCATATTCATATAAATCATGAACGTTACTTCCTTTTGCGATAGCTTCATCTAAAACTAATTGTGCTGCATTAGATACCATAAAGTATTGTTGGTAAATACGTAGTAATTCACCATTTTTATCACTATCATCTGGGTATAAGAATAGTGTTAAGTTTTTCTCTATTTCTGTTTTATCAAAGCTAATTCCATTTTCAATAATATTAGTATCTACTGAATCAATATCGAATAAGTTTAAATAATTTTTTGTATCTTTTTTATATCCTAGAACATCTATTCTTTTCAGTGTAGATGTTAGGTTGAAGTTTTTTTGAATGGAACTGTATATTTAATATCAGTATCTCTTAACCATGAAGAATCTTCAATCCAGAAGTTTGGTTCAGCATGTTGTTCATTTTTCACAAATACCTGTCTAAATAATCCACAGTGATAATTTAATCCAACTCCGTCACCATTAATCCCTAGTGATGAAATAGAATCGATAAAGCATGAAGCTAGTCGACCTAGACCTCCATTCCCTAATGATGGTTCTAACTCCTCTTCTTCTACCTCACTAAGACGCTTATTAGCTGCTGATAATTCTTTTTCAACTTCCTCATAAATCCCTAAGTTTATTAAGTTATTTGATAATAATTTACCAATTAAAAACTCAGCAGAAATATAATAAACTTTTTTCTTATCAGTATTTAACGCCTTCTTATCAGCTTCTTCTTTAACATAGTTTAATAATTGTATATAGATTTCTTTATTATTTAAAGAACTTAATTCTTTTCCTGTTTTTATCTAATACATAGTTACTAAATTTCATCGTTTTTCCTCTCTTTCTCTCGCATATCTATTTGTTAGATCTTTTTAAAAATTCTTTTTTTCTCTTCTGTAAGATCTTCCGCAAGCATTCTCCATTCCCAGTTTCCACCTACTGTTGAAGGAACATTCATTCTACTACTTGCATCTTTATCTAATAAATCTTGCATTGTTACAATTGAATAATCACTAACTGATGAATGAATACCACGTATCATTGCTTGTGTAATAGTTTCATCATCACGTTGATTTAAATATTCAGCTACTAATTTTTGTTCATCTTCATTTAGTTTTTCATACCAACCATTCACAACATCATTATCATGTGTACCAGTGTAAGCCACACTATTAGCTGTATAATTATGTGGTAAATCTAAACTATCGTGATCAGGGAACGCAAATTGAAGTATTTTCATACCTGGGTATCCTGAATCATCTAATAATTTTTCTGCTTTTGCATCAATGAATCCAAGATTTTCTGCAATAATTGGTAAATCACCTAATTGTTCTTTAATTTTTTCAAATAATTCGATACCAGGGCCTTCTTCCCATGTACCATTTACAGCATCTTCTGCATCTCTATCGATTTGCCAAAAATCTGAAAAACCTTTAAAGTGATCTATTCTTAGTACATCATAAATTTTAAAACTCTCTTGTACTCTATAAACCCACCAAGAATAATTTTGCTCTTTATGCTTTTTCCAATCATATATTGGATTACCCCAAAGTTGACCAGTAGGACTAAAGTCATCAGCTGGACACCCTGCTACATATAGAGATTCATTGTTCTCATCAATTTTAAATAGCTCTGGCATTGTCCACATTTCAACACTGTCACCACTAACATAAATTGGCATGTCCCCTATTATCTTTATACCTTTTTCATTTGCATATTTTTTAAGTTCTAGCCATTGTTTAAAGAAGAAGTATTGAGTTACAGTATAGTATCTAATACTATCTTTTAATTCTGCTCTATATCTTTCTCTAGATTGTTGTTCACCACGTTTTATATCTTCGTCCCAGTGATTAAGGCTTTGATATCCAAAACTTTCTTTTATAGCCATATATTCTGCATAATCAGGTAACCAACTTGTATTTTCTTGTTCGAATTTTTCTATTTCTTCTAAAATGCTGCTATTTTTGTTTTTGTATTTTTCTACCGCTTTTTTTCTAGTATAGGTCTTCTTGCATTGAATAATAATTCATAATCTACTTTTTTTCTTTATTATCACCAAAGTTTACTCCTTCGTAATCACCTTTTTTTCTAATAATCCAGATTCACTAAGTAATTCAAAATCTATTAAATTTAAATTCCCAGCTACTGCAGAAAAACTTTGGTATGGCGAATCTCCATAACTTGTAGTTGTTAATGGTAATATTTTGCCAATATGTTTGATCTGTTTCTTCTAAAAAGTCAACAAATTCATAAGCACTTTTTACCAAAAAGTACCGATACCAAATTCACCTGGTAATGATGTAATATGCATTAAAAATACCACTTGAGCGTTTTTTTCATCTATAAATCCTCCATAAGTTTTGCTATTAACATAATCTTATATCTCAACACTAATTATTATAATTAAAACGGTTTAATTTGTCAATACATTTATGTAATTCTTTTTATTATATTTTTTTATACATTTACGTATATGTTAGAGTTTTTATATTAACTTTTTTTATTAATAGTTGCTTTTTTTATTAAAGACATTTATAATATTTAATTGATAAATATAAAAGGATAGATATAAAAATGAGTAAATATAAAATAGTATACAATGATATAAAAAAACAAAAATAGATACACGTTATTATAAACGTAATACAGAATTACCAAGTGAAAATGAATTAGTTAAAGAATATGGATACTCTAAGGATACTATAAGAAAAGCTTTATCTTTACTTGAAATTAATGGCTATATCCAAAAAAATAAAAAGGAAAAAAACTCTTTAATTCTTGGACATGGACGTATAAAAAAATAATTATCTTGGAAATATAAAAACTTCTTCGGAATTAAATATTGATGGAAAATATGAAATAACAACAAACCTTGAATCTCTTTATATAATTCAAGGTGAAGAAAAAAATAATGAAAATTTTTTTGGGGCTAAAGAGAACGAAGATTTTTACCGAGTTAGTCGAAGTAGAACTATTAATGGTGAACGTCTAGAATATGAAGTTTCATATTTTAATCGCAAATTGGTACCTTTTCTTAAATAAAGAAATAGCCGAATCATCAATTTATAAATATTTAGAAGACGAACTAGGTCTTAAAAATTACACATTCAAGAGAGAGATTTCTTTCAGATATGCTAATGAAGAAGAAAAAAACACATATGGACTTAGGGGAATATGATATGGTTGCAGTTGTTGAAAGTACTACATATTTATCAAATGGAAATATACTACAATACGGGATACTAAGCTATAGGCCAGATAAATTCACCTTTGTTACTATGGCTAAAAGATAAAAAAGATGCTAATTTAAAATTAGCATCTTTTTTTATGATTTTATTTTTAATCTATCTTCTAATTCTGCTTTTAAATCTTCAAATCCAGGTTTACCTAATAGAGCAAACATATTTTTCTTATATGCTTCTACTCCAGGTTGGTCAAATGGATTTAATCCTTGCATATATCCAGAAATAGCTACTGCTTTTTCAAAGAAGTATACTAAGTATCCAAATGTAAATTCACTCATATCTGGAAGTTCTACTACAAAGTTAGGTACTCCACCATCTGTGTGAGCAAGTAATGTTCCTTCGAATGCTTTAGTATTAACGAAGTCCATAGTTTTACCAGCTAAGTAGTTTAGACCATCTAAATTATTATCTGCTTCTTTTAACTCGATATCTTTATTTGGAGTTTTAACTTTAAGAATAGTTTCTAATAAGATACGACGTCCTTCTTGAACATATTGACCCATTGAGTGTAAGTCTGTTGAGAAGCATACGCTTGATGGATATAATGCTTTCCCATCTTTACCTTCAGATTCACCGTAAAGTTGTTTCCACCATTCATTAAAGTAAACCATTGAAGGTTCATACGAAACTAATATTTCTATTAATTTTCCTTTTTGTTGAAGAATGTTTCTCATTACTGCATATTGGTAAGCAATATTTGTACTTAAATCTGGTGTAGAAAGTTGATCTTGAGCTAGTTTAGCTCCAGCCATCATTTTATCAATATCTACTCCACTAACAGCTATCGGTAACAGTCCTACTGCTGTAAGTACTGTAAAACGTCCACCTACATCATCAGGTACTACAAATGTTTCATATCCTTCATCATCTGCAAGAGATTTTAGTGCTCCTTTTGCTCTATCTGTTGTAGCAAAAATTCTTTCTTTTGCTCCTTCTTTTCCATATTTTTCTTCTAGTAATTCTTTAAAAATACGGAATGCAATCGCAGGTTCAGTAGTAGTTCCTGATTTAGAAATTACATTTACTGAGAAATCTTTACCTGTAGTTTTTAAGTAGTTTACTAATTCTGCTGTATAAGTCGAAGAAATAGTGTGACCTACAAAAAATACTTGTGGTGTTTTTCTATCTTTTTCGTAGAAATTATAGAAATTGTCATTTAACATTTCAATAGCTGCACGAGCTCCTAAATAAGAACCTCCAATTCCAATAACTACAAGTACATCAGAATTGTTCTGAATTTTTTTACTTGCTTCTTTTATTCTTACAAATTCTTCTTTATCATAATTAGTTGGTAATTCTAACCACCCTAAAAAAAGTCGTTACCTACACCAGTTTTTATTATGTAATTGCTCATGAGCTACTTTTACATAATCTTCCATATTTTTAACTTCTTGTTCATTAAAGAAATTTAATGCTTTTTGAATAATCAAAATTTAAATGCATGTTCCTTCTCCTTTTTTTATAACTTTTACTTTTTTTATTATAAATCATTGTTGGCTTGTCGTCTATAATATAATTATAAATTAATTCAGAAACTTTTTTTCTGCATTATGTCTAATCGTATTATTCTCAACGATTCCAACATCATAATTTTTCTATTAATTCTATACCTAATTCTGCTATTTTTTTCATAATCTATTTCAACCGCTTCTTGTTTTTTTCTTTGCGATATCTTGCTAAAATATCTTCATCAAATACTCTAGAATTAGCTATAACTATATCAAAAAAATATTCTCACCAACATGTTTATTAATTGCTTCAATATGATCTGATACTTTTAAAATTATCAGTCTCACCATGTTGAGTCATTACATTACTAATATATATTTTTTTTGCGGCACTTTCTCTTATTTTTTCAGAAACCTGTGAAATGACTAAGTTTGGAATTATTGATGTATACAAGCTACCTGGTCCCATAACTATATAATCTGCATTTTCTATAGCTGTTAGAACATCTTCATTAGCTTTAACTCTAGTTGGAGTTATATACACATGATCAATAACACCTCCAGCTTTTGTTATAGATGATTCTCCTCGTATTATTTCACCTGTTGACAATACAGCATTTAAAGTTGCTATATCATTCGTTGTAGGTAATACTGTACCCCTAACATTTAATATCTTACTCATCACCTTTACAGCCGTCGAAAAATCACCATGTATATCTGTCATAGCGGCTAACATAAGATTTCCTACTGGATGCCCTTTTACTTCTCCACTGTCAAATCTATATTGGAACATTTTTTCCAAGTATGGTTCCACATCTGATAATGCAGCTATTACATTTCTAATATCTCCTGGGGAAGGAATATTCATGTCACTTCTGATTTTCCCAGAACTCCCTCCGTCATCTGCTACAGTAACTATCGCTGTTAAATCAAGAGGATATTTTTTTAATCCCCTAAGAAGAACAGATAATCCCGTTCCGCCTCCTATAGTTACTACTTTAACTTTTGCTCTCATTACTTACTACCTACCCTTATCTATATCTCTATGTTCAAGATAAACTCTATAGCCTAATTTCGCTATATCCTCATGTAATTTTCTTGCTACACTTACAGAGCGGTGTTTCCCACCAGTGCAACCTACTGCTATAGCCACTTTATCTCGTCCTTCATATTGGTATTTATCTATCATAAAGAATATTAATTCTTTATATTTCTCATAAAATTCTTTTGTCACTTCATCATCAAAAACATAGTTAAACACATCTGCTTCTTGGCCTGTTTTTTCTCTAAGTTCATTTATATAAAATGGATTTTTCAAAAAGCGAACATCAACAATATTATCAGCATCTATAGGTACTCCATATTTATATCCGAAACTTGAAACCGTAATATGGTAACTGTCTTTTTTTCTCAATACCAAAAATCACCTAAAAATTTTTACTTTGAAGATCTTTCACACTTAATGCAGTTGTATTGTAGATATAATTCGCTAAACCTTTTATATCTTCCATATCTTTTCTTTCTTGTTTAATACCTTCAAGTAAACCAAACTCTGATGAAAGTGGATGATTTTTTTCTTGTCTCTTTATATCTATTTACAATCACTTGATCATCACAATCTAAGAAAATAATTTTTTTGTATCAAAGTACTCATTTTGCTGAATTTTTTTAAGTACTTCTTTTTAAATCTACAAAAAGATGTTTACTTCTTATATCTATACTAATAGCTGTTTTTATCTAATTCTTTTTCTTCAATAATTCTTAAAAAAATCTTCAACTACAAGTCCAGGTAAATTATCAGTACAAAAAAATACCCTTGACTTTCAAAAAAATATTCAATGCTGTATTTTTTTACCTGCTCCACTCATTCCTGTGATTATTACTAATTTTTTCATAGCTACACATCCATTTGATTAATAATTAATTCTTTTTGCATAGATGAATGCAAAATTCTATTTCTTATTGTACACTAAATACTTAATTTTTGTGAAATATTAAAGAATAAAAACTACAAAGAAGATAATATTTTTTTCTATATCATCTTCTTTGTAGCTTAATTATTTATTAGTTATTATTGCCGCCCCGCGTACTCGGCTGACTGTTCCTACTGCTATTTTTGACTTCGGGAACTATTGGTGTTATTGTTACTTCGACTATTATTTGAGTTAGTATTGTTGCTGTTATTATTATTATTATTGCTACTATTACTATTATTATCATTATTGTCGTTGTCATTATTGTCATTATTGTTATCATTATTCTGATTTTTCTTAGAATTTTCTTCTTGTTGACGCTTTTGTTGTTCTTCTATTTGACGTCTTTCACTTTCAGTAATAATTTTAACTCCACCATTAATAGATCCTACATTTTTAGGAACAGAGAATCCGCCAGGTCTATGTATACTAACAATATTTTGCATGTTTATTCTATATAGAATTTGTGTCTTCTGTGTATCCGACTCTGTCATATACTTAGTTGGGCCATCTATAGAATCAAATCCTTGCCATACTGCTAGTGTATAGTTACTCGTATAACCTACTACCCAAGAGTCCTTAGAGTAGTTGTCAGCATCAAATTTGTACTTATCTATCTCTGCTTGACCAAATGTTGTTGTACCTGTTTTCACCGCCATATCAGCTCCACTGATTTTAGCATTTTTCGCAGTTCCATTTACAACATTTCTTAACATAGAAGTCATTATATAAGCTGTAGAGTCTTTTATGACTTGTTTTCTATCATCAGTACTAAAGCTTTTAACTTCTTTTCCTTCATTATCATATACTTTTTTAATTGCTTTTGGAGTAGCGTAATATCCATTATTACTAAATGGTACATATGCTGCAGCCATTTGAAGTGGAGAATATCCATCGCTACTTCCTCCAATAGGTGTAGTTAGAGAGTCATCTGTTACACTCATACCAACTTTTCCTGCATATTCTTTAACTCTGTTAAAGCCAACTTCTTGATAAGCTTTTACAGCAGGTATATTATACGACATCATCAAAGCATTATTTATAGTAATATTACCATGATATTGTCTATCCCAGTTTTGAATTTGTGTTCCTTGAATTTTACTATCATTAATAGTATGATCAGAACCCCAATTTAGATATTCAATAGCTGGTCCATAAGCCAGTATTGGCTTAATCGCTGATCCTGGTTGTAATTTTGACTGAGTAGCAATATTATATCCATTGAATTTTTGATTTTTACCACCATATATTGCTGCAATTCCACTATTGTCATTTTTCAGAACTACCATAGCTACATCACTTGCTTGCTTAATGCCAGCAGAATTATTTGTTACACTATCAGTTACTGATTTTTGAATATCAGGATCTAGATTTGTATAAATTTTTAGACCTAGGTTTAATACGTCACCTTCATAATCTTTATACTCTTTACTATTTTTTAATTCATTAACAATTTGGTTCATATAACCAGTGTATCTACTATCAAATTCACTTGACAAAATTACTCGTTCATCTGAGCTTCTAGATACTATACCATCCATAACATTAGTTTTCTTAGCCGCCTCTGCTTCTGCTTCTGTTATTTTACCATGGTATTGCATTAAGTAAAGAACCGTATCACGTCGTGCTTTTGCCGCTTCAGGATTGTCATATGGATTATAAGTATTTGGGTGCTGCGGTATACCAGCAAGTAATGCTTTTTGTGGTAAAGATAATTGATCTAAATCTTTATTATAGTAATATTTCGCAGCCGTTTTTAAACCATATACACCATCAGAATAGTAAATTCTATTAACGTACATAGTAAAAATACTTTCTTTATCATAGTTTTGCTCAAGTTTATAAGCTAAATATGCTTCTTGAACTTTACGTTTAACACTCTTATTATCATCTAAAAATGTTCTTTTAATAAGCTGTTGAGAAATAGTCGATCCACCTTGCGAACCAAATCCACTTGTAAGGTTGGATACTACCGCCCCTACTAAACGTCTATAGTCTACTGCTCCGTGTTCAAAGAATCTATTGTCTTCTGTAGCTAGTATTGCGTCTTGCATTTGTTGAGGTATATCAGCTGTTTCTAAGTTTTCTCCTACCTGATTACCTAATTTAGCTATTTCATTATTATTCACATCATAAACTACTGTTCTAGTATTATTGTCTAATATTTTTGAATCGAATGCAGGTGCTTGGTATATCCAAAATACACATAAGAAAAATATAGCTATTATCGCTGCACTTGCTGCATATAAACCATATTTTAGAGCTTTCATCCATTTACTATTTTTAATTTTATTAGTATTTGGATTGCTTATTCTATTTGGTTTCTTATTATTTGGATTAGGTCCTTTGCCACCACCTGGTCTTCCCATTTGTTGCTGTCTTAAAGGATTTTGTCTTTGTTGGGAATTTGATCTTTGTTGAGAACTTGATCTTTGATTAGCTCCAATTGGTCTTTGATTATTCCCGCTAGACCTAGTTCCACTTCTTCTCATTTCTTCGCCATTTAAAGGTCTTCTTTGTTGACCGCTTGACTGAGAATTATTTCCTCTAGATATATATCCACCTGGCATAACACTTTTCTTACCTTGGGAAATTCTATTCCTCCTTGAAAGACGATTATTATTATTTTCCGCCATTGTATATCCTCTCTTTATCGAATTATTTACTTTCCTTCGCAAAAATATAACTTTACTATATTAATTTTTAATTTAAATTAAAAAATCAATTTTATTAGTATAATATTTCAACTTATCTTTATTTTTTTAATATTTTTTTGTAATATAAATTACTAATCTCAAATAAAAATGGGATAACTTTTTTTATAAGTTATCCCCATTATATATCTATAACTGTAAATTATTATTTTTTTCTTTTTTTATAACTCTACACCTTTTTTTAAATCTTAATAAAGCATCTTCTAGAACTTCTTTAGTACAAGCAAAATTCAATCTTGCTTTTTCCTTCTCCACCTTTTTCCAAATTCACTACCTGGATTAAGTTTTTAATTTTTACATTATCATATAAAAAAATTACAAAAATTCATCAGAATCTGTTGAAATAGCAGAAAAGTCTATCCATTCTAGATAAGTTGCATATGTTGGTGTTAATTTAATTTCTGGTATCTCTGTAGCAAAGAACTCTTTCACATATTCTCTATTTTCTTCTAATACTCCCATTAGTTCATCAAACCATTCTCCACCTTTATTATATGCAGCAGTTGTTACTGGTCCTGATAAAAAGTTATTAGTATTTGTTTTTATTCTTAATTAGTACTTTTCTAATTTTTTTCACGGTATTCTTTATTTGGAACTATTATATTGGATGTTCTTGCTCCAGCAATATTAAATGTTTTTTGTAGGGGCTATATAAGTAACAGTATTGTTTTTTTGCCCAATCTGATAAAGTATGTGACATTACATGTGTTTTTTTCTTTAAACATTAAATCACAATGAATTTCATCAGAGATTAAAAATTACATTATATTTTTTTCACATAATTTAGTTACTTTTTAATACCTCTTCTTTACTCCAAACTCTTCCTAGTGGATTATGAGGGCTACATAATATCATCATTTTCACATTACTATTTGATAATTGGTTTTCTAGCCTTTCATAATTAATATAGTAATCATCTGTATAACCTAGTTCACATTGGACAAAGTTTCTTTCACATTCATTAATGTTCGTAAAGAAATAAGCGTACACTGGTGTAAATAATAAAATCGAGTCCCCTTTTTCTGTTAAAGCTTCTATAGTAGCATTTATCGCTGGTCGAACCCCTGTCGCATACAACAACCATTCTTTCTCTAAATTAACTTTATGTACTTTTTTATACCAGTTTATCACAGAATCATAGTATGCATCATCTAAAACATCATAACCATATATCCCATGGGCGACTCGCCTTAAGATCTCCTCAGTTATTTCTGGGGCAACAGGAAAGTCCATATCTGCTACTGTCATTGAGATAAATCCTTCTCCCACATCCCATTTTTTTGAGTTTTTTCCAACTCTATCTATAACTTCAGAAAAAAATTGTATTTCATATTAATGATCTCCTTATCATTTATTTATTAGTCATTATTTTAAAGTTAATTTTGAAAAAAATCGCAAAATTTTTACAAAGCGTTTTACTAGCTCTATTTTTAACATAAACTTAAGATTTTTTTCTAAACTTTTTTGGCTAAAAATACAATTTTTTTGCAAAAAAATTTATACGTTTACATAAAAGGCCTTATAATAACAATTGTTGAAATTTTTTTAATTTTTTTCTTAATAAATCTTTTCCGCTATAGCTAAACTAATTACTAATAGTAAAATTGCTCCAGACCATATTAAGACACTTTTTTTGGATCGTCATGTTCAACTATTATTAATCTGACAATAGCAGTTATGCCAATATATATAAAAATATCTAAGTGGAAAGTGATAATTATTTTTTTAAAATACTTTTACAATAAGTGCCACAAATTCAAAGTACAAGAAGAAAACTAAAGATTTTCTTTCAATAAAAGTGTTGATAATTTCCAGTATTTGTTATAAATTTCATTCCTTCAACAACTATTTCTTTTTAATTCAATTAATAAACCAAATGACAAAAAGAATACCTACTATTAGTAATCCTATATTCATTATCCATAAAAAAATAAATTTGATATTTTTTTCTACTAAAATTTTCCATTAAAACTCCTTTTTTTATTTGTTTAAAAAAATTAATTTTTAACATAACAATTTTTTTAAATTCATATAATCTTGCTCATAGTATCTTAGCATTCAATATGTTATACTTATTATATGTATATATGGAGGTTTTTTTATGATAGAATTAAAAAATATTACCCGATAACTTAACAGAACTTTATAATATTATGTATAACTCTAAAGAACCTGAATGGACGAAACTTAATGCACCTTACTTCAATGAATTTAAATTTTTTTAGACTTAGACACATTTTTACTGAAAAAAATCATAATGAATTTTTTTCTTGAGTGATAGAGTACTTGGTATATTTGTAAATAATAACTTAGTAGGCATTGTTACTAAACATTGGGAAAGTTTTATTACAAGATGGCTAGAAGTAGGTATTGTTATTTATAATGAAGAATATTGGTCTAAAGGGATCGGAGAAAAAGCTTTGAAGGAATGGTTTGACATTTGCTTTAAAGAACATCCAGAAATTGCCAGACTAGGTTTAACAACTTGGAGCGGTAATATTGGAATGATGAAACTGTCAGAAAAGTTAGGATTAAAACTTGAAGGTAGAATTCGTAAAGTTAGATACTATAAAGATGTCTACTATGATTCTGTAAAATATGGTATTTTAAGAGAAGAATATTATAAATTAAAATAATTTTGGAGGTCTTTATATGTTATTTCAATATGGTACAATGGCAGGAATAATGGAGGGAGCATTTAGTGGATCAATTACCCTGGAAGAACTTCTAAAACATGGTAACTTTGGTATAGGTACCTTCGATGGACTAGATGGTGAAATGATTATAGTTGATGGGAAAATCTATAAAACTGATTATTATGGTAACTCTACAATTCAACCTACATCTAGTACTACCCCATTTGCTAGTATTACAACTTTCAAAGCTGAATATAAAAAAGTTGATAATTATACTTTTAACAATTTAGTTTCTAAAGTAAATAATTATTTAAACCCAAATTATTTTTTTATGCAATAAAAAAATAACTGGTACTTTTAAGAAAATACATACTCGTTCTCCTGAAAAAGCAGGAAAAAAACCCTATCCCCCACTTCTAAAAGTATTAGAAAGTCAAAATATATTTAAATATAAAGATTCTACAGGAGTTGTAGCAGGTTTCTATTCTCCCGATTGTGCTCACGGTATTGGTGTGGGAAGGCTTCATTTACATTACATAAGTAATGATTTAAAAAAACGGAGGACATGTATTTGATTTTGAAATAGAAAATGCACAAATAGAAATTTCAAAACCTTTAGATTACTTCTTGAAATTTCCCTCAAACGAATGAATATAGAAATCTTAATATCGATACTGAGAATCTCGGTGAGCAAATACATAAAGCTGAAGTGAATATAGAATAAAAAGATGGCTAGCAATAGTAATTGCTAGTCATCTTTCTTTATAAAAAAATTATTTATTTTTTTCTTAGGTGCATGGATACACATGTCGATACAGTCTGCCATTGCTTCATATAAAGCCTCAGAGTATGTTGGGTGACCGTGAATAATATCCATAACATCATCAATTGTCATTTCTGTTTGTAGAAGTGTTGAACCTTCATTAATTAATTCAGCTGCAACTGGTCCTACAATGTGGATACCTAAGATTTCTCTGTATTTAGTATCCATAATTACTTTAACAAATCCTTCACCTTGGTTAGATGCTAATGAACGTCCGTTAGCTGCAAAGTTAAATCTTCCAACTTTAACATCATATTGTTCACGAGCTTGTTCTTCAGTTAAACCAACCATTGCAATTTCAGGGTGAGTGTAGATTGCTGCTGGAGTAGCTTTTAGATCAACTTTTTATGGTGACCCATTGCATTTTCAGCTGCAACTTCTCCCATCTTGAATGCTGCGTGAGCTAACATCTTAGTTCCGTTGATATCTCCAGGAGCGTAAATTCCTTTGATTGAAGTTTCCATATATTCATCAACTTTAACACGACCACGTTCCATTTCGAATTTCTCAGCTAATTCACCAAGACAAGTGTTATCTGGAACACGTCCAATTGATAATAATACTTTATCTGCAACGATATCTTCTTTACCTTCAACTTTAACTACTACTTCGTGACCTTTATCAACGATTTCTAGTAGCTTAGTTGATGTAAGAACATTAATTCCTTGTTTTCTAAATTGTTTTTCTAATGCTACAGAAGCATCTTTATCCATAGCAGCGATTAAACGATCTGCCATTTCAACGATAGTAACTTTAGATCCGAAAGTAGCAAATGCTTGACCTAATTCAGATCCGATTACTCCACCACCGATTACTGCTAAACGAGATGGTACTTCTTTAATATCTAAGAACTCATCACTTGTAAGAACTTTATCACTATCCATTCCTGGAATATTGATTCTACTTACTTTTGATCCACCAGCTAAAATTACGCTATCAGCATCGATAGTAGTTTTATCATCAACAACAACTTTTTTATCTGCTGTTAATTGACCTACTCCGTTAAATACTTTAACACCGTAAGATTTAAGTAATCCTGCTACACCACCTGATAAAGTTTTAGCAACTTTATTTTTAACAGCTACAGTTTGTTCCATATCAACTGAGAATGCATCATTTACAAGTTTGATACCACGATCTTTAGCTGAACGAATGTAGTTGATGATTTCTGCGTTGTGTAAGAAAGTTTTAGTTGGAATACATCCACGGTTTAGACATGTACCACCTAACTCGCGGTTTTCTACTAATGCTACTTTCCCTCCTAATTGAGCTGCTTTAATAGCTGCTACATAACCAGCAGGACCACCACCTACTACTGCTACATCGTACTCTCCACGACGTTCACGTTTAGGTGCAACCTCTTCTTGTTTTGTTTCAGGAACTTTTACATCTGCTGCTACTTCTTTTACAACCTCTGCTGCAGCTGCTGTAGAACCACTTTCTCCAGGAATTTCTTCACCTGGTTGTCCAATCCATGCAATTGTTTGAACTACAGGTACTGTAGATCCTGCAGGATGAACGATTTTTAATAATGTTCCACTTGCTTCAGCTTCAACTTCCATATTTACTTTATCTGTTACGATTTCAAGAAGGACTTCACCTTCTTTTACCTCGTCACCTTCTTGCTTAAACCATTGTACGATTTCGCCTTCTTCCATTTCACTTCCGGCTTTTGGCATAATAACTTCTACTGCCATCTTATAATCACTCCTTAATACACTTTTCTTATGTTTTTTCTTAATATATTATATCACTATTATATTAGTAATGACAATGGATTTTCGATAGCTTCTTTCAGAGTCTTCATGAATTTAGCTCCTTCTAATCCATCTACCACACGGTGGTCAGCTGTTAATGTTAATGTCATAATAGGTCTTACAGTCACTTCACCATTATATACTACTGGTTTTGGTACAGTAGCACTTACACCTAAAATTGCTGTGTTAGGTTGGTTAATGATTGGTACGAAACTTTTAACTCCATACATACCTAAGTTACTAATTGTAAATGTTGAATCAGCCATTTCATCTGGTTTTAATTTACCATTTAAAGCTTTAGTTGTAATTTCTTTAGATGCTACAACAAGCTCTTTAAGGCTCATTTTGTCTGCACCTTTAATTACTGGTACTACTAAACCACTGTCCATACCTACTGCAATTGATAAGTTAACATAGTGGTGTAAGTACATTTCTTTTTCATCACTTGATAATGAAGCATTTACATATGGGTGTTTCATTAATGATTTAATTACAGCTAATGAAATAAAGTCAGTAACTGTTGCTTTTTTACCAGTTTCTTCAATAATAGCGTCAACAACTTTTTTACGTAATGCTAGTAATTCAGTCATATCTACTTCTACGTTTACTACGAATGTAGGAGCACTAAAGTATGATTCACTCATACGTTTAGAAATAACTTTACGCATTGGTGACATTGGTACTGTTTCAACAACACCCCATTGATTTTCGTTTGGAGCTTTCGGTGCTTTAGGAGCTTTTGGTGCAACTTCTGCTTTTGGAGCTGCTTCAACTTTCGGAGCACCGTGAAGAACTGCCATAATATCGGCTTTCATAATTTTACCGTTAGGTCCTGTACCTACAATACTTTCTGTGTTAATTCCTTCGATTTTTGCAATACGTTCTGCAAGTGGAGAAATTTTAACTTTAGAGTTAAGTTTGTAGTCTAATACATCATCTTTATGAATTCTTCCTTTTGGTCCAGATCCTTTTACTTTAGATAAGTCTATTCCTTTTTTACGCGCATAAGCTCTTGCAGCTGGTGTTGCACGTAATCCAGAATAATCTATTTTTTCTACTTCTTTTACTGGAGTATAATCAACTTTTTTCTCAATTATTGTTTCTGCTGGAGCCACTTCTCCTGATTCGCTTGCTCCTGGAATTTTTTCACCAGGTTCACCAATCCATGCGATTGTTTGTACTACTGGTACTACATCTCCTGCTTGAGCAAGAATTTTTAATAAAGTCCCTGTAGCTTCAGCTTCAACTTCCATATTTACTTTGTCTGTTACAATTTCAAGTAAGACTTCACCTTCTTCGACATGGTCTCCTTCATTTTTAAACCATTGTACGATTTCGCCTTCTTCCATCTCACTTCCGGCTTTTGGCATTATTACCTCTACTGCCATTATTTTTCACATCCTTCGCTAATTACATTTTATTTTTTATTTACGGCTTTTTTAATTGTTGCTTTGATGTCTTCTACATCTGGAACAACTAATTTTTCTAAGTCTTTAGCAGATGGAATGTTAGTATCTGCTCCAGCCACACGGTAAATTGGGCTATCTAAGAAATCAAATGCATCACTTTCTGCGATTCTAGCAACGATTTCTCCACCAAATCCACCAGTTTTGAATGAATCATGGCATACTACTAATTTTCCAGTTTTTTGAACTGATTTCACTATTAAATCAGTATCTAACGGTACTAATGTAATTGGGTCTACTACTTCTACTGAGATACCTTCTTCTTTTAATTCTTCAGCAGCTTGTAAACTACGTTCTAGCATTCTTCCCCAAGATACTAATGTTACATCATTACCTTCTACTTTAACATCACCTTTACCGATAACACCGATTTTTCCTACTTCTACTTCACCTTTACGTCCGAATAACGCTTTTGGTTCAATGTAGATAACTGGGTTATTATCTCTGATAGCAGCTCTTAAGATAGAATAAACATCTCCTGGTGTACCTGGAGCAACAACTTTAAGTCCAGGAATGTGGCAGAACCAAGCTTCTAGTGCTTTTGTATGTTGAGCTGCAGCACCTGTTCCAGCACCTGATGCACAACGATAAGTTACTGGTACTTGTACTTCTCCACCTAACATATAACGCATTGGAGCTGCTTGGTTAACGATTGCATCCATACCAATTGTTACGAAATCCATAAATGTTACGTCAACGATTGGACGCATACCTACTGATGCTGCCCCTGCAGCAGAACCACAAATCGCAGCTTCACTAATAGGTGTATCAATTACGCGTTCTGGTCCAAACTCTTCTAACATACCAACTGTAGTACCGAAGTCTCCACCAAATATACCAACATCTTCACCCATTAAAAATACATTTTCATCTTCACGCATTTCGTGAGTCATAGCTTCTTTTATAGCTTCACGAACTGTCATAATTTTTGTTTCTTTAGTCATAACTATTAATCTCCTATTTTTATAAAATATTATTTAAACTTTAAATATTAGTCAGCGTAGTTATCTTGGAATGCAATTGAACCATCAGCAACTTTTGATTCTTTAGCAAACTCTACAGCATCATCGATAGTAGCTTTTGATCTATCTTCAATTTCTTTTAATTCTGCTTCTGTAGCAATTCCGTTTTCTAATAAGTAATTTCTATATTTTACATTAGGATCTTTTAATTTCCATTCAGCAACTTCTTCACGGCTACGGTATTTACCAGCGTCTGATGCAGAGTGTCCGAACCATCTGTAAGATACAGCTTCTACTAATACAGGACCTTTTCCACTTCTAGCGTGATCGATAGCTTCTTGCATTGCGTCGTAAACCGCTAATACATCATTTCCGTCTTCTACGTGAATTCCTTTTATTCTATAAGAAGCAGCACGTTCAGTAATGTCTTTAACACGCATACATCTTTCTTGAGCCATTGAAATACCATATTTATTGTTAATTACATAGAAAATAAGTGGTAAATCCCAGTTAGATGCCATATTTAAACATTCGTGGAAACTTCCTTCGTTTGTAGCACCGTCTCCCATACAACAAATTACAACATTACCAGTTTTTTTCATTTTTTGAGCAAGTGCCGCACCAGTACTTAAACCGTGTCCACCACCAACGATACCGTTACATCCCATGTTACCTTGTTCTAGGTCGTAAACGTGCATACTTCCTCCACGTCCTTTACATTGACCTGTTTCTTTACCAAGGATTTCAGCCATCATACGGTCAATTTCAATTCCTTTAGCAATTGTTTGTCCGTGACCACGGTGATTAGAATACATTAAGTCTTCTTTTCTTAATGGATAAATTGCACCTACGTTTGCAGCTTCCTCTCCTACTGAATAGTGAGTCATACCGTGAACTAAACCACGTGAGTATAGTTTACTTAACTCCATATCAAAATCTCTAATAAGTTGCATTAGTTCATACATTTCTAAATGCTCTTGTTTAGTTAAATCTTTTGATGTTTTTACCATAATAACCTCCAAAATTTGTATATATATATTTATTAAAAATATGTTAATCATATATTACTTTTTATAATATACATCTTTTTATTTATAAAAGTCAAATTACTGAACCGAAATAAATAAGAATATTTGTTACAAATAAAAAAAGCAAAAATTGTTTTTAGTCCACGCGACGTTTTTGTACTCATACAGTTTTTTTACATTATAACTAAATCTTTTTTTATAGCATGCTTTTTTTCAGCACCATTACTTTTGTATCTTAAAAAGCTAAAATTATAGATACAGGTATTAACAAGACAAAAATAATTTTTAACTTATCAGTATATTATAAAGATATTGATTATTTTTAATTTTTAATCTACTGTATTTTTTTCTGTAAAATATTAAGCGTTTACATATCTAAAAAAATAATTATTATATTCTTTTATAAAATCATATTTAGCGATATATTACATTCTCTTTTTATATATTTCAGTGAATATAAGTATGAAAAGAAATTAATTTCAGAAAACTTTTAATAGTGTTTTATTAGAGTATCACCCCCTACTTCTGACTACCGTATCTCTAACTAGTCCTGTCAGTATAAGTACTCTCCCTATCCTCCCTTTTAAAAAAATAACTCTTTATAATAAATTTTTTTATATATGAATTATAGCCTCATCTTTATTATTATAATATTATTTTTAATATCCCTTTTCAATCACCTATTAATTATTTGTGTTTTTATAGCCTTTATGAAAATATTTTTCACTGTTAGTGTATAAATTTTTATTTTTATATTTTTTTATTGTTGTTATATAATATTAAATATTAAACTACTTAAATTTTTTTAATAAATAAAAGCTTGATAAGTTATAATTTTTTACGTTATACTATATTAGCATTATTAAAATATTAGGAGGTTTTATCATATAATGACATTAAACACAGTGTGGCAACAACAGTATGATCCAATGAATAATATATGGTTATCTGCACTAATCGCAGTTATTCCTATAATTGTTTTCCTTGTTTCACTTGTCTTTTTCAAATTAAAAGGTTACACAGCTGGTGCATTAAGTATTGTTACATCAGCAATAATTTCTATTTTTGTCTACAAAATGCCAGTAGATAAAGTTGCAGGAGCCGCAGAGCAAGGTATTGTTTCTGGATTATGGCCTGTAGCAAGTATTGTATTAGCAGCAATTTTCCTTTATAAACTTACAGTAAAAATTGGATGCTTTGACATTATGAAGGAAAGTATCGCTTCTATTTCTCCAGATAAAAGAATTCAAGTTCTATTAATAGGATTTTCTTTTAACGCATTTTTAGAAGGAGCAGCTGGTTTTGGAGCTCCTGTAGCTATTACCGCAGCAATTCTTGTAGGATTAGGGTTTAAGCCGCTTAGTGCAGCTGCAATTTGTTTAGTTGCTAATATAGCAGGAGGAGCATATGGAGCAATGGGTATTCCTGTTACTGTTCCAGCAGCTCTTACAGAACTTAATCCTGTAAAAGTTGGTCAAAATACAGCTATTATCTTATGTCTAATAACTATTTTAGTTACATTTTTACTTGTATTTATGGTAGATGGTTTTAAAAGGTATTAAAAGAAGTATTCCCTGCAATTTTTAGTTTCTGGTGGATCTTTTGCAATTACAGAATTTATTTTATTAGAATTTATAGGACCAGAATTAGTTGATATCGCATCATCTATAGTTAGTTTAATAGCTTTAATAGTATTCCTTAGATTTTGGAGTCCAAAAAATGTACTTTCTGGAGAAAGTAAAGTTACTGATACAAAACATAACTTATCAGGTGGTGTAATTTTTAGAGCTTGGCTACCTTTCATCTTATTAACTGCATTTGTTACTATTTTAAATACTAGTTTCTTTAAATCATTAGTTCAAGCAGCAAACCCACAAACTGGACAAAAAAACGCGGAATTCTTAATTCTTTAGTCTATAAAATCCCTTACTATATCGATAGTACTGTTGTAAAAGTTGCACCAATAGCTGAAAAGCCAACTCCAATGAAAGCTATATTCAGTTTCGAACCTTTTACTTCAACTACTACTGCAATAGTAGCCGCAGCTTTACTAACAATAATAATTTTTAAAGTTAAAGCTAGAATCGTAAGCATTGTATTAAAAGAAACTTTACTAGAATTATGGGCACCTATCTTAACTATTTGTTCTGTTTTAGCTTTTGCATACATTTCTACTTATTCAGGAATGTCTTCAACATTAGGTTTAGCTCTAGCTAATACAGGAAAAATATTCCCATTAGTTTCACCTATTTTAGGATGGATTGGAGTATTCTTAACTGGTTCTGTTGTAAATAGTGGATCTTTATTCGCTGGATTACAACATGTTACAGCAACTCAAATCGGGGTAGATCCTTCGCTTCTTGTTGCATCTAACATTATCGGTGGAGCAATAGCTAAAATGATTTCTCCACAATCTATTGCAGTAGCTGCAGCAGCGGTTGGATTAGTTAATAAAGATAGTGAAATCTTTGCTAAAACAATTAAATGGAGTGTAATCTTCTTAGTATTCGCTGGAATATTAAACTTCTTATTCACATTATAAAAAAAAGACCTAAAGTCAATTAACTTTAGGTCTTTTTATATTACGCTACTTTGTGATTACAATGACATTCACCTGTTTTGCAGTTTCCACATACGCAATCTTCTTTAGCGTTATGACAGCCACATTCACAACCTTCTTTACAATTGCAAGTACCTTCTTTACAGTTCCCACACTTACAATTTTCTTCAGCATCATGACAATGACAGTGATGTTCACATGTACATTTTTTTCCATTATTCTCACCCCTATATCTTTTTATTAGTTAACTTAATTTTTATATTTTTTTCGGGTACATAGTCAATAGATTTTCGTCTTAAGTAACTATTACGATTTATGATATGTAAATCGTAATAGTTACTCCTATATATGAAATAAATAAACGGAGAGGCTATTATTATAGCATTTCCGCTTATATGTTAAATTATTTATTCACTAACTACTGTACCATCAGCTAATGTGATTTTATAACCATTAAAGTTAATTTTTTTCCATTATTAGTTAGTTTTTAAAATTTTTAACATCTCCTGAAAGATTCCATGTTGCACCTTCTTCTACAGTTACCTCTGCGTTATTATCAACAGCTGTTCCATTTTCAGCATTATCAACAATATTTATAGTTCCATTAAACTCTGTTGAATCTGATAATGTTAATTTTAATGTAGAAACCGTATCAACTTCAATTTTACCATCTAGCTTTTGATCTTTTGCTGTGAAAGTCACGTTTCCTCCATTAGATCCAGCTGTCCCCCAACCATGTGAAGCATCATTCCCTAATACCGCTAAAAGTCTTCCATCACTATCATTATTAACAATATTTACATTCTCAAGGGTTATATCACTAGTTGTATTCGTTACATATATTAAATCACCATTATTGCTAGTTAATGTACCTTTTGTCATATAGAAAAAAACGCCTTGAAATTATTTCAAGACGTCTTTCATATTATACTAATTAGTTTACACGGATATATACCGCTCCACTACCTACATCTGCTGAGTTAACCACCGTTTGATTTCCTAACCAACCACCATGAACAGCTTGTCCGTTACCAGCATAAACTGCGATATGCGCTACTCCTGTACCACCATCTGCATAATAAATTAAGTCTCCTGGTTGAGCTTCAGATGCTGATACTGTAGTTCCTAAACTCATATATCCTGCTGGCCAGTCATGGTAACTGATTCCTACAGATTTAAGTGCGTTTGTAACAAGCATCGTACAATCTTGTGTTGTACCTACTTGACTTAATGCTGCTTGATAAATTGCTGCACCTTTACTTGAAGAAGATGCCTGAGCTGTTGTCGTTGACTGTGTATTAGCCTGCGTCCCAGTAGTAGCTGTCACTCCTGATTGAGTTGTCTGTGTCGATTGTGTTGGTCCATATGTTCCAGAATATTGTGCTGTCACTTGATTAGCTGTTGCGTCATAAGCTGAAGCATTTTGCGTTGTAGCTACTGTACCAACTGCTCCCGTCGTTAACATTGTTATTAAACTTGTTCCTATAAGTAATTTACTATTCTTCATTTTAATTACCTCCAAAATTTCTTTTTTCTACTTGTGCATACATGTATCGATTTTATTAATTTTTCAAGTACTTTAGTTTTTATAATTTTTTTAATTTTATTCAAACGACATATAAATCTTTAACTAAAAGCTTTTATCAAGTACCAATCTCGCACTTGATAAATAATATTATATACTAATAAACTAAAAACCCACTTAAATCAACCTAAAACTATAATTAAAACTCAAATTTAATTATATTTAAAAAGTACAACAAGAGTATAAAATCATTATTTACACCCTCTTTATACTACATTATTCTACTCAATATAATCTCTTACAAATAAAAATATTTTTAGAAGTTATTAATACTAAATTACTCTCTACATCACTTAATATTCACCTTATATTTTTTTTTAAAAAAAATAAGTCTCATTATTCTAAGAAAAAAAGAACTTAAAGATTTTTTTCTCTTTAAGTTCTAAGTTCTCTTCTATATATTAAAGCTAATTTTTTTCATAACCTTCTTTTTATACTATTTAGTATATTTTTCATCAGTTAATTGTGTTACTTCTTTTAACGCTTCTATTACTCCTTTATCAGAAATTAATTTTTTTCTAATTGGATTGATTGTTCATCCTTTTCTGATCTAAAAGTTAGTATGTATGAACAAGCTTTTAAAAGTGCTTTATTTGATAAACCAAGTTCTTCTGTTTCTCGAATTGGTTTAATAAATCTCTCATTATAGCCTAATTTTCTAATTGGTGTACGGCATATTCTAGAAACATTATCAACGATTCGTGGATTTTTCAAATCGTTTTTATAGTTTTTATTTCTATATGCAGTCATATCCTCTTTATCAAATCCCCATTTTTTTACAAGTAATGCACTAGTTTCTTCTAAAACTGCAATAAAGTCTTCACGTACTTTTGGATCTTTGGCACCATCTGAAACATATTCAATACCTAGATAGTTTGCTATATAACTTAATGCAGCATGACCTGTATTTACTGTGAATAATTTTCTTTCAATAAATGGATTTAAATCTTCTACATAATGGACATCTTCAATATTTTTATTGTCTTCAACTTTAATTTTTTCCGCTTCTACAACCCATTCGCAGAATTTTTCAACTTCTACTAATAATACATCATCATGTTTTTTTGTGCTGGTACTATTCTATCTACAGCTGAATTTGGGAATCCAACATATTTATTTACAAAATCTTGCTCTTCTTCTGAAAGATATTTGAATATTTCTTGTTTTTAGAAAAATCTGATCCTTCAATCATATTTTTCACAAGCAATAATATCTAATAATTTAGTGTTACCAGCTGCAACTTTTCTTTTTAACCCTTCAGCAATGTCTTTAGCTATTATAGGTAATACATTTGGTCCGATTGATGTTGTAATTAATTCAACTTCACCTATTTTATTGTATATTTCTTCTTTTTCACTAGCAATGTTAAGTGCATCAAAATAAGAAATTTCTACTTCTTCTATTTTTTTGATCTAACACTTTTTATAGTGTACGTATCTCTTTTTTTCAAATCATTAACTATCGCTTCATTAATATCAACAAATGTAACATGATATCCTGATTTACTTAATAATTCACCAATAAATCCTCTACCTATATTACCTGCTCCAAAATGTAAATCTTTCATTTTTTAATACCTTCTTTTTTTATAATTTATTATTCAACTTCTGATAATAGTTCGATTACTTCTTCTTCTGTAGAAGCATTTACTAGTTTAATTACATTTTTCTTGTTCTGAACAGAAAATTGCAATTTTTTTGATAATAATTCTAAATGCTCACCATCTTTACCTGCAATACCAAATACTACAAATACCATTTTTGTCTTCAGTATCTTCGGGTTTTAGCAAATGATACACCACCTGGAACTTGAATAATAGATATACCTGTATTTTTTTAATTGATTTTTTTAGCATCATCTGTACCATGAGGAATTGCTATAAAATTCCCCATATAAGTAGATACTATTTCTTCACGTTCTAACATCGCTGGGATATACTCTGCATCTACATAACCATTCTCTACTAATACTTCTCCTGCTTTTTCTAATTGCTTCTTCTTTGCTTCCAATCTCTTGACCTAATAGTATATCTTGTTTTTTTAAATTCATCTTATTTCTCCTATCATTTTTATTTTTTTATTCCGTATCTTATGATTTTTATTATATTATGATTTTTATTCTTTAAACAATATCAATGTCGGCAAATGTATTTTTTTGCCAAAATGTAGTTATCCATAAAAAAATAAAAAAAAGCCTAAATAGAAACTATATTTATTCGCCTTAATTTCTATTGGCTTTTTTTCTCTTATAATTGTAATATATAATCTTTTTAGTATTAAATCTATTTTTTTGTTACTATAAAATCACTATTTTTTTGAATGTAAAAGCTGAATTTAATACTTCATCATTTAAAATAGCTATGCTGATTTGACCTAATAACTCTGTATAACTTTGATTATCTGGACTTACCATTGTGAAAAATACAGTAACCTCTTCTTCTTCCCCGGTGACATTAACCATTTTAGAGGGCTTATTGAGACTACTTATAATAATAAATGGTTGAGCTATAGTATCATTTAATGTATGAAATAACGCTAGGTTCGTACCCGGTATTACTACTGAACTTTTTTTCATGACGCTCTATTAAGCTTTCAACTATTTCATCTTTATTTTTAATTTCTAAACCAGACTCATCAAATACTTTTTTTAGCGTCAATCTTTCATCACTACTGTTGTCTATTTCTATATATCTTATATTAGCAAGAATTTCCTTACTAGCTATCATTAACTCTTCAATATTTATAGCTTTATCAGAGTCTATTGAATTTTTTTCTTTTTAAAACTTCTACTTTGCAGTATTTTTATTTCTAACAATTTCAATATCTTTTTCTTTTAGTATTGTTGGAATTAAAATATAATCAATATCATTGTCTAGTTCAATAGTAGAAATTACAACATCATAGTTTTTTTAACGAAATTACTATTTACTTTACTCGGTATTGTATATTCTAGATTTTTTTATCTCTGGAATATTTTTTTCTTATCTGACTTCCTAAAATTTTTTTGAACTTCCAATACCACTTGCACAAATAACCAATGCTCTAACAAAGTTTTTACGATAAATTTGTTCATAACTTGAAGCAAAGTGTATAACTATATAACTAAGTTCAGTTGAATTAAAAATTAATTTCATCAAAAAAACAACTAGTAGTTCAGATTTTTATTATTAAGTATAATTCATTATAATTTTTTTAAGAACAAACTCTTGTAGCTCGTCATTTTTCTTCAGTTAGTTTCATTTGATATCTTTTTTTATCGCAGACTCAACATGCGCTATAAGACCACCTGATAGATTAGTATCTTGAGTAAAATCTACATTCATTTTTTTCTGATACATATTTTTATTAATAAGTTAATTTTATAAACTAGCGTATATGAATACTTATCATTAAAAATATGATAGCTGTTCAATAAGCCTACACGTTCTCAATATTTTTTTATAAGAAAATTAATTATACTATCAGTAATATCAAACTCTACACTTTTTTTGTAGCTTCCAATAAAGTCTATAATATATCTATACTCATCTTGAGTATATTTTTTTCTTTAGATTCTGTCTCATATGATAATCTTAAAAAAATACTATGTTTAAACTAATTAAAATTTTTCTTTATACTTGAATCTGTATATACATTGAATATATCAAGACTTTTTTATTGTTATAAAAATATTTGAGTTAAAAGATCAAAGTTTAGAAACTTCATAAAAGGATTACTTGATAAACTTTCTCGACCATTTAATCTTGTGAAAAAAATTCCTCATCACTTATTTCATTACACAATAAATGAAATTAATAAAATTCTTCTATCTATTTCTTTTCCGACAATCTCAATACCTTGTCCTTTTTTTCCTTACTAGAGATAATTTATAATCTTCAAGTATTTTTTTCGATCGTAGGTACTATTGAAGCTACGGTATTATAACTAAGCATTAATTTTTTTCAGAGATTTCTTTAATAGATGTATCCTCATTTAAAATTATAAAACATAAAATCAAATTTAACCTAGTTTCCGCAGAGTATGCATAATCTTCAAAACTAGTTTCAAACTGTGTAGAATCCAATGATTCAATATTCCCACTTAAGTAGTATTTTTGATTTTTTTCTTTTATTAAGTCTATATCTAACGCCTGCAATGAACTTTCTAGATTTTTTTAATTTCTCTATAGAGTGTTCTTTCTTTTTATTTTTTTGTAGCTTTCGCTATTTCCTTTATACTTAATTGTTCATTATTTTTTTAATAAAACTTGTAATATAAGTTTTTTTCTCTTTCGTTAAACATATTTCCCTCCATATTTAGAGCTTTTAAATACAAAAATATGACTTCATCTTAGTAATGCATATCGCCTTATTAAGATGAAGTCATAAACACTACTGTTTCCTTTTACAAAAACATTATATAGCTTTTTTTGACTATTTTTTTGCAAATTCTCAACAATTTCGTCATATTTAGGACTGTTTAGAAGTTGTCTACTGAAACATGTAGAGCTTTTTCCGTTCATTTGTTTTTGCACGTGGGAGTTAGTTCGTTTTGAGTAACGATTAATAATCCACTTTCTTCTGTTAAGTTTCTAATAGCTACATTAGTTACTTCAAAGTCTAATCCAGCTTTTTTAACTTTGTTACGTAGAATTGATGCACCCATAGCTGAGCTTCCCATTCCTGCGTCACAAGCGAAGATAATTTTCTTAACATCAGCATATGAAGTTTCACTTGCAGCTTCTGTTGCTACTTCTTGACCTTTAGACTCAGCTTTCATGCTGCTTACTTTACTTTGTGCAGCTTCTAAGTCAGCTTCACCTTTATCACGACGTAAAATTATACTTGCTACAACAAATGTTACTGCTGTTGATACCACTACTCCAGCGATTACTGCAAAGTAACTTCCTTGAGCAGTTTGTGCTAATACTGCAATAATACTACCTGGAGATGCTGGCGCACGTAGACCTGCACCTAATAATTGGAATGTAGCTGTACCACTAACTCCTCCAGCCATAGCTGCAATGATTAAAGCTGGTTTCATTAAAATGTATGGGAAGTAAATTTCATGAATACCTCCGATGAAGTGGATAAGAGCAGCACCTGGTGCAGATGCTTTTGCTGAACCTTTTCCAAAGAACATATATGCTAATAAGATACCAAGTCCAACCCCAGGGTTAGCTTCTAGTAAGTATAATACAGATTTACCTGTATTTAATGCTTGTTCTGTAGCTATTGGAGTTAAAATACCGTGGTTAATAGCATTATTTAAGAATAAAATCTTAGCTGGTTCGATAAAGATGTTAGCTAATGGTAATAAGTGAGCATTGATGATAACATCAACTCCTGCACTTAAAATATTAGTGATAACTTTAACTACTGGTCCAATACCGTAGTATCCAATAACTGAAAGAATAAATCCTAAAATACCTAGTGAGAAGTTATTAACTAACATTTCTAAACCAGTTTTAATTTTTGGTTGAACTGCTTTATCAAATTTTTTCATTAAGTATGCTGCAATTGGTCCCATAACCATTGCTCCTAGGAACATAGGTGTTCCCACAATACCTTTTTCTGTAGAAAATGTAGTTGTTCCTACAATTACACCCATAGTAGCAATAGCTGCTATGACTCCACCACGTTCTTCGTGAATATTTTTACCTGCTGAATAAGCAATTAATAATGGTAACAGGAAGAATATCATTGGTCCAACCAATGATGCTAATTGTGCATTTGGTGTAAATCCTTTTTCAATAAAGAATGCTGTGATAATTCCCCAAGCGATAAATGCACCAATGTTTGGCATTACCATACTTGAAAGTGCAGTACCTACTTTTTGAACTAAAACTTTTAATCCGCTTTTATTTTCGCTCATAAGTATAAATCTCCTTTAAATTATTTTTTTCTTTTTGACTTATGAATTAATTATATCGCTTTCTTTTTGACTAGACAATATCAAAAAAGGCGAAGTAGTTTTTGCCAAAATGGGGTTACCTATTTTTTGCCAAAATAAGTTAATAAAATAATACATGATATGTTATAATATAGAGTATAGTTTTTTTATTTATCGAAAGGAGTTATTAAATTATGAAAAAAAAACGTCTTTTTTTAGCCATCTTTTGATACATTATTTATTTTTATCTTTACTTGGATTTCTATTAACAAAGAATTCTGCAATTTTTCTTTGTTTCACTTCCCTTTATGTTGGAACATCTTTTTTTCTCAGTATTTTTAAACAGAAAAGAAAAAAATTAGATGTTTTTTTGATGATAAATTGTTGCGTCTATTAAAATTAGATACTACTATTTATGCAATTGGATTTATGACTTTATATGTTACAACATATTTTTACAGTTAACAATATTGAATTACCTTTTTAATGTTAAATACTTTTTTTGGTATAGCTATATTACTATTTTTCTATTGCCTTTGTTATTAGCATTAAACGTAAAAAAATTGGTGCAAGATTTATTAATTGAAAAATACAGAAAAAAATAAAAAGAAATCAGCTCATTAACGAGCTGGTTTCTTTTTAACTGTTGGTCTTTTTTTAACGGGTGTTCTAAAGTATTTTTTTCAAATGCTTGTTCTATATCTTTAACCCCTACTACTGATACTAACGATACTATTAAAATAAATATTATTAAAATAATAAACGATCGAGTTTCTATGTAATTTAAAAAAATGTAATTAATGGTAAGCTTGAGTAGAATCCAATTGTCAAACTCTTAATAATTACCGCAATAACTACTGTACAAAGTATTAAGACTAAAAAAATAAATGAAGTGATAATGCAGCCATAGTTCCGAAAAAAACGTTGCTACACCTTTTTCCACCTTTAAAAATTAAATAATAATGGTTTGATATGTCCTAAAATCACAAATAGTATACATACATATATAGTAATTGCATCTACATTTAATATTTTTCAATAAAGATTACAATTAAAAAAATCCTTTGAAAAAGTCTACTGCCAGAACAAAAACAAATGATCTTGTTCCTAAGACACGACCTGCATTCCTGGCTCCTACATTTCCTGAACCAGCTTTAGACAAATCTTCTTTATAGATTTTCTCTAATAACTTACCTCCCATTATATTACCTAGGAAGTAGGCTATAATAGCATATATAATACTAGTTATCATAGTTTTTCTCCTCTCTTTTAATAAATTTATCTTTTACAGCGTTTATTCCTTCACTTAAAAACATTAAGCAACCTATAGTAAACGGAACAAGATAATATGAAATTCTATAGATTATTATCGTAGCTCCTATTACTTCTTTATCGATACCAAGATTCATTAAGCCTATTAATACTAAAGCATCAAAAGTCCCCATACCTCCAGGAATCATAGATAGTAACCCTACTATTGACGCTACTATAATTACACCCATTATTTGGAGTTCCTTATTTTGCGACTATACTTCCTGTATAAAAAAATAAAGAATAATCAGTATAATTAAAGCTGCGAATACCCATTCTAAGAAAGAAATAACAGTAAGTTTTTATACTTAAATATCTATCACTACGTATACTTGGTTTTTTTAAATTAAAAAAAATAAATATAAAGGTAAAAACAATGACATTAGTAATAAGCAATAATAAAACACTTTATTATGTGCATACAAAAGCTTGTCCCGGGAAAATATTTAAAACTACGCAAATAGATAGCAAGCTGATTCCTGACAGCATTGAAACGAGTATCATTCCTATAGCGGTGGCTAAACTTTTACCATTTTTTGTATAAGGTTTATACATATAATATCTTAGCCCCGCACCAATAAATCCACCAAAAACCTAATACCATATTTAATGTGTTAGTCATAAAACTAATTTTTAAAAAAATACGGAATGAAGGCATACTCTTTGTTAAATTAATTGCTTTTTAAAACAAAATAATCATATAAACACAATATTGTTATACCTAGTAAACCACAAAAATATAACAAAGAAAAAAATTTAACATTACCTAATTGTAATGTTAAGAGATATATTTTTTTAAAAATCTAAACTAGTAATTTCTTTTTTTAAAAATAGGAAAAAAAATCAAATAAAATATTAGTAATCCAACAACTGTTTGAGTTATATTTTTTTCAAATAGTTAAAAGATCGTTTACTATTAAAAATTTTTTTCATTTTTATTTTTCCTTATATATTTTTTTCTACTTTATCATAACATTTTTATATTAATTTTTTTCAATAATTATTATTCTAAATGCATTTCCATTGATACTATTACTGATAAAAATTACTTATATTAAGTATCTATTCAACGCTTTCAAATTAACCTCGATACTTTTACCCATTACCGAAATTTATTTTTTTATTTTTTTATCAATTCAAAAAAATTAACAGCAAAGAAAAAGCTTTCACTTCCCTTTGCTGTTCTATAATTATTAAAGTTTCTTAATTAACTCTGTTGTTAAAATAGATGAATTTACTGCAGCTATTTTTTTAGAAATTCATCAAATGTAACACGAGTACCTTCTTCTGCTTTATCACTCACACTTCGACAAACTATAAATTTAGTCCCAAATTGATAACAAGTTTGAGCGATTGCAGCTGCTTCCATTTCTACTACTTGCATAGTAGGAAACTTAGATAGAATATCATTTTTAAGCTCTTTATCAGAAATAAATGAATCTGATGTTCCTACTAAACCAAAATGAATATTATGATTTGGTAAATCAATTTCAGCAGCTAATTTTTGTAATTTTTCATCACTCTTATATGCTGCTGGCATTTGAGGAACTTGTCCTAATTCATAACCAAATTCTGTTGCATCAACATCAAAGTGTCTAACTTCTGTAGCTACAATCATATCTCCTATTTCCATATTCCCTTGTAAAGCACCACAAGTTCCAATATTTATTACGTACTCCGGTTTATAGTGATCTAATAAAAGAGTTGTCGCTATTGCTGCATTAACTTTCCCAGGAAAACTTAGCATTAATACTATATTACGCTGTTCGTATATTCCTTCATAAAAAAAGTTACATGAGCTATTTTTTTCTTTCTTTAAGATTTTTCTATTTTTCTCTTTTATAATAGCAACTTCTTCTGGCATTGCACCTATTAAAAGCTATCATAATATTATTCAACCTCTAAAATTTTTTTATTTCCATTGAATCTTCAGGTCCTGTTGGAAGAGATACTTTTGCTATATCCCCAACTTCTTTTTCCTAGTAATGCTTGAGCAACTGGACTTTCATTTGAAATTTTGAATTCAAATGGATTAGCTTCAGCACTACCTACAATTTTATAAGTTTCTGTAACTCCGTCAGGTAGTTCTTGATAAGTTACTGTGTTACCAAGGCGAATTGCACTTGATTTTTCGTCTAATTCGATAATTACTGCATATCGAATCATTTGTTCCATTTCTAAAATTCTTTGTTCGATAAATCCTTGTTCATCTTTTGCTGCATCGTACTCTGAGTTCTCAGATAAGTCCCCGAAGCTACGTGCTACTTTAATTTTTTCAATTACTTCTGGACGTTTAACTTTTTTATAATGTTCTAATTCTTCTACAAGTTGATCATAACCTTCTTGGGTCATTTGATATTCTAATTTTTCTTCTAAAGCCATAGTAATACTCCTTTTTTTTGTCTACTCTCTATTATATCGTTTTTTTTACTATTTTGCTAGTAGTGATTTAATTTTTGTTATTAAAATATCTACTGCAATATCATTGTAGCCACCATCTGGAACAATTATGTCTGCATATTGTTTAGTTGGTTTAATATACTTCTCATGCATCGGTCTAACTGACACTAAATATTGATTAATAACTGACTCTACAGTTCTGCCGCGTTCATTAATATCACGTAATAAACGTCTTAAAATACGTAAATCACTCGGTGTATCAACGAAAATTTTTATATCCATTAATTCACGTAGTTTTTCTGAATGCAAACCAAACATACCTTCGATAATAATTACATCTTTAGGTTCTTGATGTTTTTTTTCAGAACTACGTGTATGATTTACATAGTCGTATACAGGTAAATCAACTGATTTGCCCTCAATAAGTTCTGTTAAATGAGTATATAAAAGTTCATTGTCAAAAGCACTTGGATGGTCATAGTTTGTTTTTACTCTTTCATCCATAGTCATATGACTTTGATCTTTATAATAATAATCTTGCTCGATTAACGCTACTTTATCAATTGTTAATTCATCAATAATTCTTTTTGTAACAGTAGTTTTTCCACTACCACTACCCCCAACAATACCAATAATTTTAGGCTTTTTAGTTGTCATTAGCGTCCCATTTCCTTTCTCATCATGTTACTCTTAAATACTCTAGAGTCTAATTTAGTTCTTATAATTTGAAGTGGGTGTCTTGCTGCATCAAGTAATTCTCCATCTTCATCATAAATTTCTCCAATAACTTGTCTAAATGTATCAATTTCTGGTCCAAAGAATTCAACTTCTTGTCCTGTTTTAAAGAAATTACGTTGCTGTATCGTCGCAATACCTGTTTCTTCATCATAATGTAGAACTTGACCAACAAAATCATAATTAGTTTTCTTACTTCCCTCATTACCAAACATTTGTTCAGTATATTGAGGAATTTCATAGAAGAATGACATTGCTGTATCACGGTTAGCACATTTATAAAGTTCTAATTTATATTCAGGTGTCATTTCAAAGTTATCAGGATTTGCGCAGTAATCATCAATTAATTTCTATATACACTAGCTACTGTCGCAACATAGTGAATAGACTTCATACGTCCTTCTACTTTAAGTGAATCAATACCTAATTCTATAATTTCAGGTACAGCTTCTATTAACGTTAAATCTTTAGGACTCATTGCATAAGGGTTATCACCTTCATCAAATAATTTTGTATCTTCGTCTTGACCTTCTTCATAAAGATCATAGTTCCAACGACATGATTGACAGCATCCTCCACGGTTACTATCTCTTGCAGTCATGTAATTACTTAATGTACAACGACCTGAGTACGCTATACACATAGCTCCGTGAACAAACATCTCTATTTCGACATCAGTTTTTTCACGAATTTCTTTTATTTCTTCATAACCAGTTTCACGTGCAAGAACAACACGGTGAACACCTTCACTTTCCCAATATTGCACTTCTTTGTAGTTTGAAATAGACTGTTGCGTACTAATATGTACTTCAACATTTGGAGCAACAGCTTTACATCTTTCTATAATGAACGGGTCCGCTACTATTATCCCTCTGACCCCAGCTTCTTGAAGAGCAATTAAAAACTCATCTAGTCCTTCGAAGTTTTCATCGTGGGCAATTATATTTGCTGTTACGTATATATCTGCTCCGTATTTTTTAGCAAAATCACAACCTTCTTTAATTTCTTCAATAGTGAAATTATCTGCATTACTACGAAGCCCAAATTCTTGACCTCCAAGAAATACAGCATCTGCTCCATAATGAATTGCTATTTTTAACTTTTCTAAGTTCCCTGCAGGAAGTAAAAGTTCTGGTTTTTTTACAATAACTCTCTTTCCATCTCTAATTTCTGATATATTTGGTATCGCCATAAGTTTAAGTCACATTCAAGTATGACCTATCCTCCTTGTCATATAAATTTAGGGTTTTTTTAGGCAACCTCTACCTTTTTTTAATACATAGTTTTTTTATAGAAAAAAATCCTAAGTCAACTTCTCTATATTTTTGGTTTAATTCTTTCTATATCATTATAGAAATCTTGTTTTTTTCATCTTCGTATGCTTCTTTATCTTCATAATAAAGGTCTATAGCATCACGATAAATTGTTACTACTTCTGTAATATAGTCTTCATCTTTTTAGAACACCATCTATTTTTGAATGCACTAACTCCTGCTTCAATTAAACGGTCAAGCTCTTCGATTGCACAAATATCATTAGCACTCATTATATGTGTACCATTCGAATCTTCAAAAAAATTGGATAGCGTTCATTTCTATCTTGGCTATATAAAAATAATTTTTTAGAATTACTATATTCTTCTATATAGCTTTCTTTTTTACTGTACATAAAGTAATTATCTACCAATTTTCGTACAGATTGGAACATACATAGCATTCCTTGTACTTGAACTTCTATCTCATAATCGCTTTTTCCTGCAATTTCTATAATTTCATCAATTGTTAGTTCTTTTGAAAGGCATGTTCTATATGCTCCTCGTTTACCCCAATAATTGCATGAGAACGAGTTTGTTGCTAATGTATGTGGATCCCATTGAAGCTTAAAGTTCAACCCTTCTTCTCTTAAAATCGTAATAATAGTCGGTTCTCCAAAGATTAAAGCATCTACATCTAGTGTTGCTAGATAATGAAGATAATCTACTAAATCATCAAGATGCTCATTGTGAAAAATTGCATTTACACTAACATATGCTTTTTTCCCAGCTTGGTGAATGACTTCTACCGCTTTTTTTAATTCATCTCTTTTAAATTCTCCTGCAAGTCGTAAACCATATTTTTCTTCACCAATGACGAAACTATCAGCTCCAACATTGATAAGTTCATAAATATGATCTACACTCTTCGGAGTTACTACTAACTCTACAGTCATTTTTAAATCCTCTCGTTAATTAAATTTTTATGAGAATAACTCTTTTTTTCTTCATTAAAAAAATAAATTATATCTTTCATGATAATAATTTGTTGTTGCTGCAAAAAGCTCCTCTTTCTATTACTATATACTCAGTCTTATTCAACTTATTAGGTGAATCATATGCTAGCAAGTTTAAATCCTCATATTTTTTTAGATGAAGCATAACCTCCGAAAAAAATAAAACCATTACAAAAAAATCCAAAGAGTAGCAAATAAACCTATACCTATAATAATAAATTTACCAAATAATGAAGCTAAAGAATTACTACCAAAAAGTGTTCATTATCCTAATGAGCATTTCCCAGCCTTTTATAATAATTAATAATACGGCTATATAGTATAAGTATGGATAATATACAATTATTAACGCATACTCCGTACTAGCTTCTAATATAGCATTTATTATAAATAATAAAAAAATAAGAAGATAAAAGTATGCAGCTATAAAAAAATTAAATTTTTTTCATTAACATATACTCCTCTATTTTTCTAGTTGTTATTGCTATTCCATCTCCAAAAGGTAAAATAACACTCTCATAGTTTTCATGGTTTTAACAACCACTCATTATAGTTATTTATCTTTCTTGAAAGTTGTTTTTAAATCTCTACTATGTCTAATAATACTAGGATCAGCTACCATTCCTTTAAATAAAACATTATCAGTTAAGACTACTACATCTTCAGCAAAATATGGTTCATATAGTTCAAAAAAACTTTCTACTTTGACTTTTAGCTCCATCGATAAAAAAAACAATGTCGTATGGTGCATTTTTTTATTACTTCATCTTGTAGTTCTAAAAGCATCTGCATGAAGAAGTGTTATTTTATCAGTAAGATTTCGTTTTTTTCTACATTGCTTTTTAGCAATATTATACATCTTATCATCACGCTCAATGGTAGTGACATTACATTCTATTGTTTCAGCAAGTTTAATAGATGTATATCCAATTGCAGTACCAATTTCCAATAGATTCTTTGCTTTTTTTATTTTTTTAACATTTGAATTAAAAATCTTATTCCTATTTTATCGATTATTGGCACTCTATTTTTCTTCAGCAAATTTTTTTCTAAATCTAGATAAAATTCATCAAAAATCTTCTAGTAAATTTATGACATATAAATCATCTTTTTGATTCTATTGCAACCATGTTTACCTCCATATTTATACATCATATTATGATAACATAAAATTTATTATTATTGCAATTATAAAGGACAAAGAGAGTTGATAAAAATCAACTCTCTTTAAAAATTTCAATATTAATTATTTTTCTAATGATTGAACTGCAGTAATTAACGCAAGTTTATAAACATCTTCTGCGTTACATCCACGAGATAAATCGTTAACTGGGGCATTTAACCCTTGTAGGATTGGTCCTACAGCTTCAAATCCACCAAGACGTTGAGCAATTTTATAACCAATATTTCCTGCTTCTAAGCTAGGGAACACAAATACATTTGCATCACCTTGAACTTTTGAATTAGGGGCTTTTAATTTAGCGACAGATGGCACTACAGCTGCGTCAAATTGTAATTCTCCTTCTACAGCTAACTCAGGTGCATTTTCTTTAACTAATTTAGTAGCTTCTGCTACTTTTGTAGTATCTTCAGTTACTGCTGAACCTAATGTTGAGAAACTTAACATTGCTACTTTAGGATCAACATTGAAGCTTTTTGCTGTTTTAGCACTTTCAATTGCGATTTCAGCTAATCCCTCAGAATCTAATGTCGGATTAATAGCACAGTCAGCAAAGATATAACGTTTGTCATCTTTACTCATAATAAATGCACCACTAGTACGTTTTGTACCTGGTTTTAGTTTTTAATGATTTGTAATGCAGGACGAACTGTATCTCCAGTTGAGTGAATAGCTCCAGATACTAATCCCTCTACTTTACCAGTATAAACTAACATAGTTCCAAAATAGTTAACATCTTGTAATAATTCACGAGCTTTTTCTTCGTTAACTTTTCCAGCACGACGTTCTACAAACTTCGCTACCATTTCATCGTATTGTTCATAGTTTTCGTGGTCCACGAATTCGATACTAGAAACATCTAAAGATAACGGTTTAGCAAGCTCTTCTACTTTTTCTTTTTTCCCTACTAATACTGGTTGAACATAGCTAGTAGCACTTAATTTAACTGCTGCTTCTAGTACACGCTCATCGTATGCTTCTGGAAATACAATACGTACTTTTTTCCCTTCTAATTTTTCTTGAAGTTCTACAAATAAATCATTTGCCATCTTCATATCCTCCTAATTGTATATAATATGTTTAATATGTCTTATTGATTTTAATGTCAGTGCATCCACAAAGCTACCTTTACCTAATGCAACATAACCTATAATTGTACCAATATAAAATACCAGTATGATTATTACTATAATACGAATATATCGTAATATTACATCATTTATTATCTTCATAGGCATCCCCTACTCTTCAATTCTTCTAACATCTGCACCAAGTTTTTCTCATTTTTTTCTTCGATATCTACATATCCTCTGTCTATGTGATAAATATCGATGATTTTTTTGTAGAACCCTTAGCCATAAGTCCCGCTATAATAAGTGCTGCACCAGAACGTAAGTCTGTAGCTCTAACAGTAGTTCCTTCTAAATGAGCTGGCCCTTCTATTAATGAACTTCTTCCTTCGATTCTGATTTTTAGCATTCATTCTTCTTAATTCTTCAACGTGCATAAATCTGTTTTTCAAAAAAACAGTTTCAGTTATTGTGCTTGTACCATTACCTAAAAGTGTTAATACACACATAATTGATTGCATATCAGTTAAGAATCCTGGGTGTGGTAATGTTTTTTTACATCAACTGGTTTAAGAGTTTCTAAGTTATTTCTAACTCTCATAGCATCTTCAAACACTTCGATTTCTACACCCATTTCACGCATTTTACTAACTAATGCAACATTATCTTTATAAGGAGCACCTTTTACTAACACATCTCCTCTTGTAGCTGCTGCTGCAATCATGTATGTTGCTGCTTCAACTCTATCAGACATTATAGTATATTCAGCACCAACTAATTTTTCAACTCCTTCTATTTCTAAAACAGAAGTACCTTTCCCAGAAATTTTTGCTCCCATTTTTATTAAGAAGTTAATCATATCTTCTATTTCTGGTTCTTGTGCCGCATTTACTATAGTTGTTTTTCCTTTTGCTAAACAACTTGCCATAATTACGTTTTGAGTACCCCCAACACTTGGGAAGTCAAAGAAGATAGTGTTACCTTCTAATTGTTTACTTGATTTCGCTTCTACGAATCCAGCATCTTGAATAATTTCTGCACCTAAAATTTCGAATCCTTTTAAGTGTTGATCAATTGGTCTACTTCCTATAGAACAACCTCCAGGCATCGCTACTTTAGCTCTTCCTTCACGTGCTAACATTGGTCCTAATACTAGGAATGATGCACGCATTTTACTTACAAATTCAAACGATGCTTCAGTTACTAATGGATTTCTTGCATCCATCTCTATTGTATTTTCTTCTGGTTTATAATTTACTTTTACTCCTAATGATTCAAATAATAAACTAATTGTTTTAATATCTGAAAGTTTAGGAACATTATAAAATTTACTTGTACCCTCTGTTGCTAACAGACCTGCTGCTAATATCGGGAGTGCAGCATTTTTAGCACCAGAAACTTGTACTTCTCCTATTAAAGGCGATCCACCTTTAACTAAAAATCTTTTTCAAGTTATTTCCTCCATCTCTTTTTTTAGCATTTCATACCACTTATTATAGTACCACAAATTAAAAAAATAAATAAAGTTTGAATTTTTTTATTTTTCAATTCTTTTTTTAACTATATTACATAATAAAGTAGTATTTTAAAATTTATACTTATTTTTATATGTTAAAATTATATAATTTTATTTAATTATAATTCATCAAAAAATGATAATTGAGCTTTTTCAGGAAGACCTTTTAAAGTCCCCATTTCTCTTAAGTATTCAACTACAGTAGATGAGACACTTCCACGTTTAGAAAAGTCTTCTATTGATAAGAATGGTTTTTTTCTTTTCTAGCTTGAACTATTTTATTAGCAACATTATCTCCAAGTCCAGGAACAATTGAAAATGGAGGGATAAGTGTATTCCCATCAATAATATAGTCATGACTTTCTGATTTTTCTAAATCTACTTTCGAGAATGCAAAACCACGTTCTAACATTTCATTAGCAATCTCATAACTTACGAGTGCGTCTTTATCTTTAGCAGTTACTTCATTTTTTTATCTTTTTGTTTTTAATTTCTTGAATTTTTTTGCTTTTTAATGATTTTTTTCACCTTTTTACTACGGTAATAATATCAAAGTCACTTGCCCTTACTGAGTAATAAGCACAATAATAAGTTAAAGGCTGATGCACCTTAAACCATGCTATTCTAAGTGCCATAAGTACATAAGCACATGCGTGAGCTTTAGGGAACATATACTTAATTTTTTTACATGAGTCTATATACCATTCCGGTACATTGTTATCTCTCATGGCCTTCTCAAAATCTTCTGTAAGACCTTTCCCTTTCCTTACACTTTCCATTATCTTAAATGACAATCCTTCTTCTAATCCAGCATGTATTAAATAAACCATTATGTCGTCACGACATCCAATTACATCTTTAAGTTCACAAGTTCCATTTTTAATTAGTTCTTGAGCATTTCCTAACCATACATCTGTACCATGTGATAATCCTGAAATCTGAACTAACTCAGAATATGTAGTTGGTTTTGTATCATCTAACATTTGAATAACAAAGTTTGTTCCGAATTCCGGGATACCAAATGTTCCACTTGCAGAGTCAACCTGTTCTCTTGTAACACCAAGTGCTTCAACAGTCGAGAATATCGCCATAACTTCTGGATCTGATACATCGATTGTCTTAGGTTCAATACCAGATAAATCTTGAAGTTTTCTTATCATAGTCGGATCATCGTGTCCAAGTATATCAAACTTAAGAATATTATCGTGAATAGAATGGAAGTCAAAGTGTGTAGTTCGCCACGGGCTCGTTTCATCATCTGCAGGATATTGATACGGAGTGAAATCAAAAATATCCATATCATTTGGCACTACTAGTATTCCTCCAGGGTGTTGACCAGTAGTTCTCTTAGAACCCTCACATCCTGACGCTATTCTCTCAATATCTATACTTCTTTTTTCTATCTCATTTTTCTCATAATAATCTCTAGTAAATGAGTAAGCTGTTTTTTCTGCTACCGTAGATATAGTTCCAGCACGATACACATAGTCTTCTCCAAAAATTTCTTTAGTGAAATTATGTGCTGTAGCTTGGTATTCTCCTGAGAAGTTTAAATCTATATCGGGTACTTTATCCCCGTTAAACCCTAAGAATGTTTCGAAAGGAATATCCTGCCCATCTTTTATCATTTTCACATCACAGTGAGGACAATTTTTATTAGGTAAGTCAAATCCTGATGCATATTCTGCATTTAAGAAAAATTCACTGTGCTTACATTTTGGACAAACATAGTGTGGGGCTAGCGGATTAACCTCTGTTATCTCCATCATTGTAGCAACTAATGATGAGCCAACAGATCCCCTAGATCCAACTAGGTATCCATCGTCTAGAGATTTCTTAACTAATTTATGTGAGATAAGATATACTACTGAGAATCCATTACCTATAATCGAAGCTAGTTCTTTTTCTAATCTTTTTTCAACTATTTCAGGTAGTTTCTCACCGTATATTTTATGTGCCATATTATAACTTAAATCACGTACTTCATCGGCAGCACCTTCTATATTCGGTGTATACAATTTGTTTTTTTCAATGGGACTACTAATTCAATTAAATCAGAAATTTTATGAGTATTATCAATAACTATTTCTTCACGAAGTTTTTCATCTAAAAATGAAAATTCATTTAACATTTCTTCTGTAGTTAAGAATGTTGCCATTGGTTTTAATATCTCGAGCTCCTGGGTTACTTTTTTTACAGTTAATCGTAATATTTGTCGATAAACATGTTGGTATTCATCTAGGTAATAACAATCCCCAGTAGCAACTACTATTTTTATCTTTTTTTCTTAGCTATATCTATTAGTTTTTTAATAATTCTTCTAATTCTGCTTCATCAGTGATACGTTCACTTCTTATAAAAGCTGTGATAGTGATATTTAGGTTGCAGTTCAATATAATCATAAAAAGTCGATTATTCCTTCTACCTTATCTTCTTTTTGAATTTAGTAATTCTTCAAAAAAACCTCATTTTCACTATTTCCACTACCAATTAATAGATCTTCTCTATATTGCTCCAATAAACTTCTCGGAATAGTAGGTTTTGCCTGATGAAAGATAATCTGTACAACTATATGAAACTAGTCTAAATAAATCTTTTTAACCCTTTAGCGTTTTTTTACTAAGATAGAACATGGGAATGTTCTTGATCTTTTATGCGCTAGTTTTTAAATCTATCTTCTCATCAATTTCATTATGATATTCAATACCAAGTTTGTAAAGTTGATCTAACATTTTTCACAAAGATTTCAGCTGTAGCTTTTTGTATCATAAATGGCTCTGTGGTGTTGTACTAAACGAACTTTATATAGTTTAGCTAAATTACTAAGACCATGTCTCTTAGCTTCTTTATTTTTCTGCACGTGAAATAAATAAAGTATCTATACTCGCATTGTTTTTTTATTTTTTTAATCCTAATCTTTCAAAAGCTCTTATCTAAGAATCCTAAATCAAATTTTTGCATTATGTGCAACAAGAATATCATCTTCATCTAACCAATTATAAAAAAATTAGTCATTACTTCTTCTTCAAATGGCGCATCTTTAACATCATCATCTGTAATACTTGTTAATCTTGTTATTAATTCTAAAATTGGTCGTCTTGGATTAATATAACTTTCAAAAACTATCTATTTCAGCACCATTTTTTTACTTTAACTGCAGCAATCTCTATTAATCTATCTCTTTCTGCAGATAGACCTGTTGTCTCTACGTCAAATACTACATATGTAGCATCTTTTTAAACGTAGTTTCTTTTTTTATTAGTTGTTGCTGTAATGCTATCATCCATTATAAAAAGCATTAAGTCCATATATCGGTTTTTAGTTCTTTACCTTTTTGAACTTAAACAAATTTCTGGATAAGCCTGCACACCATAAGTATCAGTAAATGCAATTGCTTCATGCCCCCAACTTTCAGCTCTCGCTAAGTAATCTTTAGCTGATGAGACACCTTCTAACTGACTCATTTTTGTATGAGTATTTAACTCAATTCTTTTTCTTCCCTTATAGTTATCTTTTTTCTCTTCTTTACTAACTAATTCAAGAGGTTTTGGTTCAATAATTGTATCTCTTAAATATGGATCATTACTAACCGTACCTTGTACTTTAAGCCACTGACCTTTTTTAATTCCTTTTACTGATTCTATAAGTTCTGTTCTTCTTTTATTTTGGAATTTTGCATTCGGTCCATTACCAAATAATCTTAAAATAATCGAATCGCTATAGTCTGTTAATTTCAAACGATACTGACTTGTACCATTTCTATGTGAAATCTCTTCAGCACCAAAAACTTGTGCCATTATCGTAACATCACCTGCGTATCCAATAACATCTTTAATTTCTACTATATCTTCATCTTTAATTTCTTTTGCGTAGCGATTACCTCCACCTGCACCAAATCCACTAAATTTCTTTTCTGGTTCTTTAGGTCGACGTTCCGCTTCTTTTTTCTCAAATTCTTCAAGTTTTTCTATCTCTTTAGAAATCTTTTCTTCTTGATTTTCTATAACAGCTTCTACATCTTGTTGCGTAAATATCGGGACTATATCCCTAACCTCTACCCCGATATTAGAATAACTAGTTAGTATTTTTATCTTTTCTATCATTAATAAAGTTATTCCAAACTGTTGGCACTTTTATATCTAAGTTGATTACATCATTATCTAAAGTTAGTTCAGTAAATATTAAACTTTGTAGTAAACCAGGAGAAACTTCAGAAAAAAATTTTTCTAAAATTACGTACTTCCAATATTCTTTTATTTGATCTTCTGAGACTGAATCTTCTAATTTAAAACGATAGTCTATTATGTATTCATCAGAAAAAAACTATCTCGTAATTTTTTTGTATAAATAATGTTAATGTTTCTGAATTAGGTAAATTTTTACCGCTGAAATTAAAAGTCCATATTTTTATTAATATTGTCTTTTTCTATATTTTTTTAAAGAAAAAAATCTATTAGACTTGTATTTGATAATTCCTCTTCTAATTCTAACGTTTCTATTAACAGAGAAAAAAATGCTTATTACCCATGCTTCCTCCTACTTTCTATTTTTTTATAAATTCATATACAATTTATACTCTTCTTTTTTTATTAAATTCTAAGCAAATATGAATTTAGAATATCCACTCTATTATACTAAAAAAACTAACCAAAAACAAATTGTTGTTCATCGATTTTTGATGAAAAAAATTTATTTCTGGTTAGTATTTTAATTTTTATTTATTATTTATAGAATGCTTCTACTTTTGATAATACGTCTTCTACTTTAGTATCAACTTTTTCTAGAGTTTTTCTTTCTTTAACTTCAACAAGACCTTCTCCAACTTTTTCCCTACAACTACTTGTAAAGGAATACCAATTAGGTCAGCATCATTGAACTTAACTCCCGCACGTTCAGCTCTATCATCATAAAGAACTTCATAACCCGCTTCTGTTAATTGTTTGTATAACTCTTCACTTTGTTTTACTTGTTCTTCTTTCTTAACATCAACACATACTAAATGAACTTGGTATGGTGTTACCTCTTTTGGCCAAACAATACCTTTTTCATCATTATGTTGTTCTATTATCGCAGAAATACAACGAGTTACTCCAATACCATAACATCCCATATGAAAATGATTAGCTCTTCCATTAGCATCTAAATATGTAACATTCAACGCTTCTGAATAACCTTTTCCTAGTTCGAAAACTTGTCCAACTTCGATACCTTTAGCAAATTTAACTGGACCTGATAAGTCTTCTGCTAAGTCTCCTTCTTCTATCATACGAAGATCATAATAAGCATCAACTTCATAATCACCAGGATTTACATTGATATAGTGGAATCCTTTTTTATTTGCTCCACAGCTGTGGTTGTACATATATTTAATCGCATTATCTCCAATTACTTTACAGTTTTTAATGCCGAATGGTCCCATGTAACCTACTACACTTCCCATTACTTCCTCAATTTCTTGTTCAGTAGCCATTTCAATTTCAGAAGTTCCTGTAGCTTTCATAAATTTAATATCGTTAAGTTGGTCATTTCCACGCATAAGAACTAAATAGAACTCTCCATCAGCTTTTAAAGCTAATGCTTTCATAGCACGGTTAACTTCAACACCACAATATGCTGCGATATCATCAATAGTTTGTTGATTTGGTGTTTCTAATAAACTGCGTTCTTTTTTCTCGAAATCAGTAGGCATAGTATAGTTTTCTTCAACTACTGCTGCTGTTTCAATATTTGCTGCATAATCACTTTCTTCAGTATAAACGATTGTATCTTCCCCAACTTCTGCTAATGCTTGGAATTCGTGAGTGTAGCTACCTCCAATATTCCCTGAATCAGCTTTGACAGCTCTATATTTTAATCCTAATCTATCAAATATATTACTGTAAGCTTGATAATAGTCATTATATGTTTCTCTTAATGACTCTGGCGAATCGTGGAATGAATAACCATCTTTCATAATAAATTCTTTCCCACGTAATAATCCTAAACGAGGACGAATTTCGTCACGGAATTTTGTTTGGATTTGATATAAGTTAACAGGTAACTGTTTATATGAAGTTACCATGTTATTAACTGTTTGACAAATAATTTCTTCAGCTGTTGGACTAAGAGCATATCCTGCACCTTTTCTATCAGTAACACGAACAAGCTCATCACCCATTTTGTACCAACGACCAGATTCTTTCCAATAGTCTTCAGATTGTAAAATTGGCATAAGTAATTCTGAAGCACCAATTTTATCGTGTTCATCCCTAATTATTTTTTCAATATTTTGAATCACTTTAGTTGCTAGCGGTAGATAAGTGTAAACCCCTGCAGATACCTGCTTCACCATCCCCGCTTTAATAAGCAACTTATGACTAATTGCTTCTGCAGAGGATGGTACTTCTCTTGTTGTTGGAATAAATGTTCTTGATTGTCTCATAACAATACCACCTCTCATTTTAAATTTACTTTTATTATTATACCATAAAAACACATTATTTTTACTAAAGAACTTTAAATGAATTCTGAAATTTTTAATATTTTACAGTAATATTTATCTAAAATTATTTACAAAAAAATTATCATATTTTTTTAGTAAATATCTACTGTTATTTTTAATTCTACTATTTTTAATTTTTTTACTTAGAATATAGTATAATATGTTAGAAAACTCTTAACGGAGGATTGTATGTTTAATTATCCTAATAAAAAAATACTTTTGTTCAAAAAAACTAATTATTCTAACCGTGGAATGGAATTAGAAGCTGACATTAATTTTGCGAACAAATACTACTTAAATAATGATATTGCAGTCATTCATAAAAAAACCTATACCTATTCAGGTAGTAGAGGTTAACTACCCAAATCGAGCGAGCGCTATGATTACTAAAGCTTTTTATCAAACACCTTCTACTACAGACTACAATGGGTTATGGAACGGTAAATATATAGATTTTGAGGCTAAAGAAACTAACTCAGCAACATCTTTCTCTCTTAGTAATATTCATGATCACCAAATTGATCATATGAAAAAGATATTAAATCAAGGAGGAATTTCATTTATTATAGTTCGTTTCAAAAAAATCGATAGAACATTTGTTATGCCATTTAAAAAAATTTCTATTTTTTTAATGAAAGAGCCATAAACGGTGGTCGAAAATCTATAAAAATTAAGTGAATTTGAAGAAACTGCTTTTTGAAATATCATTTCACTATAAAGTTAGATTAGATTATTTAAATATTATAAAAAAAATAATGAAAAGTGAGTTTTTACTAGTAATGAAACATTTATTCAAATATATTAGTTCTATATTCTTCACGATATGCTTTATTTTATTTTTTGTAGTATTTGGCTTCTTAGCTTTTCAGTTAAAAGATGTCCCAAACATTACAAAAGCTAACTTACAAGATCCATTGTCGTCTGAAATATACGATAAAAACCTTAATTTAATAGCGACAGTCGGTGCAGAAAAAAGAGATTACGTTTCAATTTCTGACATTCCACAAAATATAAAAGACGCTGTACTTTCTATTGAAGATTCAAGATTTTACTCTCATATCGGTGTAGACCCTAAACGTCTAACAAAAGCTATGTTAGTAAATATTCAATCTAACTCTGCAAAAGAAGGAGCAAGTACTATAACTCAACAGGTTATAAAACATTCTCTTCTAACTTCTGAAAAAACAATGGAAAGAAAAATTCAAGAAGCCTATCTATCATTTAAATTAGAAAGTAAATATTCTAAAGATGATATCCTTGAAATGTATTTAAATAAAAATATATTATTCTGACGGACAATACGGTATAAAAACTGCAGCTAAGTACTTTTATAATAAAGAACTTAATGAACTTTCTGTTCCACAAGTAGCGTTTTTAGCTGGGCTCCCTCAGCAACCAAACCAATACAACCCTTACGACTATCCTGAAGAGGCTAAAAATCGTCGTGATACTGTATTGTATGCGATGCTTTCTAATAATAAGATTAGTCAAAAAGAATACGATGAGTACATTAATACACCAATAACAGACGGCTTAGTAGAAAAATCAGCTGAAGATAGAGCTGAACAACATACTTATAACCCTAAATATGCAGCTTATATCGATCTAATTTCTAAAGAGCTAAAACAAAATAAAAACTTTGAAAATGTCAGCGATCCTCTTTCTATGGGATTAAAAATTTATACAAATCTAAACTCAGATTTACAAATATATGTTCAAGATATGTTGGATAACCAATCATCTCCTATGAAACCCCATAGTTCTCAAGCGGCAATTACAGTTCTGGATACAAAAACTGGACTCGTAGAAGCTATTGGTGGAGGTAAAAATTATAAAACTGGTGGCTACAACTATGCAGTCGATGCTAAAGTACAACCTGGTTCTGTAATAAAACCTATTATAGATTATGCCCCAGGTATAGAATACTATGGTTGGGATTCTCAAACTACTTTCTCAGACACACCTTATAAAATTGAAGGAACAGACTTCTATATCCAAAACTGGGATAGAGCTTATCACGGAACTGTTTCAATGGAAAAAGCATTAGCATGGTCATACAATATTCCCGCTGTGCGTGCCTTTGAAACTGTCGGATATGAACGATCTAAATTCTTCTCAGAAAGATTAGGTATTCCTGTTACTAAAGATGAACCTACAATTGCTATCGGTGGTAATGTAGATGGAGTTTCTCCACTACAAGTAGCTGGTGCATTTGCTTCATTTGGTAATAAAGGTTATTACAATAAGCCATCGACTATAGTAAAAGTATTTAATGCCAATGGTAAAGAACTACCATCTATGAGATCTGAGTCCGTAAAAGCTATGTCTGAAGAAACTGCATATTTAATGACTAATATGCTTAAGAATGTTTTAACAAGTAACGGTACATCTCCAAATGGTAAAGTTTCTGGATTTGATATGGCAGGTAAGTCTGGTTCAAGTACTTTTGATGAAAATGCTCGTCTAAGATTCGGAATTGATATAGTAAACTCTACTAAAGATAGTTGGATGGTCGGTTACTCAACCGAATATACAGTTTCCGTTTGGCAAGGGGCAGATGTATTAAATTCTGCATCAAAAGCATTATCTTCTTCTCAAGCACAAACTACACAAGCAATAATGGCTAATGTTATGGCAAAAGCTGCGGATAACAAAGCTCCTGCGGCATTTGAAAAACCAGCAGGAATTAGCACAAAAAATGGAGTCGAATATTCAACTCATAGAAATACAGAAACGGATTATATGTATGCTGGTACTGATAGAGATGCATCTTACCAAGCAGCACTAGCTGAAAAGCAAAGAGACAGTCGATCAGCAGTAACTAGTGCATTCAATTCGTTCTCTAGTATAACAAGCTCGTCTAGAAGCAGTTCATCATCGAACTCATCATCAAATAAATCAACTAGATCTTCTAGAAATCGAAGGTAACACTAAAAAAAGCAACTCTTAAAATTAATTAAGAGTTGCTTTTTTTACGATAAGTTAAATCCTTCATAGTAAATATTATTTTTTTACTTATACCTTTTTTTCCTGTAGCAATTTAGAATAAGCTCTATTCATCGACATTGGCCCAGCGATAATATAATTATAATTTTTTTCCGATAGGTAAATAACTTTCTAATTGTTCTTTACTAAATCTTCCTTGTTGAGCATAACCACGGAAGTTATCTCTTGTATTCCAACTAGTAAATTTCTCTTGATACAATACTTGTTTATCTTTTCTAACAGTATATAAAAATGTAATATCTTTATTTTCATACTTATCAGCAAGACCGATTAATGGTACGACTCCAATACCTCCACCGATAAATACAAATTTCTCTTTTTTATCAGCTTTTTCTACGATAGTATTTAATATACCATAACCTCGTGTAAGTGTAGCTTTCTCACCTTCATTTAATTTCGGTAACTTATTAGTGAAATCTCCTACCGACTCTATAGACATCTGAACATAACCATCTCTAGAAGGTACATTTAAAATTGAAAATGGATGGGGTTCATTCATTCCTTTTACATTTGGGAAAGAAATAAACGCAAAGTCTCCTGCTTCTATTTGTTTCAGTATTTTCTTACCTGTAGTAAAAGTTAATTCAGTAATATTATTATCAACTTTTCTTACATCTCTTAGAACTGCGCTATTTCTAGAAATATATTTATTATATGCATAATTACCATACGATACAAAAGCAATAACAGTATAAATTGTTACTAAAACAAAGAATGGTATTATGTTTCTAATATATGGTATTAGAACAATATGTACATAAATTAATACTGTAGCTAAAAGATTTAATCTATGTAGCCACATACTAAGTTCATGTTTAAATATTTTCTCTAATCCTTTTTTTATTGTCATTAAAAACTTAACTCTTGATGTTAACCATCCAGCCATAAACACTAGAGAATACACTAGTATTGCTGTAAACAGGTACAGCGAAATATCTCCTGTTAATGAGATAAGTCCAGCAGATATTAACATATTGTCATGTAACCACATAAACACAACAGCAAATACTGCAGTAACACCATGAATAATATACATATCAGGTAACCCAATAATTCTATCTAACCATTTTGGTTGTGACGATAGATATATTGCTGATAACATCCAAGTATAAGCAAAAATCCCAAAGTTTATTCCCATTATTTCACTACTTGAAGATAGTGTTTCTAAACCATTATCTACTGTTACAATTAACGGTAATGGTATTGTTATTAATATTATTAACCATATCATATTGAAAAAAAGAATCTATGATCTCTTAATTTCATTAATCTTTCCTCCTTCGAAAGCTATTATCTTATTTTTCTTTATTTACTAATATTCCCATTAGTCTATTTTTCAATTACAAAAATTATTCCACTCTTTTCCAGGCATAGCAATACCTGTTGTGGCAAATACATCAATATCTGATAAATATTCTCCCACAACAGTCACTTGAGTATTATCTATATTACTTTTTTTGATTTTTATATGCTCTCCTTTTTTTACTAAAACCTGATGTAGCTATCGCTCCATTTTGCAAACTATATTTAGCTATAATTTCTTTATTATTATCTGGATTTTTCTATACCTACATTCCAAACAAAATTAGAATCTTCTTTGGTTCCTAATTGCATATCACCTGCTCCATTAATAGCAACAGCTTCAACAATATTATGCTTAATTAATGGTTCTAAGTACTTAAAAAAACGCTTTTTCTATAGCCCAACCTTTTTACAAAACCAGTAGGATTATATTTTTCCACTAAAGAATGCATCAAAATACCCGTTTGTTTTTAGTTTTTTTGCTTGTTGACATCTAACAAAAAAACTTCCTGATATTCCTCATCTAGAAATTCTTCATTAAAATTATTTATTAGTTCATTATGCCTACTCACTATACTATCTTCTTTAAAAATAGAAAATTTTTCTCTATAGCATCTAAGTAGCTTTCTATTTCTGTTACTATATCTTTATAGGCCTCTTTTTCGCTATCAGAAAATTTTCCTTTTACAAAGGTAATAGTAAATGGCATATTCATTTTTTTTATAACGTGTATATTATATTCATAATTCATAGTTATTTTGCCTGATTTAACGCATTTTGTAATGAAGTTTTAAAACCACTATATGTTTCTGATGCTCCAGAGACCAACTGTATATCAGTACCTTGAGTATCAATTGCTTCTTGAACATATGTAGGTATAGCAGTTTTGTTAATCTCTGCTGACTTCCCTTCAGTTGGTTGAGTTAACATGTTTATATTAGTTATTTTACCACCAGAAATCTCTACACTAACTTGGAAATCTCCTCTTTTAGTACTAGCTACAGAACCAGTATATGTTCCATCTTTATATTGTCCATTGCTAGTACTATTTTGCGTATTTGAATTTGTTTGTGCGCTTGAACTTGAACTTTTATTTTCTGAACTTGTTGATGTACTTGTAGTAGCTGTCGCTGAAGTATCTGTAGATAAGTTAGGTTTTACCATTGTATAATATCCTGTAGTTGCCGCCGAAACGCCTACCACTCCAACTAGAGCACCTTTTATTATTTTATTACTCATTTTTTTATTATTCCTTTAAAAACTTATATTTATTCATATATCTATTTAGTAGTTATCTAAAATATTCTCCTTATTAAATTGACTTAACTTAAAATTTAATTAATATTAAGAAAATAATAAAATTACAAATTGATGACAATATTATAGATTTTTTTGTAATCTACATAAAAAAAGCATGGATTTATATCCATGCTGTTTTTATAATTAAATTAGTTATTTTCTTTTTAAGAACTCAACAGTTTTTTTGAATAGATAATTCTCCACGTAAGTCTTCTACACTAATACGTGAACGAACACCTTCATCAGTCATAGAGTACATTTCAGCTAATTTTTTAACTTCAGCATCTATATCTGCATCTGTAACTTCAATTTTTTCAGCTGTAGCAATGTCAGCTAATACAAATGAAGTTTTAATTTTGTTTTCTGCATCTGATCTCATTTCAGATTTTAACTCATCAGCAGTTTTACCTGTAAATTGCTCATATAAGTCAAATGATAATCCTTGACGAGATAAGTTTCCAGCAAATTGTTCAAACATTGATTCAACTTCTTGATCAACTAGTTTTTCAGGAACTGAAACTTTAGCATTTTCTACTACTGTAGAAATAACTTTATCTGAATATTCTTTTTCAGCTAGTTCTGTTCTTTCTAAAGTAAGTTCTTGTTTTAATTTTTTTCTTTATATTCAGCTACAGTTGAAGCTGATTCTTTAGAAAATTCTTTAATGAATTCATCAGTTAATTCTGGTAAAACTTTTTCTTTTACATCATGTACTGTAACTTCGAATCTAGCATCTTTACCAGCTAAATCAGCTACTTGGTAGTTTTCTGGGAATGTTACATTTACTTCAGTATCAACTGGTGCAACTTTTCCTTCTAATTGTTCTTCGAATCCAGGGATGAATGCTCCTGATCCTAATTCTAATTCGTATCCTTTAGCTTCTCCACCTTCAAATGCTTCATCTCCGATAAATCCTTTGAAGTCGATAACTACGATATCACCTTTTTTAGCTTCTGTTTCTTTTACTTGCCATTCCGCTTCACGGCTAAGTACGCTTTCTAGTCTTTCTTCAACGTCTGCATCTGTAACTTCTACAGCTTCTTTTTCGATTCCTAAGTTTTTATATTCACCTAGTTCAACGTTTGGTTTAACTGTAACAACAGCTTCGAATGTTACACCATTTTCTTTGCTGATTTCTTTAACATCGATATCTGGCATAGCTAGTGGTGATAACTCTAATTCATCAATAGCTTTTGTATAAGCTGCTGGTAATACGAAATCAATTGCTTCTTGGTATAAAGCTTCTTCACCGTACATTTTGTTGAATACGGCTCTTGGTAATTTACCTTTTCTGAATCCAGGTGCATTTACACGTTTAACAGCATTTTTAAATGCTTTATCTAATCCTTTCGCAAACTCTTCTTTTGATGCTGAAAAAGAGATAACTACTTTTCCATCTTCTTTATTTAAAATTTGTGACATTTATTATTCCTCCAAAAATACTTATAAGTACTATCTAAATATTAGTAATAAATACTAAAAAAACTCTTGATTAATTATATAGTAAATGCTTTAAAAAGTCAATAATTAGGCATATAAAATTATACTTTTTAAAACTCAATACAAGTAAATATTATATACCTAATTACTTAAAAATAACTATAAATAGAAAACTATTTCTCTATTATTTTTTTACACCTATCTCCCATTTAAAAAAATTTATTAAATTCTTTTTATAACTTTATCATTTTTCTTTATATGTTGGATAATATGTTTCTAACAAGCTGTAAAAAAACGTGGTGTATGATTAATTTCTAGAAGGTGGGTCATCTCATGAACAATTATATGTTCTAAACACTCTATGGGATACTTAATTAATTCTTGATTTATCCATATCCGCTGTGCTTCTAGATTACATGTTCCCCATCTTGTTTTTCATTTTTATACGTAGTTCTTTAACTTTTACGTTCATTATCGGCTCATACTTTTCTACAAATAACTTACATTTATCTAATAATAACTTCCTAATTGCAGAGTTGAAAAATCTTCTCCCTATTTTTGTTGTTCATCTTTTTACATATATATTTATTTTTATTATTTTTCAATAAAAAAACTTTATTTTTTTAGTCTTTCTTCTACATTTAGTTCATACTCTTGACCAAAAATAAAAATACTTCTCACCTGTTTTATATTCCCTATTTAATCCTGCTACTGATAGTATATTTTCTCGTCTTTTCTTCAATTCTTCTAAATTGTCATAAACTAATTTTTTAATAATATAGTTAGGTGTTCTAGGAGGTGCACTAACTACTATATCAGCATTTTTTTCAACCCTTAAGTATATGTGCTTCATTCCACGTCTATACCTTACAGTTACATCTAAATTCCCTACTTCTAATTTCTTTTTCATATTGTACCTCCCAGAATATTCTATTTCAGTTCGTTACCTACTAGTGATGTCCCAATTCTGACATGAGTCGCACCTTCTTCAATTGCTATTTTATAATCATTGCTCATACCCATTGATAAATACTCACATGGTGCATAATCTAGATTTAATTCTCTTACATCATCACGGAGTTGTCTTAATTTTTTAAAGCAATTACGTAGAACATACTCATCTTCTATAAATGGTGCCATGGTCATAAGTCCAATAACATTAATCTTAGAATATTTTTCCAAACCTTTAATAAACTCTATTGTTTCATGCGAAGTTAAACCATGCTTACTCTCTTCTCCTGAAACATTAACTTGTACAAAACAATTAACCTTGTCTTCTGCTCTTTTTTCTATTTCTTTAGCTAAACTTTCTCTATCTAAAGCATGAAAATAATCAACATGATTAATCACATCTCTAACTTTTCTAGTTTGCAAGCTACCAATTAAATGCCATTCTTTATCAGAATATTTTTGCTTCCTTTCTAGATAGTTTTGCGGTCTATTTTCCGCAAAAGCATCAACCCCTGCTTCTATTGCTTGTTCCACCCTTGCATCAGTTACATACTTTGTTACTGCAATTACTTTTATATCTTCTGGATTTCTATCAACTTTACCACAAGCTTCTGCAATCTCACTTTTTTATATTGTCAAAAATTTTTCTCTAATATCCATTTTAGCTCCTTATTTGCAAATTTCTTCTTTGATTAAAATAAATATTTTTTTAGTTATTTTAATTATATCACGATAACCTATCTTTTTGTTTATAAATGTTATATAATTTAACAAATCAACTAATAATATTATTGATTTCGATATAAAAAGAGTAATATTATCTTTATTTTAATAATACTACTCTTTTTTTATATTATTTTTTTAGGAACCAATTCTAATGTTTTTTTCCTTTAGGTATATTACCAATAGATTCACTAGTATATTCTCCATTAACCCATTTTGTTATTTGATCATCATAGTTATCACTTAAAACATGTCCACTTTGTCCTGGACCAACTACATGATATCCAGTTTTTGTATCAAAGTCAAAAACGAATCTCCAAGAAGCACCATGATTAACCAATCCTTCTTCATTTTGTTTTGCAGCCTGAACAGTCACCTTAGATCCTGAAATTGGATATTCTTTTGGATTTAAGAAGTATGCAAGTAACGCTGAAGATTTAGATAATGGGTGTCTAAAACCTAATGTGTGTCCATTACCCCATTTCCATTTATTAACGTCTTTACCATATTTCCCTTCTAATTCACTAATAGTTTCATTTAAACTTTCTGTTAGAACAGTGTTTAAACCACCTTTTTCCTCTATTAGATTTATTTTCTTACCATTTAAACTATCCCTTAAAATTTTATCTACGTAACTCTCCTTATGAGGCATAAATTTATATGCTTCTTCACTCATTTTATCTTTCAAAATATGAGCTTGAATTTTCTTCATCCATGCATCAAAGATTAATGGAGCTGCTTCATCTTTATTATCAATATTATCCCAAGAACTTAATTTATCATATACTTCATTTTTTTAGAAACTTTATCTTTATTTACATTTTTTTAAAAGATTAGTTAAAAATTCTTTAGCATAAAGATTTTTTTGTATCCATCTGTAATTTTTTCATATCGTCTGCAGTTAAATCATTCTTTTCAGATAGTACTTCATCAATACGGGCTTTTCTATATGGCTGTGCCCAAACATTTGACGTATGATAATCAGTTTTTACCGTTTCAGTATTAGCTGTCGCTATAAACCCTTGTTCTGGATTTACAATTTTCGGAAGTTTATCATACGAAATATATCCAGTCCAACCATATTCACTGCTGTATCCTGGAACCGGTAAATTACCATTACCTTTTTTTCTAATTGGAACATTACCATTTGATTTATAAGCAATATTTCCTTGATTATCCGCAAAAACAAAGTTTTGAGCAGGAGCTTTAAAATTCTCTAAAGCTTTTTCGAACTCTTCCCAGTTTTTAGCTTTATCTATATTTAAAATTGCTTCTAATTCCTGAGTAGACTCAAGAGCTGTCCATTGCATAGAAAAACTTGTATTTTCATTACCCAACGGTTTTAATAAAAAGTCTATTATTGGACCGTGTTTAGTATTAACAACCTCAAATTGTTCATCATCTTGACCCTTTACTTTTATTGAATATTTATCTACTTGAGCATCATAATATTCACCATCATATTCAAACTTATATGGGTTGTCTGATTGTCTTCTCTCAATATATAAGTCTTGAACATCTGGACCAAAATTAGTTACACCCCAAGCAATATTTTCATTGTGACCTAATATAATACCAGGAATACCAGGGAAAATAACCCCTGATACCTTGTGATCTGGTGTAGATAGAGTCATTTGATACCAAACTGATGGAGTTGATAATCCTAGATGCGGATCATCAGCTAACAAAGGTTTACCTGATTTAGTTTTCTTACCTGATACAACCCAATCATTACTACCATTTTCCATAGGTGGTCTTTCTATTTTTGCTGTATCTTTGTTTATATTAGCATTAGCAGCTAGGTTAGCCTTAATAATCTCTTCTGAATCTGGATTTTTAGAAAAACTCTCAGGCAGAAGTTGTTTTTAAATTATCTTCTCCTAAATTATTTAAAATCCAATTATTAAAACTCTGATGATCCCAGTGTCCCACCTAAGTCATAGGCCATATATTTACCGATAGTTAACGAATCGATAGCAGTCCATTTTTCTGGCTCATATCCTAATAAAGAAAATTCATATGAAAGTTTTTTATCTCTTTTAGCTTCTTCTATATATGCATTTACACCTTCTGCATAATAATTCAGAATTTTTTTAGCTGATTCTGAATATCCATCATAAGATTTTTCTGCCGCTTTTCTTAGTGAAAATACTAAATACTTCTTATCAGTTTCTATTGCTGCTTTTCCTACAACTTCTGATAATCTACCGCTTGCTTGTCTTCTTGCTAAATCCATCTGGAATAATCTATCTTGAGCATGAACATATCCTTGGGCTCTATATAAATCCGCTTCATTTTTAGCTTCAATCGTAGGTATCCCATTTTGATCACGATGTACTTTTACATCATTATCTAACATAGCAACTTCTACTTTACCCTCAACGGTTGGTAAAGACTTATGTACAAAATAATACCCATATCCACCTACAATTACTAATAAAGACAAAAATAATTATAGTTAATCTTTTTACAAATTTAAATACTTTATTTTTTTCATAGGTTCTCCTTAATTTTTTTATAATTAGTGTATCTAAAAATTATATTAGTATTATAATAAATTTGCAAATCTACTTTTCCTTAAAAAAAACTCTGTATATACTATCCGTATTTTTAATTAAACTTTGTTTAATTGTACAAAAGTAGAGTATAAAAAAATCTCTATTTATGTCAACAGGCATATTACTTTATTATTTTTTTAAAACTTACTAAATTAATAAGAATGTAATTATAATCATATAGCTTTTTCTTTAATATATTTTTATATTTTTTTATAAAAAAATTTTTTTACAAAAAAGATTTAAAGGATATTCTCCTTTAAATCTTTTTAAATTTCAATTATTTTATTTCTCTATTCCTTATTAAAATTATTCTAATTCCAAGATAGAAGTAGATAATACAACTAATAAACAATATTCCCAAACTAAAAAAATTAATAATAGAATACTATATACTAAGAACAGAAAAGCTACTATGTTATGGTGTATTCCCTTTTTTTTAGAATAACAAACATTAACAATAAAAAAATAGTAATACTAACATAGCAAAAGTATAACCAAGATAATTGCCCCATAACTTGGAAAAATATAATGTAAATCTTTTTGTAGATACATTTGCACTATCTTGTGTTAATTTTTGTCTGTTCGCGGATTTGATCAACTATACGAGTTCTTAAATATTCATTTCCCACATAGTTTTTTTAAAACTATTAATCATTCCACCTATAAATACTATATATGCGATATAAACTATGCTAGAAATAACAATAAGTGTTCTCTCTACCTTATCAAACTTCATCTTCTACTTTTTCACCTTTTTCTCTACATTTTGAACAAGTCCCATAGAATGATAATGAGTTATCTTGAACTTCAAATGAATACTCTTTTTTTCATATATTCTATTAATTTATTAAATAAAGAATTAGAAACTTTCTCAATAGTATTACACTTTAGTACAAATTAAGTGATGATGTAAACTACCATCTAATGATTGTCTTAAATGATATTTAGAAACACCATTACTAAATGATATTTTTTTCTAAAATTTTTCAACTCATAGAAAATATCTAATGTTCTATATACTGTTGCAATACCAATATCAGGAGTTTTTTTCTTTTTAAAATAAAGTATAACTCCTCTGCACTAAGATGTAGCTCACTGTTTTTCCACTAATATTTCCACAATTTTTTTCCCTTTGAGGAGTTAACTTATATGGAGACTTCTGAATAATTTCAATTATATCATTATATATACTCATATACTATTTCGTGCCTTTCCTTGTTTTTTTAAATACATTAACGCTAACATAGTTTTTACTATCAGTTATAGTATTATCGTCTAGTAGTTTCAATGCATCTTCTACTTTATATTTTTTTCAAATTAATAAATTCATCTTCATCTGGATTTTTGTTCACCAGCATATTCTAGACCATCAACATAGAAAATAGTAATAACTTCAGAACTATATCCTAACGCAACATGAACATCAAAAAGTTTTGTTAGTTGATCTTCTGTAACCTCATATCCAGTTTCTTCTTTTTAATTCTCTTATTGCTGATAATTTTTTTATTATCTTCACCTGGTTCTAACTTACCTGCAGGTATTTCTAAAGTTACTTGCTCTATCGCTTTTTCTATATTGTTCAACTAAAATAACTTCATTTTCTTTAGTAATAGCTAATACAGCTACTGCTCCACGATGATTAATTAGTTCACGAGTTGATGTTCCACCATCCGGTAAACTAACCGTATGCATTTCTACATCAAGAACTTTCCCTTTAAATATTTCTTTAACTTCTATTGTTTTTTCTTCTAAATCTCTTCTCATAATCGACTCTCCAAATTAAAATTTATATTTATCAAAATCATGTGCTATATATACCTCAGACGATGAGTGTATATTTTCTATAACTTCATCTTCTGTACTTTTATCATATCTAGCACTTATATGTGTTAAAAAAATACTTTTTTTGCGCCTTACTATTACTTACCATTTTATGAATATCTGTGATACATAAATGATAGTTTTTTCTAGCGTGACTCTCATCAGTAGCACTCAAGTAAGTACACTCTGTAATAATTACATCACTATTTTTTACAATATCATCTAATTCGCTAAAGTACTTAGTATCAGGTATAACAGCTATTTCTTTACCTGGTTTATCTTCAGATAGAAAATCACTTGAATTATATATATTCCCGTTATACTCAAACTGATCTTCTTCTTTTTATTTTTTTATAAAATGGTCCCGGTTTTATCCCTAATTCCATTAATTTCTCAGCATTTAGACTACCTTTTTGTTTTTTAAAAACTATTTTGTATCCAAAACACTCAATATTATGCCTTAATGGATACGCATAAACCCCAACAGTTTTACTATCTATTATACACGCTTCCTCAGAAATTTCAATGTATTTAATACTGTAAGTAAGTGAACAAAATGTGAACTTCAAATTTTGTTCTATAAATTCTTTTATTCCTTTTTGGACCATATATAATAACTTCAGATTCTTTCTTATCTAATAAAAAAACTTCTAGATGATAAAAATCCTATAAGTCCCAAAACATGATCAGCATGAAGATGACTTATAAATATTCTTTTTATTTTTGTAGGTTTTATATTTGTTTTTAAAATCTGATGTTGTGTTGCTTCCCCACAGTCAAACATCCAGCATTCTTTTTAGTTCTTGCATAAAATCAAAAAAACAAAGCTTTGGGTATTTCTAAATTTTTGCAGGAAGCCCAGCTCCTGTACCTAAAAATTGTACTTCCATTTATAGTCCTCTACATAATTATTCTATCTTTTTATAACTTAACTACAAAAAAATTTGTGCATCTTGCAAGCAAGTTATCACATGTGCTACTCCCGCAGGTATTTCAAGTAATTCAAATTCATTCACTATTTCAACTTGTTCTTCATATGCAACTGTGATTTTTTTCCACTAATATTTAATAATAAAAATAGTTCTATCATTGCTATATGAATCAGTTTGATTCCCTGTTTTTTTAAATTCATATGTACTACTTGATATTTCTCATTTTTCTAATACGATTCCACCTAATAAAAGCATTTTTTTGTCTAATTTTTATTTTTTTCATGTCATTATCTTCCTTTACGTTTATATAATCCATCTTCTTCTATCATTATTATTTTGTTTTTTTAAATAGTCTCCCTACGGCACGTTTAAAACTACCTTTACTCATTCCAAAAACAGCTTTAATATCTTCTGGAGATGATTTATCTGTAAATTCACAGTAACCATTATTTTCGATATAGTCTAGTATAGCCTGTCCATCTGCATCCATTCTTTCATGAGCACGTGGTAAAAATGAACCATTAATTTCTCCGTTATCTTTTATACCAATAACTCTTAATGTAACTTTTTCTCCTAGACGAGGCTCAGTATTTCTTTCACTCTCATGAACAAAAATTTTGTATCCATCTTTTGAAAGTAGAAAAGTTCCAACTCTCATTAATCTATAAGGGTATGCTTCTATATCCTTATTTTTCATACTTTTTTCCGCTTTAGAATAAAGTGATGCAACTACTGTTTCAGTAGCCAGACGTGCAAATAATTGTCCACTATAGTCTCGACGTAAAGTAATGAATAACTCATCACCTTCTTTTGGCCAGACACTTCTTACTTTTGGTAAGTCTTCACCTAATAGTGGGATTTCACGAGAGAAACCAATATCTAATCCCACTCTATCTTCCTCTACTTTAACGACCTTGCTAAATGCATATTCACCGTATGTAACTTCTGGAACATTTGGTGTCGCAAATAATTTTCCACTTCTCGATGGATAAACAAACATCGAGTATTCTTCTCCTATTTCAAAGTCATCTAAACTATCTACATCTGATTCATTACAACTTATCTCTTCGTCATTCGGTCCTTTAAACACAAGCGAAGAACTCTTTTTTTCTACTAGTTCTAAAAAATGAATCTCTCCAGTAATAAATTTATTTTCTTTTTCCATGTAATACCTCTTTTTCTACTAATTTAGCTTTCACTGTTACTAATTCTCATAAAAAAAGGTTGATAACCTAATATCAACCTTTAAGCCTTCGGTAAAAGCAGTATCAGGACATACTTACTTAACCATATTCTTTATTTGTTTTAATTGATTTACTCTTATCTCCTTAGGGAGAAATCTTCTTATTTCGTCTTCATTATATCCTACTTGCAATCTCTTATCATCTACGATGATAGGTCTTCTCAGCATTCCTGGGTTATCTTGAATAACTTTATACAGTTGTTGTATTGACATACTCTCTATATCAAGATTCAATTTTTGAAATGTTTTTGATCTAAAAGAAATAATATCTTCTGTTCCGTGCTCTGTAATAGACAAGATGTTTTTTTAATCTCGTCTGTTGTTAGAGCTTCTGAAAAAAATATTTCTTTCAACAAATTCTATATCATTTTTCAATTAGCCAAGCTTTTTGCTTTCCTACAAGAAGTACAACTAGGCGATGTAAACAATGTAACAACCACCAGCACTCACACTCCTCTATAAAAAAATAACATTAATATTTTTTTATAATTCTATATACTACTTTATTATACTACATATATCCTGCTTTGGCAATATCATATTGAAGAAATATTTTTAAATTAAAAACCAAATCTTCCTATATCTTTTTTTATATTCTATCCCAATGAAAAACGTTAATAAAATAGAAATTATCAATATTTTTTTAAACACATACAGTTTTTTTATTATATTACATGTTTTTCGATTATAATGTATATTTTTTTCTATAACTTACCTACCTTAATTATCTACTTTGAACTTCACTAAAAATTGACAAAATATGTATTATTATGTTATCATATTCTTATGCCAGCATGGCGGAATTGGCAGACGCACTGGACTCAAAAATCCAGCGATGGCAACATCGTGCCGGTTCGACCCCGGCTGCTGGTATATTACAATTTTTTTAATAAGACTCGAGATTAATTTCGAGTCTTTTTTTCTTTATTAAACAAATAAATGAGTTGGCTATTTTTGCTTTACAAGATACCTTCTCTATGATACTATTATGTATAACAAGATAGCTTTATAAATACTATTTTTTAACTTATCGAAAGGAGGCCCCAATGGAAAATTAATACTTCCCAAATATTAAAGGGAACTTTAGAAGCATGTATATTACAATTAATTAAAAAAATAAAGATATGTACGGATATGAAATTACTGAACAACTTTCAAACCACGGGTTAAATATGGTAGCCCAAGGAACTATCTACCCCTTGCTTTTTAAAAATTAGAAAAAGAAGAACTGGTTACAAGTTATTTAAAAGAGAGCAACTTTGGACCTCCTAGAAAATATTATTCTATAACCAAACAAGGAGAAGAATATGTATTTTTCATTTAAAAAAATACATGGGAAAAATATCAGTACAACTATAAACAGTATTTTTGAAAATATAATTTAGTTTATAAAGGGAAAACATTATGAATATAACTAATCTATTAGAGTACAATAATAAGCTAAGACTACAACTTAATGAGGATAATAAAAAAATACTATGAAGAACTTCTAGTTACATGTCGAGCAAAAGGCATAACTTCTAGAGAAGCTGAATTAGAAATTCAATTACTAGAGATATTGCAAGATTTAATTTCGTATCAAAATAAAGGTAAAAAAATTCTCACGAAATTTTTTTGGAACAGATATAAATAAATTATCTAACTCGATTATTGAATCTTTGCCAAAGGAAAAATAAAACAATAGTATACCGTTTTATTTTTAGCTTACATCTTAATCACAATAGTAAGTTCTTTACTGCCTTCGGTTTATACAAAAAGTTTACAACCATACTTGGCAGTTCTTTCAATTTTAACGATATTTTTTTAGGTGCTACAATATGCTTCTATTTAATACTTTATAAAAAAACAGAAAGAAATAAATGGATAATTTACTTTATATCACTTGTTATATTTGAGATATCTTTATTTTTTTAGTACCAATTTTGGAAAAAAATTAAATATCTTCCCTCATTGGCTAGCTACAACTATTTCAATTTCAAGTAATTTTTTTGTACATTTACGCTGTTTTTTTAGTATATTTTCAATCGTTTATATATATTGGATATTTAAAAGATATTATTCAAAAAAATTATAATTTATAAAGATGCTCGACAACTAAAGTGTCGATTATTTTTTTGGAAAAAGTTCACCTTGAGCAAATAATTTTATTTTTAAAAATAAGAATTTTTATTCTTGAATAATTTTTTTAATGCTGTTATAATTGTAAAATACATTTTGAAAGGAAGCTACTTATATGAATAACTCTATTTTTTTGAAAAAGTTAAAAAAAGCTGAACATGGTGCAAGACTTAGTATATTCTCATACCTACTGCTTACACTTTTAAAATTGGGTGCTGGTTTTTTCTTCCGTTCTTCTGCATTAGTCGCAGATGGAATTAATAACGCAACTGACGTTATTTCATCCATTTGTGTTCTTATTGGATTAAAAATTTCAAGAAAACCTGCGGATGAAGATCATCTCTACGGCCACTTCCGCGCAGAATTAATTTCAACATTAATAGCTTCATTTATTATGCTCTACGCTGGTATTGAAGTAGTAATTTACGCAGTTAAAAAAATTATAACTAAAAGCTATGAGCAACCTAGTATGCTATCTGCAGTTACGGCAGTTGTTGCTAGTATAATTATGTTTTCTGTATACTTTTATAATATTAGGCTTGCAAATAAACTAGGAAGCAAGTCTTTAAAAGCGGCTGCTTTAGATAACCTAAGTGACGCTTATGTATCAATTGGTACATTTATAGGTATTATCGCAACATATATAGGAATACCTATCGCTGACTCAATAGTCGCTATATTAGTAGGTTGCTTAATTATCTATACAGCAGTAAGTATTTTTAAAGAATCTACTCATATACTAACAGATGGTGTTGAGGCTGAAGTTATTGAGAAAGTCGAATCTATAATTAAGGACATAGAGGGTGTTATTTCTATCGTAGATATAAAAGGAAGAACTCATGGTCTATTATACTTTATTGATATTACAATAACAGTTAATCCGGAATTAAATGTTAAACAAAGTCATGATATAACTATAAAAAAATAGAAAAAAAGAACTCGCTCGTGAATTTTTATTACTGTGAAACTTTAGTTCATTTAGAACCACACGGTATTAATTGTCATCCAAATCTTTAAAAACAATCTTTTTCATTCTTTGCTATTTTTAAAAAGCAAAATACTAAAGATTGTTTTTTTATTTTTACTCAATTAAAAACCATAATGACAGCATTTGTTTGACAAATATTTATGCTAAAAAGTATAATTATTGTACATATAAAAAGATACTAATTATATAGTATCAAGCGTAAAAATAATTTGAAAATTTGATTAAAAAAATAAAGTTGAGATTCTAAAATAAGAGGATTATTATGACACATGCTAAAAGCAATATTTTTTGGTGAACATGCAGTAGTCTACGGACATGATGGAATTACTATTCCTTTACCAGAGATGAAAATAGATGTTACACTTGAAAATACTAATGAAATTCAACACAGAGATGATATTTTAGCGTATATCGCAGACGCCTGTGAAATTGATAACAAAACAAAAATTAATATTAATAGTTCTATACCAGTTGGTAGAGGATTGGGCTCATCAGCTGCCCTTAGCATAGCTATTGCTCGTGCTAAAGGTATAACAAAAGAAAAAATTAGAAAAATTGCTGATAAATGCGAGAAGTTTATTCATGGAAATCCTAGTGGAATTGATGTAAATCAAGTACTTAGCGATACTCCACTACTCTTCTCAAAAGAGAACGGCGCTAAACAACTACCTTTTTCTCTTGATAGTTACTTATTAATTATTGATACTGGTGTTGTAGGTATTACAAAACATACTTTAGAACACGTAAAAGAAAATTTAAAAACATATAAACCATATATCGACGAACTAGGAAATATTACTAAAAAAGTAATCAAACCTTTAAAAGAAAAAAATATAGACCTTATTGGAGAATATATGTACAAGGCTCATTCATTGCTTCAAAAAATTGGTGTTAGCCATGAGAAGAATGATGACGTTGTCGAGTTGTGTAAAAATAACAATGCTAAAGGTGCTAAGTTAACTGGTGGAGGTGCAGGCGGTTGTTGCATTTGTCTATGCGATACTAAAGAGAATGCCTTAAAAATTCAAGATGAACTAAAAGAGAAAGGATATTTATCATGGATGGTTACAGTTTAGGTTATGCTAATATAGCCTTAGTAAAGTATTGGGGAAAGAAGTCTAAAGATCCTGTTCTTCCTTATAACCCTAATATTTCTTTAAGATTAGATAATTTATTATCGAAAACAAAAAAATTGAAAAAAGTTCATCAAATGAAGATGAATTTTATATTAACGATGAAAAACAAGGAGCTGAAGAAGTAAACAAAATGATTAAGTTTATTTCTAAATTTACTCCTATTGATAGAGAAAAAATTTGTATTAGAAGCTATAATACTGTGCCTACTGCAGCAGGACTTTCATCTAGTTCTAGTGGGACAATGGCATTAGTTTTAGCCTGCAATGAGTATTTTAAATTAAATAAATCAACTCAAGAAATGGTTGAAATCGCAAAAGAAGGTTCTGGTTCTTCTTGTAGAAGTTTCTATAAACTTGCTGCATGGTTAGAAGATGGTAGCGTAGAAGAACTTTCTTGCGACCTAGATTTTGGTATGATGGTTCTTGTAGTAAACGAAGATAGAAAGAAAATTTCAAGTCGTGTAGCGATGGAACAATGCGTTCAAACATCAACAACATTTGCTTCTTGGGTAGAAAAAGCAAAGAAAGATTTTGTCTTAATGAAAGACGCACTTAAAGAAGCAGACTTTGAGAAAATCGGAGAAATAACAGAAAGCAACGCATTAGCTATGCATGAAACAACTACTACATCTTCTCCTAGTTTTACATTTTTAACAGAAGAAAGTCACCGCGCAATGGACATAGTTAAGCAACTCCGTTCACAAGGTTATAGATGTTACTTCACTATGGATGCTGGACCAAATGTTAAAGTATTGTATTTAAAAGAAGATCAAGACAAACTATATGAGGAAATTTCAAAACTATGGAACAAAAAAATAATCCTATGCATGGAGTAGCTTTTGGTAAATTATACCTTGCAGGTGAATATGCTATATTAGAAGACTATTCTAAAGCACTGCTTACTAGTGTTCCACAAAAGATAGTTACTACAGTAGAACCTAGTGAGAAAACTACAATTTTTGATACATTATATAATATTACCGTTGATCTTTATGAAGATAATAAGAACTTTACTATGATTCAGCAATTTATTATATTTTTAAATAAGTATACAAATAGTAAAAAAACTTATTCTATAAAAATATATAATGAGCTACATAGTAATAATAAAAAATATGGACTAGGTTCTTCTGGAGCAGTTTTAGTTTCAATCACCAAAGCTATTTTTAACCTTTGAAGATATTACTTTTGATAACGAAACTATTTTTTTAAACTTGTTACATTATACAATTTAACTCATAATATTAGCGGTTCGATGGGTGATGTAGCTGCTTCATTAAACGAAGGATTAACCTTCTATCAAAAAGTTCAATGCTAGTAAACTTAATTATATTACCGAAAATAAAGACGATATTAAAGAAATTATAAACTCTCCTTGGGATGGGTTAATAATTAAACCTATTTATCCTAAAGCAAAGATTACTATTTTTGCAAGATGGACTGGAGAAGTTGTAGATACTAAAGAACACGTTAAACTTTGGAAAGAGAATAAAGAAAATTATTCTACTGAGTATACTACTTTTGTTAGTGCTTCTAACAAACTAGTTGAGCAACTAGTAGCTGCACTCGAAAGTGGAGATGAACAGTTTGTATTAAATACAATAAATAAACTTCGTGAAAATCTTCACTATTTAGAAAGTTTTTCTAATATACCAATGGAAACACCAGCTATGAAAAATTATATAGCTAGCTACCCTGCTGGCAAACAAAGTGGTTCTGGTAGCGGAGATATCGTCTTAGGTTTCAATAAAAATAATGAAGATTTCCAACTACAACTTAATTTAGAACAATTATAACTTAGAAAACATGAAAGGATAGACATGAGAAAAAAAGATCATATACGTCTAGCTCTTGCAGACAAAACTACTCTAACTAGTTTAGATGCCTACGCTATTGACTATAATAGTGTTCCGCGTTTTGGACTAGATAGTTTAGATACATCTACTACTATTTGTAATAAAAAATGGCAATTTCCTTTCTTTATCAACGCGATAACAGCTGGTGGTGAAGAATGTAATAAAATAAATCAGGATTTTATGGAAGTTAGTAAAACTTGTGGAATAGAATTTTTCCCTGGTTCTTACTCTCCTGCTTTAAAAGATAAAAACGATGAAGCGGCATATCCAAAAGGATATTCTGTAAATCTTGGTCTTGATAAAGATCCTAAACTTATTTTAGATGCTATCAAAAAGACAAAAGCTCAATATATTCAACTTCATACTAATCCTCTTCAAGAGATTGTAATGCCAGAAGGTGACCATAACTTTGAATCGTGGCTTTCTACACTAACTGAAGTTAGTAAAAAGTCCCCTATTCCAGTAATTCTAAAAGAAACTGGCTTTGGTATGAATGAAGAAACAATTAAATTAGCTATTGACTTAAATCTAGCTGCAGTTGATATCAGCGGTATGGGTGGAACTAATTTTGCACGTATAGAAAATGGTAGAAGAGAAGATAAATCTACATATCTAGAAAATATCGGCTATACTACAGCCGAAAGTTTAGAATTTGCCTCACCATATAGAGATAAAATAGATATTATCGCAAGTGGAGGAATTAGAAATCCACTTGATGTTGTAAAATGTTTAGCATTGGGTGCTAAAGCAGTTGGAGTTTCTAAGACCTTCTTAGAAATCCTTGTAAATGAAGGAAAAGAAGCATTAATAGATGAAATAGAAAAATGGAAAAAAGAATTACAATTTTTTTAATGATTCTAATGAATGCTAAAAAAACATAGATGAACTATATGGAAAAAAATAAGAAAAAAATAGATATAAAAATAAAAACCAGAATCGGTTCTATAGTTAGTATAGAACTAATTCTGGTTTATTTATTCTCCTCTAATGTTGCTATTCTTTCAATTGCTTTTTTTAAATCATCTTTCATCTCATTAATTTGAGTTTTTATTTTTTTGATTTTTCCGCAATTAAATACCAACAAGAAATTAATAACATTACATTTAAACAGATTATCGCAAACATATTCTCTCCTAATAGATTTTTATTTAAATAAGAATATCATATTTAAATAAATATTACAACCATATAAAAAAACCTCATCAAGTGATGAGGTTTTTAATTTTTCTTAAATAAATCTAAAAAGAGGGAAAATTTTAGATTTTTATTAATCAATTGCGTTTTAATTACCAATTATTAATATTTACGTTTTCTAGCCGCTTCAGATTTTTTTCTTACGACGAACGCTTGGTTTTTCATAAAATTCGCGTTTACGAACTTCTTGGATAGTTCCATTTTTAGAAACAGCACGTTTGAAACGACGTAGTGCATCTTCTAATGTTTCATTTTTTTACGAACTACAGTTTTTTTGACATTGGATTTCCCTCCCTCCGATACTACAAAATCTAAATTAAATTGATTAAATGCTTATAAACAAAAATAAATACAAAACATTTAATACTATTTAAATTGTCCTGTGAACAATCTACTTACATATTGTATTATATTATCTAGTACTTGTCAACCCTATATAAATAATTTATTATTACTTTTTTTGGGATTTTTATTAAAGTATTCACTTTGTTTGATAAAACATGGAAAGTTTAAAATTATAGTAAACAACTTTTTTTACATTAAGTATAAATTATTATTTGAAAATTAATTATTTTTCTATCCATTCATTAAATTCTTCTATAAATTTAGCATAACTAGCTTTGTTTTTGGAAACTTGGTATTTGCGCTAAAAAAATACTTGATTTGGTAGTCTCGTTTGACCTTTTTTTAGTAATTAATATAATAGCTTTTTTTGTTGTGAAGCATTTTTTTAAACATTTCATCAGGCAAAAGTAATAACCGCATTAAGATTAATATCTTCTTCTAAATACTTCTTGAAGTTATCTTCTAACTCAAGTACTTTTTTTAGGTATTACTAATATACCTACTCCATTTTCATCAAGGTAATTTGCTGCTTGTTCAATAAATAATAATGAATTCAGACTGTATCCTTCTTTACTACATAACTTATAGTTTAAACTATTATCTTCGTCTGCATAATATCCAAAAGGTACATCACTAATTACAATATCTTGTTTTTTTAATATTTAATGGTTTAAGAGCATCTTGGTTAATTATTTCAACATTAGTTTCTAATAAATTAAAAAAAATGTTTTTGTTGTAATCTTACATAGTTACTGTCAACATCAACAGAAGTTAGCTCTTTATCACCTTTTACTAAAGCAGCAATATTAATTAATAGACTACCACTTCCACTAGCTAAATCAGTTATAGAAACTTTCTTATCACCATATATACATTCTATTAAGTGACTTATATACATTGTAATTACTTCAGGAGTAATATCATAACTTGGATTATTTAGCTCTTTTTAAAAGCCTTTTAATAGTAAAAATTGATAAACTTTTTCTAATAGTTTCTTTATCATAGTTATCGACTATATCGAAATAATCATCATCATTTTCTAATGTTAAATACTTTATTAATCCTTCGAAATATAAACCTTCACCTTTGATCTCTTCTACTTCTTTATCTATTTTTAAAAAAATAATTTCTCTAAATCTGACATAGTTCCTCCTATTTAGCTATTCTTTATTAATTCTATAAAACACTTATTTATTATAACATGAATAGATGAATAATCAATATTTTAGATATTCCTAGTTTATCATTTTTTTAATTAAAAAGACGATATTTCTATCGCCTTTTTTAGTTTTATAGTTTCTTAATTAGTCGTTTTTTTGAGTTTTTATCGCATATATAACCAATACTTTCATAGAACTTATGTGCTTCTACGCGACGAACATTTGAATTAAGTCTAATAAAACTAATATTATTTTTTTCAAAGCATAGTCTTCTATAGCGCTCATAAGTTTTTTCCCTATTCCTTGTCCTTGAAAATTAGAATCTACTGCTAATCCAAGTATGTTTAGACCAGTATCCATATACAGACTTTCATAAAGCTCTGCATGTACAAAACCAACAATTTTTCTTGTTTGTTCATTTTCAAAGCCTATTATAACATTATGTTTATTGTCATTAGTCAATTTTTTTCTATTTGTTTTTTTACAATATCTAAATCAACATCATAACCCAACACAATTTTACTAATTCTTTGAATTTCTTGGGCATCAAATATAGTTATATCTCTTAGCATTTTACTTACCTAAAACTATTACTTAGATACTTCTATTAAAGCTTGTTTTACTAAATCAAATTCACGTGAGCGAAGTGTTCTCATATCAAGAATTAATTCATTATCTTTAATACGTGTAATTATTGGAATCTCAACTTCTAATAAACGACGTTCTAAATCTGTCGCACTTAGTCTAGGGTGTTCTAATTTTACTACAACACTTTCTAAATAGCTTGCTGGATAGCTTCCTCCACCTACTTCAGCTTTATCTTCAGCTATAGTAATTTTGAAATCTAAATCACTAAGTTTAGTTTTTAATACATCAGCTTTTCCAAATAGTCGCTCTTTTGATAATGAAATCATATGTAATGTTGGAATGTGCTCTAATGCTTCTTTTTCATCTAGATATAATTTCAATGTTGCTTCTAGTGCAGCTAATGTCACCTTATCAACACGCAAAGTACGTGTAAGTTGGTTTTCTTTCATTTTTTTAATATATTCTTTTTTACCAACTATTATTCCTGCCTGAGGCCCACCTAGTAGTTTATCACCACTAAATGTTACGATATCTATTCCACTGTCTAGTACTTCTTTAACTGTAGGTTCATAAGGCAATCCATACTTGGTGAAATCTATAAACTGTCCGCTTCCTAAATCATTTATCGATACTAATTCATTTTCACGAGCAAGATAAGATATTTCTTCATTAGAAACTTCTTTAGTAAATCCTAAGATTTTATAGTTACTAGTATGAACTTTTAATAATGCTCCAGTATTATCATTAATAGCATTCTCATAATCTTTTAAGTGTGTTTTATTAGTTGTACCTACTTCAACAGGTGTTCCACCACTTAATTTAATAATTTCAGGTATTCTAAATGCTCCACCGATTTCTACTAATTCACCACGAGATACGACAATTTCTTTATCTTTAACTAATGTATTTAGAGTTAAAAGCACTGCTGCAGCATTGTTATTAACTACAAGTACATCTTCTGCACCTGTTAATTTTTTAATAATATCTATTAAGTGAACATATCTACTACCACGTTTTTTATTATCAATGTCAAACTCAAGATTTGAATAGTTAAAAGCTACACTTTCAATGTTTTCTTTAATCTTTTTGACTTAATAAACTACGACCAAGGTTAGTATGCAGTATAGTTCCTGTTGCATTAATTACTCTTCTTAAAGAATTTTTTTATCTTCTTTTTCTACTTTTTTTAGAAACTTCACTTACAATAATTTCTAAACTTGGTACTTCAGTTAACTCTTCATTTAAGATAGCTTGTTTAACTTCTTCTATATGACTTTTAATTGCTGATTTAACAGCTACTTCATTATATGATTCTATAAGATCTTGAATTTCATCTAATAATAATATTTTATTAATCGCTGGAATTTTTTTGATAATAATTGTCTTGTCATATCGTTTCTCCTAAATTTCCTTAGCAATTGATTTAATTGCCTTAATAGCATAATCTACTTCTTCTTCTGTATTCATACTTGAAAAAGAAAATCTAACAATACCTTGTTCTTTTGTCCCCAATACTTCATGCATTAACGGCGCACAATGAGCACCTGGTCTAACAGCAATATCATACTCTTCTGCAAGAACGTCTGCTACATCTGAAGCTGATACTCCTTTGAAGTTTAATGCTACTACCGCAGTTCTATCTTTTGTAAAATCTCCATAAAATTCTAAGCAGTCTAAGTCTTTTAATTCATTATAAAACTTATTCGCAAAGTCTATTTGTTTTTTATAAAGATTATCTATGCCATGTTTATTAATATATTTTACACCTTCGTGTAACCCTAATATTCCAGAAGTATTAAGTGTCCCTGCTTCTAAACGTAGCGGATACTCACCAGGATGAACTTTATCAAAAGTTCTTACCCCACTACCCCCAACTTTATATCGTCTAATCTCAGGCTCTTTTAACCTTACGCAAAGTCCACCTATTCCCTGAGGTCCATATAAACTTTTATGTCCTGTAAAGCATAAAACATCAACACCTAGTTTATCTACATCAATAGGCACTACTCCTGCTGTTTGAGAAGCATCTACTACTGAAATAAGATTATGTTTTTTACATATAGCTACAACTTTTTCTAAATCTACTATATTACCAGTAACATTCGAACTATGTGTTATTGCGATCATCTTTGTATTTGGTTGAATAGCCTTTTCTAGATTTGCATAGTCAATCATTCCTGTTTTATCACCTTTTACGACAGTATACTCACAACCAATAGTCTCATGAGCAAGGTAAATTGGTCTTAATACAGAATTATGTTCCATAGAAGTAGTAATTACATGATCTTCTTTATTCAAAAGCCCTAATATAGCGATATTTAAACTTTCTGTTGAATTATTTGTAAACACTAATCTATCTTCTTCTTTTAAACCAAAGAATTTAGCTATATCACTTCTTGCCATAAATACTTCTCTAAAAGCATTATTTGCTTCGTAATAGCTACCACGTGATGCATTAGCATACTTAGCCGAAGCTAGCACTTCATATACCTTGTCAGCCACTTCTTTTGGTTTTTTTAGAGATGTTGCTCCATAATCAAAATAATAACTCATATCTTTCTTTGTTGAATTAAGTTATTAATCCAACTCTCCCTCCTTTTATTTATTCTTAACTAAAACTCGGTAATTTTCCACTCTTCGAGTTATCCCTAGTTTATCAATATATTCTAAGATTGCCATAGAATATTTTCTACTTGATCCTGTCATATCACGGAATTCAGCAAGTGTCATTTTTTTCAGCATTTTTCAAAGTGCTCATTTACTTTTTCTATAGCTTTTGTTAAAACGTCACGATGTAATACTAAATCAGCATCAAGTCTTATAATTGTATTATCTACTAATGAGTCTAATAGTTCTACACTAGCTTTCACACCGTTAGTTAGTTCTTTTATTGTAGGTGGTGTAAAGCCACCATTTAATAATTCTTTTTCTATTCTTGCTTTCTCAGCCAATTGTTTTTTATCATAATTAACGACAAAATCTTTTTCAGCAACTAAGTTACCTTCTAAGCGCACTTCATTATTTTTTTAATAAATAATTCTATTAATTCTAATACTTCTTTTTTTGAGAAAGTTTAAATTTAGAAATTATTTCTACCTTAGGTATTCCTACTTTTTAATTTATAACGTTTATGATAATCTAAAAAGTAATTTTTTTAAGTTTTTTTCTAGTACCTCGTCATATTTTTTTCTTATGAATATAACCTAAGTTTGTTCCAAAAAAATAGCACCACTAGTTACTAACTCACCTAATTCTGTCACTGCCTCTCCTTCAGGAAGTTGAAGGTCTTTGATAATATCATTTTTTTGATACTATATAATTTGAGTGTGATAATAAATAATTTTTGAATTAAATCTCCAGAATTACCTTCTAATTGAACTTTTTAATTTTTTTCTAAAATTTCTTCATTAAATCTACTATGTTTTTTTAGGACTAGCATCTAAAAATTACTCCACCACCTATTGTTACCATAGGAGAATAAGTACGTATTATAAACTTATCATAATTTTTTACAGCTATTTCTTCTTCTAAACGAAGTTGAACAAAACCATTTTCACCAGGTTTTATCGATTCAGTTCCTAGTGGTACAACCCTAGCCATAACTTCTACAGTACCTACATAGATTCTAACTCTGTCCCAAAGTTCAAGATTAGCTCTATCATCATTGATTAGTTTAATTTCACTATCAAGCATGTAAGTTTTAACTAAACTACCCGCAGTCGCTAAAGTATCCCCACGTTTTACATCATCAAACTTGATATTAGATAAATTTATCGCTGTTCTTTGTCCTGCATATGCTTTATCTACATCTTGCGAGTGAACTTGAATATTTCTAACTTTTGCTTTTACTTCTTTTGGATAAATAACTAATTCATCCCCAACACTAATACTACCTTCCGTTAATGTTCCTGTTACAACAGTACCAAACCCTTTAACTTGGAATGAACGGTCGACATTAAGACGTGCATTTTTTTCGATATTTTTTGCTTCAATATCATTTGTTTTTTTATCAATAGTATCTAGTAGTACATCTATTCCTTTTCTGCTAATTGAATCAACTTCTATTATAGGTGCATTCTCTAATGCACTTCCCTTTGTAAATTCTCTAATATCCTCTTTTACTAGTTCTCTATATTCTTCTTCTACAAGGTCTATTTTAGTCATTACGATAATATAGTTTTCTATACCTAGTAAAGTAAGAATATCAATATGCTCTTTTGTTTGTGGCATAATTCCTTCTCTTGAATCAACTAGTAATAATACTAGATTAATACCACTCACACCTGCTAGCATATTTTTTATAAACTTCTCATGTCCAGGAACGTCAACAACTCCACATCTCTTGCCACTTGGAAGATCAAAATAAGCAAATCCAAGATTTATTGACATTCCTCTTTCTTTTTCCTCTAATGTAGTATCAGTCTCTATACCACTTAATGCTTTTATTAACGTTGTTTTCCCGTGGTCTATGTGACCAGCTGTTCCTATTATTACGTTATTATTCATACAATTCCACCTTTATTTTTTAAAGAGCAGAGATTTTAATATTAGTTTTTTCTAATTATGTTTTCAAATCTCTACTCTCAAAAAACTATTTCAATTTATAATCTTCTAGTTCTGTAACTATTCTCTTAATTCCGGCTTTTTCTTGAATAGTACAACCCTTTATATTCTATCTGCTCATCCACTAACATTTTAACAAGAGAATCAAATTTATCCCAAGTGATTTTCAACATAAATCCACAACCTGCAGATATAGATGGATGTGTTGGAATAAGAGATGCTTCTATACCTCTTTCTGCACAGATATTCTCTGCTTTAATAGAATCATGTGTACTATTAAATACTACTAAACCTTCTTCTATCATATTACCTCCTATGGTTGAATAATTTTTATTAGCTTTTTCTCATATCTTCCACTATAAAATACATATTTGTTGGATTACCAACTGCTAAATCTATTTTTATTGTAATCAATACAAAGCACCACAACAAACTATTTCTACACCATTATTTTTCTAATTCTTTTTAATTCATTTTAATACATGGCTACGTTCTTTATCTACTAGGATAGCTCCGTCATTGAAGAATATTATTTTTTTAGGTAAAACTTCTTGTTCGCTTAAAGCATAAAAGGTACCCTTTTTATTAATCTTTTTCCTAGTTCTTCGCTACCATGTCCCATTTGTTTTTTTATTAATAACTACTATATAACTATCATCTTTAACAGCTACAACTGATTCTTCTTTTTCAGTCTCTTCTCTAGTAATTACTACTTTAAATCCTTCTTCTATATCTGAAACTTCAAAAAGTATAGTTATTTTTTTCAGCAAATTTTCTTAAACTTTCTACACTTCCCTCTGTTCTCACCAATATAGTAACTTTTGTTTCCTCTTCTAAAGTTCTTTTTGCTTGAGTAACTGGAACAACACATTTATCACTAAGCGTATCGATTACAGCACCGTCTTCTACATTACCTTTTTTTATTGTTACAATATATTTAGTTTTTTTGATTCTTCTACAACTGAGAATTCATAACCTAATTGATTAGCCATTTTCTCTAAATTTTGTGTAGCAATAAAATTATCAACTATTGTTTCTACAACATCATTGTCAACTAATAATTTTTTTGTTTGAATAACTGGTAATGGACAAGCTAAACCTTGTGCGTCCAATGTTTCTTTTTTTCATACTTAAATCTCTCCTTTGATTTATACCTTATTTATTATATTTTTATTTTACTATAACTGCTTTTTTTCTTGTTTAGGTATTACTTTACCTACAATAGCACTTTTTATTTCTAATGTATTTAATCTCTCTAATAATTCAGTTGCTTCACTTTCTGGAACACTAATTAATAGCCCACCTGAAGTTTGTGGATCATACATTATTTCTTCTAGTGCGAAATCTTTTATCTGATATTCCACATTAGGTTCAACATGAGTTCTATTTAATTGTCCACCAGCAGTAATAATAAATTCATTAGCACATTTATAAGCTTCTTCTATATATGGGATATCTTTAGCCCATACTTCAGCGGAACTTTTCCCATCTAGCATTTCAACTAAATGTCCTAAGAACCCAAATCCTGTAATATCTGTACAACTATTAACATTAAAATCTTTCATCATTTCAGCTGAATATTTGTTTAATGTTGTCATTTGTTTTACGCTTTGAGAAAAAGCTTCTTCTGAACACTCTTTAACCATATGTGCAGTATTTATTATACTTACTCCTAGCGGTTTTGTAACAATTAATAAATCTCCTTCTTTACAATTGTTGTTTTGTAAAATTTTATCAGGATGTACTATTCCTGTTACTGATAATCCATATTTAGGTGTTGCATCATGAATAGAATGTCCTCCTGCAAGAACACCTCCTGCTTCATGAACTTTCTCAGCTCCACCTTTTAATATTTGATGTAATATTTCTAAATCCATATTTTCTGGAAAAGCTACAATATTTAAAGCAGAGATTACTTCTCCACCCATTGCGTAAACATCACTTAAAGCATTTGTTGCAGCTATTTGTCCATAAAGATACGGATCATTTATCATTGTTGTAAAAAAGTCTAATGTTTGTATAATTGCTTTATCATCTGTAATTTTATACACCGCTGCATCATCAGACGATTCATAACCTACTATTAAATTTTTATCTTCTTTTTTTGGAAGATCTTTCAAAATATCAGATAAGGCCCCCGGCCCAATTTTAGAGTTTCATCCTCCACATACTATCATGTTCATTTTCTTTTCTGACATACTTACCTCCTAAACTAATATATAATATAATTATACTATCTTATAGTCAATTTTTAAAAGTATTATTTAGTTATTTAGTATAAATAAAAAAAGACTAACATATTATTTATATGCTAGTCTTTTCAATTATCTATATTAATTTTTTTATTAATATCTTTTTTTCCATCAATATAAACTGAAGGAATTGGTGTTACTCCTTGGAATGAACCACTGTGGTTTTGGTGTTGAACAACAGATACTACTCCATTTGAAATAGTTACACCTACACCAACTTCTGATGCTGATTTAGATAATAATGTATTTCTGTGACCATATGGGTATGCTTTTACTACATTATTGATTTCTTTATATAAGATATCTAATAGTCTTTGAGCTACTTGGTCTGGAGTTCCATTATTATTACTTACTGCAACATTGTATAAGATTTTGTTAGGAGTTGAATATCCTGCTCTTGCTGCTGCACTTCTTTCACGTGAACCTTTAGCTCCGTGGATGTTTCCATCGATTGGTAATCTTAGTACTTCCGCACTACGATATTTTGTTGAAGCATTTAATGCTGAATTTTGGCTTAAAGGTGCTAAATTATTCATTGCACGTAATTTATTTACTTTAGCTAAGTAAGCTAATCTAATTTGTTCTTCACGTGATCCAGATGCTGGAGTTGCTACTGTTGTAGTTTGTTTTTTAGCAGTTGTTGTTGCTGCTTGTTTTTGAACTGAAGTTGCTTTTGCTACTGAAGCTTGTTTTTCCGCAACTTTAGCTGCTGATTTAGTTGCTGTTGTAGCAACTGGTGTTGCTGCTGCAGCTTGTTTTTTAGCTACTGCTGTTGCTACTGCTTTTGTTGTAGCTTGGTTTTTAGTTGCAGCTGTTTGTGTTGAAGCCGCAGCTTGTTTTTTAGCTACTGCTGTTGCTACTGCTTTTGTTGTAGCTTGATTATTTGTAGTTGCTTTAGTTGTTTTAGCCGCTGTTCCCGCACTTCTAAATCCAGTTGTTCCTGTCGTTTGTTTTGAAGTAGCTGTATTTGCTTTAGCTACTGATTTTTGTGCAGTTACTGCTGTATTAGCTACATTTGTTTTTTGAGTTGTTGCTACTGTGTTTACCACATTTGCTTTTTGAGTTGTTGTTGCTGCTTTAGCTACATTTGTTTTTTGCGCTGCTGTTCCTGCACTTCTAAACCCAGTTGTCCCTGTAGCTTTTTTAGAGTTTGCTACTGCTGGAGCTGTTGTTGCTTGAGTATTAGTTGTTACTGCAGTTGTTGGAGCTGTTGTTGCTGCAACATTTGCTGCTGGAGCTGGTACAACTTGTGTTGCTGGCGCTTCTACAACCGATCTTGTCGTTGTATTAGCTGCTGCGTTCGCTGCTGCATTTGCTGCTGCAGCTGCGGCTGCGGCTGCTGCCTCTTCTTCTGCTCTTTTAGCTTCTTCTGCTTTTTTTAGCCTCTTCTGCTTTTTTAGCTTCTTCTGCCTTTTTAGCTTCCTCAGCTTTTTTAGCCTCTTCTGCTTTTCTAGCTTCTTCTTTCTTAGCTTCAGTTTCTTTTGCAGCGTCTTCTAATTTATCTTTAATTTCTTTATTATCTTCTTGACGTGCAGTTACTTCTTCTGTATCCACATCATATTTAACTGTGATTTCAAACTTATGTCCATTAACTGTTGTTGTTGTTTTTAATAGATTGTTTTTTTACAGTTGTATTTGGTAATTTTTTTACAGTTTCATTTGGTCTATTAATATCTAATTCTAATTCAACCACTTCTCCTGCTTTTATTAAATCTCTTTTTACAGTAAATTCTGATTTCCCATCTACTACTATTCTTGCCACTACATTTGATACGTCCTTATCAGAAACTAATTTTTGCGTAGTAATGACCATCTTTTTTTCATAAACACTAACTTTAACTTCTTTCGCATTTACATCTACTGCAGCATTTTTTACTTCTACTGCATTTGCTGGTACAGATGTAACACCTGTTAAAAGAACTAAACCAGTTAGCACTTTACTAGTAACTTTTAATGCATCTTTATTCATCTTACTATTTTCTCCTACTCTTTCTAAATTTTTTTCTTGAACTTCCTCTTTATTATAAGGTGTATTTTTTTCCTCAATTCAATAGAATCTCCTACTTTTGTAATACAAATTAAACTTTGTAATATATTTGAAATATACGGCTTAATTTTTGAAATATATATGTCAAATTTCTACTTTTTAATTATTTAATTTAAGTCGATAAATGTTAACAAATCACCTTTTTCCCTAAATTTATTATTATTTATTGGACATTAATTTTTCTCTTAAATATTTATTAACTATTATAAAAAAAATAAATTTAAATTTATATTTAAAAGTAAATTTAAGTTTCACTAAATATAATGTAAGCATAACTAGTAAATAGTTATAAACTTCATAAACTTTCCTTTTTCTATAAAAAGGCCGAGACGAATGTTCTCGGTTCTTTTTGTATAAAGCAACAAAAATCCCTTTACAATCAACTTTTTTTCTTGGGGGATTTCACGAACATTCCAAGATATAAACCTCTAGTACTACATTATATTATTTTTAAAAAAATTTATTACCTCAAAATTATTTTTTTAAATTAATAAAAAGTACTTTTTGATTAACATTTTTTTATTAAAAAAATACCATTAAAAATAAAAAAAATCAATCTATAATTTTTTTAATTATAAATTGATTTATTCTGTAAATATTATTCCATTATTTTTTTAATGCTATTTGGAATCATAATTACCTCTGGTAATAAGTCTTCAGGCTGATAACTAGGATCAATACATTTTTCTCCAATATTCAATGTGTTTCTTATCAATGTCATGTTCTGATGTCTCAACACTCTCAGCACCTTCCCCTGTATTGAATACCAATACAGGTACTCATCTTCACCCTGTTTCTCTCTAAAAATTGTTTCGACATACATCTTCTCTCGCTCTAAAAGTAAGTAAAACACCTTCCATATTATCATTTAAAAAAACTTTAACCACTCATCAACAACTGAGCTCATCTCTGGTTTCACTTTTAAATCTTGTTAACTCAACTTGCATATTTTTATATCCTCTATTTATTCTCATAAATATCTTCTTCTAGAATTTTTACTTTGTTCAATATTAATTTTTTTCCTTCGTCATTTATAACAACAATATTTAATTTTTCCTCCATAAACACACCCTCCATCAATATTTATTCTATTATCTCTAATATCATAATAAGGTTCTTTTTAAAACTGGAGTATGTCCATGAAAAAAATTTTTCTTATTATATTTTTTTCTGTGCTACTTAAATACGGTTCTCTCATCCATACTAAGTCACGATGTATTTGATTCCAGAATCCCTTAGAAAAATCTACACCTGCATGAACAAAATAATAATCCTTACCTTCATATCTTATTGGTAAATTTTTCAACCAAACTCTTAATGCTTTATAGTCTTGGGCAAATTGTTTAAAATACTTTCTTCTACTTTCTTTAGTAGCCTCTGGATAAAATGATTGTAATGTTGTTAACCCACTATTTCTAAAATAGTGATCTTGTCGAACCTCTTCTTGTTCTGTATATCTCGCCTCTTTTATAGCTAGATTGAACATATCTTCATGGTTACCTAGTAAAACAATATGTTGTGAGTAATTTTTTTGTAAATTGTAAAAATACTCCCAAACCAACTTTGTATTTTTTCCTCTATCACACATGTCACCAAGACATATTAGTTTATCAAGTTCAGGATTAAAAATTAACTTTGTCTAATAATTTTTTTCATAGTATAAAAAAACTACCATGTATGTCAGAAATAATAATATTTCTCATAAAAAAACACCTTCTTAACTGGAATCATTATTTGTTTTTTTAAAATTTAAAGAACACTATTTATGTTATGACTTATCTATATCTCCAATATCTTTTTGATACCAGACTACATCCCACCAGCGTTCAAATTTATAACCAACTTTTTCAAAATGTGCAACTTTTCTAAATCCTCTTTTTTCATGAAAAGAAATGCTGCCTTCATCAGGGTAGGCTATACAAGAAGTCAGATGATAAATCCCTCTATCTACTAGTTCTCTTTCTAAACTAGAGTATAAAACTTCTCCTACCCCTTTACCTCTAGCATCTTTAGCTAAATAAATAGTTATTTCTGCAGTCCACTTATACGCATCTTTAGGGTAAAATTCACCGGCATATGCATAACCTAAAATTTTATCTTCTTTCTCAGCTACTAAAAATGGATAATTTTGAATTATTTTAGTTATTTTCTCTTCAAATTCGTATACACTTGGTACAGTATAATCAAAAGTTATAGCTGTTTCTTCAACATACGGCTTATAAATTTCGACTAAGTTTTTCGCATCTTCTAATGCTACACTTCTTACCTTTATCATTTTTACCACCTACTACTTTACGATATTTTATAAGTGTTCTTTTTCTTATTTTTTCTAATAAGGCTTCGCAACCTTTTACAACATCTTTATATGTTTTTTCAAAGTCTCCTGTGTACCACGGATCATCTATTATTCTATCTTCACCAGCATATTCCAATAGTTTTTTTATCTCTCCGGATGGTCTACCATCTACAAATTTAATTATATTTTCTATATTACTATTATCCATTCCAACAATATAGTCAGCTTGTAAATCACTATTTTTTAGAATTCTTGAATACATTCCATCAACACTAATCCCTACTTCCGCTAGTTTGTCTCTAGTTCCATAGTGTACAGGATTTCCATGTTCCCAACTACTTGTTGCAGCTGAGTCAATTTCTATTTTATCTGTAAGACCTTCTTTTTCTACCATATCACGAAAAACAGCTTCTGCCATAGGAGAACGACAAATATTACCTAAACAAACAAATAACACTTTTACCATACTCATCCTCTTTTCTAAAAAAATATACAAAATAATTATATCACAGCTGGCCACAAGTTGAAAATATTAAAATAAATATATACTGTTATATTATTGTAAAAAAAGATTATAATATATTTTATAAAATCTTATTCTATTTATTCAGTTCACATGATATAATATAGGAAAAGTTTGTGTTAAGGAGATATTTATGGAAAATAATTTGCTTTGTTTTTAAAAAAATACCCCTAAAATCACAGCGTTATCTATTCCAAGAGAGTATCGCGATGGTTATACTAATAAAGAAGATGTATGGATAAAGCTTATCACTTTGTCGGGAGAATTAAAACTTATATTTCTTAATAAACATTTAGAAGTCGAACAAGAAGTTAAGTGCAATTCTACAAATAATAATACATACTTAGTTAATCCTAATTCTACATTTAGAATAACTCCAAAATCTAATGATTTAGAATTTATATTGGAATACTATTGTGAAGCTCAGGATTATTTTTCAAATAAATACAATCTTTCTCCTGCACATGAAGAAGTAGTTTCAGCTGTGAAACATATACCCCCGTGCAAGGCATTGGATTTAGGGGCTGGTCAAGGAAGAAATACGTTATATTTATCTTCTATAGGGTTCGAAGTAAGTGCAGTTGATAACAATGCTCTTTTTCTTCAAGAGCTATCCAATATATCTTTAGAAGAAAATCTTAATTTGAACGTCTATAAACATGATATTAATCAAGCTAATATAAAGAGTGCCTTTGATTTTATTTTTGCTACAGATGTATTTATGTATCTGAACCCTACTAGAATTTCTAGTATTATACGAAACATGCAAAATCATACAACTATTGGAGGGTATAATCTAATTGTGAGCTCTCTTTTTGTTCCTGGCCAAGCATTAGCTGCACCATTCCCTTTTTCATTTATACAAAATGAACTTAGGGAATACTATGACGATTGGAAGATAATTCAGTATTCCGAACATACAAAATCAACAAAATATTTTTCATACCCACATGTAGTTCTTTTGGCAAAAAAAATATCAGATTAGGAATAGAAAACATATAAGTAAAACTTCAAAGGTTTAATTATCTTTGAAGTTTTTTTATTATACACATGTTATAATTATAGAAAAAAACTTTATTTTTAAGGAGAATTACATGCAAAATAACCTTGTTTGTTATAAACGTATGCCTAATTGGACTGCTAGTACATTACCCTAAAGGCTTTTAGAAATAAGCATAATACTCGCGCCGGAGTATGGGCGAAACTTACTATTTTAAAAGGAGAATTGTTATTTACTTCTCTAACTGAAGATAATCAAATTATTGAAGAATTTACTTTCACACCGGAAAGTAATATTCCATTTGTTGAACCGAGAGCTTGGCATCGTGTCACTCCATTAACCGATGATTTAGAATGTTATCTAGAATTTTATTGTGAACCAAAAAATTACTTTTCAAATAAATATGAATTAAATCCTGCACATTCAGAAGTTGTTGAAGCCGTTGAAACTATAAAGCCATGTAAAGCTCTCGACTTAGGATGTGGCCAAGGTAGAAATGCACTCTTCTTATCTTCATTAGGCTTTGACGTTACTGCTGTGGATCAAAATATACCTGGTCTTCAATATTTAAAAAATGTTGCAGAAGCTGAAAATCTGGATATAAAGGTTGCTCACTATGATATTAATACCGCTGCAATACGTAATACATATGACTTCATTTCTTCAACTGTCGTTTTAATGTTTTTAAATCCAGAATGTATCGATAATGTAATAACAAATATGCAAGAACAAACTAATATTGGTGGTTATAATCTTATTGTTTCAGCAATGTCAACAAAAGATGCCCCTTGTCCATTACCATTTCCATTTACACTAAAAGAAAATGAATTAAAAGAATATTATAAGGACTGGGAGTTGGTAAAATATAATGAAGATTTTGGACACTTACACAAAACAGATGCGAATGGAAATAGAATCAAACTTAGATTTGCTACAATGTTAGCTAGAAAAAGTAAAATAATACTTTTTATGATGATAAAATAAAAAAACAGAAGTAGTTAAAATTAAAACTACTTCTGTTTTATCTATACTCAAAAACTATATTTAACTTATTGTTGTTCAAAAAATTGGCGGGAATGTGTGGGAATCGAACCCACCCAAGAGGCTCTTAACCCCTCATACTAGTTTTGAAGACTAGAGAGCACACCAGAACTCATCCACTCCCATGAACAAGATTTATTATACAATAAATATAAAAAAAAAGCAATAGTAATCAGATTTTACAGTTAAAATCTTAACCACTTACTTCTTTTTCTAATACCACTTACTTAAAAAAACTATTAATTTTTTTACTGTTAAATAGCGTATAATATATTTATAAATCAAAGAAAGGAGACAATATGAAAAATTAATATCGAATTAGATTCTACACTTAATGAAATAGAGCTCGTTATAAAAACACCTGATTTAAATAACGATGTTGCCCTCATTAAGGATTTGGTAGAAAAAAAGCTTTAACAAAAGAATCAAAAAAATTGTATTTTTATAAAGAAGATACCGAGTATTTTTATTCCATTAAATAATATATTATTTTTTTGAAACTGACGACAGTAAAGTTTATGCACATACAAAAGATAATTTCTTTGAAGTCAAGTTCAAACTCTATGAACTCGAAGATATTATTCCACATCATTATTGTCGAATTTCTAAAAGTGCAATAATTAATATTCGCGCTATTTATGCATTAGAAAAATCTTTTTCCGGTTCGGGTACTGCTTCTTTCTTAAATAGTAAAAAAAGAAGTTCATATATCACGACTTTATTATAAAAATTTTAAAAGAAAAAAACTTAGAGAGATGAGGTAACATTTTATGAAAAAGAACATTTATAGGATTATTTTTTTATCCTACTAGCTTGTATGACAATCATAGGAGAATCTAATATTTTTCCCACATGGTTCAGTATTTTTTTAGTAGTATGTACTCTATTTTTTTGGATATCTTGCTATAAAAGGTTTAAAAAGACTTTTGATAGTTTCGGAACTATTTTTCCCTTTAGCAATTTTTATTCTACTTCTATAATAGACACTACCACTTTACAAATATTTCTAGTTGGAAAATCTTTGTTGTAGCAGCATTATTAAGTATAGGTATTTCAATGTTAATTCCTAGAAAAAAATTAAATACAAAGAATTAAAAAAATCCAAGCAAATGGGATAAATATAAAACAGACTACTAATGGTGTAGATTATGCTAATGTAGTTTTCGGAGAAAATGTTCAATATATTGATATTAGTAAAATAGATGCATTTTCTTCAAACACAACATTTAGTACAACAACTATCTATTTCGACAGATTGGATACTTATCCAATAAAAGACTTTTGTTCTTGATGCATCTATTATATTCGGTGAGTTAAGATTATATATCCCTAAAGAATGGGCTGTTGAAAATGATGTTCAAACAATCTTAGGTAAAAGTCTCTGCTCCAATGAAATTACAAAGAAATAATGATACGAGAATAATTATTACAGGAACAGCCATATTTGGTGAAGTAGAGATTATTAGTATATAATTTATAAAAAAATCTGAAAAACTAATTGTTTTTCAGATTTTTTTCTATTCTCTTTTTCTACTAGTTTTAGAAAGATAAATTGATCCTACTGTTAATAAAATTACCAACACTGATGCTATTAAAAATTCTTTACTGTATATGTTCGTAGCTGTTGCCCCAAAGTTCAAGAATACGATTGTCCCTGGAACGATACCTAATACACTGGCAATCATGTACTTAGTTAGGCTAATATTTGTTAAACCATAACCATAATTAATCATATTATAAGGAACTAATGGAATTAGTCTTAATATTACTAAACTTATCATTAATTTATCATCACTGACCCCAAAAATACGTTCATGTTGTTTCGGATTCATTTTTCTTTTTAAATAATTCCTTACCCAATCACGTCCAAAGCGTCTTGATATAACAAACATTATATAACAATTTATAGACGCACCCAGAAATGTTAGTAGGCTACCCTCAACAAATCCAAACGCAACCCCTCCTGCTACCGCTAAAATAGGTACCGGAAAGAAAAACACCGGTAATAAAGCAAACATCAGTAAATATATAATTGGTGCAAGAACACCAAAACTTTGAATAAACTCTGTCATAATATTCTCCTTAATATACTACTCAAAAATATTTTTGAAATATTTTTCTAAAAAAACTCATAACTCACATACGATGAAATTTTATTAAATGTAAATTCATCCATTAATAACTTAGTGCTTTCGCTATATTCACGATAAGCCATTGAGCACCATGTTACCCCTCTTAAACAATTGAAAATTAAATATCTTTCAAATCGCTCTTTATCATAATCTCTGTACTGACTATATTTTTCCAAGAAAACTTCTATTTCCTCTTTTGTTAAAATAATATCTGTTTTCCAAAATGTCGTTGTTGGAGCTAAGAAGTGTGCTAAGTCTTGCTCGCACTCCCCAATCAAAGCTTTTTCCCAATCAATAACAAAACTATCTTCATTACTTTTTCCAATTAAGAAATTTCCTGAGTTAAGCTCTGTATTTATTATACATGGGCTAGCTATTTCATATTCACTTGGTATTAACTCTTTACATTTTGAAAGGAACTTACGAATATATTCACTTACCTTCTTATCTGCTTTATCCCAAGATAAGTATTTATCCGACATATTCTCACACTCTTCATACATAAGAGCAAATGGATTAGATGCAAGAATTAAATTATTCTCTCCAAATTTAGTATTATGAACTTTACTTAGTAAATAAGCAGCAATGTCCATATCAGAGCGATAGTCTAACGCTCTACCGTTTAAAAACTCCATAGTTAAATATTTGTATGGAAGTAATGTAGTATTTGTAACTAAATCATATGGTTTAGGCGTTACACTACTATTTTTTTAGAAGTTGTAAAGTTTCATACTCATACTCTATTTGATTTTTCTAAGTCCATTTGACTTTTTAACATTAATTCTTAAAACCTTTTTCACATTATTATCAGAAAAAGTAAAATTAATATTATATTCTCCCTGCTCCAAGAAGTTCAATATCACGATATCCTGTTTCAGCTTGTAACAAATCTTCTCTAGTATCAATATCTAATCCTACTTCACCAATATAATAACTTAAGTTCTTATTTTTTTAATTACTGTTATTAAGTTCTCTAGTACCGTATTATCTCCATAGCTGGGTAAATCAAATACTTCTTTAATAGGTTTTTCATCCCTATTAAGAAATAGCCCCCATCTTCACTAGGATTTATCACTATATCAACAGTATTTAAATTCTTAAAAAGCCATATCTATTATATTTTTGAGATAAATTTGCTATGTCAGAACCCAGAAGTATAACTTTGTCACCATCTTCTATTACATCTTTAATAGCGTTATACATCTTATCTCCTAGATTTTCATCACGTTGATAAAAAAACTTATCTGCTGGAATTATACTATTCATAAACTCATTATCTCGTTCATTTCCATCATGAAATACAAATAGTTCTTTATTTAAACCAGATAATAATTTATAGTTTTTTTCTTTAATAATTTTTGTTTGTATTTCCACAGCTTGTTTAGGTTGAACAAAATTATATAATCTTGTTTTTTTGTAGTTCCTTCTTTTGGAACTCTTGTAAATAATATTATTTTTTTCTTTCATTTTATAAAAAAAGGGAGTATTCCTCCCCTTCCTTTCATCTTTTTAATTAGTGATTATGCCCTGAATGGTCATCTTTCTTGTCACTGCTGTTTGAAGTCGATCCATGATTATGACTTGAGTGGTCATGGCTCGCACCTGATTTTGTACCTGGTTCCGCGCAGCAATCTGCAATTTCAAATTTATAATTGAACTCTTTTGTTCCGTCTAGTGCATTATAAACATTTTTGTATCCTAAGTCTATTAGTTTTTGAGATACAACTGAAGAACGATTCCCACTATAACAATATACATAAATAGGAGTTTCTTTATCTTCAGGTAGTACTGATTGTAAAGTTATCTAAATTTTTTGAATCTACATTTTTTGCCCCTGCAGCATGTTTTTCATCGTAATCCTTTTTATCTCTAGCATCTAAAAATACTTTATTAGAATTTGTATCTAGTAATGCATCTTGGAATTTAGAGCTATTTAAAGTTGTATATTTTACAAATTCATAGCTATATTCTTTTGTACTTTGAGCAGAAGTAACGTCTTTAAATCCTTGTTTTGTTAGTTTTTCTGCAGCTTCTTTTGTTTTATTTGCATCATCACCATACACAACAACTTTTTTTATCACGCCATGTTCTTATTTGCTCTATGCTTTTATCAATTTCTGATGTAGGTATGTTAATTGCATGTTTTAAATGCCCCTCTTTATATGCTGCCTCATCTCTTACATCAATAACAAGATAATTTTCTTTTTCCTTATCATCTTTTTCTATTTTAACTAATTCTTCACCTTTTAATATTTTAGAATTATCTGATGCCCCACTTGAGCTTGAGCATCCTACTAAAGTTAATGATAACACTGCTGCCATACTTACAGCTAAAAAAATTTATTCTTTTTTTCATCTAGTTTGTTCCTTTCAACCCTTATTTTTAATAAAAATAGATAATATATTGTTTTTTTATGAATTAATCTACATAATATCTATATTGTAAACTAAAAAAATACTTTTTTTAGCTAGTAATTGGTTTTATTTTTGTTGTATAATATTAAAATTTGTATTCGTGTTCCTTCGCTCCATCCCACGCATTATAAACATTTGTATAGCCAAGTTCAACAGCTTTTTGTGCCGCTTTAGCAGAACGATTTCCACTGTAACAATATGTGTATACAGGTGCATTTTTATCAGCTGGTAATAATGCCGCAAGCTCACTATCTATATTTTTAACATCAATATTTTTAGCACCTTCTACATGCCCTTTATCATAGTCTTTTGCCTCTCGCACATCGATAAATGTTCCTTCTTTTTTATCGATAGCCGCTTGGAATTGATCAGCTAATAAAGTAGTGAATTTAACTAGTTCATAGTCTTTATATTCTTTAACTCCTTTAGCATCACTCACATCTTTAAATCCAGCTTTTGTTAATTTCTCAGCAGCTTCTTTACTCTTCTTACCAGTATTGCAATAAACTACTACTGGTTTTTCTTTCCATGCACTAATTCTCTCTACTGCTTTTTCGATATCTGTATGAGGAATATTAATAGCGTGTTTTACATGACCTTCTTTATATTCTTTTTCATCACGAACATCAATAACAAGGTATTTTTCTTTTTCTTTATCATCTTTTTCAATTTTGTTTAAATCTTCTCCTGACATAGCTTTTACAACTGCATTTCCATTACTATCTGATGAAGTTGTAGAAGTTGATGTTGAAGAACATCCTGCTAATGTTAATGATAAAATTGCAGCCATACTTACTGCCAATAATTTGTTATGTTTCATAATTTTTTTCTCTCCCATTTTGTATTGTATTTTCTCGAACATTATAACAAATATAAAAAACCCTTTCAACCCTTGATGCAACTGCGTTCAATAATTATTTTTTTATATTTTTCTATTATTAAATTAAATAAAAAAATACATTGAACACCTCTACAATGAGGTTGTTCAATGTAATACTCATATAAATATATTTATTTTTTTCATTATGTTCAGAAAAAAATAATAATATTTTTTTATTATTTTTTTGGTTTTTCAATAGTTTTTCTAAAAAAATATTTCAACATTATTCACCTTATAACCGTTATATTCTTTTTCTTTTATCATCAAAATGCCACTTTCTATTTACTAAACATGTAGCCATTCCTAATTTTTTTCGCCGGTTCTATATCGTGGAATAGAGAGTCTCCTATCATAACAGTTTCTTCCGCCTTTATTCCCTCTTTTTTTCTAATACATTTAAAAACGCCTGAGGTTTTTGGTTTACTAATGTGCACTTCTTCAGAAATATAAACCTTAAATAAATCTTCTAACTGAAGTTTTTTTAATTTTTTTCTTTGTTCATGTGATTTTTCCATTTGTTAAGATTATTAACTTGTAATTACGTGACAATTCTTCTAAAAATACTATTTAATTTTTTTCATTAGGAGAAATAGCGTCCAAAAATAAACTCGAATTGCTTTTTTTATAATAATAATCACAATCTTCTTTCGTTAGTTTTTACATTATAATCTGCTAATGTTGCTATTAATCTCTCATTTCTTAAATCAATTATTTTTAAGCTCTCCATTATGTATTTTTTTCTACTAGTTCATTGTTAATTCTTTTTATATCTTTTTAAAGAACTCCTCATATGTAGTTAATTTATCATATCCTAAATATTCAAACACCAGTTTATTTCGATAGTTTCCAGACACTACTAAAGTCATATAAAGTATTATCTAAATCAAAAATCAGATTTTTTATATTTTCCACTATTTCACCTCCTAAGGTCCTCTACTTTAATATTCTTATTTTACAATTAAAAAAAGAAAAATCCAAGAATTACCTCTCAGATTTTCCTTTTATTTTTACATTTTTTTAAATATAGATAGCTACTTTTTATCGAAATACTTTACTGAAGGGCGCGGTTCGTAGACAATAGCGTCATCAGGTACACTATGCTTTACCACTGCATTTGCTCCTATTTTCACATTATTCCCTATTTCTATATTTCCTAAGACTTTAGCTCCTGCACCTATTACGACATTATTTCCTATTGTTGGATGTCTTTTTACTGGATCTAGAGTTGTTCCTCCAAGTGTAGTGCCGTGATACATTGTCACATTATCGCCTACTATAGATGTTTCTCCTATAACAACACCCATACCATGATCAATAAATAATCCTTTGCCTATTTGAGCTCCAGGGTGTATTTCTATTCCTGTTATCCTCCTAGCACGCTTTGCTAACATTCTTGCTAGTGTATGTTTTTTTCTTTTATACAGCTTATGTGCCACATAATGATAATTCAACGCTTTAATATGAGGATATGTTAAATAAATCATTAACTTTGATTCTGCAGCAGGATCTTCTCTTAATACTCTATCTAGATTATAACGTAAATTCTCAAAGAATTTCATTATACTTCTACATATGTAACTTCTTCAAAATCAAGCATTGATAAATATTTATCCACTCCATCTGGAAGAATAGTTACAATTTTTTTATCTGGATACTTCGCAGCAACCTTTTTAGCTCCAGCTATTGCTGCTCCTGATGAAATTCCAACTCCTATACCTGTTGTTCTAACAAATTCTTTAGTTGCTTCTATTGCTTCTTCACTAGATACTGTGTATACTTCGTCCATTAGTTCTTTATCAAAGTTTTCTGGAACAAATCCTGTTCCAATACCTTGGATTTTGTGAACCCCACCATGACCTTTACTAATAGCTGGTGATTCTTCTGGTTCTAAAGCAACTGCAAGTACTCCTGGTTTATTTTCTTTTAAGTATTTTGCTACTCCTGAGAAAGTTCCACCTGTACCTACTCCAGCAACAAAAATATCAATATCTGGTACTTGTTCTAATATTTCTTTACCAGTAGTTTTGTGGTGATACGCTGGGTTTGCTGGGTTATCAAATTGACTTAAAGAAATAGCGTTAGGATATTTTTCTCTTAATTTTTCAGCTAATTCAATTGAACCTTTTATACCTAATTCTTTTGGAGTTAATATTAATTGAGCTCCATATGCTTTAATTAGAGTACGACGTTCTAAGCTCATGCTCTCTGGCATTATAATAACTGCTTTTAACCCTAAGATAGAGGCTAGGATTGCTACAGCAATACCTGTGTTTCCACTAGTTGGCTCTACAATTATTGTATCTTCGTTTACTTTACCTTGGCGTTTAGCTTCTTCTAACATTCCAAGAACAGCACGGTCCTTAACACTTCCACCTAGATTATATTTTTTTCTAATTTCACAAAAAAAATATTTGTGTCGTCTAATTGGTAAATAGGAGTATTTCCTACAAATTTTTAATGATGATGCTAACATAATATCGCTCCTTGTTAATTAAGTTTAATTTACAGTAATTATATCACACTATTTTTAAAATTGAAAAAGATTTAGTACTGAATTTTCAGAAAACAATCATTTTTATCCAAACTTATATGTATAATTGTCTTGAAATATAGTATTTGTATAAAAAAAGGAAATGTAGCAGTATTATGATTCTACTAAATTTCCAACTATATTATTCATATCTTCTGGTAATTGTGCAACTACATCAATATTCTTTCTCGTTATTGGGTGTTTAAACTTCAAATTGTAACAATGAAGCGCCTGTCTATCAATGACTTGTTTATTACCACCATAAAGTTCATCCCCTAAAAGAGGATTCCCACTGAAACTCATATGTACACGTATTTGATGCGTTCTACCGGTAAAGAGTTTTAACTTAATCAAGCTTATATTATTTTTAGAATTATACTTTTCACTCCAAACTTGTGTTTTAGCATAATCTCCATCATCTGCAACACATCTAGTGATAATACTGTCAGCTGTTCTTTTAATATTAGCTTCTATTATTCTATCTTTAACTTTCCCTATAACTAAAGCTAAATAAAACTTATCGATTTCTTCTTTACTAAACAATGCGTGAATATGTCTATGCTTCGCTATTAAAACCAGTCCTGTTGTATTCTTATCAAGTCTAGTTACTATATGAGGAATTGTATTATAGTGATTTTTTTGAAATAACCATTAACAATTTCTAATAATGATGAATCTTCATTATTTCGCGATGGAATTGAAGGTAAATTAGCAGGTTTATTTACTATAAGCAAGTACTCATCTTCATAAATAATATCCAACTTATCTTCAAAAAAATCTAACATGTTCACTAAATTCTTCACTAGGTAAAGTTATTTCCACAACATCATTTTTTTCTTTTAATACATATCGAACATTTTTCCTCTTTTCCATTAACTTTAATACTACCATCATTATCAAACTTTATTCGAGTCAATGTCTTTCTAGATATATTATTTTCTAATAGAAACTCTCGTAATAACTGTTCGTTTTCTATTAAATACTTCAATTTTTAATTTATTCATTTTCTATAAACGATCTCTTCACTCTTTTCCAGAAACTTACATCATTATATCTAATAAATGATATTTTTTTATCTTTTGCTAATGTTATATACAGTTTTGATACCGTATCATAATTAAATGTCCTAAAGTCAACACTTATACGGTGGTTATCTAATTTTAATGGTTTAATAATTAGCTCATCTTCCTTCGATAATATAATAGAATTACCTAGTGTTCTATAGACAAGGTTATTTAATGCAGCTATCTCTGTAATTTGATATAGGTCCATTTGAGGATGGATTACAGCACCACCTAAACTTTTATTATAGGCAGTTGAACCTGTTGGAGTACTAATGCAAAGTCCATCTCCTCTAAAGTTCTCAAAGTGTTCCCCATTTATAAAAACTTTTGCTGCATAGGTAGATCCACTATGACTGTTTACAGTTATTTCATTCAAAGAATAACAATCCGCAATTAATTTTCCATCTTTACAGTACGCTTTTAATCTCAATAGTGGGTATTGTTCTACCTTTGGTTCTAAGGCTAACATGTCAAAAAATATCTTTTCAAAATCTTTTGCAGAATAATCTGTATAAAAACCTAAATGTCCTGTGTGAATTGATAAAAACTTCACACTATCAATAATACCAATATACTTACTAAATGTTCGTAGCACCGTACCATCTCCGCCTATCGCAAATACATAGTCTGGAGTTTCTTTATCCTCAACCATTTCATTAGCTAATAAAAAATCTCGTAATTTCGAACCTATTTTACAAGAAGTTTCATCATCTCTTACTTCTATACTAAATTTACCTTTTAACATCCTATCCCTCGTCTTTTATTTTTTCATAATTCTCTAACCAAACATGAGCAAAGTCTGGAGCAAGTGCTCCCTGTTTGTTATCTATCCACTCCTGTAATTTACTCACATTATATTTTAATATTTTATCAATTTTTTCCCCATAGTGATAACGTTCTTTATTTTGATTATATTCATCTTCGTCTAATAAAAAGTACTTCCCATCAGGATATTTTTTTATATCTAAGTCATAATCAATATATTTAACACCATCAACATCACATGCAAAAGGACTACTCAAATTAGAGTAATAATGCACACCATCTTCTCTAAACATACAAATTATATTAAACCAACATTCATTATGGAAATACACTAATGCCACTTCTTTAGTAACCCATGTTCGGCCATCGCTTTCAGTAACTAGAGTCCTGTTATTGGCCAAAATCAAAACTTGTTCATCCGCTTCTAGAACAATATTTTTATGCCAAATTCTATGTATTGAACCATCATGTTTATAGGCTATTATCTTAACCACATCACCTTTTTTAGGTTTTTCTCCTCTGTACATATATCCTCCTTTCATAATTTTTTTCTAATTTTTTTATCTTTTTTTATTATAACATAATTTACCTATTATAGACTACTCTAGATTATTACTTTTTTTAATTTTTATTAATAAATAGAATAAATCTTTAGTTTACTATTTTTTTAATAATTTTTACTTACTTCGTTTTTTTACTATTTTTTTATGTATTTTTTTATTATATTTTTACAGAATTTCTATTGACAAATATAACATTTACTGTTATTATATAAGTGTATATACTAGGGCTCTTTATATTCAGTTTTATTTAGGAGTAATTATGAGAAGAATTTCCGGCAAAGGATTTTAGGGATATAAAAATCTTCTCCTGGAAATACACCATTGAAGTATAAAAAAACTGGTATAATCTGCACATACACCTACTACAAATTTTAGTAGGTGTTCCTTTTGGAATAGAAAAAATAGGTGATTATTATAAATTAATAATCACCTATTTTTTATTTTATTCGTAATCAATAACACCTAATGCAATTTTCGCATAGCGTGACATCTTGTCTTTTGTCCATGCTGGTTCCCAAACAATATTTACATCAACTTTTTCTATTTCATCAACACCTAACATAGCAGTCTCCACTTGCTCAATAATTACTGGTGCTAATGGGCATCCCATTGATGTAAGTGTCATGTCAACAATAGCATGTTTATTGTCGTCACTCATTTTAACATCATAAACTAAACCTAAGTTCATAATATCAATCCCTAACTCAGGGTCAATTACGTTCTCTAATGCTTCTATTACTCTATCTTTTATATCTTCCATTTTCTTCTACCTTTCTCCTTCATCTATATAAAATGTTAATCTTGCTGGTATTCCATAATCAAACCTTAATGTATCTACTAGCTTTTTCAAATGTTTTTCTACTACTCTTTTATTGAAATTAACTACTTGCGCTTTACTATGATACGTATTTATTCTCATATGATAAAATTTCCTATTATTTTTTTACCCTGTTGTTTTTATTAATTTCAATACTTTGTATATCTGCTATATATTCTACTATAAATACGGTTCGATAGCTAATAAACATGTCTTTATATATTAATATATTCAACTGTTCATCTGAAAAATGTCGCTTCTCTTAGAATAATATCTAAATCACGTTCAGTTTCAGGATAAGCCACAAACAATCTTTCATAACTTTCTTTGTTCCCACGTACTCTTCTATAAATTGTTTTTTTAGCATCCATAAAGAAATTAAAATGGCTATTGCATTACCGCCTAATGTTAATAAATTATATGTACTTCCTAAAGTTTCCATATAAATATCAACATAAAAACGGTCTTTCTTTTTCTCTATTTTTTTATAGTAGTTTGATCGTCACCTTTTTTTATAATCAGCTAAGATTCTTCCTAATTTCTTTGATCTAATATAACTAGACTTATACGCATCTTCGAATTTTTCTCTTAATTCAACAGGTACTGTTGTTGTTCTATTTTTTCTTCCTCTTTTTGGTCCATAACCTTCAATTTTCGCATAGATAGGCTTTTCCATGTTGTATAACTTTGCATCCTTAGTAACAGAGTCCCCCAGCATTTTTTTTATTTCATCAGGGGTTGCTTTTAACATTGTAGTACCTTTATCATGCTCTACCAAATAGAATTTTTCACCATCTGATAATTTATCATCCTCTATATTTGTTTCTTCGATATTTATAATTTTTACAACAGCATATCCAGCCTCTCCTGGTTCATAAGCTCTACCATTAGAATACTGAGTTTCTAATCCTTCAAAGAGCTTTTGTATATTATCTTTTGTAAACATAGTCGTAGCCAAGCATACACCTATCGTCATAATTATAAATAACAAAACGCCTTTTAAATAATTTTTTCTCATACAATATCCTTTTTATTTATTAGGATTATTTATTATTACAGCTCCTCCTGGTGTTCCTTTAATACATAGCTTACACATATTTAAGAATAATCCATGTTCAACTACACCTACTATATTAGCTAATTTTTCTTTTACCTCTTCTATGTCAAATCCATACCCAAGGTGTAAATCTGCAATATAATTGTGGTTATCTGTAATTAAAATTTCTCCATCTTTTTTTCTTATTACAGGATTTAATCCCGCTTCTGTTAATTTTCTAACAGTGTGGCTGTATCCGAAAGGAAGAATCTCAACCGGTAAATTAAACTTACCTAGTTTTTCAACATCCTTACTTTCGTCATAAATCCAAATAACTTCATTCGCTATATCTGCAACTATTTTTTCTCTAAATAACGCTGCTCCCCCACCTTTTATAGCGTTAAAGTTTTTATCGATTTCATCTACACCATCAACTGCTAAGTCAATATGATCAATTTCTTCTAATTCTTTTATGTTAAGACCTAGACTTTTTGCTAGTTCTACAGTTTGGATTGATGTAGATACCATTTGGATATTCAAACCTTCTTTTACTCTATCAGCTAAAGCATGAACAAAATAAAATACAGTTGAGCCAGTTCCAAGACCAACAATCATTCCATCCTCTACATATTTTTACAGCTTCTTTCCCAACAACTTCTTTTTAAATTCATTTTTTTATTCTCCTCTTTTGTTTATATAGATATTTCTATTTTAATAAAGGAGCAAACTGCTCCTTTATTTTTTATTATTTGTACTCTACTAATTGATATTTTTTCTTACCACGTCTTAACACTGTAAATGCATCTTCTAAACGTGATTCAGCTCCTACTACATAATCTAAATCTGTAATTCTGTCACCATTTACATAAATAGCTCCATTATTAACATCTTCTCTAGCTTGGCGTTTAGATTGTACTAGTTTAGTTTCCACTAAGAAATCAACAATATTATATTCTTTTTTCTCAGCTTCTGATTTTGGCATTCCCTTAACTGCCTCTTGAAGTTCTTCGTGAGTTAATTCTTTAACATTTCCTGAGAATAATGCTTTTGTAATATTTAGTGCACTCTCTAATGCTTTTTCACCATGAACAATTTTAACTAATTCTTCAGCTAATGCTTTTTGTGCTAATCGTAGATGTGGTTCTTTTTCTACACTTTCTTCTAATTTTTCGATTTCTTCTCTTTCTAAGAATGTAAATTTCTTAATTGCAGAGATTACATCGCTATCTGCTGTGTTGAACCAGAATTGGTAAAATTCATATGGAGTTGTTTTTTCTGGATCTAGCCAAACAGCTCCTCCTGTAGATTTTCCAAATTTAGTCCCATCAGATTTTAACATTAATGGAATAGTAAACCCATACGCTTCAACATCTCCACGAAGTTTTCTCATAATTTCTAATCCAGTAGTAATATTACCCCATTGGTCAGATCCACCTAATTGTATCTTAACATTGTGGTGTTCATTTAAATGAGCATAGTCAATTCCTTGTAGTAAGGCATAACTAAACTCTGTAAAAGATAATCCATTTTCTAAACGACTTGATACTGAATCTTTTGCTAATAAGTAGTTTACATTGATTAATTTTCCATAATCACGTAAAAACTCAATCATAGAAAGTTTTCCTAACCAATCTCCATTGTTAACAAATTCAATATTATCATGTCCACGGAAAATATTTCTAAGTTGATTTTCTAATTTTTTAGCATTTTCTGCAACTGTCTCTAAACTTTGAAGTTGTCTTTCTTCACTTCTACCTGATGGGTCACCTATTATTCCTGTTCCACCACCTACTAAGACAACTGGTTTGTGTCCATGTTGAGCAAATCTGCGTAATGTTAAAAATGGTAGTAAGTGACCTACGTGTAGAGAGTCCCCTGTAGGGTCTGTTCCACAGTAAATAGATACACTTTCACTTTCTAATAATTTTGCTATTCCTTCTTCATCTGTTTGTTGGTAAACTAAGTCTCTAAATTTTAAATCGTCTAATAATTTACTCATCAATACTCCTCCGTAGTCAAATTTTTCATACATTTAACACAATTATATCACATTTTTTTATAACTTTCATCTTTTTCATTATTTTTAATTACAAAAGTTCTCTTTTTTTCTCACTTTATTTTTATAATTTTTTTATAGTTTTTATGTTATAATATAATTATTAAAATTTAAAGAAGTAATAAACAGAAGTTAAAACAAGGAGATTTTAATGGAAAAGAAAAAGAATCGTTCTTCTATTCTAAAGAAATTACTACTTCCTACGGCCGTATGCTTAAGTCTTGGTTCAGGAGTAGCTTTAGGTTTTGTAGGTGGACTTGTTAAAGATCAGCCACTTATGAATCATGAAGAAATGCTAGAACAAGTTAACAACATTTCAAAAAGTAGTGATGTTTACTTTGGAAGTGGAGAAAAATTAGGAACTATTAACTCAGAACTAATTAGAAAAGTAGTAAGTTATAACGACATTGGTGAAAATGCAAAAAATGCAATAATTGCGAGTGAGGACTCTAACTTCTATTCTAACAGTGGAGTTGAGCCATTAGCTATCGTTCGTGCTAGTTTTAGTGAAGTAACTAAATCTGGTAACACTGGGGGTAGTACAATAACTCAGCAATTAGTAAAAAACCAATTATTAGATAACTCTAGATCTTATGAAAGAAAAGCAAAAGAAATTTTATTAGCACTAAGAGTTGATAATAACTTTTCTAAAGAAGAAATTCTGGAAACATACTTAAACGTTGCTCCTTTCGGGAAAAATAGTTTAGGTCAAAATATTAGTGGTATTGAAACAGCTGCTCAAAGTATCTTTGGAGTTCACTCAAAAGATTTAAATATTGCACAAGCTGCTTACTTAGCTGGATTTGTTCAATCCCCATATAAATATACACCTTTCGATGGTTCAGGTAACGTAAAAAGCGATGAGGAACTACAAGTTGGTTTTGATCGTCAAAAATACGTACTTGACCAAATGAAAGATAATGGATTTATCACAAGAGATCAGTATAACGAAGCTCTACAATTTAATATTAAAGGTGCTTTTATAAAAGAAAAAGCTACTGAATATACTGATTATCCATATATTCGTGATGAAGTTGTAACTGCTGCTGCGGAAATTTTAGCTGAACAAACTGCTAAAAAGAATAACAAAGAACAACAATTTAAAGAAGATAGCTCATATAGAGATGATCTTATTGAAAAACATAAAACTAAATTTATAACTGGTGGTTACACAGTTAAAACAACATTAATTAAAAACTTATATGATAAACTTCAAGAAGCTAAAAAACAATTCGCTTCTTACCCTACTTCAACTCAAGATGGAGTTACTTACCCTCTTGATATTGGGGCAACTGTTGTAGAAAATGGAACAGGTAAGATTTTAGCGTTCGTAGGTGGTATGGATTATAATAAACAACAACTTAACCACGCTACAAGAACTCACCGTTCTCCAGGTTCTACTATTAAACCACTTCTAGTATATGGACCAGCAATGGATAAAGGATATATTACTCCTAACTCAACATTACTAGATAAGAGATTTAACTTTGAAGGTTGGAAACCTGAAAACTTCTCACAAACAGAATATAAATACTTACCTGCTAGACAGGCATTAGCAAGATCTCTTAACCTTGCAACAGTACGTCTATATTCTGCATTTATAAATGAAAATCCTGCAAAAGAATATTTAGAAAAAATGGACTTCAAACGTCTTACTGAAGCCGACCAGAAAAACTTAGCTACTGCCCTTGGTGGTATGAACTATGGGGTATCTGTAGCGGAAAATACAGCTGCATTTTCTACTTTTGCTAATAATGGTAAATATAATAAAGCATACATTATCCAAGAAATTCGTGATCACAATAACAAAGTTGTCTTCTCTGCTGAGGTAAAACCTACTCAAGTCTACAAAGATTCAACTAGTTATTTAATGTTAAATATGCTTAATGATGTTATTAACACAGGTTACGGTACAGCACCAGATATCGCTGCTGCCCTAAGCTTTAATACTAAGAACCTATTTGTAAAAACTGGTACTTCAGAGTACTATAAAGACTTATGGGTTGTAGGTGGTTCTACTAAGATTACACTTGGTACTTGGACAGGTTATGATAAACCTGCTACAGTTCCAGATTATTCTTACGGACACAAGATGTGGTCACATTTAATGAATGCAATTTATGCCTATGATAGTAGTTTAATCTCTCCTGATACTGCCTTTGAAAGACCAAGTTCGGTAGTAGATGCTTATATAAACCCACAAAATAATGGTAAAGGTGGTACACCTGATATAGTACCAAGCGATTTCCAAGAATTATCAAAAGATAAAGTTAATCTTAAATTCGGATCTAATATCGATAAAACTGTTATCTATGGTGAAGTTACAAAAGCAGTAGTTAAAAAACCTACAACTTCAACAACAACTACTACTGATAAAGAAAAACAGGAAAAAGAAAAGCAAGAAAAAGAGAGGCAAGAGAAAGAAAAACAAGAAGCCGCCGCTAAACAAGAAGCTGCAAAACAACAAGAGTTAGATAGGCAGAAGAAAGAAAAAGAGCGTTTAGAAAAAGAAAGACAGAAGGAAATAGAAAGACAGAAAGAATTAGAAAGACAACGTAAGCAAAATGCTAATACCAATAAGCGGAATTAGAAATTCTAATTAGTAAGTCAACAAAAAAGTGTCTACAATAAATGTAGACACTTTTTTTATTATTCTAAAACATCGTAAAACATTGGTAAGTCATGAGCCTGAGCTAATTCAACCCATCCTTCTACATCATCAAACTCTTTCGCATTAACTAAAGTATAAATTGCTTTTATTAATGTATAGAATTCTTGTAGCGGTTTTAAAAGATTCTTTAGATTAATTGCTGTGGCATTACCTAATACCTCTTGGTATAAATTGCTCGCCTGTTTACTTTCTTCACTGTTAATTACATCCTCAGGAATTATTCCAGAGTGAGCAAGATAAAGCATATAATTATATAGCGCTTTAAATACTCTATACGATTTTTTTATATCTGAACCATCACTTTTTTTACCCCAGCTTCCTATACTTACTATTTGGTTGTGAATAGGATCTTTTATTTCTGAGATTAAGAAATTTACAAACTCATCCGCAATTTCTTTTTGCTTATCTTTTACCATATCAGGTAAAAATACCGATAGATAATAAATGTTTATAAAAAAATCACCAAATAATCTATCAAGTTCATAAGAGTCTTCTTCCGATAAAAAAACTCATCCGGCGAAACAAAGTTTTTTTAATATTGGTGGAAATTCTATAGTCTTACCTACGGAAAATGTTCCAACAGTCATATTCATAGATTGAACAAAATCATTTTTTTCTAACATAGTTATAAATATGATGACTATGTTTAATATAATAATTTTTCGGTAAAGCTCTGAAGTTTGTTTGTCATCTCCAAATCTTTTTTTCCAAGAAAGTATTCCTCTAGCTTTTTTTATTGAATTTTTTTATCATATTTTTCTTAATTGATTTAGCTGTGGTAAGGCTGTATTATACGTATATACTCGTTGGAATGGTGTTTTTAACAATTGTACTGTTGTCGCTAGATGTCCTCCCAATGAATGTCCAGCAGCTACTTTATAGCACTCATCAAAATCAGTTATTTTTCTTTTTAAATATCTAACAAAGGCCAATGCTGAATCTATTTGGCTAGTATTTTTCACCTGATACTATACCAGTATAATTATAAAACCAGTCACTTATATCCTCTTTTTCACTACCTCTAAAAAAATTACTAGTATTTCTTTATATTTTGGGATATAAATAGCTGTTGCTTGAAATCCATTTTTTGATAACTTAGGTGTAGACAAACCACTATTGTATACATAAAATTCGGTAAGCTTTTTCACCTGTAACATCTTTAATTATTCTTTTTTTATTTTATACTCTGCGGTACTTTGTTTTTTTGCTTCCTTTAATATAATATTCATACCAAGTTAATTTTTGCTAATAACAATGGGTTATGGAAAAAAAGCGTAAAAAAACATAGTAATTCCCCCTTGAAAATTTTTTTGTAATAAATTATATTATACCACATTTCAGTTTTTACAGAGAAAGAAAAAACCTATGTGTACAAAATACAACATAGGTTTAAACTATTATAATTTTATTTTTTATTACTATACGTTAAATCTAAATAGCATTATATCGCCATCTTTTACTTCGTATTCTTTACCTTCTAGACGAACACGGCCAGCTTCTTTTGCTTTTGCCATGCTACCGTATTCCACTAAGTCATCATAACTTACAGTTTCTGCACGGATAAATCCGCGTTCAAAATCTGAGTGAATAATTCCTGCACATTCAGGAGCTAGCATACCTTTTTTGAATGTCCATGCACGAACTTCTTGAACACCTGCTGTAAAGTATGTTGCTAATCCTAATAGATTATAACTTGCTTTAATTAGTTTATCTAGACCACTTTCATCTATTCCTAATTCTTCTAAGAACATAGCTTTTTCTTCGTCTTCAAGTGCAGCCATTTCTTCTTCAATCTTCGCACAAACAACGATAACTTTACTTCCTTCGCTTGCCGCAAATTCACGTACACTTGCCACATGTTTGTTAGCATCAACATCTAATAGGTCATCCTCACTAACATTCGCTACATAAAGCATTGGTTTCATTGTTAATAAGTGTAATCCTTTAGCGATTTTTTGCTCTTCTTTGTCTAGTTCTAAAAGACGCGCTGGTTTTTCTTCTTTAAGTATATCACGTACTTTAGATAACACTCCAAATTCTGCTACAGCATCTTTATCTTTTTGTTTAGCTTGTTTTTTTCTACACGACCCTATGCGTTTTTCAACACTTTCAAGGTCTGCAAGAATTAACTCTAAGTTGATAACTTCTATATCATATAATGGATCTACTCCACCTGCAACGTGTGTAATATTTTCATCTTCAAAACATCTAACAACTTGGCAAATTGCATCTACTTCACGAATATGACTTAAAAATTTATTTCCAAGTCCTTCTCCTTTTGATGCTCCTTTAACAATACCTGCAATATCTGTAAATTCAAATGATGTTGGTACAGTTTTTTTAGGTTCAACAAGTTCAGTTAATTTATTTAATCTATGGTCTGGAACTTCTACTATTCCTACGTTTGGATCGATAGTTGCGAATGGATAGTTCGCCGCTAATGCTCCTGCTTTTTGTTATCGCATTAAAAAGAGTACTTTTTTTCCTACGTTTGGTAATCCTACTATTCCGGCTGTTAATGCCATAGTATTAATCACTCCTTTTCGTTATATTATTTCGTTTTTTTCTTAGGTTTATCCTATTCAACTACACTATTATAACATAAAAAAACTCTATCTTAGCATTTAATATTACTATTTTTTTAAATTATTTTTTTCTAATATATTTCCTTAATATAAGTAATTAGTATCATAAAAGATACTTACTATTATAAAAAAACACGTACTTTACAAATTATATTACTAGCTGTAAACTATATAACAAGGTAATAAATTACCTAATAATTAAAAAGAAGGTAATACTTATGGAAAAATACAATTCAAATATCAAACTAGGTACTGCAACATTAAATGTAGTAAATCTAGAAAGACAAATTAAATTTTATACAGAATCAATGGGAATGGAGTTAATATCAAGCGATGCCCAAGGAGCTACTCTTGGTACCAAAGATAATACTCCTCTACTTTACCTAAACAAAGTTGAAGGCCCTCTAGTACGCTCATATGGTTTATATCATATAGCCTATTTAGTTCCGAGCAAACAAGACTTGGCAAATATATTACGTCATTTCATTGATACTCATACTCCTCTTGAAGGTGGAGCTGACCACGGATATAGTAATGCTCTTTATCTAGCTGATATAGAGGGTAATGGTATTGAAGTTTATTACGATAAAGATGAAAGTACTTGGGATAAACGTGAAGATGGAAGAATAGTTGGCGTAACAGAACAACTAGATGCAGATTATTTATTAAGTATATCAGAAAAAGTAATTCCTTATACTCTTCCAGTTGGTACTACTATTGGTCATATTCACCTTAGTGTTAAAAACTCTTCAGAGTCAACAAGTTTTTATCAAAAAGTACTTGGATTCAAAGATAAATTCACTGTTCCTAGTACCAGTTGGATTGCTTACGGAGATTATCATCATCACCTAGCTGTTAATCAGTGGGCTGGTCCTAACCTAAATCTACGTCAAAAAGGCACTCCTGGATTAGCTTATTTTGAGATAATATTTGTAAATAACGCTACCTATACTAATGTTATTAACAATATAAAAGAAAACAATGTTAATATTGTTCAAGAATTATCTAATAAAACTATTATTACTGATCCAAATGGAATAGAGATTCATTTAATAAATCAATAATTCTATTACTGGTATAGTCAAATTAATGATAAAAATACGTTTAAGTATGTTATAATAGTAAATATAAAAGGATATCAATATATAATATTATAATTTTCACTAGGAGGTAATTATCATTAAGTATCGTAAAGGCAAATATAGACGAAATCGACACATTAGCTAAATATATGTAAAGAAGCTTTTTATAGACTATCCATTATTTGCACTGCTAAAACCAAATATATACAAAAAGTAAAAACTATGCAGATTACCTATTAGCTTTGTATAAATTACTTATCAAGCTTTTATATAAAATTTGGAATTTGTATAGTTGTAGAAAAAGACAATATTCCTGTAGGAGTAGCACTGCTTCATACAAAAGATATTTCTCTCTTTAAATATATTATCCATGGTGGAATATCTCTATTGAAATATGTATCAATATACAATATTTTTATCATTTTTTTCGTGTTTAACGATAAAACTACTGAGTACCCTAAGAAAAGAAACAAATCTGGACTGGTATTTAATGATTCTTGCTATTTCTCCAAAGTATCAGGGTCAAAAATATAGGAAGTGAAATTTTTTTAAACTATCTTGATTCTTTTTGTTGTTGATAACGATGGGAAAATCTTTATCATTTGTTACAAATATTGAAAAGAATAAACACTTTTACATGAAAAAAATAATTATGAAAACATTAATTATAAAAGAGTTAGATTTTCCGTGGTGAAAAAAATAGATAACTGGAGTTTTCAGAAAAAAACATATAAATAAAAATAAAACCTAGTAGATTTTTCCTACTAGGTTTTTATTAGATTCTATTTACTAGTTTTTTTACTTTTTTTCTTTTTTTAAAGATACTAGTTAAAAACTAAATAGCTATACCCAACTATTGCTACATAAACTAACTCTTTAGTAGCACTCATTCCATAATCCTTGTCCAAAGAATAGTATATTTTTTTAACTCCATCATAAAGCATACGCATTGGTAACCATGGTAACACCCACTCTGTATAGAAACCATTTAACATCTCTGGTGCTAATTGTAATAATGGTAACCCAAAAGAATAATAATAATACAAATATTGGTACTCCTGCAATACCTAAGATACTTAATGTACCAAATATTAGTAACATAAATGCAAATATACTAATACCTAAAAAAAGTTGCAGTTACTGAATAATTATCTACAGATACGCCTAAAATCCATTCTACTAATTGTGGTGCTAATAAGCCACCAACTATAGAAACTAATCCTATAATACCAATTTCTGTTGTTCTTTGAAGAGCTTTTTCCTTTAACTGAGTTTGATTCTTTTTCTTCCAAAAATAAAAATAGTAGAAATACTACCTAATAAACTAGAAATCCAAATTGGAGTGAATAATACTGCTGGCGCACTAGAAAAAAATCACCTGTAGTATTAATATTTTTCAACATTCACTTTTACTGGATTCATTAAATTTTCTACTACTTTTTGCAGGAAGTGGTTGATTAGCTGCTTCAGCACGTTTTATTATTTGAGTACTTACTGCATCACCACTTTTTATTTGCTATTTGTGTTAATAATTGAGTTACTTGTGTTGATACTTGACTATTTTTTTACCTTGATTTACTATTACTGTGTATTCTGGAAACTGTGGATTTGGTGTAGCTAATGTTGCTAAACTTTTTGTATAATTTTTCTGGAATTACTAATGCTCCGTAGTATTCTCCATTATTCATTTTTTTCTACAGCTTCATCTTTTGAATCAACTTCTACCCATTTAACACTTAATTTGTCACTTAAAGTAGAATTTTTGTTTAAGTTTTTTTCTACCATGGCTGTAGTTGTTTCATTTTTTTATCTTGATTTACTATTGCTAAAGGTAAATCTGTTATTTTTTTGGATTTACTACTGGTATTTGAGTACTCATAAATATACTCATTATTACCGATACAGCAGCAAGAAGTATTCCTGTTATTTTTTTCCGTATTTTTTTCATTGTCTTTTTCCTCCATTTCATATTTAGAAGTTATCTTCTAAAGACATGTAAATTTCTTTTCTTTTATTTTTTTGCAACACTATGTTGCTTTTTTTGATATTTTTTTATTATATACTCTTTATAAATAAAAAAACGAGAATCAAATTACACCAACTTGTTGCATTTTCAACAACTTGTACTAAATTGTTTCTTTTTTTAAATGAAAAAGGATATTTCTATGGCATATATAAAAAAACAACAAAAAAACTCAGAAAAAAATTTGAAGAAATCACTACTAAAATTAATGGAAATCTAAAAAGTTCGAGACAATTACTGTTAAATGATATCACTGAACTTGCTGACGTTAATCGTTCTACGTTTTTTTATCGACACTATCTTGATAAATACGATCTTCTAGAAAAAAATTGAAGATAATATATTAAATCACGTTATTTCATATCACTCTAATACTATTGAGCAAATCGACAAAAAGATTACTAAAGATTTTTAATCTTACTGATTATGTTAATATTAATAATAATTTTTTTATTGTATTTAAAGAGCATTTAAAAAGAAATCACTATATTACTTAGTTCCAACGGAAGCAATAGCTTTAGAAAAAAATTACGTTTAACTATGCTTGATATTTTTTTAAAAAAAGACATTTAATCTTGCTACTTTTTAATGCTAGCAATCAAGAAAAAGAATTATTATTCCAATTTTTTTAGTTGGCGGCTTTATAGCTATATTAGATTATTGGTCTGAAAATCCCGAATTAACTACTAGATGAATTATTCTCTTTTTATATTTCTGCTGTTTCTAACGGTATTGTTAATTTTGTAAAAGAAAAAAATGATATAACATAAAAAAAGACAACAAAACAGAATATTTGTTGTCTTTCGTTTTCTTTAAGAATGTTTTTTTCCATTATCTTTTTTTATTTTTTTATTAAACTCTCGTCGTGGGCATCATAATGTTATTGTCACATTTTTAAACATTTTATCTTAATATCAGCACCCATACGAGTAATTTGCCATCTATTTAGTACCACATGGATGTTGTTTTTTTCATTTCAACAATATCATTTAAACCATATTCCATTGTTTAACTCTCCTACTTTTCTTCTAATAATGTTAATTTTATCTTTGAACTCATTGAAAAAGTCTTTTTCTTAACATTGTTTCAACATTTTCTTTTTCCCTACTCTTTGCCTTTTACCAACAATATTTAATGTAATTATATTATCTGCAATTTGCTCAATATTATTCATATGCAGTTTATCATTTTTTATAATAAATTACGATATTTTATCACTGCTATTTGCTATATCTAGAACTTTTTTTGATTTGTTCTTCTACAGCATCTATTGTTTTCATCTATATGAATAGAAAATTTTACTTCTGCTAAGTTATAAGTTAATGAATAATTAATTACCTGATTAATAGATCCATTAGGAATGAAAGTAGATTTCACCATTACCTGAACGAACCTTTTGTTGAACGGAGACCTAAAGACATTACACTTCCCGCCAGCGATAAATGCAGCTTGATTATATAATTTTCACTTCATCTCCTACATCAAATTGTCCTTCTAGAAATAATGAAAAAAATCCAGAAATTATGTCCTTCACTAAACTTTGAGCTCCCAAAACCAATCGCAACAGATGCTATACCAGCACTTGCTACTATACTAGTTGTATTTATACCAAGTGTTGATAAAATTTGAAAGAATGCTATAAAATAGATTGTGTATCTAATTGCACTTCTAATTAATTTATGAAGTGTTTCTGATCTTTTCTCATTAGATTTAATTTTTGAATTTTTTTATTAGCATTATCTTTCGTTAGCATAATATAATCTACTAGTTTATTACAAAGCTTGACACTAATTGAAGCTATAATAATAATTAAAATAATCGTTATTAACTTCTCCAAAATTTGAAAAACCTAGTTCTGAATTATAAAATATTTTTTTGAAAAATTTTTTTCTTTAATTAAATCCATATTCTAATCCTTAAATAACTCTAAAAATTCTTTCGAATTCATCATTATCTTTAAATTCAATTTCTATCTTTACCTTTTTTTATTTCTACCTTGTTTTTATTGTAACTGCAGTACCTAAACGTTTTTTTCAATATATTTTTCTTGTTCTTCGATAAATATATCTTTTGGTTTAGCTTTTTTCGCTCCTTTTGGTTTTAATAATTTCGCTACATATTCTTCTAATTCACGAACTGACATTTTTCGTTCAATAACTTTATCACATACTTCTAACATTGCTTTTTTTGTTTTTAATGCAAGTAATGTTCTTGCATGAGCTGCACTTAATTCACCGCTTAGTAGCTTATTCTTAATTTCTGTTGGAAGTTTTTAAAAAGTCTTAGACTATTTGCTATATATGGACGACTCTTTACCTAGTTTTTTTAGCTAATTCTTCTTGAGTCAGTTCCATCTTATCCATTAGATTTTTTTGTAACTTTCTGATTCTTCTAAGGCTGATAAGTCTTCACGTTGCAAGTTCTCTAATACACTGAAAACCATCATTTCTTCATCAGTCATCTCTTTTACAATAGCAGGTATTGTTTCTTTACCTAATAGTTCAAAAGCTCTAAAACGTCTTTCTCCTGCTATTATATAGTATCCTTTTACAGCTTTTTTTACTACTATTGGCTGTAATAAACCATTTTTTTCAATAGATTCTTTTAATTCATCTAGCTTCTCTTCATTAAAAAAATAGTTCTTGGTTGATATGGATTCTTTTTTTAATTTCTTCTAATGAAATCTCTAAGACTTTATCATTATCTGTTACTATTTCTACATTTTTCTGTAGCAAAGATTGCATCTAAGCCACGCCCTAATCCTTTACCTGATTTTTTTAGCCACGTTCTATCACCTCTTTAGCTAATGATAAGTATTGTTTTGCTCCATTTGAGTTTTTTGCATACTCAATTATAGGTTCTCCAAAACTTGGTGCCTCACTCAATCTTACTGTTCTTGCTATAACAGTATTGAATGCTTTACCTTTAAAGTGTTCTCTTACCTGCTCTCCAACTTGATTTGAAATATTAGTTCTACTATCAGTCATAGTAAGTAAAACTCCAAAAATATCAAGTTTTGAGTTAAGATGTTTTTTTACAATATTAAATGTATTCATTAATTGACTTAATCCTTCTAGAGCATAATACTCTGTTTGTACAGGGATAATAACACCACTAGCTGCAGTTAGTGAATTTAATGTTATTAATCCTAGTGATGGAGGACAATCAATAATTACATAATCATATTTTCCTGATACTTCTGAAATAGCATTTTTAAGTCGTTGTTCTCTACTAATTGCTGAAACTAGTTCAACTTCCGCACCAGCTAGAGCAATACTAGATGGTACTATATCTAAATTTTCATATGCAGTTTTAGTGATTACATCATTGATATCTACTTCATCAACTAAAATATCATAAACTGATTGTTCTACTGTAGCTTTATCTACACCTACACCACTAGTTGCATTAGCCTGTGGATCAGTATCTATTAAAAGAACTTTTTTCTTTAAATGTGCCAAAGAGGCAGCTAAGTTAATAGCTGTTGTAGTTTTTCCTACTCCACCTTTTTTTGATTACATATTGCTAAAAATTTTCATTATTTACCTCACTCTAAATGTATCTAGGTACTGTTACTTTTTACAACAATACTTTCCATTCCTTCTTCTTCTTCTTTATTTAAACTAACTCCATACTTTTCTTCAAGTTTAGCAATATCTTTTGTTAATCTTGCTAATATTTTTTGAGCATCATAGTTAGGTTGTGTTGAATCATTATTTTTAGTTTCGTTTTTGATACGCAAATATGTTTCAATTCTTTCTTCTGTTTGAGAAACATTTAAACTTTGTGTTAAAATTTGATTCAATATTTTTTCTTGGGCACTAGGATCTAATTTAACCATTGCTCGCCCATGTCTTTCTGTAATTCTTTTAGAATTAATCGCATCAACTACTTTACTACATAATTTAAGTAATCTAAGTTTATTAGCTACAGTAGCTTGAGTTTTACCAAGTGACTTTGCTAATTCGTCTTGGGTTAAATTATTAATACTTAATAGTTCTTGATATGCATAAGCTTCTTCAATAGGAGTTAATTCCTCCCTTTGAATATTTTCAATTAATGCTAGAGTAGCCATTTGTTCATTAGTAAGCTCTTTAACAATAGCTTTCGTTGTAGGATACTCCAAATATTTTAGAGCACGTAAACGTCGTTCTCCAGCTATTAATTCATAAAATCCATTACCCATATCTCTTACAGTTATAGACTGTAACAATCCATTTTGTTTAATTGATTCTGCTAATTCTTTTATTTTTTCTTCAGTAAACTCCCTACGAGGTTGGTACTTGTTAGGTACTATCTTTTCTATTCTAATTTCTCTAAGTACATCATCATCAGATATACCTACCTTTTCAGCCCTTTGAGTTAAATCATATAATTTACTAAAAGGTTTTACACTTTCACTCATATTTTACCTCCTAAGATTCAAACACAATACTACAATAACATATTTTTTTATAAAAGTCAAAAGTATTTCCCAAATATAAAACACTAAAAAAACCACAATTTTAAAAGGCATCATGAAAAATATATTTCCTAAAATATACTTAAAATTTATAATTAGAAACAAAAAGAAGTACATCAATTGATATACTTCAATAAACAGGGACGGCAGGAATCGAACCCACACCAAAGGTTTTGGAGACCTTTGTTCTACCGTTAAACTACGTCCCTAAGAATGGTGGGAAGAAGTGGATTCGAACCACTGAACCCTAAGGAGCGGATTTACAGTCCGCCGCGTTTAGCCTCTTCGCTATCTTCCCAAAAAAATATAAAAAAATGCCGGCCAGAGGACTTGAACCCCCGACCTACTGATTACAAGTCAGTTGCTCTACCAACTGAGCTAGGCCGGCAACATGGTGCCTCGAGACAGAGTCGAACTGCCGACACATGGAGCTTCAATCCATTGCTCTACCAACTGAGCTATCGAGGCAATATTAAATTTATACATAAAAAAATGGCGGTCCCGACGGGAATCGAACCCGCGATCTCCTGCGTGACAGGCAGGCGTGATAACCGCTACACCACGGGACCTAGTTATAAAAAAATTGCGGGAGATGGATTTGAACCATCGACCTTTGGGTTATGAGCCCAACGAGCTGCCAGACTGCTCCAT